>Ga0316190_10000342_pt1 | contig 32277 bp, 31 predicted proteins | sample Eddworburrow2_MG_FD_204929 | JGI IMG/M metagenome (GOLD analysis project Ga0316190, IMG submission 204929) | Coastal sediment microbial communities from Maine, United States - Eddy worm burrow 2 | ecosystem: Environmental > Aquatic > Marine > Coastal > Sediment | place: USA: Maine | collected... | reverse complement strand
CTATCAACAATAAACCAGCTCCCGCTCCGTAGAACACAGGCGCGACATGGATGTTTAAAGATTGTAAATTATACTTATTGCCCTATAGAATTACAAGGAGAAATTGGGGTGTAAAAAAGCGATCTTGTGGCAATAACATCTGATATTGCCACAAGAAAGATAAGTTCAGTTGAACTACTTCACAACTTGCCAATTAAAGGTTACGCCAATTGCGTAGTGGTCGCTAAGTTTCGCGCCCGCTTCATCGACAAAGTCGGAGTCATTTTTCCAGAGCGCCGGCAGCAGTTTAACGTCGGTTGAGTTTCTGAAAAGCGCTTTATCAATCATCGATTCAGCACAGCTGACAATTTCGCAAACATCGCGCAAACCCGTCGCTTCGATAAGCCTGGTAAAAAGAGAGTCGTCTTGCGCTCGCCGCCCTATATCAAGATTAAAATCCCCGGCCACGATGATCGGATTCTCATTGGAGCGTTGTGCGATTTCAGACAAAAGCATCTCAACTTGTCTGCGTCTTGCGCTAATATCCGCTGCCGTGCCTCCGGCGTCCATGTGCAAGTTATAAATGTCGATATTTATATTCTTATTTATGGTAGTTTGCGCAACCGAAAAACCTTTGTCAACCCAACAGTCATAACTTTCATCATCCGAACAAGCTCCCCAAGCCTGGCGCTTAAGAACAGTAAATGGGAAAATTGAAAACCGGTTTAACCCGTCATGTTTGGGATACTCTTCCGGCGAGGCCTTTGGTGTGGATTTATAAGGATGAACCGCTTTACTTACAATCGTGTCGTGAAAAAAGAAATCTTCCTGTACAAGAGCAATATCATAATTGTTCAGAAGCGGACTGATCAGCGCCATTTTTATACGGGGATCAGGCGATCCGGTCGGAGCCAAGATCGGGATGCCTCTGACATTATAGGTTAGGAGGGTAAAAACTCCTTGTTTTTCCTCCTCTTCAAAAAGTGACGCATCGGCTGAACAGCTAAATATTTGCCCGCAAATTGTCGTTAACAGCAACAGGATGAGGAATTTCCTCACAAATATTTGGCTCGATGAATGTTGAAGAAATTGGCTGTTTTTCGTTATTTGAATTTTTAGTTGTATGCAATATTGTCGCATTAATTATCCCTTAGTTTTGACCAAAGTCATCGTTCAAGCGTTGTCTCATTTTCTAATATCATTGAAAACGCTTGTTGCTCCAATTTCTACAATCGACATAGAAATGTCAAGAATTTAGTAATTTCCTGCAACAGGTCTTCAACTCATGCACCTTTTCAACTTGACTTTTTGTCAGCAGCATATTAACCTGTTCAGTTACAGCATTTAATAGTTAGGAGATCAAAAATGTTTGGTAAATGGATGTGCCATTTTTTTCTTTGGATATTTATATTTTGCTTTGCCTCGAACGCCAAAAGTCAGTGGGGTTGGAACAATAGTTTCAAGGTTAAAGACGAAGGCGTGTTTATGGGTGGAGCAGGCATGGCTTTCATAGACGGTGAAAGTTACTTTTCTTTCGGTCTGCGCACCGAAGTGGGGATGGGAGACTGGGGACTTGGTCTTGACATTCCTCTCCGATTTAACACAAAAAACGGTGAGCTGCGCTCAGAAGACTGGGACAGCTCCTACGATTACTTTCGTGTGTTACGCTATATTCGATATGGCAAAAAACATCGTTCGAAAATATACTCTCAATTAGGAACCCTTGACGCCGCCAAGCTAGGGCATGGTTTTATAATGAGTTACTATACCAATGAAGCCCAATATGATGAGCGTAAAATTGGCTTGGCGTTCGATCTGAAATTTAGTAGCTGGGGAATGGAGTCGGTTGTCAGTAATTTTCAGAACTTTGAAATTGTTGGCGGTCGACTTTATGTGAAACCGCTGCTTAAAATGAAAAGCCTCTTTCTGTTGAACAAATTAACCTTTGGCGCAACCTTTGTCACCGATCGCGACCCGGATGGAAACAGTTCATCAAACGACGATGTGGCTGTTGCAGGTGTAGATGTAGGCTTGCCACTTTTACGATTTGGATCATTCTATAGCTCGATTTATGCAGATCATGCTCAAATAATTAATTATGGTTCAGGCCAGGCCATTGGGCTTGAACTTGGTTTGTGGAAACTAGGCGGTTTGGTGACAATACAAACAAAGGTCGAGCGTCGTTTTCTTGGCAAGAATTTTTTGCCATCCTATTTCGACCCGTTTTACGAAGTCGAACGTTTTCAACCAACAGGCCCTACTGGGCTCCGTAAAAGAGACAGACTGCGCACAATAACATCAACACAATATGGAACTTATGGAGAATTACTCGGTCATGTGCTAGGCATGATTCGTCTAATTGGCACATTTGAAAGAATTGACAAACAGGCTCAAAGCGGGCGTTTGCACATGGGCGCAATGCTATCGAAACCCATTGGCAAAATCTCTGCGCGAGGCATGTACGACAAAACGAACATCGACACTTTTGGCGATGTCTTTTCCCTGGATACAAGATCCATATTGCGAGCGGGTTTAGGCTATCAGATAAATTCATACCTCCACCTATTTACAGATTATGTCTGGACTTTTGAAACAAATGACGCAGGCAAAATTGAATCGCAGCGCAGAATCGAACCTCAACTAACTTTCGTGATGCCATTTTAAACGATGATGCTCAAACTTTTTCATGCCTTTTCAAACGCGACGCTGAATTTTGTATTTCCGGCGGCCTGCCTCATTTGTCGCACCCATTTGAACGTAGAAAAAACATTAGTCTGCGATTCGTGCTGGAGCCGGCTGCCATTATCGTCTCAGACACCCTTTCATTTGTCCTCCGGGCTGAACACCGTCGCCACCGAGATATACGCTTTGTGGGAGTATGCAGAAAACGTTGAAATGATTATTCACGAGATCAAATTTTTCCGAAAAACCAGATTGGGCAGACGCGCCGGCAGCGAATTAGCCGCGCGTTTGTTGCAGCTGCCGTCATTCCGAAAAGCCGACCTTGTGGCGCCGGTTCCCTTGCATCCTACAAGATACCGTGAGCGTGGATATAATCAAAGTCAACTTATCGCTGAAGAGATTTCTAAAGTATTGTCGATTAAGCTTGAGACAAAATCTTTACAACGCAAGCGACATACGAACGCTCAGGCGAAATTATCAGCACAGGAACGAAAAAAAAATGTGGAGGACGCATTTAAAGTTAATGATGGACGACTTGAAGGCAGAACTGTAATCATAGTGGACGATGTGCTGACAACCGGCGCAACTTTGATGGCATGTGCAAATAAAATAAAAAAGGCCGGGGCAAGTGAAATTCTATGCGCAACGCTGGCCGCAACTCCTCGTCAAGCGGGGAAAAAAGAGCAGCACAGAATATAGTTCACTAAACTTCATTTCTGTAAAGCATCCCCTAAATAACTATTAATTTAGTTCTTACGGTCATTGTAGTCATGGGTTATTTTTCGAATTTGTTCTTGACATTATTTCGGTGATTGTTTATTATTACAGTCGTTTTGGGCTTGCCATTGTTGCGCCATCAAGACATATTTAGCTTACGATTTATTTATTATAAAGTGATATAAGGAGCCTTAATATGGCAATCAGAGTTGGTATAAATGGATTTGGACGTATTGGACGCAATATATTCAGGGCAGCCCAAAAATATAAAAAAGATAATATCGAGTTTGTGGCAGTCAACGACCTCACTGACACAGCAACTTTAGCGCACCTTTTGAAATACGACTCTACTTTCGGCATTTTTGAAGGAGATGTGAAGGCGGACGGTGACAACCTTATCGCTGGCGGTCAAAAAATGAAAATATCGGCGTTGAGAAATCCTGCGGACTTACCGTGGAAAGATTTAGGCGTTGATGTGGCCATCGAATCAACCGGTCTTTTTACAGCTCGTGAAAATGCAAGCAAGCATCTTGATGCTGGAGCTAAGAAAGTCATTATTAGCGCGCCGGCCAAGAACCCTGACATTACAATAGTCTACGGAGTAAACCACTCTAAATACGATGCGAGCACGCACAATATTATTTCAAATGCCTCATGCACAACGAACTGCCTAACCCCTATCGCCAAAACAGTCTTGGACAATTTTGGCATTGTTAAAGGCTTAATGACAACAATTCATGCGTACACGAACGATCAGCGCATTTTAGACTTGCCACATTCAGACTTACGCAGGGCGCGTTCAGCCGGACAGTCGATGATTCCAACAACTACAGGCGCGGCTCGTGCGGTGGCGGAAGTGCTTCCTGAATTAAAAGGAAGAATGGATGGCATGGCTATTCGTGTTCCAACCCCGAATGTATCTCTTGTAGATGTTGTTTTTCAGTTAGAGAAAACCACAACCGCAGAAGAACTCAATGCAGCCTTAAAAAGAGCCTCGGAGAATGACTTGAAGGGTGTTTTGGGTTATAGCGATGAACCGTTGGTTTCGAAAGACTACAACGGAAGCCCTTATTCGTCAGTAGTCGACGCCTTATCCACCACAGTAATGGACGGGAATATGGCAAAAATACTATCGTGGTATGATAATGAATGGGGTTTCTCGAATCGCGTAATCGATCTTATTTCACATATAGCCCCCAGCCTCTAAGGAGTTTTGTTAATGGCTCTTCGCAAATATATAATCGGTGGCAATTGGAAAATGTATAAAACGCCCTCCGAGGCGCTGTCAACCATTAAGGCCTTAACTATGAAGGTGGTTAATGTGAAAAAAGTTGACATGGTAGTTTGTCCTCCTTCCATCGACATTCTTGCTGTTCGCGATATTGTGAGAAATAGCGCCATTAAAATTGGCGGACAAAACATGCATTGGCAAGATGAAGGTGCCTTTACAGGCGAAATATCATCGGATATGCTCCTTGATGCTGGTTGTGAATTCGTTGTAATAGGACATTCTGAACGCCGTCATATTTTTGGAGAAACGGACTCTGATGTTAACCGCAAAGTTGCCAAAGCGTTAAACGCCAATCTGAATGCAATCTTTTGTATCGGTGAAACACTTGAACAACGCAATTCAGGGGAAATGGAAAAAACGCTTGAGAGACAAATAAACGAAGGACTGCAGGATATCGATTTGCAAAACCCTTTGGCTTTGGTCGTTGCCTATGAGCCTGTTTGGGCCATAGGCACTGGTGTGAACGCATCGCCTGAGCAAGCTGAAGAAGCCCATCTGTTCGTGCGTTCTCTCCTTGCCCGGAAGTACGGCGGCGAGCTGGCCGAGGCTATTCGAATTCAGTATGGCGGCAGTGTTAAACCGGGAAATGCCAGAGAGCTTTTGGGTCAACCTAATGTGGATGGCGCTTTAATAGGCGGCGCAAGCTTGGACGCCGATAGTTTCAGTTCAATCATAAAAATTGCAGAAGAATTATAGCCATGTATGAATTTTTAATTTTTTTATATGTTTTGATATGTGTCGCACTAATTGTATCAATCTTACTTCAATCAAGTAAAGGCGGCGGACTGGCCGGAGCCTTTGGCGGCGGCGGCGAAATGGGAGCTGTTTTTGGCGGAAGAGGCGCCGCAACTTTCCTGAGTCGCACCACAACCATCTTGGCCACTTCCTTTATGGTGTTCTCTTTAGTCCTCTCACTTATGGGCAAAAGCAGCACAGAAGGCAGTACTCTTGTCGGTCAGGAACAAGAAAGGCGCGCAGAAACAGCCGCCTCAAATTTACCTGTAGCGCCAGACGGAGGCATGCAAAATCTTTTGCCGGTGCAACCTCAAAGCATACCGGTGACTGCGCCTGATTCAAGTAAGTAGTTATTCTTTTTAGCCGAAGTGGTGGAACTGGTAGACACGCACGGTTAAGGGCCGTGTGGGGCAACTCGTGGGGGTTCGACTCCCCCCTTCGGCACAATAATAGTTCTGAGGGGAACTATTAAACAGGCAAATTAATTGAATACACTTAATTGATTAAACGGAATTTGCTTGAAAAAATTAGATTTGACGCCCATGTTATATCTAAAAAGGAGGGAAATTAATGAGATATTTTAGTCCACTTGCTATGTTGTTATTCTTTACTTTGTCGATTTCTACAGTTGTAAGCACAGGCTATTCGCAAGATTTCGAACAACAGAGAAAAGATCTTTTGAGTAAAATTCATGAGATTGATAAAAAATTAGGCGACAGTCCTAGTCCGCAAGAATATGATGACTTAAGCCAGCAACGCAAGGAAATAGAAGCTCAAATCAAGGATGTCACCGAGAAGCTAGAGGCCGATGTTGACGCCATGAAGAAAATTAATGCCGTAAAAAAGGCGTACAATGAAGGCAACGCGGCCTACAAATTTGGAGATTACCAAGGCGCTATAAGTCATTATGACCGGGCAATTTCCCTAGATGTGTCATTCTACAAAGCGCACTACGGCAAAGGTCTTGCTTTAAAAAAGTTGAGGAAATTTCAGGAAGCAATTATAGCACATCAAGGCGCCAGCAAACATAACCCGGCGTATGTAGCAGCCTATATCGCCGAAGGAAAAATATTAAAGCAAATAGGCAAAAATGATGAAGCTTTGAAAGTCCTCACTACAGCGATTGAAAATAATCCAGGCTCAGAAAGACCTTATTATGAGTTAGGCGCAATTTATCTGGATTACAAAAAAGATTATAACAAAGCCGCCGCAAACTTTTCAAAAGCAACTCAACTGAAAAGCGATTATGATTTGGCTTTTTATAGTCTTGGCGTTAGTTTAACTGAATTAGCGCGCCACGATGAAGCCCTCATTGCCCTTGACACAGCTCTTAAAGTTACTACCAAGAAAAAATGGTATCGGCCTCACCATAGAAAGGCTGTCATATATAACAAGCAATCTGCTTTTAAAAGCGCCAAAACTGCCGCCGACGAGGCGCTGAAACTAAAAGCGAATTTTGCGCCGGCCGCCTATGAAGCTGGCAAAGCATGCAAGGAGCTTGAACTTTTCGACCAGGCAGTTGCTTATTTCGAGATCTGTAAAAAGGATCGATCTTGGAAAAAAATGGGTGAGTACGAAATAGATTTAATCGTGAACAGAGAAAAATATGCTCGGTAATTACCACAGTGCTAAGCTTATTTAGTCATTCAAGGTTGACTGGCGCCTGTTAATAAAAATGTGTGGCCTAAATAAAAACTGGTCAAATCGTTTTATTGGGAACATTATCTGACAAGGCCTTCCGCAACTTTCTTATCCTTGGACTTGCCATGCCTCACCTTCTAACACCATGATACTTTCCATCAGAGGTCGCATATTAAAAGAAACATTAAGCTTTACAAACACCCACTTTTAAAGATGGGTGTTTTGGTTTATACTATCAAAGATAGCTCGGAAGACATAGCGAAAACATTTAAAGTTAACTTTATGCAGCGTATTTTAAGGTTCAAATATGACTGGTGAGACGATACAGGCTGGAATTTGACGTGTCACAAGATTCGACTAACAAAGTTGCATTTGAGAGAATAGGAGAAAATGAAGAGCTTATCCTCATTCCGCTGGCAAACATTGGAGATATAGACTTCATCTATGAGGTTCTATGTGATACTTTTGACGCCTGTTTTGCTGAGAATGAAAATCAGTATATCATTGATCTGGAGGGAATCGAACCACCTGACACCAAACTTATCTCTCTTCTAATTGAAACAACTTCCAGGGCTCGGAGGTGTGGCGGCGATGTAAAAATTATCAATTTCCCTGAAGATGCAGGTGTCGTTTTATCCCGATTTTCGGTGAACAGTTACCTGCTATTTGATGATAGTGAAAAAGATGATGGCGCGCCCGCTAATTTGAGGAATGTTCCCCCAGTCACCCAAACCATCCAATTTCACCCGCTAACCCTTGCCGATTTCACCAAAGAAATAACGCCAAACAGTGTAGTGCCTACACTTTCCGCCGCTGATATTGCTGAAGATCCAATAATTGAATTATTAGGAGAGCGATTGAAGGGGGAAGCTGACTCGGACAAAATTCAACCGCCTCCATCCGAGACCTCAGTTGACATTGAGGAGGAGGCAACGAAAACGGGGGAGAGAAATCATCTCCGTGTAAAAAGTCTCTCCAAAAACCTATATGTGATCTGTGATTTTGTTATTAAATATGCTTCCAGAGCAGGTTTTGACAAGAAGGTTACAGGAAAAATGCGGATTGCTGTTTATGAAGCCTGCCTTAACGTTATCGAACATGCATATCACTCAAAACCAGATAATTGGATTGATGTCTGGATTGAGTACAATGAAAAAATGTTCAAAATTACTATTCAGGACTACGGTGTGGGCTTCCATGGATTTGGCAATCAAAAATTTGATGTCATGTCTGCAATGGATGAACGCCAGACTGGAGGCTTTGGCCTTTATATCATTAAACGTTCTGTCGATCTGGTTGAGTATCGCCCGGATGAGACGCATGGAAACCGCCTCACAATGGTCAAATACATTCCTTCAAAGACAGAACCGCCCGAAGATGATCAGTAATACCCCGCACAAAAACGTTTCCCGTTCCCGCTCGAACCCCAATGTCTGTCAAAATGACTTGTTTTATGTTAGGTTGACTTACAAACTGTTTTTGACTATTCGCCTTAACTCTTTTATAATAGAACCTTTGCCTTGACTTTACTCTTTGGTTCGATTTTTGCTAACTGCAAGACATTAAAAACGAATGGTGCAATGTCTCAGAAGGATTTTTATACAAGTTTAGGTGTTGATGAAAAGGCTGACGCCGCCACAATTAAGCGCGCCTATCGGCGTTTAGCCAAAGAGAATCACCCCGACACTCGTCCGGGGGATCAAGCTGCCGAAGCGCGTTTTAAAGAAATTTCCGAAGCCTACAAAATACTCAGCGATCCAGCTAAACGTAAAAAGTATGATCAGTTGCGCAAGTTTGGCTATGGGGGAAGAGGCATCTCTGGCAATGGCTTTAGTCAACAAGGTTTTGATTTTGACTTTACTGACCTTTTCAATTCCAGAGAACGCAACAGAAGGCAGCCTAACGCTGATTTCAATCTTGATGATATTTTGGGTTTTGGCGGCCTTGGTGATATGTTTGGCCAAATTTTTGAGAAAAATAATCATTCAAATTCGACCGGAACACCTAAAAGACGCTTGGATATTTGTAAAACTGTTTCAGTTCCCTTTGAAACCGCTGTCATGGGAGGTAAGACGGTTTTTACGGTTCCCGAAAAAAATGGACAGCAATTTTCAATCAACATTCCTCCGGGCACTGAAGATGGTAAAAAGTTGCGTTTGTCAGGGCATGGCTTTCAAGACGCTCGCGGCGCGCAAGGCGATCTTATTGTAACAGCAAAGGTCATTGAGCATCGTTTCTTTTCGCTTCAGGGTGTCGACATTTATTGTGAAATTCCCCTTAAAAAAAATATGGCCGACATTGGCACTGTAATCAGAGTAAAAACAATATATGGCAGCACTGTGGAATTAAAAATACCTGGCGGCACACAAAACGAAAAAACCTTTAGATTAAAGGGACTAGGTGTAAAATCCAAAAATAAAACCGGAGATCAATTTGTAAAAATTCGACTTCAGTAAGTTTTTATCACTGAGGAACTTATTTTTTAGAAGTCCGTTTGAAACAGGACAATTGAACCTTGAATTTCATTTGATCCTTTGGAGGTATCATGGCTCGAAGCAATAGACAGAATTTCATTATTTTATTTTCAATTATCAGCGGCGTGATCATTGGCCTGGTCATTTCATCCAACCTAAGCTTAACTAAAAATGGCTTTGCGGAGATTGAGCCTGAGAGTATTCAGGTTCCGGTTGAGCAGGCGCCAATTTCTGACTTGGAGAGCACCAGTCGGGCATTTGTAGAAATTGCCAAAAGGGTAACCCCCGCCATTGTTTCAATCACCAGCGAAAAAGTTATAAAGGTACGTGATCCTTTACAAAACTTTTTCCATAGCGATGACTTTTTTCGTCGATTTTTTAAAGCGCCTGACGGGGAAAATCAACGGGAATATAAGCAAAGTGGGCTTGGTTCAGGCGTAATCGTATCTTCTGACGGTTACATTCTTACCAATTATCATGTTGTGAAAGACGCTGACGAAATTGATGTGGTTGTCGACAAGAAATCCTGTGCCGCTAAAATAATTGGCATCGACCCTGCCACTGATATTGCCGTAATAAAAATTGAAGAATCAAATCTAACTGCAGTCAATATCGGCGACTCTGACGCATTAGAAGTTGGCGAATTAGTGTTGGCAATTGGCAGCCCTTTTAACCTCGGTCTCCAACATACTGTTACATCTGGAATAATTAGCGCCAAGGGGCGGGCTTTAAATTTAAGCGGTGAGCTTACGTTTCAGGATTTCATTCAAACAGACGCTGCGATTAACCCGGGAAATAGCGGCGGCGCTCTCGTCAATATAAAAGGTCAATTAATCGGAATAAATACAGCCATTTATGCCGGGAATACGGGCGGCAACATCGGGATAGGTTTTGCTATTCCGGTAAACCTTGCTAAACAAGTAATGGCCGACCTGATTGAACATGGCAAGGTTGTGCGTGGATATTTGGGAGTCTATATTGAAAATATCGATTCTGAATTAAGCCAGGCCTTAAACATTAAAAACAACAAGGGCGCTGTGGTGACCCAGGTCATCAAAGATACCCCTGCAGAGAAAGCAGGTTTAAAGGAGTATGATGTTATTATCAAGGTAAATGGTGATGAAATAGAGGATCGGCAATCATTAACTAACAAAATCGCAAGCTATCAGCCGGGGCAAAAGGTTAATTTGACGGCTATTCGCGATGGCAGGGAGACCCAAATAGTTGTTGCGCTAGAACTGCGGCCTGACCAAACCGCGCAGAGGGATATGGAGGATAAACCCTCATCAGACGCTACAACCAAGTTCGGTATGGAATTAAGCGACTTAAAACCTGAATTAGCTGAACGGTTTGGTTACGAAAATGAAGAAGGGGTTCTTGTATTAGGAGTTGACCAAAATGGAATCGCGGCTAAAAAAGGGATGAGGGCTGGTGACTTAATTGTTGAAATAGATCGAAAACCTGTGAAATCACTACGTCAATTAAAAACAATTCTTGACTCTTTTGAAGGCGGAAAAATTATACTTTTTCAAATAAATCGCGGCTCTCGAAGCAGTCACTTTGTTGCGCTTAAAACGCCCAAGTAAAGCCAAGACAAAAATGACACTGACTCTCCACCTGAAAGGCTCAGCCTGAACATAATTCTCTCTGACCATGTCGCCCCTCAAAGGCGCCCTGGTCAGGGATGTTAAAATTTTTCGGTCACAAAACGAATTTAAAAAATATTTAGAAAAGGAATTTATATGCCAACGTATGATTATCGTTGCAGAGAATGTAAATATGAGTTTGAAGAATTTCAAAGTATTACAGCTGAGCGTCTGGTCGAGTGTCCAAAATGTTCTGCTGGTATTGATCGGTTAGTTGGTGGTGGAACGGGACTTATTTTCAAAGGATCCGGTTTTTACATAACCGACTATAAGGGCGCGAATGGCAGCGACAGTTCTACTGTCAACAAAGATTCAAAAAACAACTCATCAAAGAACGCATCGGGAAAGCCTGAATCAAAATCTGAGACAAAAACAAAGCCGGATACCACCTCTGATAGCAAGTAGTCTTTCGCGATAGTGATCTAAAGAGCATTGATCGTCGGTTCCACTTCTATATCTATGCCACTATGACAGACCGACAAGCTTACTATTTCATGGCTCTGACACCATAAAAACTTACCGTAAGTAAAGAATAATCAAATAGTTAAACTTTGCTTAATTTTCACTAAAACACCCGGCATACTTTTTGCTAAAGACGAGAAGTCAGACCAACAACAAAGTTAATTGATAAAGCTAAATAAAGTCATTCTGAATTCGATAGGAGGTTCAACTAAATGGGTAAAATAATAGGCATCGATTTGGGCACAACAAATTCATGCGTATCAGTTATGGAAGGCGGCGAGCCCGTTGTCATCCCAAATTCTGAAGGCGCAAGGACAACTCCCTCAATAGTTGCTTTCACGAAAAATGGAGAGAGGTTGGTTGGCCAGGTAGCAAAGAGACAAGCTGTAACCAATCCTGAAAATACAATTTTTTCCGTCAAACGCTTTATGGGACGTCGGTATGCGGAAGTTAGCAATGAAATCCAGGAAGTTCCATATAAGGTAGTCAAAGGCTCGAACGATGTTGCAAAAGTTCAGATTTTGGACAAGAAGTATTCGCCGCAAGAAATCTCGGCGATGACGTTACAAAAAATGAAACAGACTGCTGAAGACTACCTGGGAGAGAAAGTAACAGCGGCGGTTATCACAGTGCCTGCCTATTTCAATGACAGCCAACGCCAGGCAACCAAAGAGGCTGGCGAGATTGCCGGCTTGGAAGTCAAACGTATCATCAATGAACCGACTGCGGCATCGCTGGCCTATGGATTGGACAAAAAAGGGGATCAAAAAATAGCAGTTTACGATTTTGGCGGCGGCACCTTTGACATATCAATCCTGGAAATTGGCGATGGCGTTTTTGAGGTGAAATCTACAAATGGCGACACACATTTGGGTGGCGATGACTTCGACCAACGCATCATCAACTGGATTGTTGATGAATTTAAGAAGCAAGAGGGAGTTGACCTTTCAAAGGATTCAATGGCAATTCAACGCCTGAAAGAAGCTGCTGAAAAAACAAAGTGTGAACTTTCAACAGTTGCCCAAACCGACATTAACCTTCCCTTTATTACTGCAACAGACACAGGTCCGAAACATCTGAATTTAACTTTGACACGAGCTAAGTTCGAACAATTGTGCGATGATTTATTCCAGCGCACAATTGCGCCTTGCCGCGGAGCCTTGAAAGACGCTGGCATGGCAACTGGTGAGATAGATGAGGTTGTGCTGGTTGGTGGCTCGACCAGAATGCCCAAGATACAAGAACTGGTCACAGAGCTTTTTGGCAAAGAACCACACAAGGGCGTAAACCCTGATGAAGTTGTCGCCATTGGCGCCGGGATTCAGGGAGGCGTTTTGGCTGGCGATGTCAAAGATGTGCTCCTTCTTGATGTTACCCCGCTTTCACTCGGAATCGAGACCCTTGGCGGTGTGGCCACCAAGTTGATCGAGTCTAACACAACCATTCCAACTCAAAAGTCTGAAGTTTTTTCTACAGCGGCTGACAATCAAACTTCCGTTGAAATTCATGTTCTGCAGGGCGAACGTGAAATGGCCTCCGACAATCGCACACTTGGCAAATTTATACTAGATGGTATTCCGCCCGCTCCACGCGGTATTCCACAGGTTGAAGTAACATTTGACATTGATGCAAACGGAATCTTGAACGTCTCGGCGAAGGACAAGGCTAGCAACAAAGAACAAAAGATTCGCATTGAAGCGTCTACTGGTCTTTCTAAAGATGAAATTGATAAGATGAAAACCAATGCGAAAAGTCACGCCTCTGCCGACAAGAAAAAACGTGAAACCGTTGACATTCGCAATCAAGCAGATCAAATGGTTTATCAGACAGAGAAAAATATATCTGAAATGGCAGAAAAACTCTCCGCAGATGACAAATCAAAACTTGAAGCAGCCGTTGGGCGCATAAAGGAAGCTCTCAAAACAGATAATCACGATGAAATAAAGGGATCCACTGAGGCTTTAAACACCCTGTGGAACGAAATGGCCGGCAAAATGTATCAACAGCCTGGTCAGGAGTCAGCCGGCTCAACAAGCGACGCCCCGTCTTCAGATGAGAAAGTTGAAGAGGCAGATTTTGAAGTCGTTGACGATAACGAATCGAAGAATTAATCTTTTGGGGCGAGAAGATTTTACCGTCTTCTCGCCTTTTGCTTTCATCCACAATTAAGAACAAAAACGTCTTGCTTTTCAGATTACAAATTTCAAATATTACACTTTTCTATTTTAAAGGTCGGAGGAAATAGGTTACATGGAATACATGCGTCTAATATCGACATCCCTTTTGATTTTATTTTTTTTAGGATCGGGTTGCGGGCAAAAACAATCCAAAGAGGAACTTTCCAAGCAAGCTACAGAGTTTGAACAACAAGGCAAATATGAAGAATCCTTGCATGCTCTTTTGAAGTTAAGCAGCGAGTTTCCTGAAAATCCCGAATTAGATAGGGTTTTGCATAAAACTGCATTTCTCTATTACAACAATCTAAATGATTTCCAAAAGTCAATTGAATTTCATCAAAAATTGGTGGACAAATTCCCAGCAAGCACATATACCCCCCAATCAAGATTCATGATTGGATTTATTTATGCCAACGATCTAAAAAACTATGAGCGAGCTGAGGTGGCATACAAAGATTTCATGAAAAACCATGACTCACACGAGTTATCTGAAAGCGTTAAATGGGAATTAGAGCATCTTGGCCGAAATGTTAATGACCAGCTTCAGCAAATTTTTGGAGATGAGAAAGCAACGGAAAAATCGACGGAAAAATAGTTATTTTTCTTTTTTAAAACTTTAGCCGAATGCCACAATAGCAAGTTTTTTACTGGTAGTTGAATTTGGCTTTTTTTTCAAATTGCTTTATCTCTTTAGGAACTTTTCCCCTGGCCAAGGGTATATTACAACATTTTTTATTACTGATGCTACTATGACAAAAAACTTGCTGAGTTTTCTATTTTTAACATTTATCGCTCATTTTCTGTCGGCGAACGAGCAACCCGGTTCAATACAGGCAAAGGTCTGGGTTGACGCCTATGAAATTGCTCAAAACCGCGCCGTCAAGTATTTTGTCGAGGTCTCCTGGTCGGGTTCTGAACAACGTTACGAAATAGTAAATCTATCTGCTCCAGCTTTTACAAACCTAAAAATGATGTCGAGCGCTTCTTCAAATTCAGTCGAGATTGAAGATGGGCAACGATCTAACCGAAAGATTTTTGAGTTTGAGCTACAACCAATTGAAATTGGTATGGCTTATATTGATAAAATTACCATAGTCTACATAGACAAAGATTTGAATGAAACATCTCAACTGCTTGTAAATCGTGTAGAAATAAAAATTCTTGATCCAATTGTCGAGCAAGACTTTCCCGGTTCCTTGGGCATTGCCCTATTAATATTGATTTTACTCGCAGGCGTTTCGATTGCCTTTATCGTTATTCGAAAAAAGAAAAACGTGCGGAGTTCTATTCATGAAGGGCAAGAGGAGGATAACCTCGAAGAAAAATGCCTGAACTCTCTAAAAGATGGCGTTGACCTTAATGCAGGCCAAACCGATATTGCATTTGCAAATTTATCTTCTGTTTTACGTAAATATTTATCAGAAAAATTTAATTTTGAAGCACATGGATTGACAACCGCTGAAATTGGAGAAAAAATCGAAGAATACACCGGAGATTCGGAGCTAAATATTAAGGTGGCCAAAATCCTGCAAACTTCTGATGTTGCAAAATTTTCCGGCGGCGCCACACCGCATTCAACGCTTGCCCAAGCCTACACAACGGTTGAAGAAATTTTGCAAAAAGCGCAATCAACAAACAGATGAAATTGTGAAAGAACGAATACAGAGCACACTTGACAGTTATCCCCTGCTGCAATAACCAGCTATTTAATTGACCTTTACTACAACTATTGGAGATGCGATGGCAATTGACATTGAAGCCATAAATAAAAAAATCGAACAGGAAAGCGCTTTTATCGATAAAATCACCAATGAAGTCTCGAAGGTGATTGTTGGACAACAATATATGATCGAACGATTACTAATCGGGTTGCTTGCCAATGGTCATATTCTTCTGGAAGGCGTTCCTGGTCTTGCCAAGACAATGGCGGTAAAAACACTTTCATCCACCATTCAAACCAAATTTCAGCGGCTCCAATTCACACCGGATCTTCTGCCCGCCGACATTCTCGGCACGTTGATTTATGATCAAAGGAAAGGAGATTTCACCACCAAGAAAGGGCCGATCTTTTCAAATCTGGTTCTGGCTGATGAAATAAACCGTTCTCCGGCAAAGGTTCAGTCGGCTCTGTTGGAAGCGATGATGGAGCGGCAAGTGACCATCGGAGAAAATACCTTTCTGTTAGACGATCCATTTTTAGTGCTGGCAACCCAAAACCCAATTGAACAGGAAGGCACCTATCCCCTGCCTGAAGCCCAGGTCGATCGTTTTATGCTTAAGCTTTCTGTCGGTTATCCGAGCAAAGACGAGGAATTAGAGATCATGCGACGAATGGCCGGGAAGGAAAAAATCGAAACCCAGGCTGTAGTTGATCCAAAAGATATCATTGCCGCGCGCTCGTTGGTTAAAGATGTTTATATTGACGAAAAAGTTGAGCGTTACATCATCGATATTGTATTTGCTACACGCAATCCGGAAGAATATGGGCTGAATGAATTAAAGGGTTTAATTGACTTTGGAGCCTCTCCGCGCGCCTCCATCAATTTGCATGTAGCGGCAAAAGCGCACGCATTCCTGAAACGTCGGGGATATGTCACACCTGAAGATGTGCGCGCAATTGGACTGGATGTCTTACGACATAGACTAATCGTTACTTATGAAGCAGAAGCGGAAGAGTTAACTTCTGAAGATATCGTTCGAAAGGTTCTTAATAAGATCGAAGTTCCCTAATGATCCCAAAAGAAATATTAAAAAAAGTAAAACGTCTGGAAATTCAAACGCGCGGTTTGGTAAACGATGTCTTTTCAGGCGAATACCACTCCGTATTCAAAGGGCGCGGCATGGAATTCGCCGAAGTTCGCGAATATCAAATCGGAGACGATGTCAGAACCATTGACTGGAATGTTTCAGCTAGAGCCGGTCGACCGTTTGTTAAGGTTTTCGAAGAGGAGCGCGAGCTTACTGTGATGCTTGTCGTTGATGTAAGTTCATCTGGCGATTTTGGCACCATTAAAAGAATGAAGGGTGAAGTCGCTATAGAAATTTGCGCCTTGCTTGCCTTTAGCGCCATAAAGAACAATGACAAAGTCGGCCTGATTATTTTCACAGATCGCATCGAAAAATTCATACCACCTAAAAAAGGCAAAACCCACGTTTTGCGCGTTTTGCGGGAATTGCTCTACTTTAGACCCGAGGGTCGTGGAACGGATATCGCGCTTGCATTAGAATATATGAGCAGGGTAATAAATCGCCGGGCTGTTGTCTTCCTTGTCTCTGATTTTCAGTCAGAGGACTACAGGAGCGCGATGCAAATAGCCAACCGAAGGCATGATTTGGTGGCAATTACAGTAACTGATCGACGTGAGCAGGAACTGCCCGACGTGGGATTGGTAGAATTGCAAGACGCCGAAACTGGTGAAACGCTTCTATTCGACACTTCAGATCTGGAAGTGAGAAAAACCTTTTCACAGGAAACTTCAACGTTAAAAGCATCAAGAGATAAAATGTTACGTTCCATGAATGTTGACTCAATAGACGTGGGCACTGACGGGACTCACATCGAGCCGTTGATACATTTTTTTAAAATGCGGGCCAAGCGATTTCACTAAAAACTCTAAGGAAGAAAGATGGATTTTAGAAATATTTTACAAGCTTTGCCGCTTTTTTTCGCAATGTTCTTTGTAGCCTGCCAACCAGTGGTTGAACGGCCTGATTTTGAAGATGAGGTCATCAGCGAATACGCCGGCGCATTGTACAACAATCAACTATACAAACAATCAATCCAGCAATATACGTTCTATCTGGACAATTATGACCTGGACAAAACAAGGTCAGCAAACGTAATTTATTTGATCGGCAATATCTATTTTGAACGTATGCACGATTATGAAAATGCTTTGGCCTACTACCTGAAGCTAAAGCACCTCTACGCTGAGAGTGAAGTGATTAATGAGGCTAATAAAAAGATGGTTATGTGTCTTGAACGCCTGCAGCGCTCTGCTGACGCCCAACAAGTTCTGGAAGAGGCGGCCTTATTAGATCCCGATCAGGCCAAACACAATCGGCCGGGAGAAGTAATTGCTAAAATTGGCAAGCGAACCATTACGACCGGCGACCTTGAGCATGAGATCGCTCAGCTGCCTCCCTATCTCAAAGTTCAACTCGACGCGCGTGAAAAGAAAATCGATTTCCTAAAGCAACATATTGCCACAGAACTATTTTACAGCACCGCAAAGCGCGGGGGGTTAGATAAAGATCCTGGCGTTATTGAAGGCGCTTTTCGTTCAAAAAAGAACCTTATGGTGCAGAAGTTACTCGAAGGCGAAATTGCCGCCAATGTCAATGTACAGGAGTCAGACATCGAAACCTACTATCAAGCTCATCGGGAAGAATACACCGAGGTTGACGAAGAAGGGAATATCACAAAATATAAATCGCTGGAAGACGCGCGTTTACAGGTCATGCAAGATGTTATCAAAATGAAACAAAGTGAATTGTATAATCACAAAGTACAAAATATGATGCGCGCTGAGTCTGTCGTCATTTTTGAGGACAAGTTGTAAAAGATGCGCTATTTCATACTAATCACATTTAGTTTAACGCTTTTTTTCGCGCTGTCTTTAAACGCAGGCATTTCAATTGATTCACGGGTTGACAAAAGTGCTGTCACAATTGGCGAACTTATTACCTATACCGTTGAAGTGAGGCGAACATCTGACATAAAGGTTGAAATGCCCGACCTTGGCGGGAACCTCGGTTCATTCGAGCTGCGCAATTATACAGTGCATGATCCCATTAAAATGGATGGAAACATCATTGAAAAAATCGATTACATCATTTCAACATTTGACACAGGTGAATTTGAAATACCACCTTTGACCTTTGGCTATCAAGCGGCCGGCGATTCAGTGACAATGAACTTGACGACGAAAAAAATTTCTATTCAGGTTGAAAGTATGAAACCTAGCGAGGCTGGCGAGATCAGGGATGTTAAAAATCCATTAGAATTGGCGCCGAGCTATGCGCGATATTTCGTTTGGCTCAGCATTGCGTTAGGAGCCATCTTGCTAATCTCGTTGGCCATTTATATTTACTACCGAAAACGTAGGGGCAAAGGCCTCCTGCCTGAAAAAGTTGAACCGCCCCGACCTGCGCATGAACTTGCGCTTGAAGCCTTGGACAATTTGAAAGCATCCACCCTGCTCGCCGATGGACACATCAAGAAATATTACATTGAATTATCGATAATCGTAAGAAAATATATTGAAGGTCGCTATTTTGTTGTTGCCCTGGAACTGACAACTGATGAACTTATTCAGGAACTTAAAGAGGCTGATGTGGAAAGGGATAGCATTCAATTAATTCATCGTTTTCTGGGAGTCTGTGACTTGGTTAAGTTCGCAAAGTACAAACCGAATGAAGAGATTCACGCTCAAACATTTGAACAAGCTTACAACCTTATAGAAAAAACTAAATTGCTCTACGACATTGAAATCGACCAGGAAGTTGGCGCGAATGGCGTTGCGCAAAATAAAAATACTCATGAGGTGAATGAGGCCGTATGAGTTTTGCTAACCCTGATTTTCTATTTCTGCTGCTTCTCATTCCGCCAACCGTTTTTTGGCGCTTCAAGAAAAATAAAGTTCGAAGAGGCGCGTTAAAATATTCAAATATAAGTTTGGTTAAAAACGCGGCAAAACTCTCAGGCAGACACCGGTTTCGTCATACAGGTTTTTTCTTGCGCCTGGCAACACTATCTATCTTAATTTTTTGTTTTGCTCGTCCACAATCGAGTTTTACCGAAGAAGAAATTCTCACCGAAGGTGTTGATATTGTACTGGCTCTTGACACGTCAAGCAGTATGTTAGCTGAAGACTTTAAACCCAACAATCGATTGCAGGCCGCAAAAAATGTTGCAGCTGATTTTATTCAAGGTAGACGGAATGACCGAATCGGCATGGTTGTTTTTGCCGCACAGAGTTACACGCAGTGCCCATTGACGCTTGATTATGGCGTCTTGCTTAATTTTTTGGAAAAAGTTGAAAGCGGAATAATTGAAGATGGCACCGCCGTTGGAATGGCCATTGCAAATGCCGCAAACAGGTTGCGGGATAGCAAAGCCAAAAGTAAAATACTAATTTTGCTAACTGACGGGCAAAATAATCGGGGACAACTGGATCCATTAACTGCTGCGAAAGTTGCAGATGCATTTGGAATCAAAATTTATACTATTGGCGTTGGTAAACAGGGGAATGCGCTTTATCCTGTCGACGACCCGATTTTTGGCAAACGATATGTACAGATGCCCGTCAAAATAGATGAAGCAACCTTACGTGAAATTGCCCAAATCACTGATGGGAAATATTATCGAGCGACCGACACCAATAGCCTGACCAAAATCTTTGAAGAAGTAGACCAGCTGGAAAAAACAAAAATCGAAGTCAAGAAGTTCACACGCCATGGTGAATTATTCACTTCCTTTTTATTCATTGCATTGATTTTAACGTTGTCTGAGGTCTTGCTGATGAATACAAAATTGAGGAGAATACCCTAAATGTTAAAGTTCGGGAATAGCCATTTCCTGTGGCTCCTCTTTCTGATACCTGCAACTGCCGGGTTCTATTGGATTTCATTTCGTTTAAAAACAAAAGCGCTCGAACGATTTGGGCAGGCCGGGTTAATGAAAAAATTAACAGCTAGCGTAAGTCGTTCAAAGCAAAAATGGAAGGCGGCACTCATGGTTCTTGGGGTCGTTTTCATGACGCTTGCCCTGGCTCGTCCGCAAATAGGAACGCGACTGGAGGAAATGAAAAGAGAAGGCGTTGACATTTTTATTGCGCTTGATGTCTCGGCCTCTATGCTTGCTGAAGATATAAAACCAAGCCGACTGGCAAAAGCCAAGCATGAGATATCTGCCTTTATTGATCTTCTAAACGGTGATCGGATTGGTTTGATTGCATTTGCGGGCGAATCTTTTGTTCAATGCCCTTTGACGCTGGATTATGGCGCCGCCAAAACGTTTCTCGAAATAATGGATCCCGGATTAATTCCGGAACCAGGCACGAATTTATCAGCAGCTATAAAAACCGCGCTGAAAAGTTTTGATGCAAATGAACGTAAATACAAAGCCCTTGTTTTGATAACCGATGGTGAAGATCACGGTGACGATATAATGGAAGTTGTTGAAATGGCTGACCGCGAGGGCGCTGTTATTTATACGGTGGGCATCGGCTCCCCACAAGGCGCGCCCATTCCGGTGTATGACAAACAAGGCAGACGTGAATTTAAAAAAGACAAAAAGGGAGAAGTTGTCTTAACAAAGTTAGATCAATTGACGCTAGAAAAAATTGCGCTGACAACAAACGGCAAGTACTATCAGTCAGTTACCGGAGAGACCAAACTTGAGATAATTTATCAGGAAATCGCAAAAATGGAAAAGAAAGAATTGGCCTCCAGAAAATTCTCTCAATACGAAGACCGCTTTCAATATGCTTTGCTTTTTGCCATTTTTTTCCTGCTACTTGAACTTTTTGTCTCAGACAGAATCAAGAGTACGAAAGAATGGAAAGGGCGTTTTGAATAATGAATATTAGACTTGCAATTGGAGCTGCGTTACTAATTACAGCTAACTTGTCTCCCCTTTTGGCGCAAAACGGACACCAAAAAGTGACTGAGGGCAACCTTCTGTTTGAGGAGGAAAAGTATAATGAAGCAAATACAAAATACCGTAACGCGCTGCTTGACGCTCCCGACTCACCTGTCATCCATTTCAATATTGGCAACGTGGAATATAAAAAAAACAACTTCGAAGAAGCTCTCAAGGCCTTTGAAAAGTCGCTATATAGCGATGACTTATTGATGCAATCCAAGTCCTACTACAATATTGGAAATACACACTATAAATTGAATAAATTTCCCGAAAGCATTCAATTTTATAAAAAAGCCCTACAGCTAAATCCAAATGATGAGGATGCAAAGTACAACCTTGAATATGTTCGTGCAAAATTAAAAGATCAGTCTGAAAAGCAACAACAAGATCAGAATCAGGAGCAGGATCCAATCAAGCCTTCTGAGTATGCAAAAAAAGTATTCGGGCAAGCGCAGGCGCTGGTCGCTCAAAGAAAGTATGCCGATGCGAAACAAATTATTGAAGACGGTCTGAAAGTTGACAAAACAGTGGAAGCTTATAGAGATTTCATCAATCGTATTGATGAAATTCTGGGGATGGATGAATAAAATGATAAAAACCTTGGCCTTATGTATACTACTTTTAGGAGGCTCTACGCTCCTGGCTCAATCAGCGGACGATTATTTTCATGGCGGCGCCAATCTATATATAAATGGGCGCAATCAAGAAGCCATACAGACGCTGACTGAAGGATTGGGGCAATTTCCAAATGATCCAAAACTAGCCAAACTCCGCGACCTGCTCAAAGAAGACGAACAAAAAAAGCAGAACCAGGAACAAGAGCAGCAGTCAGAGCAGGAGCAGCAAAACCAGTCTGATGATGAGCAGTCACAAGAAAAACAAAGTGAACAGCAAGAGGAAGAAGAACAACAGGAAGAAGCCCAACAGCAAAAAGAAGAGGAACAGGAACAACAGCTGGAAAATCAAACTAAACAAGACGAGCAAGCAGAACAAGACGCAGAACAACCGACCGAGCAAAAAGAAATTTCGAAAGAAGATGCTGAACGCATTCTAAACGCCTTGCAAAGTGAAGAACAGGACTTGATGAAGAAGAAAAAAAAGGCGAAGGCTAAGACTGCCTTCCGAGGAAAAGATTGGTAACTATTCAAGCAGGCATTATGAAATTCAACTTCTTCATTATTGTAACTATTTCACTTTTTTCTTTCGGATTCGCAAGAGCCGAAGACTTGTCGATCAAAGTCTTTGTTGACCAAACAGAAGTTGCGCTTAATCAACAACTTCAAGTCCATGTTGAGCTTTCAGGCTCTGAAGCAAACAGTGCGCCGCAACCACCTGCGCCAGAACTTGGCGATTTTGCTAATTATATTGGCAATAGCAGTTCAACCAGCATGCAATTTGTTAACGGGAAAATGTCTGTCAACGTTACTTATACGCATCATTTTGTGGCGTTAAAAGAAGGACAATTTGAAATACCGTCTATTGAGTATGAGTATAATGGGAAAACATTAAAAACAAAACCAATCAGCATGGCGGTGGTGAAGGGCAACGTCAGCCGGCGCCCTTCACGCGCAACGGGTGGAACCACCCAAAGACAAGAGGAAGTTGACCTCAATGAGCTTGTTTTTCTCACCGCAGAGGTGGACAAAAGACAGGCCTTTCAAAACGAAGCTATCATCATTTCATATAAAATTTATTTCGCTTTGCAAGTTTCAAATTACGGCATACCGCAACTGCCAAATCTTGTAGGATTCTGGGCTGAAAATTTTGAATTGCCACAAAGACCTCATGTGACCACTGAGGTGATTAATGGCAGACAGTATAATGTAGCTGAAATCAAAAAAGTGGCGCTGTTCCCACAAGGGCCGGGCGTAAAAAAACTGGAGCCGCTTGTGGTTGATTGCGAGGTGCAAACGCCTCGAAAGCGTCGAAGAAGATTTGACAGTTTTTTTGATGATCCTTTTTTCGGAATGGATCGAACAGTTCAACATCGGATTGCGTCAGAATCAATAGAGATTGACGTAAAACCATTGCCTGAGAATTTAAGACCCGCAGATTTTGCAGGCGCGGTCGGCAATTATTCAATTTCAGCCACTGCAAACAAGTTGGAAGTAAAAGCCAACGAAGCCATCACTCTAACCTTGAAATATTCAGGTGAAGGCAATATCAAAATACTCGATAAACCAAACATCGACTTTTCCACAGATTTTGAAGTTTACGACCCAAAAGTTCTTGAAAATGTTGTGCGAACAGGTCATACAATTAACGGGTCAAAGTCATTTGAGTATGTTATCGTTCCTCGTTTTGCTGGACGCCAACAAATCAACCCAATTTCTTTTTCATACTTTGACCCTATTCAGGAAAAGTACAAATCTTTGAAAACAGCGCCGATCACAATTGAGGTTAAAAAAGGTGACCAACGTTTTGTTAACGCGCCTATGGCGACATCAAAAGAAGAAGTAAAGTTTATTGGACAAGATATTCGATTTATTCAGTTAAATACGCCAAAACTTAGAAAAAAAGGCTATATTTTCTATAAAGGTTGGTTGTTTTATACCGGACTATTCCTGCCTTTTCTGGCCTTGGTCATCGCAAAAAACTGGCAAAATCATCAGAAAAAACTAAGTTCTGATATTGCGTATGCCAGAAGTCGCAAGGCTAACCAAATGGCTCTGCGGCAGCTCCGGAAAGCTCAAGTTCAACTCAAAACCGGAGATCGCGCTAACTTTTATTCTGAAATATCTACAGCTTTGATGGGCTTTCTTGGAAATAAATTCAACATATCGTCGGCCAGCTTAATGAGCGACGAAGTTGAAAAGATTTTTGTATCTAAAGGAATTAGCCGGGAAGTAATTACCGAATATCTCGGTTGCTTGCAAAAATGTGATTTTCAACGTTTTGCTCCCGGAGAAGCCAATAATGGCGATATGCGCGCGTTCTTTGATGAAGCCAAAAATGCAATAATTAACCTGGACAAGCAACTATGAGACTAAATCTCCTTGTTCTCTCACTAATGCTTTTGGTGATGATCCCGACCAGCGCTCAGGAATCTATCACATCATTTCAACAGGCGAACAAAGCATATCAGGAAAACAGATTTGATGATGCAATACTCTCCTATACAAAAATCATTTCGTCAGGTTATGAAAGTTGGGAGGTTTATTACAATCTTGGCAATGCTTATTACAAAAAAGACGAAATTGCCCACGCGATCCTAAACTTGGAACGCGCCTTGATACTGGATCCACAGAATGATGATATTAAATATAACCTTCAACTTGCCCGGTTGAGAATTGTCGACAAAATTCAAGAAATTCCAAGACTCTTTTTTATTAATTGGTTGCGCCAAATCAGCTATGCAATCAACATTGAAATGTCAGGCATTGCCACACTTTTACTCCTGGCAACCTTTATTGCGACGCTAATTGTCAGGCTGCTTAAAAACAAACCCCTGTTTGAGCTTAAGCTAACTTCATTTTTTTTACTTCTCCTTCTTTTTCTCTTTTCCTCTTCGCTTCTCTACCGCATTTACGATGCAGAAACGAATATTCATGCAATCATTTTAACCGAAAGAGTGGACATAAAAAGCGCGCCAGATGATAACAGCACAGATGTTTTCACTTTGCACTCCGGAGTGAAAGTGGAAATTAAGGATCGATCTGTTGAGTGGGTGAAAATCAGGTTGCTGGATGGCAAAGTAGGTTGGACAAAAAAAAGCGACCTTGAAGTCATTTAGGGGCAAATTTTAAAGCCCCAAACTCAGCCCGAAGAAAAGGACACCCTGAAATTTATTTTCCCATTTTTTGCCCATCAAAAAATACTATTGAATCAAATATGCTCTCCTTGCCCCTTACAATCCCTCTAATCAACGTGAGTCTGCTTGCCGATTGTAGAACTATTGTTTTATTTCCATATTGGAAACTTGGGTTTGAGGACTAAATAATTTAAACTTAAAGATTCACGCGGTGAAATGAATTGTAAACTTCTGTATACGAATGGCGTTAACCACAGTCGAATAACACTTGAACTATTAAATCATACTTTAAATCATACTTTTAAGCATAGGGGACTCTGATGATAAACTTGTATTACAAAGGAAACTGGTCTACGTATTTTGAACTTGTTATCAATAGATGAGGTTAGTAGATTGAATTGGTTCTTGAATAGAGGGAATGGATTGTTGAGAAAACAGGTATAAAATGTATATACCAATTAATATTTGGCATATACATTGCAAAGCTTGCGTGTAACTAAGCCTTAGCGGGGAGAAATACGATGAAAAAGAAACGATATTTACAGTTCGAGTTGACATTAATTATGTCTTTTTCGCTTTTTATTTTAACAGGGTGTTATACCCAGTTGGCAAAATCGCCTGATACATTTGAATCTTTTGCATCAAGTTATGCCGACTACGACAACGTGGCATACAACTATGATGCAGAAGAGGCGCAACAGCTTGAGTCGGAAGAAGAGTACGAAACAGATTACAGTGATGACGTTGAGTACACATCATACCCTGACACATACTATGACGAAAACGAAGACGAGGAAATCGTTGTAAATTACTATAACAATTATTACGATTCGGGTTATTTTAACCCTTATGATCCATTTTATGACCCGTACTATTGTGATTATCGACCCTATTACGGCTCTTCTGTCATCATCCGCATTGGATGGGCCTACCCGTATTATGGATATTACCATAATCCATGGCGCCCCTATCCTGCTCCCTACTATCCTTCTTATTACGACCCTTATTATGGTGGACATTACGGCAGTTACTACCCTGCGACAAACCCCAACAAGAGACGTCGGGATTTTATTCGAAGACGCGGAGTGCGAGGAGACTTGGTTGGACGAAAAACGCCCGGAAATGAAGTCATCGAAAGGTCGCGTCCCCCACGAAGAATTAGCCCAAATAGCGGAGGAGGAGAAAGAAATCCAGCCTTAGCAGGACGACCAGAAAGACCAGGATCAGGCTCAGTATCAGCGGTGGATGCTCGGAATTCCCGTAAAACTATTAAAAACCCGCCAGCCGACTCCAGGACAGGCAGAAATCCAGGGCGCGCCACTAAGCGCACCAAAGTAAAGTCATCCGAGTCAAATAAGAAACAAGCCGTAAAAAGAACATCTGTAAAAAAAACACCATCAAGAAGCGCTAAACGCAAAGCCGTTTCGAATACGCCTACAAAGCGAAAAAGTGTAAAAAAATCTCCTTCGTCCAGCAAAAAGGTTAAAAGGAGCTCTTCAAACAGCGGTCAGAAGCGCGCCAAAGCGAAAAACAATTCAAGTTCATCATCCAGAGGAAGTAAAAAAAGCGGCAGCGGTCGCAGTTATAGCAGCCCCAAAAGCGGCGGTTCAAATAGTTCTGGTTCTGTGAAAAATAGCGGCAGCGGCTCACGCAGTTCATCAGGCTCTGGAAAATCATCATCAAGATCTTCAGGACGGCGACGATAGCCGCCCTGATTACTCAGGAATTGGCCGCATTATTTGAGAGGGAATTATGTCGAAAAGTTATATCACCAAAATCATTTTATGCATAAGCTTCGGAGTTGGCTTAAATACCGCTTGGTCACAGCAGGCAATAGTAACCGAGGAGATATTTTCACTTGGAATGCAATTAGGTTCCGGCGCGCGCGCCATTTCAATGGGAGGAGCCTTTACTTCAGTGGGCAATGACTTTTCCAGCTCACTATGGAATCCAGCGACATTGCGCAATATTGATGCAATTGAGTTTTACGGCTCCCTCAGCCATTTAAATCGTGAAAACAATTTCAGACTAACATCAAAAAATCGTTTTTTTGATCCGACAGCGAGCAATCATAAGGAAAGTTACACAAAACTTAATGATTTTGGTCTGGCCTATGCTGTGCCGACTACTCAGGGCGCTTTGGCTTTGGGTTTTGGCTTTAACAGGGTAAAGTCATTCGACTCAAATTTCAACTTTAGCGCCTTTGATGCAGTCCCGATTGCGGATTCAGATGATCCTCAAGGAATCTATCCCGATAGCGTTAAACATGCCTGGCAAGAATTCACGACAGGCAGCTTGAACATTTGGAATATTTCCGGCGCCCTTGATGTGTCGCCGAACGTCTCTGTCGGAATCAGTTTGAATTTTTGGTCTGGCGGAACTAACTTCGAATCAACATTTGATGAATTCGACGATGTTAACATCTATCTTTTTGATAGCTACACGATAGAAAACAGTCTGACAACAGACATTTCAGGCTTTAATGCAAAAGTCGGGACGTTGTTCAGAATGGGAATTTTGAATTTGGGCGGGGCTATTTCTACGCCAATTTCATTAAAAATTGACGAGAGTTTTTTTGAAGATGTCAGCCAGTATGACGATAATGGGCTACTTAATGAGGATTTTTCCTATTCTTCGGATGCCATTTTTGATTACAAGATTCAATCGCCATGGTCTTTTAGCGCCGGCGCATCTTTAAATTTACTGAACTTTATTTTCGCGGCTGATATTGAACACAATGATTGGTCTAATGTAAGATATAATTCGCTGCCGCCGTTTGAGGGTGTTAGCACAACAGAAGCCAACCGCAATATTCGAAATTACTATCGTCCGACACAAAGAATACGATTAGGCGCTGAATTTAAATTGCCTTTTTCAAACATCAGCTTGCGCGCCGGCTATTTTGAAGATCCTTCAATTTTTAAAAATGCAGATCCTGACGAAAATAAAAAATTTTATTCGGCGGGAATTGGACTGCAAGTTGATAAAAAAGCGCGGCTCGATCTGGCCTACGTGCATGGCAAATGGAAATACAATAATCAGGGATTACCCAATACAATAACGGTAGGCTCCTACGAAGAAAACATCAAAATTAATAAATTTTATATTGCTCTGGCGTTGCAAATATAATTGACGACAGCAAATCTTGCTTATAAGCATGCACGTCCACATTTCCTCAAAATCGAAAATCATCAACCCATAATGTTTGTTAACAATATGAAAGCGCACCGGCAAAGGTGTGCTTTCATATTGCATTTAACCGTTACTCTTTGACATTTATAGTTTGTCTATCTGACTTTGCAACGACCTATTTTATTTACAATTATTGGTGAACAATGAAAAAGTTATGACAAAACATTTTTTATTATTTGGCCTATTTGCTACTGTAATAAATGCTCTGTTATTTTCGAACATTGCCGACTGTACTCACATAGTAGCCGCGTGCCCAAAAATGATGACCGCGAAAGTTCTGACGAAGATTGCTATGACGTTCGAATACTTCTATCGCACTCTTGCCTTTCAGATAGCCTACTATGCTTGAAACGCTGTACTTCGGCGGTATCGATAAATACATATGAAGGTGATCTCGGCAAGCTGTCGCTTCAACTATTTCAATACCTTTGTAATCACAGAGACGACGCAAAATGAAACCAATATCTTTACGTAATTTATCAGAAAAAACTTTACGAAGATACTTAATATCCTTTTTGAAGTTGGCAGGAATATCACTCAAATGGGCATAGCTGTTTTTTTCGGTTCAAAAAATATTTTAAATTTAGGAATCCACCATGTCGATTAACTCCTTTTTTCATCTACCGCTGCACCTCCTTATTGCCTCTTTTATTTTGTCCGGTTGCGTTGAAAAGAAACAAAACGAAATTCGGGAACCAATCCTGCCAGTCGAAGAAGTAATCAGTGTGAAGCTTGAATCAAAGCTCAAGTTTGACAAAAACATCACCGAAGTGTGGGGATACGAACAAAACGGGGAGCAATACGCCCTCGTGGGTTATTCCTCTGGCGTCCATATCGTCAACACAACCGATGCGTTGAACCCTGTCTTAACAGCGAAAGTAAGCGGTATTCCGGGATTTGACATTAAAGTCTGGAAAAATTACATGTACACCGTAATCGGACATGGCAACGGCGATGGCGCAATTGTTGATCTATCTGACATCACAAAACCAAAGAGAGTGAACAGCTTCCCTTCGGCGCACAACATTTTTATTTCCGAGCAAGGGTATTTATTTTTAGAAGCGCCCGGGCTTCGGATTATGGATTTAAACGAAAACCCGTTAGAGCCAAAATTGATTTGGCAGGGAGGTATATCCGGTCATGACGCAACTGTTGTCGGCAACCGACTTTATGACTTCCACGGCAGCGACGGCACCAACATTTACGACATTTCAAATATCTCCCAGCCAGCGTTGCTCGGTTCCATACAAACGCCAAGGATTCGTTATCACCACAGTGGATGGCCGACAAGCGATGAAAATTATCTGCTGATTTGCGACGAAGGCGCGCTCGGAGCCAACGAAGACATCACGGTATGGGACATTAAAGATCCCGCGCAACCGAAACTGGTTGACAGTTATACGGATAGCACATCCATTGTACACAACTTGTACATCGTTGACAAGATAGCCTATGTTTCGTACTACAATTCCGGGTTCAAAATATTCGACGTCAGCAACCCGGAAAGCATCCGGCCTATCGACAACTATGACACAAATTCATCGTCAGGCGACAATTTTGGCGGCGCATTTGGCGTATATCCATTTGCCTCATCAAAATATATTTACGTCTCCGACAGCGGTGAAGGCTTGCATATTTTCAGTCTTGTAACACAACCAGGCCAATCGAACGCCATATTCTATTAAAATTGAAGGAGAGCCATGCGCGGCGCAAAAAAAATCATCTTGTTCGGTTTGATCGTCATTTTATTTTCATGCAGTTCTGAGAAGGACAAAAAACAGCTTGTGCAACTGGCAAATTTGCCCATATCAGGTTCAGTGACCGATGTTGCCGAGTATGTTGACGACAACGGTCGCGAATACGCCATTGTTGGTTTTGGACGTTTTGATCTCGGTTCCTCGCCGACCAGCGGCATTGAAATTATCGATGTGACCGATCCGCGAAATCCCGTTTCGGTGGCGCGTGAAACCACGGTTCCCGGATTCGACGTAAAAGTTTGGCAAAATTACGTTTATACAGTGGATGGCGACAGCGACCTGAAAGGATCAATTATCGACATATCCAAACTTGATAATTTGCGTGTGGTTGGCGAATTTCAATCATCGCATAACATTTTTATTAGCAAAGCCGGGCTAATGTTTTGTGCAGACAACAACCTTCCGACCCGAATACTTGACCTGAAACCAGATCCAGCCAACCCGAAATTTGTCTGGAGCGGCGGCTTTGACGGACACGACACGGCGGTTATTGGCAATCGCTGGTATCATTTCGGAGATAGCGACGCAACCTTGGTTTACGACATAACCAACCGCACCCGTCCGGACCAAATAGTCAGCATTAAGTCTTCCAAGATCGCGTTGCATCATAGCGGCTGGCCCACCGAAGATGGCCGACATATCTATATTTGTGATGAACTGGCCGACCTGAGCCAGCCCCCAAAACCGTTTGACATTACAATTTGGGATATTTCCGATGCGCAAAACCCCAAACAAGTCGGCGGTTTTGCGGACGCCAACGCCACTGTGCATAACCTCTACATTATCGGCGACTACGCCTATGTCAGCTACTATTCCGCTGGTTTTAGAATTTTTGACGTTTCAAACCCCGCTTCTCCGAAACTCCTCGAAACTTTTGCCACGCCCAAAAGCGACGGTGGAAGATTTGATGGAGCCTTTGGCGTATACCCCTTTGCGCCTTCCGGCAACATTTATGTGTCTGATAGTGGAACCGGGCTGCATATTTTTTCCTTTGAACCCGGCAATCTTGGTGGTGTAAATCCAGTCGGCTCATAGACATCAGGCACAAAAACGCATTCAACCTGACAAAAACTATCGTCCTGTTTTTATTTGCTTTTGGGCATTTTTCCCCTTATATTTGCGACCTGTTTTACAATTTTGGCGCAAACAAAAAACACAAATTTCTATCGCCCATTATTTTATCAATCCAAAATGGATAGCGCATAGATTTCAAAAAGTCTTTTGTGGCAAGCATGGAAGCTCTCCGACTCGCTCTCGAAAACAATGCCCAACAGACTATAATTGCTTAAGACAAAAGACTTATAATAATGAACACACGACAAAAACTGTACCTGCTTCTAATTATTCTTGCAAGCTGTTTCGGCTGCGACCAAGTCAGCAAACGAATCGCCAAAAACACACTGGAATACGCGCCGGGAAAATCATATCTTGCCGACACATTTCGCCTGCGCTACGCTGAAAACTCAGGCGCTTTCCTCAGCCTTGGCTCCGGCTTCTCAGAATCAATTCGCACCTTGCTGTTTGAAGTGTTGAGCGGCGGACTTTTGATTGGGCTGTTAATTTATATTCTGGTCAATCGACAGCTCGACCGCAAACACGCCTTCGCGCTCTCCCTTATTTTCGCTGGCGGATTCAGCAATCTTTTTGACCGGCTGGTCAATGACGGACGAGTTATCGATTTTATGAACATGGGCGTCGGCTCTTTACGAACCGGTATTTTCAATTGGGCCGACGTGGTTATCATGACTGGAATGTTCATTATTCTCGCGCTCAGCTTTCTAAGCAAAAGAACACAGGAATCACACGCCACGGAAACCGACTCTCTGGAAGCCGCCAATACGCCAGAATGACGCGCTACTCTCCCCTGCCGAATCCGCTGTAATTGCCAAATTTAGAGTACACCGTCTGTTTGGAGTGCATCGTCTGTGACGATGTTTTCTTCTAACCTTGAACTGATTTGAAGTAGCATTTACAAAGAAGCCCATCTTTTCTCTTACCTAAATTGAGCGGTTTTTTTTAAATGAACCGCCAAGAACGATAAAGAACCATTTTTCTATTCATTTTTAAAAGTTGCATTCCGTGCAAGCGCATCAAAGAGATGCGGTAACGCAATAATTCTACAAAA
>Ga0316190_10000341_pt1 | contig 32294 bp, 34 predicted proteins | sample Eddworburrow2_MG_FD_204929 | JGI IMG/M metagenome (GOLD analysis project Ga0316190, IMG submission 204929) | Coastal sediment microbial communities from Maine, United States - Eddy worm burrow 2 | ecosystem: Environmental > Aquatic > Marine > Coastal > Sediment | place: USA: Maine | collected... | reverse complement strand
AAAATGGGCGACTCAACACCAAACAGAGGCTGATCGGGACCAAAGCTGGGAGACGGCAGAGTTGATCCGCTCCGCCGTCCGCCTGGCGGTCGGCTGGAGAACAGCCTCGCCTGCCGGCTTGATCCCTTGGTCTCGAGCCGACAGCTTGAGACGAGACGTTCGAGCAAGACATTGCTCAGCTCAACCCAGCAGCGACGCGCCCAGCAGCAACGGTGGTCGCCGAATGCCAGTACCACTGACCGACCTACACAGCGGAGGACCTGGCCACGCCTCAGGTCGGTGGCCTAGGGTCACGGGAGTCACCGACAGAGGAACGCCAAATGACACCCCTTGAGGCCGAAACAGCAACCAAGGCGCAGATAAATGCCCTTGGTGCCGGGTACATGTTCGACAAGCCGACCCGAGAACTGGGCAAGGAGCATGGCTACCGCGGTATGGAATTCTACTTCGCCGGCCGGGGTGGCGTGCTTGGTGAGTGCGACGCCGACGTGGTCAAGGCCGCCTTCGGCTGGTTTTCGGCATCCCTCGCACGCACCCAATGGGAGGCGGGAAGCAGCATCGCCGGCCCCAAGCGAGCCGCCGAGTTATACAACCAGGCCATGGCCAACTGGGGAGCCGCCAAACTGGCCGGGGTCGAAGGCGTCGAGCGGTTCGCCGAACTGGGTGAGCGCATGGTGGCCGCCGTCGGCCCTGATGGGCTTCCCCTGTTTGTGGGATGGCGGGCCATGCCCCGCTCCGAGAAGCCTGCAGCCCACGCGTACCAAATCGTTGCCCTGCTGCGGGAACTCCGAGGCAGCGCTCATGTGGTGGCGACCATGGCCCAGGGCCTGACCGACGTCGAAGCGATCGTGTCCACTCCCGGCCATGGCCCCGACAGGGCCGAGCGCTTCGGCCACGAGGCCCCATTCCCCGAAGCTGCGGCCAACGCCGAGGCAATGGCCCGGGCCGAAGCCACCACCGACCACATGATGGAGCGGGCCTGGGCCGCACTCGACGACGCCGAACGAGCCGAGATGGTGGAACTCACCGCCCGCCTCCACCGCGCCGCCGTAGACAACTAGTACCTACCAACACCGACGGTATCGGTGAGCACGGACAAGGCGAAAGCAGCGATCGGCGGCGCGCTCCAACTACGGCCGGACCGCGCCACGCTGGTCTGCGCTGATGGGCACAGCGCGGCGGGCAAGTCAACGGTTGCCTGCGCTCTGGCCACCGAGTTCGGGGCTTGGTGGCGCTCCCCTTACTCCGCCCGCTGCGATTGGCGCGGGTCCTCCGCATGGCGCGAGCCGGAAAGGCAGGCTTCCGGTCCATCGTGGCACTCCGCCACATCGCCCAACGCCCAGGCTTTCTCACCATCCTCGGGGTCGTCGGCGGCGTGATCGTGACCGGTGTGGCGCACTTGCCACAATCGTCGAGCACGACCAGCCGAGCAGCACGACAAGCGGCATCGGAGAAACGAACTGGCGGAGTAACTCTGCCGGACAGAAGAGCAACTGGCCTTTCTCAGCCAACAACTCACCGGCGAACCAGTGGGTCACCAGCAACACGATGCTGCTCTACCCAGCTCGCAGATCGATCGCCGAAGCTACTCCGCAGCGACGCCCGGCCCTACCCCGGAACAGGGAGTCGAAGCAGGCGGCTAACTGTCCAACCCCCGGGCCAGGCGATCAAAGCAGCCTACGACCAGTTCGGGCAGGGGCACCTGGTGGCCGGTGCTGATCCAGTGGCGCAACGAGGAGCGCATGCAGGCCAAGGCGGCTGAGGCCAGCAGGTGGGGGCCAAGATCGTCTGTGTCGTCGTTGGCTCGCTCGGTGAGCACCTCGGCCAGTGCGTCTTCCCAACCGGCCTGGAGTTGCAGACTGCGGGCGTACACCGTGGGGTTGGCGGCGACAATGGCAAAGCGACGGATGATCTCGTCTCGCTGGGCGGCGTAGTCGGCCGCCACCACCAGGAACGAGGCCTGCAGCGCGGCCCACGGGGGTCGGCTGGTCGGCTGCTGCTGGAGTTCGCTGACGATGCGGTCGAGGCGGCCTGTGTAGTCGGCCAGGACAACGTCTTCCTTGGTTGGGAAGTAGTAGAAGAACGTGCGGGGCGAGATGTCGGCGCGGGCGGCGATGTCGTCGATGGTGGTGCCGTCGAACCCGTTGGCGTCGAACAGGTCGATGGCTGCCGCTTCGATGCAGCGCCGCCGCTCGGCCTTCTTGCGTTCCCGCAACCCGGGTTGATCGGTCATAACTGGATCTTGACAGATATTCACATCAAGCGCAAGATTACAGCAACTGCGATAATCCCCTATCTCGTGGTCACGCCTTCAAAGGAGGCCTGCCATGTCGAATTGGCTTTTCCGTCTTGGTCGCTTCGCCGCTTCCCGCCGAAAGGTGGTGGTGGCAATCTGGATCGTGCTTGCCGTTGGCATCGTCGTTGTCGATCGCACCGGGGGCGGTGGCACGGTCGACAACTTTGAGGTTCCCGGAGTCGAATCGCAGGAAGCGATCGACCTGTTGAGAGACCAGTTCCCGGAGCGCTCGGGGGCCACGGCCATGGTGGTGTTCCACACCACTGAAGGTTCGGTGACCGACCCCGACGCCGCAGCAGGCATAGCAGCCACCGTGGACGATGTGCGGAGCCTCGATCGGGTGGTGGCGGCATCGGAGCCGCTGGGCAGTCCCCGCTCGATGTCGCCCGATGGGACAACGGCGTTCACCTCGGTCCAGTTCGACGGCTCCACCGCCGAACTGGGCCGCGACACCCTCGACGCCCTCCTCGAGACCGCGGCTCCGGCCGAGGCGGCGGGGGTGCAGGTCGAGTACGGGGGTGAGCTCCCGACGGTGTTGAAAGAACGCACAACGGGACCGGCCGAGATGATCGGCATCATCGCCGCCCTGGTGATCCTGTTTGCCACCTTTCGTAGCGTCTATTCCGCCATCCTCCCGCTCGGGGTGGCCATCGTCGGCCTAACCGTCGGCCTCTCCCTTGTCGGCCTGCTGGGCGCCGTGATCGACATCCCATCGGTCGCTCCCCGCCTGGGCACCATGATCGGATTGGGCGTTGGCATCGACTACGCCTTGTTCATCCTCAGCCGCCATCGGGACAACCTCGAAGCGGGTGCCTCGAACGAGGACTCCATCGCCCGCACCAACGCCACCGCCGGCCAGGCCGTCGTCGTAGCCGGAGGCACGGTGGTGGTGGCCATCCTCGGGCTGCAACTGGCCGGAATCCCCTTCGTGGCCGCCCTCGGCTACTCGGCTTCACTGGTGGTGGCCGTCGCCGTATTGGTTGCCATCACCCTGTTGCCTGCCCTGCTTGGGTTCGCCGGGCCTCGGGTGCTGACTCGATCACACCGTCGCCAGGCCCAAGTCTCGGCGGCCATCGTCGAGTCGGGGCCCGTGGGCGTCAGCGTTGGTGCCGCCGGTAGCTCCGATAGTGCCACTGGAGGTTCCGACAGCGACACCGACAGCCCCGCCGGTCGCAACACCCATGGCGGCTGGGTCCGCTGGGCTCACTGGGTGGCTCACCACCCCTGGAGATCGGGGGTCGCCGCCGCTCTGGTGCTGTTGACGCTGTCGGTTCCGGTTCTCGACATGCGTCTGGGCCAGGCGGACGCCGGAACCGATCCGACCTCAACCACCCACCGTCGGGCCTATGACCTGCTGGCCGACGGATTCGGCGACGGATTCAACGGACCACTGTTGTTGACCGTGGATCTCGGAACCAGCGGTGATCCGGCCGTGCTCGACCAGATCGCCGCCGCTGTTGCCCAAGATCCCGGTACTCAGGCCGTCTCGCCCCCTGAGCTGAACGGTGCGGGCGACACCGCCGTGGTCACTGCCATCCCCACCACAAAACCTCAGGATCAAGCCACGAACGACCTGGTGGATCGGCTACGAGGCACGATCCTGCCCGAGGCAACCGCCGATAGCGACGCAACGGCGTTGGTTGGTGGCCCGACGGCCGGTTTCATCGATCAGTCGGACCAGATCTCCACCAGGTTGCCATGGTTCATCGGGGGCGTCGTGGCGTTGTCGTTCCTGCTACTGATGATGGTGTTCCGTTCTATCCTGGTGCCCCTCAAGGCGGCGCTACTCAACCTGCTGTCGATCGGGGCGGCCTACGGGGTTGTGGTCGCGGTATTCCAGTGGGGTTGGGGCCGCTCGTTGATTGGGCTTGAAGAGGCGGTGCCGATTGCCTCGTTCGTCCCGATGATGATGTTCGCCATCCTCTTCGGCCTGTCGATGGACTACGAGGTGTTCATCCTGTCCCGGATCCGCGAGGAGTATCAGCGGGGCCATTCCAACATCGACAGCGTGGTCGAAGGTCTTGGGGCAACAGCCAAGGTGATCACCGCTGCCGCCTTGATCATGATCAGCGTGTTCCTCGGATTTGTTGGCAGCAGCGACCCCATCGTCAAGATGATGGGCGTTGGCCTGGCCACGGCCGTAGCCGTCGACGCCACCATCGTGCGCATGGTCCTGGTGCCCTCCACCATGGCCCTGGTCGGTGATCCCAACTGGTGGCTACCAAAATGGCTCGATCGGCTACTGCCCCGACTCGACATCGAAGCCGAGGCCGACCAGCAGACCGGCCAACCGGCCGTCGGGGCGCCCACCAAAGGCGCCATCACCTGACGGTCGAGGTTCAAACCGGCGTATGGACTCGACCGTGTCCATACCAACCGCATCACAGGCCCGAGCGGCGAATACCGACCTAGTCCGCCGTCGGCTGCCACTACTACTGTCGCGGCGAAGGCACTGTGGCAGTGCCAAAGCGATGGCGACGGCGACGGCGACGGCGACGGCGACGGCGACCATGGAACAGCAGATCACGGCTCTGGCCCGCCAGGTGGGCGTCGATTTGGTTGGCTTCACCGACCGGGCCCGCTTGGCCGACGCTCCCCCGTCGAGTGATCTGCGCTTCACCCTACCCAACGCCGAATCGGCCATCTCCCTGGTGGTGGCCCTCGATCGTGGCGCCGTGCGCAAGTACATCACCAACGCCAAGCTGGAGCCATCTCCGCTGGTGGAGGAGGACTGGTGCACCGAATGCAACTTCTGTGTCGCCACCTGCCCCACCCAGTGAGGTGTTCTTCTGGGCCTTCACTCCGAACAGCGGTTGGACCTGGTACACCTACGAAGGCAGTGAGAAGCCGGGGATCAAGGTGCGCACCGAGTTCGCCGGAGCGGGCTCGGGCAAGTTCATCGCCACCCTCAACGGAACAAGTGTTGCGGCCACATACGACGGTGTCAGCGTTGCTCCCAGCAACGACACGACCGTCGCTACGGCCCACACCCAGCCCAGCATCTGATTCAGGGACTCCCATGATCGACCATACCGATCAGTCCCTTCATGCCATGGGTTGTCAGGCCCGGCAACCTGGGCCGTGAAACGGGTGGAAGAGCTCGAAGCTCGCTGGAGCCGCTTTCGGCCCGATAGCGAGATCTCCAAGCTCAACCGCGATCGGGGCCGGCTGGTCGTGATATCACCTGAGACTTACAACCTGGTGGAACGGGCGCTTGAGGCGGGGCGGGTCGCCGCAGGGCGATTCGATCCAACCCTTCTCGATGAGCTCATAGGTCAGGGGTACAACCGCACCCACCATGATCTGACACCTCCTCGCAGCGCCTTCGGGGCGTGACGAGACGACGGGCCAGTTGCCGCCACGACCGGCCCGTGGTCTCCATCTTCTTCATCGTGCGCTTCTTCGCAGACGTCGGCGTTCTCACCGGTGTCCTCGCCGACCGACATCGTGTTGTTACCCGACCTGTCGGCGGTCATGCTGCCCCAGGGTTTGTCGCTCGACCCAGGCGGGATCGGCAAGGGGCTCGGGGCCGACCTGGTGGCCGCTGAGATCATGGGCCACAGGGCGGCCGGAGTTCTGGTCGATCTTGGAGGCGATCTGTGGGTGATGGGCGAGCATCCCGATCACGGGCCGGTGTGGACCGTCATCGCCGACCCGGCGCTGCCCGGCCACGGCTCGTACCGGATCGGACTGAACGACGGTGGAATCGCCATCAGCAGCCAGCTCGCTCGCCGCTGGGCCACCCCCGACGGTGACCGCCATCACCTCCTTGACCCTCATACCGGCCGGCCCGGTACCTCCTCGGTGGCAGCTGCGGTGGTGGCAGGCTCAGCCACATGGGCACGCTGAGGTCACGGCCAAGGCCGCGCTTCTGGCCGGCGTCGACGTTGGCCTGCGCATCATCCGTGACAGCAGAACCCTTGGCCTCCTCATCGACCTCGATGGTCAAGCCCACCACGCAGGACTCCTCCAAGCCGCCACCCTGGGGTGAATATCTGGCTCTGAAGTACCCGCCGATGGATGCCCGGCCGCCCAGCTCGGCCCACGTGGTGAGCGGGACGCGGCTCAAGCCGGCCGATGGTGCCCTCAGGCCGGCCCATATGGCGGTCACCCCTGATCACGCCTAGCGTTGTGGTAATCCTTTCACGTAGCAACCAGGCACTGGCCGTGGCGGCAACGGCAATGCTGCTGGCGGCGTTCGTCGGCACTGCGTCGAACATCGCCGTTCCCATCCTCGAAACCGAGTTCCCCGACGCCGGTCTGACCACGGTGTCATGGGTCGTCTCCGCTTTCAATGTGGCCCAGGTGACCTTCATGCTGCTCGGCGGGCGTCTGGCCGACCGGTTGGGTCGCCGCCGGGTTTTCCTGACTGGGCTGTTGGTGTTCGCCTTCGGGGCTGCGCTGTCGGGGATCGCTCCCTCCATTGAGTTGGTCATCGCCGCCCGGGTCATCCAGGCCACCGGGGTTTCGGCCATGGTGCCCGCTTCGTTGGCCGCCGTCCTGCCCGAATTCCCGGTTGAGCGGCGGGCCACCATTGTGTCGCTGTGGTCATCAATGGGGGTGTTGGGAGCCGCCGCCGCCCCCACCGTCTCCGCCGGTTTGCTCCAGGTGTCGGGGTGGCGCGCCGTGTTCCTGGCTGCAGTTCCCGTTGCCCTGATCGCCTTCGTGGCCGGGCGACGGGTGCTGAGCCCTGATGTCGTGGCTGACAATCCGCCCCCGCTCGATGTGATCGGGGCCCTGGCCGGAACGATCATGGTTGGCGGTCTGACCTTCGCCATGGTCCAGGGTCGCGTCTGGGGCTGGCTCGACGCTCGAATCGTGACCACCGCCATATTGGCAGTGCTCAGTTTCGTGCTGTTCATCCGCCGCTCGCAGAACCACCCCGAACCTCTGCTCGACTTGCAGATCCTCCGGATCCGCTCCTTCTCGGTGGTGACGTCGGCCGGGGCGCTGGTTTCGATGTCGACCGCTGCCACCTGGTTCCTGTACCCGCTGTTTATGATCGAGGTTTGGGACTACTCGGTGCTCCAGATTGGGTTGGCCATGACCCCCGGTCCGGTCTCGCTGATTATTCTTGCTCCCCTGGCTGGCCGCCTGGCCGATCGTCACGGCTACCGGCAGGTCCTGGTGCTGGGAGCGACGCTGGCCACCATCGGGACGGCGTGGATGGCGTGGCGCCTACTACCGGGTGAGACCTACGTCCGGGCCTTCCTCCCGGGCACGATGTTGATCGGCGGCGGGATGGCGTTCATGCTGGGCCCGGCCAACGCCGCCGCCCTGGCCGAGGTGCGGCCAACCCAGCTGGGGTCGGCCAACGCCGCCTACAACATGGCCCGCCTCACCGCGGCGGCTCTCGGAGTGGCCCTCATGGCCACCATCATCGGCGCCACCCCCGCCGGCAGCCGCCTCGACGCCTTCCGGGCCGGCTGGTGGACAATGGTGGCCGTCATGTCGCTTGGCCCGGTGATCCTGGCCCTCGGCTACCCCCGCTCGGTCGCCGAGGCGCAGGAACCCGAACCAGCCGAGGTGTCGTAGGCCACGCTCCTGGCGAAGCCTGCCGTTTGCTGCAGCCTCGCCGTGTGATGGCGGCCCCCGGTTGACACCTCGGCCCCCTCGCTCGAGGCAACGATCTCGAACCCCTGAGCATGCGGCTCGGGGTTGGTCCGCCACCGCCTCGGATGCAGTGAAACTGGTCCATCGAACTACTCCACGTGACGAGGCGGCGGAAACACAGGCATGAAGTCCACCGCTGAGAACGTGGCACCGCCGGTTCCAGCCACTCCCTGATCCAGCGCTACGGGCGCCGGCTGATCACGATTGTGGCTGGGGTTCAACGGACTGAGCCCCAGGAGGTCGGTGGCCGGTCCGGTGGGTGGCTATGCCGCGCTCTGCTCCTCCCGGTTGGCGACCCTCGCCCCGAGGAGCCTCACGACCCCAATCGTCGCCACTCCGGCAGCCAGCAGGGAGAAGCCAAGGTAGGCGTACCAGGTGTTGGCCCCCGTGTTGGCCAGCTGCCCGCTGCCCGACCCGGCGTTGACGATCAGCCCGAGATTGGCACTTCGAGCCGCCCCCGAAACGGTGGTGCCATTCACCTGAAGGGTGTGCTCACCGGGATCGACGCTGACGTCAAGCAATTTGTCGAATGTCCCGTCGGGAGCAACGGTGGCCGACCCAAGATAGGTCGAGGCCGAGAAGATCCACACGTGGACGGGCGAGCCCGGCAGGAAGCCCTCGCCGAAGACCCGGACCTGCCCGGTGTCCTCCATGACCAAGTGGGGCTTGCCGTTTGAGCCGGTGACCACCTGGCACGGATCCCCACAATCGCCGGCGACCCGGAGCACCACACCGTCGTTGGACAAAATCTCGATCTCCGAGTCATCGATGACGTTGACTGCGACCTCGACCGCCTCCCCGTCGTCGGTGACGCCCGTGTCTCCTGGTTCCAGCTCAGGGAGATTGCCGTTGCCGTCGGGAACGGGCACCACCGTTGTCGTGGTCGCCTCGGTCGTGGTTGTCGTGGCCTCCTCAGTAGTGGTTGTGGTCGGTTCAGTCGTCGTCGTGGTCGTGCTGACCACCGAGCCGGTCACGTCGGTCGCCGTTCCCGTTCCCAGCAGGTTGGTGGCCCTCACGTCAAAGGTCTGGGAGCCGGCTGCCAACGACGGCACGATATGGCTGACGTTCCCCGCCCCATCAGGACCATTGGTAATCACCGACCAGGTCGAGCCCCCGTCAGTCGAAACCTCATACCAGCGGATCGGCGAGCCGCCGTCATCGGTCGGGGGTTGGAAGGTCAGTGTGGCCTGCAAAGGCGTCGACACGTCAATGGCCAGGGACCGGACCGGGCCCGGGGGCGCAGCAAACAAGACGTTCTCGGGACACTCGGTCGCCGAGCCGCCGGCCGTGAACGATCGGGACCCCGCCGATTCTGCTACCGGACCCGAAACATTCTGGCTCAAGGTCCCACCGATGCTCTGGACCACTGGACAGTTGGGCGCCCCCGCCGCTGCGGCGTTGTCGACGGTGTAGTCGACACACGACTCAGGACCCCGACCCTCGTAGAGGATCGAGAAGTCCGACGAGGTGAGGGAGCCCCCGGTCACCCCGGAAAAGGCGACGTTGAATGTAGGTCGGGCCCCAGTGGCCGAGACTGACAAACTCGGCCAGGGACAGGGTCTCCCCAATCGTGATCGGGCGGTCCACCCAACCGGGGACGGCGTCCCCGTTCCCGGTCCGCACCGTCAGGGTCTGGCTGGCCGGCGTACCGGTGCCACTGACGGTGTTGAGGGTGAGCGAGGTCCAGCGGTCGATTCCGCCCGACGTGGTGCAGACGAACCGGGGGTGAAAGCCGAGGGGAGAAGCGTTATCACGGGGCTGGCCGAGCACTCGCCGGCCCCGGTGTAGGCATCGAACAAGCCGATCTTGCCCGGGTCGGAGTTATACCAGAGACAAGCCGGGTTGTTCGGGTCAGCCACCAGGGCGTAGAGCGACGAATCAGACGTCGGTGTGGTGTCGAAGCCGGCACACGCCGCCTCGGTGGCGTAGTCGAAGCAGTACACCTCATTGGTGGAGAGCACCTTCTGCAGATAAGCCCGACCAGAAGTGGCCGCAAATTTCCCATACTGACCCGAGAAGTTGTTGGCGGTAGCGTCGGACGCCCACGGCGTGATGCTGTGAGGATTCACCCAGCCAACCTGCTCGTCCCCGGCGAGATCGAGGCAACCGTTCCAAAGGCAGACACCGTCAACACTGCCGGTGGTGTTCCTATGGGACACTGGCGACACCTTCTGGGCCGTCCAGCTCTGCCGGTTGGAATAGCGGGGGTGGCATGAAGTCAGGGTCAGACGGTCGTCTCCGCTGTTGGCAATGACTTCAACGGCCTCAGGGGTGACCACCCGGTATCCACCGACGGTTCCATCGGGTTGCTCCTGGCCCAGCACCCGATAGGTGAAGAGGCCGTCGACGGTGTCGAGGGTGATCGGGTCGCCGGGTTCAAGTTGGTCCAGGTCACCGAAGGGTGCACCGTGGGTCGTGCGGTGTCCGGCAATGGCGACATTGCCACCATGGCCCGGCAGCGGGGTTACAGGGTAGTGGCCGGGGCCTTCGCGGAGCTGGTTCCGTCCCACCCCCTCGACCACGGTCTTATCCAGCCCAATGCTGGGCGCTTCGATTCGAGCGATGGCCGAACCCGACAGCGGTGTCCGCCGCAGTAACGCGCCGACCTCGGGATTCCCGTCTCCGAGGGCGGAGGCTGAGCGATCGGAGAGTGACCTGGAAGAGTCGTCTTGCCGGCGCGGGCTCGCAACCTTCTGGCGCTGGATGGCCGATTCGAGTTCAGCCGCCAGATCCCGCTGGGCCCGCTCCTCGAGCAGCCCGGTTCCCCACAGCTGGAAAGCGGAGAACGCCAGGACAACGACACCGAGCACACTCACGGAGATGCCAAACCTCCGAAGAAGCCGATGGACGAGGGCCATCCACGACGACGACGACCTGGGAATCGCGTCGGGTTGGGTCAAGGGCCCGATCACGGGCTCGGACGGGGGCTTGATCTCACCCCGGCCCTCCGATCCTGTCGCCTGGTCCGTGGCCCCGGCGCCTGGTTCCCCATCGAGGATCATGGGATCGGTGCCGACGTCGACCGTCAGCGTTGGCTCCCTCGTGGTCAGTTCACTCATCAGTTACTCCGACCATTGACTTTGTGGCCCGCCGACGTCACGGTCCCAGATCTGGGCGGTCGGATCGGAGGACAGTAAGGGTGTAGCAACGGTCCGAGGATGGTGGCTCGACTGCGAGGTACGCCCCTAACCGTTGGGATCCGGAACGGCCGATCGAGCAGCCTCCTTTACCGGGGATTCGGGTTCGGCCCAGTAGTCGAATCCTCCAAGCCATACGCCCTCCCGGTGGTGGATGGCCGGTTGGCCGATGAGCCGGGGGCCAAGGCCGGTGTGGGACCAGGTCGCAGCGTGGACCAGGAACGGGTGACAGATGTACACCGTTCCAGCCGGACCCGCTGCCTGCTTGATCGGCGGGTCAAGGACCTCCGGTGCGTGTCGGCTGGGGGCGGCCGGCCAAAACCTCCGTCGATGTGCCAGCCCGAGTCGCCGGGATCGAGTTTCGACGGGAAGCGAACGGGAAACGTCCCGAAGCCGTCGGATCGCTGCTGCCATTTGCCCGGACCCACCAACTGATCGATCTCGTCGCTGCTCAGCGGGTTCGCATCCTCAGTCTTGTCCACTTGCTGCTGCGCCGCAGCCCATATTCGTGGCTGAGACAGGCGAGGTGGGTAGCGTTGATGGGTGGAGGAGTTCGTTATCGCCCGCAACCCCGACCCCGACTCGACCCTGCCCTTTCTGGTGCGGCTGCCTTTGCGGTCCGGGGCGGTGGTGCTCAAGGTGCGCGACACCTGGCCCCGAACAGCCAAGGTTTATTGCCACCCCTCCGACGATTGGCCCACCGATCCCGAGATCGTCGAGCGGGTCCCGGTGCGGTCCTGCATCCGGCGGGGGGCTGCGATCGACCTGGTGCTGGATCGGGGACGGGAGAATCGCTCCCAGTTCGTATTCACCAAGGCCCGGGGCCGGCAGATGGTGTTCTGGCAGTCGGCCCGGACCCAGAAACAGGCCCGTCCCAACGTTTCACTACCCACGGCTCGAGCGTCGGGGGTCGAGGGCCTGGAGATCATCGTCGACTCCCACGAGCGCTACGCCTGGAAATTCTCCCACCAGCAAGCCTCCACCATCCAGCGGGCCCTCCCCGCCGGCGACTACGCAGTCGAGCGTGACGGGGTGATCGTGGCCTCGGTGGAGCGCAAGAGCTTGGTCGACCTGGTGGCCACCATCACCGGCGGCAAGCTCTGGTACCTGCTGGCCGACCTGGCCACCGTCGATCGGGCAGCGCTGGTAGTGGAGGACCGCTACTCCCAGGTGTTCAAGCTCGACCGGGTGCGCCCCACCGTCATTGCCGAAGCAGTGGCCGAGGCCGCCATCCGCTACCCGAGCGTTCCGATCGCGTTCTGCGAGACCCGCCCCCTGGCCCAGGAATGGACCTACCGGTTCCTGGGCGCCGCCGTAGCCGAACACGATCGCACCGAAGGTGCTGACGATTTGGCCGACGAACTTCCCGAGGCCCGACACGAGGTCCCCCGAGCGGAACCAACCACAGCCGAGATCAGAGCATGGGCCTTGGCCAACGGTTTCAACGTGTCCGACCGCGGTCGCCTCCGCCCCGAGATCCGCACCGCGTATAGCAATGCCCACGCTGGCTGAGGGTCGTGCCGGCGCCCGAGCCGCGCTCGTTCGAGAATGTCGGGAATCAGGCCGTTTGATGAGGAGACCACCACCATGGTGGCGATGGCGACAACCACGCCGGCAGCCGTCACCAGGGCGCGGGACCGGTGGCTGTTGGCTGTGAGGTCACAAGCAGGCCTTCCATTTCAGGGAACAGTCGTCTGTCGACGAGGGAGCCACACCATGACCGTAGCCCCGAGGCCGCCGTAGACGGCTCCAAGACCGGGCGGACCGGCAATGTCGCCAAACGGCATCCCGGCAGCCCAGCCCACGGTGCTGGCTGCCACCCACCAACCGGCGCTGCGGATCTGTGACCGCAAGACCAACCATTGCAGCACCCAGACAGCGGCCCCACCGACGACCACCCCCAGCCATCCGGCCAGTAGCACCGCCGGCACAGCCAATGGCTTCGGATCGGTGTTGTCGTACCAACCCCAGTACACGCCCCAGCCCCACCCGATGGAGGTGGCCAGCAGCCACATGAACCAGACCCGCCAGCCCGGTCGGCGTTGGGGCGGGATCGCCAGCCTCGCCGCCACCACCATGAACTCGGCCACGGCATTGAAGAAGACGTCGCGAATGTCGAAGAAGCGGTCGGGAAGCAGGATCTGGATGCTCTCGTCGACCAGACCGAGCACCGCCGTTGCCAACATCGTCAGGGCCGTCGGATACCGCACCCTCCTGCCGTTGCCCGCCCGTTCCAACAAGGCCATATGGATGAGGGCGGCGACGATACCGTACTCGATGAGGTGGGTTCGCTCCTCAACTCAACGCTGTCGACCCTGAGGGCCACCACCCAGTAGCCGAAGGCGACGGCCAGGGCGGCCCCGACCTCACCACGGTCGGGGCGCTCCTGTACCCATCGCCAGGCGATCGCGCCCACCGCCACGACCACAAAGACGGCAATCGAGGCTCGCAGCAGATTCCGCTCGCGGAGTTCGTCGGTCACGGCCCGGGCGATACCGAGCGAGGAGTAGATCGCCACCATGAGGGCCCCGGTCCAAAGCCAGAGGCGACGTTCCCGATCCGAGGAGAACAACGATCCGACAACGCCCATGCCCCCAACCCTCCCAGACCAGTGCGAGGCGTGTCACCCGGGAATCCCCCACCCGACCATGGGGCAATGGGCCTGGTGCGGAGCCGTCGCTTTGGGTCCTGCCGGCGAACGTCACTACTGTTCTAGGGCACTCCCCGACCGTCTTTCCTCTTCATCGGAGCCTCTCCCATGGCCGAAGCATTCATCATCGACGCCGTCCGCACCCCCCGGGGTATCGGCAAGCAGGGCAAAGGGGCGCTCTCGCACCTGCATCCCCAGCACGTGGCCGCCACGGTCCTGCGGGCCCTGGTCGAGCGCAACGATTTCGACACCGCCGAGGTCGACGACATCGTCTGGGGCACCAGCTCCCAGGTGTCGGAGCAGAGCGGTGACCTGGGCCGCATGGCCGCCCTCGACGCCGGCTACGACGTGAAGGCCAGTGGGGTCACCCTCGACCGGTTCTGCGGTTCAGGGATCACCAGCACCACCTTCGCCGCCAACGCCATCATGGCCGGGATGGAGGATCTGACCATCTCCGGAGGCACGGAGATGATGTCGTTGCCCAAGAAGGGGCTGCTGCCCATGGGGGCGCTCAACATGCACCTCCAGGACATCCACCCCCAGCCCCATCAGGGCATTGCGGCCGACGCCATCGCCTCGATGGAGGGCATCTCCCGGGAGGCTCTCGACGCCCACGCCGCGGAGTCACAGGCCAGGGCCGATCGGGCCATTAAGGAGGGTCGCTTCGACAAGAGCCTGATCCCGGTCTACAACCGCGATGGCACCCTGGCCCTTGACCACGAGGAGTTCCCCCGCCCCGGAACCACGGCCGAGTCGTTGGCGGCGCTGAAGCCGAGCTTCGCCGCCATGGCCGACTACCGCCACTCCGACGACGCCCTCACCTTCCGGGAACTGGTCAACCAGAAGTACCCGGATCTGGAGATCGAGCACGTCCACCACGCCGGCAACTCCTCCGGTGTGGTCGATGGGGCCGCCGCCCTGCTGATGGCCGGGGCCGACTACGTCAAGGCCCATGGGCTGACACCGCGGGCCCGCATCGTGGCCACCGCCAACATGGGCGACGATCCCACGTTGATGCTGAACGCCCCCGTCCCGGCCGCCCGCAAGGTGCTGGAACGGGCGGGGCTGACCCTCGACGACATCGACCTGTTCGAGATCAACGAAGCCTTCGCCGTGGTGTCGGAGAAGTTCATGCGTGACCTCGAACTGGACCGCGACAAGGTGAACGTCAACGGTGGGGCCATGGCGCTGGGCCACCCCATCGGGGCCACCGGAGCGATCCTCATCGGTACCGCCCTCGACGAACTCGAGCGCCGCGACCAGCAGCGGGCCCTCATCACCATGTGCGCCGGTGGCGGGATGGCCCCCGCCATCATCATCGAGCGGGTCTGACCCCGGGCCGGCTGTGGCCACGGGGCGGGTCGGTTGCGGCCCGCTCCCGAATCAATCTGAACCGACGCCTCGGACGGGCCAACCCTGTCCGAGGCGCGGGCCGCGCTCAACCGCAACCTGGGACGGCCAGGGGTCAACCCACTGATGGAGCTACAACTTCTTGCGGCGGGTGCGTTCCATGAACTGGTCCACCGAGTCCAGGACCTCGCTCACAAGCCAGATCCGATTCCGCTTTGCCGGAGAGTTCTGACGAAGTATCTCCAATCCAACGAGCCGATCGATTGCGTTCTGGGCTGCCACTGCGGAAACACCAAGGTCAGCCGCAACCAAGGCAGCAGTGACGGCGGGGCGGCCGATGCAATAGTCGAGCAACCGCCAGACCACGGAGTCGGCTCGTGCCGAGACGGTCTCGTTCCATGCGTCGCGGATGTCAGCAAGGTCGCTGACGAGGCGGCTCACGTTGTCAAGCGAGCTAAAGGCCGCGTCGACGAAAGTAGAGACAATCGGCTCGATCTCACCTGTTCGATAGGTATCGAGCGATTCGAAGTAACGCTCAGTGTCAGCCAGCAATCCCGCCGATAGCGGAAGAATCGCCCGGCGTGTGAGTCCAGCGTTTCGCAACATCCGCTGGATGACAACGCGACCGGTTCGCCCGTTTCCGTTAGGGAAGGGGTGGATCGTTTCGAACTGGGCGTGAGCAACCGCAAGGTGGGCCAACCCGCCAAGATCCTGCCGGTTGGCGAAACGGACGAGATCGTCAACAGCCCCTACGACCCGTTCGTGATGTGGTGCCACATAAGCCGCTCCGCGAGGGGAGAAGGCATCGCCGCCAACCCAGACCTGTTCGTCTCGAAAGCCACCCGTGAGGTACGGCTCCGAGTCCTCCAGCAACAGCCGTTGAATCTCGATGATCTGGGCAGCATCAAGCGGCCCCGCGCCTTCCATCGCGGCCATGAGCGTCGCAACGTTGGTGGCAATCAACTCAGCGTTGGGCTTGACTGGATTGGCCGACGTGGCGGCAATCTCAGCGATTGCGATAGAGCTGGGGGCGGCGGACAGATTCTCTATCTGCGACGATGTTGCGGCTTCCGTCCGCAGCGCGATCACCGTGAAACCAGCGAGACTGCTACCGATCCGCTCGTCGAATCGAGCGATTGCGGCCTCAGCGTCAGCCACCTCGGCCGCGAGCCGACCGGAGAGGTTGATGGCCGGTTGGTCGGCAATTCGAGGAGCGATCGAGGCGGAGTACGGACCAGTGATCTTGGCCCGCTGGCTTCGGGGGAGCATCTCCAAGTCACCCGGCTGCCACGAACGCTGCTCAACGCCACAGGCCGGCCAGCCGGAACCCTTCACCATCGTCCCACCTTACTAAAGGCTAAGGACCTAGCCTTTAGTAACAGGAAGGTAATCAAAGGATGCGGGACTGTTTCGGTTGAGGAAACTGCGAACCTGCCCAGGGGACAGCTACCGGCATCAGCCGCCGCTGCCCCAGTCGACTCGACCAAGGCCTCGTCCCCGGAGTCAGAAACGATCGTCCTGCAGAACGGGGTGGCGCCGGAGGTTATGGGCCCCGACTGAACGACGACGCTCCCGTCGCAGGAGCCCAGATAGAAAATGTTGGGCTCGTCCCGGGCGAAGGCGGCCAGGATGTTGGCCAGGTCGTCCAAGGTCGGCATGTAGCCGTCGCAGGTGGCCCCTTCATCGGTCGGGTCGACGACGGTTTCTACCGTTGTCGAGGATCCAGGGTCGTTCGTGGTTGGGGAGGCAACGACCTCTTCGGTCGTGGGGGAATCCGGATCTGCGGTCGACGACCCTGGCTTGGTCACCGTCCCGCCGTCGCTGTCCGTCGTCGCTGATGCGGCGTCGGAGTCTCCGCCAGTCGGCCCGGAGTCGGCACACGACGCCAGCAGTACCGCCGCGCCGAACAGGACGATCGATATCCCTTGCCCCCAGCCCCTACCCATTCGGATCACCATGGTCGGCCCTGATCACTTGGGCACATGGGCCGCCGCGGCATGCGACAGCAGGACGCGCACGGCAGCCAGAAGCGAGATCGACGCCGGGAGAATCCAGGTGTTGATGATCGACGAGGCTGACATGAGGAGACTCAGCAGAGCCAGCGCCATGGTGGCGGGTGGCTCCGACCAGGTGGTCAACCAGTCAATTTCAACTCCACGAAGAAGGGTTCTATTTGGCCATAACCGGAACGCGGAACCATCGGTGACGTTCGATCAAATTCACCGCCACCGGTGCAGCCGACTCGACCTCCGCCACCATCGCCCGTCCACCTCTTTTCACCCACGCGGGACAGCGCCGATCACTCTTGCTACGCTGCACCTCGCACAGTTCGTCTCCTGCATGGACCGGTTTAACTGTTCATCCCGCATGAGACGTATCAGTTTTCAACCCTGGAGTGAGATGACGGAAGTGCTTCGAAAGCTTGGGCTGTATCTCCAGGGACCGTATGCGTATCACGCCCCTTCCAGTCTTGATACAAGGTCGCTCGCGGTAGAGACCGCGCCGTTGGGTCGGTACTACATCGATCAGACCATCCCTCTCAACTTCGGCCACTGGCCCACCTTTGATGACCACGGGATCCCCTGGCGCCAGAACCGGGACGGTTCCGGCTTCTTCCACAACTACACAACCATTGGTGGCTATGCACTGGCCCACGTCGACATGTACCTCCTGACCGGAGAGCAGCACCACCTGGATGAAGTGGTCAAGAACTGCGACTACGCCTTGGCCACGGTCGATCGCTCAAACGAGGTATGGCGTCTCAGGAAAGAAGAGAACCCGGGCCAAGGTCACATCGGCGGAGTGTCGTCTATAGACCATGGTGTGTGGATGAGCCTGTTGTGTCGGGCCTGGCAGGTGACCCGGCGCGACGAGTACCTCGACACGGCGGTGAAGCTCGGTGCCCTGATGGATGTTCCGGTCTCGGAGGACGGAGCATTGGGCTACATGGACGTCGGCGGGAAGCTGCCGTGGTACGAGGAAGAGACCACCTCCGACTTCAAAATTCTCAATGGCATGATCTATGCCCTGTGGGGCCTACTCGATACCGCCATCGTCGCCAACGACACGCGCGCCAACGAACAATGGGAGGCGGGGGTCAACAGCGTGGCCACGGCGCTACCCCTGTTCGACGCCGGCTACTGGTCGTGGTACGGGGTCTCGGAGTCCCTCCCCGCCTACATCGCAAGTATGAAGTACCACAGCCTCCATATCGTTCAGCTTGACATCCTCGCTGGCCAGGCCGACTATTCGACGATCAAGCGCTATGCAGCCCAATTCACCGAGCATGCCCGCCGACCGGTCAACCGGCTGAGAGCCGGGACGAAGATGGCGATGACAAAAAGCCAAGGCATGGAGCGGTACCGGAGTGAGACAGCCCAAGCCTGAACATGTTGTGGCCCCGACGGTCGCGACGCAGGCCGGGGCACGCCCCATGGATCGAGCCGGGATACGTCACCCCATGCTTCCTCTTCAAATTCGAGGGGCGAGTGACGTGCAGAGGGAGGCGATGTCCCGGTCGAGGTTGCGGGCGGCCCGCCTGACGCCGAGGATCCACGCCAGCAGACCCCAACCCACCGCCCAGGGGGTCAGCAGAATGGAAAGCAGCAGGTCGCCGCGTCCGGCAAAGATCAGCACGGGGAGCAGGCCGGGCAGCGAGAGCAGGGCGGACGACGCCATCACCACCACGACCATCAGTCCGGCGGCACATCCGGCGCCAGAACTGGTTCCGCTCCAGGGGTTGGGGGTGGCGGCAACGGGGATGGGGAGGCGAACCGATGCCACGGCCTGCAATCCGGTCGTCGTACCGTAGGCGGCGAAGGCCACGGCCAGGGCGGGCACGACCAGAACCCAGCCCCCGGTCCAAGCGGCGAGGGCCACTGCCACCAGCACGGTGAGTGGACCCACCATCACCAGGTTGGCGATCGTCTTGCCCCAAACAACTGATCGCATCGAAGGAGCAGCGGTGAGATCCAGCCACGTACCGGCACCGTCGATACCGAACAGATTGGCGTTGGTCATCCCACCGTAGAAACCGACGAAGCCCGCAGCCAGCACCGCCGTCGGATCGCGGCGGGCCAGGGCTCCCAGGGTGGGCAGGGCGAGGGCGATGACGATCGGCAACTGTCCGGCAAGGGCCATCAGGGCCCGCAGGTCCCGTCGGTTGGTCCAAATCGCCCGACGGGCCGCCGCTCTGGTCCCTGCGTTGCGGATCGGGCGGAGCACTCCGGGGCCGGGCCAGCGACTCCGGTCGTGGTCGGCATCGCTGCGACGATGTTCGGCCGTGGTCAGCGACCGGTCGAGGAGCACGCCCCACAACCAGGCCAGGGCGATGGTGAAGAGCCCAGCGGCCAACGGGGCAACGAGCGCAGGCAGCAGCTCACCTTCAAGGCCTCGGGCCACGCCCCACCCCAGCCACCCTCCCGGGGTCCATCGCAGCAGCCCGGCCGCCGTCTCCACCTGCTGGAGGGACAAGGTCCGCCCGGATCCCGCCGCCACCTGGGCCGAGACAGCAACGACGATGCTGATCAGACTCAGGATCCCGGCCACTGCCTCCCGACCCACTCGGCCCCGGGCCAACCCGGTAAGAAGGGCCGAGCCGACCTGGGACAGCAGAACGCACAGAGCGGCCAAAATCGAAATCGACGCCACGATGATCACGGCACTGGTGATCGACGAGGCCAGCATGAGGACACTGAGCAGAGCCAGCGCCGTGGTGACAGGCATGACGCCGACCATGGATGACACCAGCAGTCCCTGGACCAGTTCCCTGCGTTCGAGCGGTAACGGAGCTAGCCGGGACGGGTCGACGGTTCCATCGGTGAAGCCCACCACCAGGGGCACCAGCAACCAGCCGATCGCCAGCAGCGCGGCGGCGCAAACCAGCATCGGCTGGATCCACTCCGGTCGCCCGGGTAGTGCGGCGGTTCCGAGCCACGCCAGTGGGACCAGGCCCGCAAAGCCGAGGAACGCGCCGATGAGCAGGGGTATGGCGGTCCGGGGTTTCCTGAGGTTGTTGACCAGGATCGCCAGCTTCAGTCGGGCGAACGTCGCAACCACGCCAGCGACCCCTCCCCCAGCTCGTCGGCCCCGATGAGCGACACGAACACGTCGTCAAGCCGCTGCCCACCGGTGACGTCCTCAATCGGGCCGGCTGCAATCAGACGGCCCAGGTTCATCACCCCGACGTGGTCGCACAGATCCTCCACCGTGGCCATGACGTGGCTGGAGAAGACAATGGTGGCTCCCGCCTCGGTGAATCGGCCCAGCACGGTACGGATGGTGCGGGCCGACACCGGGTCGACGCTCTCGAACGGCTCATCGAGGAAGAGCACTTCGGGTCGGTGGAGCAGAGCCGCCGCCAACCCGATCTTCTTGCGCATGCCCTGGCTGTAGTCGGCGATCAAGGTGCCTGCGGCATCGCTGAGGCCGAGCACCGACAACAGCTCCTCGGCCCGCGAATCGACAACGGCCGGATCCATGCGCCGAATCCGGCCGAGATAGCCCAGCAGCTCCGCCCCCGACAGGCGCTCAAACAGCAGGAGCTTCTCCGGCAGTACACCGATGACCGCTTTGGCCGCCACCGGATCGGCCCAGACGTCGGCATCGGCGATGGCCACCGAACCGCCGTCGGGTCGCAGCAACCCGGTGATCATCGACAAGGTGGTGCTCTTCCCCGCGCCGTTCGGGCCCACCAGGCCGAAGAAGGAGCCCTTGGCGATGTCGAGGTCGATCCCGTCCACCGCCACCTTCGATCCAAACCGCTTGTAGAGGCCACGAAGCGACACCGACGTCTCCGCCGGTGACGCCGAGGGTAGTGGAGGCGGCGGCAGGGGTCCGGGGGTCGGACCGTCGACCCGTTGGCCCGGAGGCGGGGGCGGCCAGGTAGCCTGGCCCTCGGCCGGCTGGTGAGAAGGCGGCGGCAGAAAGGGAGTGGCCATCGCCATGAGGGGACGCTATCGAGCGCGGGATGCAGCCTCAACAACCAGGCCGGGCGGGGCACAGCGCCGAGCCTCCGCTGGTGAGCCCGGGCTAAGCGAACCCTCCTGGTCGAGGAACTAGCCTTTGACCAGGCGACGATTGCGTTTCCCCTGGGGATCCCGACGGCGCACCGCCTGGCTCAGGGCCAGCCGGTCCGGTCTGGCTTTTGCCGTCGCTTGCGCGCTCGCGATCGCGGCGTGCACTTCGGGTGAGGATGCAGGCTCCTCGACCACGCCACCTGCCGAGTCGGACGGCAAGCGTTTGCTGTTCGGCGATGACCTTCGAGACGGTTTCCGGACCGCGCCTTTGGAGCCTGCTTCGTGTGTAAGTAATCCGCTCACTGCCGAGTTGTCTCTTGTCGACCCGGCGACGGGTGATCGGCGCTGGACCACAACCGTGCCATGGCCCAACTCGGGGAGCGGAACACCGCAGGTCGGGGTCGATCACACCGCACCGACAGTGATCGTTGCCCCGTCGGTCGGCTGGACGAGCTACGAGGGTGGCGGATGGGCCGTCGACGCCACTACCGGCGAGCCACTCTGGCAGCGCGACGGAACCGAACCGGTTGCCTCGGGCAGGATCCACGAGGGCACGCTCCTGGCCGTGGATTGGCAGGCACCGAGCGAGGTTCGCTCGGTCACCCACATCGACCCGATGACCGGCGAGCCGGCCTGGAACTCCGATGGCACTTCCGAGGTCCACTTCTCCCAAACGCACGGGTTGGTGTTCCTCGCAGACCAAACTCGCATGCAGGCGATCGAAGCGGACACCGGCGAGGTTCGCTGGACGATCGAACCCGATGACGACGGCTTCGTCGGGCGGATGCTCGGTGACGGGCAATTGTTTGGGCAACGCATCCCAACCGCCGTCGCCGCCATCGATCCGCTCACCGGAGCGGAGCAGTGGCGCTGGCAGCCCGGTGCGGTGCACAACCAGCAGTACGTCCACGATGTCGCGGCCGACGATGATCTCGCCGTCGTCACGTGGAGCGATCACACCCTCCATGATCCTCTCGCCTCGAATCCGTTCGCTGTGCTCGACGCCCGAACCGGTGCCCAACTCGCAGGCGGCGATCTGCAGGACATTCCCGACACCCGATTGGACACTGACCCCAACGGGACCGCTGGCCTCTACGACGGCGTGCTCTATCTCTCCGCTCGCACCTGGCCCCCACCGCCAAACCCCGATCAATCGACACGCCTCGTCGCCCGCGACGCACGCTCACTCGACGACCGCTGGACGCTCGACACCGGAGGGCGCCCGATCGTGCGACCACTCACGGGGAGTGATGTGCTTGTCGGATGGAACACCGGTTCCTCACCATTTGATGCCAGCCCCGGGCTGGCTCGTGTCGCCGCCGACGGCCGCATCCTCTGGCGGTGGGATGGCCCGCTCAATGAACGGCTCATCGAGCCGTTGCTCGACGGCGACCTCATCATCGCCGCTACTGCAAGCCATGACAGTGGGTCCATCACCGCAATCGACGCTGGCACCGGGCAACAGATAGGGAGTCATGCGGCAGGCCCAGTACTTGTTCAGCCCATCGCCGTTGACGATGGAATCATCATCACCGAGGCCCCAGGGTGGCTCTTCTGCGACTGACTCAACGTTCATTGCCGGACCGACATCAGCCGCTGCGCTTGTTCTTCAGCGTGGTTCACCAAGACCACACGGCGTCGACATCCCTGCCTGGCCTGGTCGAAGGCCGATCGACCCAGGGTGCTAGTGTCGGGAGTCCGGATACTGCAGGAGGAATCCGATGGCGGATCGCCGGCTTTGCCCGATCGAGCGGCCCGCCCAGGCAGTCGCCGGAGGGGTCGTTGGCCCTAGGGTGCTGCGGCCGATTGAGCAGATCGTTCTCAAGTCGCTTCACGCTGGTGCCGGGTACGCAGAGATTGCTGCTCGGTTGCGACGCAGCCCGACGTATGTCGCGCGCATCGAGCGATTCGCCAACCTGAGAATCGAAATGGACGTGGCATGAAGCTGGGTGCAGCCTCGGCACCAACGTCGACGAGCCCGAGCCACCCAACCTAGTCAGCGCCTCCCTGCCGCCAAGTACGTTCAGGCACTACTTCCGGGTGCCAAGGAGGAACTCCGCACATCGAGCATGGCGGCGGCCTGGGCGCAGCCGGCAACCGGTCGGCCGAACTCGGAGCACAGGGCGACCGCTTCCTCCACCAGTTCGACGTTGGAGGGTTGACGGTCGGGATCGTAGAACTCCTCAAGCCCGACATGGAGGTGGCCACCCCGTTCGAGGGCCAGGCGGGCCACCGGGGTGGCCATCAGGTCACCGCCCCAGACCGATACCGACCAGGCCAGGTCGCACCCTTCGAGCATGTCGAGATAGGCCAGCAGGGCGTGCTCGGTCGGCGGCAACCCGAAGCTCACTCCCTTTGAGCGGCCCAGTAGTCCCCATTCGCCCCCGAAGTAGAGCTTGATCATGGCACCCTGCGGCAGTCGACCAGCGCGGTGGTAAGCCAGGACGGTGTTGAGCCAACCTGGCTCGTAGATGGCGATGGCCGGGGCCAGTTGCCGTCGGTCGCACTGCTCGAACGCGGCCCGGACATGGTCGAAGGTGTTCACGTAGGTGCCACCGGTGGGGAGCCCGTCATCGTCGGCCCAGCCGGTGTTGACCGAGCCAGGGTCGACATAGGCCATGCGGATGAGTCCGAGGTCGGCCAGGAGTTCGTGGTGCTCCAGGCGCTGCTCGGTTGAGTCGGCCACGACGCCGGTCGGGTACCACAGGGTGTCGGGACGCTCGTCGAGCACGGGAGCCCAGGCCGCCAGGTACTCCTCCACCGCCTCGGCACCGACGAGACGCAGGCTGCGATTGTGGGCGTGGATGATGGCGGCGCCGGCGTCGAGGCAGGCCAGAGCCTCGACACTGATGGCCTCAGGAGTCCGGGGGATTCTTGGGCTGCGGGTGCGCCCACCGGCCCCATTGATCGCCGCCTCGATGATCACCGGTTCCGCCATGATCGCTCAGATCCCTACGGGTTTGACGCCGTCCTGGTGGGGCTGCAGGCGGAAGGCGTGAGGGGCTGAGAAGTGGGCAGGCATGAGGATCGCTCCCTGCTCCACCGTCGAATCCAGGAGACGTTGGCGTGAGGCCACCGACCCCTCGGCGTCGAGGCAGAAGCCGCTGTTCCAGGTCGGGACGAGCGCCTGCATGGCGCTGTGCATGCTGTCCCCGGAGAAGACCCCCCGCTCCCCGGCCGATTCGAGCCAGCCGACGCAGTGCCCGGGGGTGTGGCCGGCCAGGACCTCGAGTCGTAGCGAATCGTCGATCGTCACCCCGTCGCCTTCCCACAACACGGCCTGGTCACGGTCGAACACGGGGGCCACGGAGTCGTCAAAGACGAAGGCGTTGAAGGCGAGGACCTCGGTCTCGCGGTTCGACTCCCAGAAGTCGTACTCGACCTTGTTGAAGTAGTGGGTGGCGTTGGGGAACGTGGGCACCCACTGCCCATCGACCAGGTTCGTGTTCCAACCAACGTGGTCGAGGTGGAGATGGGTACAGACGACAGCGTCGACCTCGGTGGGGTCAACACCGGCTTCAGTCAGCTGGTCGAGCCAGGGAATGTCGAGCTGGTCCATGGCCTCCATCGTCGGGCGGTGCTTGTGGTTACCGGCGCAGGTGTCGATCAGGATCGTCTTCTGGGGAGTCTGAACCAGCCAACTGTGGATGCTCAGCAGGGCGTGACCATCCTCCATGAACGGGGCGAACAGGCCGGCGCCGACATCGTCGACGGTGCCAAGGTTGTACGCGGGCAGGAGCATCTCGACGGGGAAGCCGGGGCTGTACGACTCCTCCAGACGGGTGATCCTGACATCGCCGATACTGAAGCTGAGTTGAGCCATGAGCGCCTTCCCCTGATTGAACGCTGGGGGCCGAACGTAGCACTCATGGACCCGCGGCGACATCAACCGGCTTGGTCAGTGCGACAGCGAGAAACCGAGCACGACGGCAGCACCTTGGCCGTCGCCGATATGCGACGATATCTGGGGCGGCCTAGCTGGCACGTTTTCATCGTGCCGGCAAGGAATGTGTCCCAAGTTCGTCCCTGGAAACCAGCCGACGGCGAAGCGAGATAGCAGTTCCAGGGCGGCGAGTTGGTCGAACGCCTGTCTGGACTCCCGGGCATCCCCCAGGACAGCTGCGAGTCGAGCCGGGAACTCCTCGGTGAAAGTCGCAACGCGACTCTCGCCCTGGACGATGAGCTGTCGCCAGTTGAGACCGGTCAACGCTCCGAAGAGGGTTAGAGGCCGAAGCGCTCGGCCGCGTCGACGGTCCAGCGTCGACGCTCGGCCAGGTGGGTCGAGAGCTCATCGTCGCTCCAGCCCAATCGCTCGGCCACTTCATCGAGTGACAGGGCAGGTCCAAGTCGCACCCGCTCAGCCTCAGTGCCGCCGGTCATCGTCATGTGGCCATGCTAGATCACCGGACCACACACAAGGGCCTATTGCTGTATCGGAGAACAGCGAACATCAGATCCGCCCTAGCGGACGGTGGACACCAGTACCTGGCCGAGTGATTGAGGTCGGTTGGGGCCAGGACGAAGTCGATGGTGCGGCGATGCAGACGCCGCACCACACCCCACCGTTCAACTACGTTGGGCCCATGCCGCACAACGTTGTCGCCCCCTCGCCGGTTCTTGGAGCACTCGGAGGTGTGTCGTGACTGGTCGGGCACTTGAGGGCGTTCGGGTTCTGGACCTGACCCACGTGCTGGCCGGGCCGTACTGCACCTACCAGTTGGCGCTGCTCGGGGCGGAGGTGATCAAGGTGGAGCCGTTGCGGGGGGACATGGTCCGGCCCTGGGGTGGCACGGCGGAACAGATCAGCCAGGGTTTGGGCACGGGCTTCGTGGCCCAGAACGCGTCGAAGCGGAGCCTTGCGGTCGACCTGGCCAGGCCTGAGGGGCAGGCCGTGGCTCTCGAATTGGCGGCCACGGCCGACATTCTCGTCGAGAACTACCGGCCGGGAACCACCGAGGAGCACGGCCTGGGGCATGAAGCCGTTCGTGATCGGAACCCGTCGATCATCTACACCTCGATCTCAGCCTTCGGTCGAAACGGCCCCTACGCCGATCGTCCGGGGTTCGACGATGTGGTGCAGGCGACGTCGGGTTACATGTCCATGAACGTGCGTGACGATGGCCCGCTCCGCACCGGCGGACCCGTCCTCGACTATGCGACCGGTATGCACGCCACGTCGGCAATCTTGGCCGCGGTGCTGCTTCGGCAACAGACGGGGGAAGGCCAGCACATCGATATCGCCATGCAGGATGTGACGATGCTGCTGGTCAACCGGCACACGTCGATCACGGCCTCGACCGGCTCTCAGCCCCCACCAGCAGGCAACCACGAAGGGCTGATGCTCGGTCGTTACCAGGCCAAGGAGGGCTACGTCATGTTGGCGGGCTACCGGAGCCGCCACCGGGGGGCCATCTGCCGGGCGCTTGGGCTGGACGAGTACGCGGGGCTCAACGGCCGACAGTTCGACCAGCGCTCAGCAGAGATCGAAACTGCGGTTGAGGCAGCCCTGGCGCAACGCACGGCGAGCGAGTGGGATGCGATCTTCGCCGAGGCCGGCGTTGTTGCCGGGGGTGTCAAGGATCTGGCTGAGGTGCTGGCCACCGGACAGCCGGCGGCCCGTCAACTACTGGCCGAGGTGGAGACGGCCGCTGGCCCCTGCCAGGTGACGACAAACGGCTACCTCCTCAACGGCGAGTCGCTCGCTCCGACCTCGGGTGTTCCCCGCCTGGGCGAGCACTCGCGTGACATCCTGGCCGAGCACGGCTTCGCCGCCGTCGACATCGACCGGCTCATTGCCACCTCGGTGGTGGGGGTCGTCGACGAGGAGTAATCCGGACCTGGGCCGTCAGCCGCCGTGGGAGGGCGGCCAGAGGTGTTGCCAGGGGCGAGCTTTGGCGATGGTGTTGGCGAACCTCAGTAATGCTTCCTCACCGTCCCATTGCCCGACGGCGTGGATCCCCACCGGCAGCCCAGCGGCGGTGAATCCCGAAGGCACCGATAGCGCCGGATGCCCGGTCATGTTGGCCACCGCCAGGTGACCCCACCAGTTGAGGAGCGGCACCTCGTCGCCATCGACGATGACTTGGTTGCCCTCGGCGAGCGGTGGTTCGGCCAACACCGTTGGCGAAACGATCAGGTCGTAGTGGCCGAGAAGTTGCTCGACCCGCTCGTAGAGCCCCGAGCGGGCGAGGTTCGCTTCTTGCAGGCCAACGGCATCAGGTCGGTAGCGGTCCCCCGCGACCAGTGATCGCAGCGGTTCCTCAAGCAGCGACTGCTGGGCGGGCGACAGCCTTCGGGCCCTGGCCACCAGGTTCGGGGCAAGAACCTGGCCGATCGTCGCCGTGTCGAACTCGGTTGGGTCAGTCTCGGTTCGGTCCACCACGTACCCGGCACTCTCGATCTCGGCCAGCGTGACCTCGACCGACGCCAGAACCTCGCGGTCGGCGGTCAGCCCGGCCGGATGGGCGATGAACAGCACCCGTCCGGCTGGCCGCTCCGAGGTCTCCTGGACAATGGTCTGCCAATCGGCGAGGGGCGGACCGGGTCGCCTCGACCACGGATCGAGCGGGTGTGGTCCGGACATGACCCGGAGCATGACGGCCAGATCCTCAACGGCGCGGGCGTTCAACGAAACCGAACTGTTGTTGGAGAAGTGGAACGGCCAGGTCTCATGTGGGATCCGGCCAAGCGTTGGCTTGAGGCCCAGGACTCCGCACGCCGCGGCCGGGATCCGGGCCGAACCGCCACCATCGGTGCTGACCGCCAGCGGCCCGATGCCCGCCGCCACCGCCGCCCCGGCACCCCCGCTGCTACCGCCGGGCGAGTGGTTCCGGTTCCACGGGTTCCGGGTAATCCCGTTCAACGCCGACCTGGTTGGCATCGATGCCGCGAACTCCGGGGTCGCCGTCTTCCCGATCAGGATGGCGCCCGCCGCCCGGAGCCGGGCAACAGCGGCAACGTCAACCTCCGGAACGTTGTCGGCCAGGCTGCGCGAGCCGTAAGTCGTGCGAACGCCAACCGTGTCGAGCAGATCCTTGACCGAGAAAGGCACACCGTTAAGCGGCCCGAGCTCCTCACCTGCGAGGCGCCGCTGGTCGGTGACTCGGGCCGCGCGGCGGGCACCGTCGACATCGACGGTGATGAACGCCTTGAGCTCACCGTCGATCGCCGCTATTCGTTCGAGTGCGTTGTCGACAGCCTCAACCGCCGACACCCGCCCCTCTCGAATCACAGTAGCGAGCCCAACAGCGGACAAAGAGCATGTCTCCACCAGACCAGCTTCGCATCTCAACCCGCCACCGACTTCACGGCAAGGATGAGGCGGTGGCCAGACGCCCCGAAGATACTTGGCTCGCTCTCGACAGCCCGGAGTTGATCCAACAAGTCAGCGAACGGTGAACACCATGACCTGAGCCGAGTGATTGAGGTGTCTCCGCTTTCCCATGCCGTTGATCTAAGTGCGGGAGCCAGCCTGGTTCAAAGTCGCCAGTTTCAATCGGCCGTCACCGACCTGAAGGGCGGGGGCAAGCGGACCTTTGCCTCTGGCGACCGAACCACCGGAGCGCGATCGTGAGCCAACGGCCCCGGTACGGTGGCCCGTCTCATCCAAGAGGTGCGACAATGAGGAAGCTACTCGGCGTGCTCACTGCGATCGTCCTGGTAGTCAGCACCTGCAGCACCGACGACGACGTCGCCGATTCAGACCCGTCGGCCACCACGACGGACTCAATGATCGGAACCTCGTCCTCGTCCGATGACGGAACAACGACCGAACCAACCGAAACAACGAGCACGACGGCCACCGACACAACCGCTGGCGCCAGGCGATTCGTCAACGTGTACTTCGTACAGGGCAACGGCTACGCGACACCGGTGGCCACCGCGGTTTCGTCGTCGCCCAGCGTGGCCGCCAATGCCACGCTGGCTCTCATCGCCGGCCCGACCGCAGCGCAGAAGAGCGAAGGTCTGGGCAGCAGCGTGCCCGTCGATACCGAGCTGCTGGGGCTGACCATCGACGACGGCATAGCCCGCGTCGACCTGTCGCTGGAGTTCGAGGCCGGAGGCGGCTCGTTCTCCATGTCGTCGAGGCTGGCCCAGGTGGTCTACACGCTCACGGAGTTCCCAACCGTCGACGCGGTGGAGTTCTGGCTCGAGGGTGCGCCGGTCACCGTGTTCTCCGACGAGGGTCTTGTCCTCGACGGCCCGGTTGACCGCATCGACGTGCTGGCCGCCCTGCCGCTGACGCCCACGGTCGTCGGTGCGATCAACCGGTGGGAGCAGGACGACCTGCCGGATATCAGCCGCTTCGCCGAGACTCGTCGGGTGGTCCTGGTTCCGGTCGACGATGTGCTCAATGTGCGCCTCGCCGCCGGCGTCGACAACGAGATCATCGGCATGCTGGCACCGGGGGTCGAAGTGGCGCTAACCGGCCCGCGGGTCGATGTCGCCTCGTCGACTTGGGCCGAGATCTTGACGCCGATCGGGGCCGGTTGGGTCAATGCCCGTTTCCTGGCCGAGGTGGTGGATGATCAGGCATTCCGCACCGACGAGCGTGTGACCTCCCTTCTCGACCGGATGTCCCAGGTCCTCGATGCCGAAGGCCCCCTGAATGAGTTCGTGTCGGTTCGTGGGCTGTACGTCTCCCACCATGCCCCGCCGGTCCGGTTCACGCCCGAACAACTGGAAGGCATACTGACCGATCCCACCACCTACCGGTGGCCGTCGAACGCCATCAATATGGACGACCTGGAGGACGTGGAACGGGATATCCCGGCCAGGACCTTTGCCGAGGCCATCGGCCAGAGTTTCGCATCATCCTGGAATGATCCCGACCGAATGATGGCGTTCGACCAACCCATCAACGGCGGAAACGGACGCCTCCCCTCCCATGCGATTCCGCCGGAGCTCACGGGCTTCCACTACGTCAGTGTCTTCGACCCCGGCGACAACCCGGACTTCGGTGGCCTCGACTGGACAAGCTGGCATGTGTCGATCGACTACGAGGACGGCGAGCCGGTGGTCGTCGGCATGACCACCGACCAGTGGTCACCGTGACTCCAGTGTTCTGGTACGTGCAGTGCAACCGAGGTTGCCGTTCTGTGCGGCCCGGGCCGACTGATGGCCGAGGTCGCTACGAGTGCCCTCAACCCTGACTGCGGGAATCCAAGAGGTCGCCCAAAATGGGCCGTCAGTCAGTAGTCCTCAGAGTCGAGCGGGTTGAGGTCTTCAGCGTGCACGGTTGACCCGTCCGCCCACAGCAACCATGGGCGAGGATCGTATTCGTACCTTGTGTAGCCGACGAAGAACCCGGCGGTGACGTCGTCGGTGCGAGCCCGCTGGCTGTATTGGGGTGTGTGCCATCGATGCGCCTTGACCCGAACCTATGTAAGCGGTCGTGAACGAAGCGGCGAGCCAGGCACCCCAGTCGTGCGACCAGGGTTCGGACATGTCGCACTCCTCATAGTCCAGGAGCCACTCATCGCTGTCATCTGGCATGGCCGGCGGAAGCAGGGGCGCGTCCGGGTGGGCCAAGGCAATAGACGCGAAGGCCGCAAGCACGTCGACACCGACGTCTCGACGGAGCGGAAACGACATCACCGTTCGCTGAAGGATCCCATCGGTATGCATCTTGCCCATCGTGAAGCGGTGAAGCCACACGAACTGGGCCCAACCCTTTTCTCGGGGTCAGCTAGCTCCCGCTCGTCGGGCGTCGGCATTTCGTACTGGACCGTCTTCGGCACTTTCGTGCGGAATTCCGAGCCGACAGGGAGCCGACGGGCAGACAGTTCGTGGTCCCTGCATCTGGTTGTTAGCAAAATTGTGAAATGAGTTGGAGTTGACAAGGGCCGAGACAGTTCAAACCCCAGAAGGTTTGATTTCCTACAGTGTGCGGGGTGATGGCGAACCACTGGTGCTACTACCAGGCTTTCAAGGCAGCTCAGTCGCTTGGATCATGTTCGACTACCCACAACGCCTCGAAGGATTCCGATCAATCATGATCGACCCACTCGGGCACGGAAAGAGCATTTACACCAAGCCCGACCTCGAAGCCGACCCTGACTTGGTTGAGATCGCCTTCCAGGCACCACAAGCGACGCTCTGTATGACCACTGCCCTGGCACGCCACGACCCAACCGACGATATTCACCTCAGCGCTTGTCCACAGAACTAGGGCAGGTCGAGAATGACGGCGATCGTCTCGCGGATCTGGGCGAGTGCGGCGGCACCCACATTGCCGCGGGTGGCCTGGATACGGCCTGGAGAGACAGCGCGCACGTGTTGACACTGGGCTGCCGAAAGCTCGGTAAGGCCGTTCCGCTGGTCAGCTTCGATGACAATCTCGGAGTGAAACCGACGGATAGTGGATGTAAGCGGAACGACCTGAACCACCGAGGGGCCACCGTCAAGGATGCGTTGAGCAGTCACAAGGACTGCAGGATGGGTGAAACCTGCTTCTCGTCCCTCCGGAGCACCAAGATCGAGGTCGATGACATCACCCGAGCTCAGCATCAAGCCACGCGCCTTCGTCATCACGCAGGTCAGCCCCCAGATCCGAGCCGATGCGGTCTTGGCGCAATGCACGAACGGCGAGCGTTACGGCGTTGCCTACTGTGGTGTTAAGTTCTGCAGCCAGCCGCTTGAGATCCTCGTGGGTCGCACTGTCGATTCGCACGCTGGTACTCTGCATGCAAATCAGCATACAACACCCAGGGGCTCGGCCGTCGAACTGAGCCTGCCCGTTCACCGTCGTGGCCACTGATGTGAACCGCCGGGCCCAGAGGTTGTCCATGCTGGCGAACTCTGGAGGCAGTGGCCCAGAGAGGTCGCTACCACTGATGCCGAGCACCTCCAGGTTGGTCAGGTTGCCCAACTCGGCCGGGATCGGTCCTGAGAGCCGGTTGTTACCCAGGTCGAGGGTCTGGAGGTTAGTGAGGTTGCCCAGCTCGGCCGGGATGGAGCCGTTGATTAGGCTCGACCTGAGCTCTAGGTACTCGAGGTTGGTGAGGCTGCCCAGCTCAGCTGGAATCGGTCCTGTCAACAGTGTGCTGAACAGGGCCAGGCTCCTGATGTCGCTCAGGTCTCCCAGGCTGGCTGGAATTGGCCCGCTGATGAACCGGAAGCGAATGTCGAGATCGTCGACGTGGCCGTCGGTGCAGTTGACGCCCTGCCAGGTGCAGGGGTCGGTACCTGTCTCTTCGGCGAGGCCAAGTGCATTGAGGTCATAGAGAGCT
>Ga0316190_10000340_pt1 | contig 32311 bp, 29 predicted proteins | sample Eddworburrow2_MG_FD_204929 | JGI IMG/M metagenome (GOLD analysis project Ga0316190, IMG submission 204929) | Coastal sediment microbial communities from Maine, United States - Eddy worm burrow 2 | ecosystem: Environmental > Aquatic > Marine > Coastal > Sediment | place: USA: Maine | collected... | reverse complement strand
AGGTAAGTCCTTCGATGAGGACGCCTGGGAGCTGTACCACCTGGACGAAGATTTCTCCGAGACCAACGACCTGGCCGCCGAGCACCCCGAGAAGCTGGCCGAGTTGATCGACCTGTGGTGGGCCGAGGCCGAGCGCCATGGTGTGCTCCCGCTCGACGACGCCACCAGCGGCATCATCTTCCGCGAGCGTCGCGCGGGCACGGCCCACTCCGGCACCAGCTACCGCTACCTGCCTCCTCTGTCCCGTATGCCCTCGGAGTCGGCCCCCGCCATCGGTGGCCGCAGCTGGACCATGACCGCCACCATCGATCGCAGCACGGCAAACGGTACGGCAACCAACGGCCACGGTGCCGGAGCGGGGGCCGTGGGTGACGGCGTGCTCGCCGCCTGGGGCACGGCCAACACCGGTTTCACCTGGTTCCTACGCAACGGTGAGCTGGTGTTCGACTACAACCTGTTCGGCACCCACCACATTGCTCGGATCCCGGCCCCGGCTCCCCCTTCAGGCGACGGTCCGGGAGGGCTGGTGACGCCGTCGGTCAGTTTCGATCGCAATGAGGGCGGGGCGCTGGTGACCGTGAACTACGACGGCTCCGAGCAGGCCACGGTCCAGGTGCCGTTTGTGTTGCGCATGATCGGCATGTCGGGTTTCGATATCGGCCGTGATGCCGGTTCGCCGGTGAGCGACGAGTACGAGGGCACGTTCCCCTTCAACGGCAGCTATCACCAGCTTGATGTCGAGATCACCGACGACCTGTCGGTGGAGGAGATCTTCCGTCAGGACCAGGCCCGTATCCGCCAAGAGCTGGCCCAGCAGTAGCGGACCGAGGCCTCCCGCTGACGCACCCCAGCGGGATGCAGCGGCTCCGACATCGTCAGGAGGTTCTTCGGAAACACACCTGAGGAAAGGGACCACCTATTGAGCCACGTCGAATGGATCCCAAATCGCCAACCCATTGCCACCTCCCGAAACGATCCGGCCGTCGGCCAAAGCTACAACCGCCTGTACGTAGGTGTGGCCGGTGTAGGTGGCGATCGTGGTACCGGGACCAGCGGGATCCCAGATCTGCACAATCCCGTCACGGCCACCTGAAGCGATCCGCCCGTCAGGCAACTTCGTTACCGCTGAGATTCCACCCCCAGGGTGTTTCCTGTACACAACCGCGCTGACGGCATCCTCAGCCAGACTGACGGGATCCTCTGCCGGAGGACTAACGGGATCGGATTCAGTCTGTGCGCCCGTAGTCACCTCTGAAGGTCGAAGCGCTTCCTGTTCGCCAGACGACCCGCCGAACAGCCAAACCGCTCCAAACAACGCCACAACGACCGCGACCACCGCGCTGAGACCAATCACCGCCCAACGCACTCGCCCAAAGCGAGCAGACGGAAGCGCCACCGGAGGCTCAGACGCCAACCCCGGCAGAGTGTCGACCTTCGTCCCGCAGTTCGTGCAGAAAGTCGTCCCGGGACCCTGCCGGACGCCGCAGGTCGCACAACTCATCTCGGACGCCTCTTGAGGGCGGGCGACACCACACGATGTGCAGAAAGCACCATCACCAACCGACTCACCGCAGTTACTACAGAACAACGCCCCTACTCCTATCATCGCTCCACTCCCACCCTCAATCCCCCAGCCGACCGACACTCTCAGCTTTTGTACCAATAAATGGGTCAGTGTTCGTGGCTTGTCGTTTGCGTGCCCGGGCGATTCGATCACCGCAAGCAAGGACATTGAGAACCCTTCCCTACCCTGCCGTATGACCTTTCCGGCAAGGTTCCCAGGGTTCGTTTCATTTCGTACAAAAGCGAAACACTTCCACTACTGCTTGCTCGGTGGGGAAATCAACCCCCTGGTTGAGTTCGACATCGCCGGAGTACCCGTCGAGCAGTCGGCAGGGGCCTACCGCACCGACGATACCGACGCCGCTACGGACGTCTCGCATCGGAGCCCCATCGGCCAAGGGAATCTAGAGCCCGCCGTAGATGGCGACCTCGGCTCGCTGATGAGGGCCCAATAGCGATCGCCGTAGGCGTAGGCGTAGGCGTAGGCGTAGTGCCACCACTCGTGTCCGTAGTTCACAAAACCCGCCGGCTCCATGGCCTCGACGAGCAGCCGACGGTTCTTGCGTTCCGATAGTGCGAGGTCTTCGTATCCCGGAGGGCCCGCAGATCGGTTTCTCAGTAGGTCTGCTGGAGCTCCAGGGGGCGGTGAGCTTCAGCGAGAACCAGATCGATCCCGAATGGAAGCCCGCCGTTCACCTGAATCAGGCGGGTCAGAACCAACTGCCGGCCAGGACCTGGTTTCAGCAGAGTTTGCGGTGCCTATCGGGTCAACGCTGGTTCACGCCAGAGTGTTGATGTTGTTGAGTTCAGCGAAGGCCTGCTCAAGTCGTTCGCTGAACGAAACCTCACCCGATCGCAGCCAGGCACGAGGGTCGTAGTACTTCTTATTCGGAGCGTCTTCTCCGCCTGGATTCCCGAGCTGTCCCTGTAGGTAGTCGTGGTTCTCAGCCTCGTAGGCCCGCACTCCGTCCCAGAACGCCCACTGGAGGTCGGTGTCGATGTTCATCTTGATGACGCCGTAGCTGATGGCTTCCTCGATCTCGGCCGCCGTGGAGCCCGAGCCGCCGTGGAAGACGAAGTTGATCGGCGTCTCCGAGCTGGTGGCGAACTTCTCGTGGACGTGGGCCTGAGCGTCTCGCAGGATGGTCGGTGTGAGCTTGACGTTGCCGGGCTTGTAGACGCCATGCACGTTGCCGAACGCCGCCGCGATCGTGAAATTCGGCGACACCGCCATCAGGCGTTCATAGGCGTACGCCACTTCCTCCGGCTTGGAGTAGAGGTCTGACTCATCGGCGTCGGTGTTGTCGACCCCGTCCTCTTCGCCGCCGGTGATGCCAAGCTCGATCTCAAGCGTCATTCCCAATGGCGCCATGCGCTTGAGGTAGGCCACGCAGATGGCGATGTTCTCCTCCATCGACTCCTCGGACAGGTCGAGCATGTGGGAGCTGAAGAGTGGTTCGCCGGTCGCCTCAAAGTGCCGCTCGCCCTCGTCCAACAGGCCGGTAATCCAGTCGATCCTGTTCTTGGGACAATGGTCGGTGTGCAGAATGACCCGTGCGCCGTAGGCCTCCGCCATCGTGCGGACATGGGTGGCACCGGCCACCGACCCCAGAATCGACAGGCGAGCTGAGTCGACGGGAACGTTCTTCCCCCCGACGAACGACGAGCCACTGGCCGAGAACTGAACGATGACCGGGCTATTGAGCTTGGCTGCGGTCTCCAGGACCGCGTTCATCGAGTTCGAACCGATGCAGTTCACCGCAGGCAGGGCAAACTTTTCCTGTTTCGCCAAGGCGAAGACATCGGAGACGGCGTCGCCGGTCAAGACACCGGCGGGGAACTCGCTACGCAGCTCGGTCATGGCAACGATGCTACGCGACGCTCCACGAAGGTGCCATGCACATCAGATCTTGGCCGCTCTTCGAAACCCGTGTCGTCCGGTTGACGGACTCGAGCGATAGGTGGAGGCTTCCAGCATGACAAAACTCGGTCTACTGCGAGCGCTTGATGCGGTCACCGTTCCTGTGCCTGACCTTGACGCTGGCCTTCGCTTCTACGTTGATGCGCTCGGTCACAGGATGAAATGGCGCAATGACAAGATTGGTCAAGCTGGCCTTGCACTGCCAGACGGCCGCTCGGAACTGGTGCTCACCACCTACCACGGCTACGAACCGAACTGGCTGGTCGACGATGTTGCCGAGTCCATGGCGCTGATCGCCAGCCACGGAGGCACCATCGTGGCCGAGCGGCGTGACATCCCCGTCGGTCACGTCGGCGTGGTCCTTGACCCCTTCGGCAATCCGCTGGTGCTCATCGAGCTGTCGACAGGCACCTACGACACCGACGAGACCGGCACCGTGACCAGCGTCTCGTAACCGACAACCCACGTCGGCCACGTCCACATCGGGTGCCGTCGCAGAGACACCGGCCGCTCGTGTTCTCGGTCCAGCTACAGCCCGCCGTAGATGGCGACGTCAGTTCCGGTGATGACGGCCCAATAACGATCGCCGTAAGAGAAGTGCCACCACTCGTGTCCGTGGTTCACGAAGCCCACCGACTCCATGGCTTCGACGAGCAGTCGGCGGTTCTTGCGTTCCGTTGGTGCGAGGTCCTCGTAGCCGGTACGCATCTGCTCACATTGTTCGTTCAGTCCGCAGCCCATGGGAACCTCATTGTCTCCGTCCCGCAGGATGACGTCGACGGCCCGCCGGTGGAGTGCGGAGGGACGATCCACGGAGGGCCACGAACTGGCCGTCTCGATCGCCGCTTCGTCCGGGCTCAGGTCAGGGTTCGCGTCCCGGACAGCCTGCAGATCAGTGCTCTCGGGAGTGGGACGACTGTTGGACGCTGGCACTGAGCCAACAACCAACAATCGTCCCGAATACCAGTCGTTCCGGGAGCCCGGAGTGCTACTCGCCGCCCTCGTTCAGTTCGACGGTGATCTTCTCGAAGCCGTCGCCGACCACGTCGACACCGGCGGCCTTCAGATTCTCTACCGCCTCTTCGGCAATGTCGGTCCGGAAGGCACCATCGGTGGGAGCGGCGCTGAGGATGGCCTCATCGGTGGCGATCTTGATGGTCTGATCCCACAGCCCTGAGTCCATGACCCCGGCACCCTGAGGCGACGGCCAGATCAGAGCGTTGATCTCATTCAACTGCCACGACTGGTGCGACTGGCCCAACGTCGAAGCGTTGTCGAGCACGACCTCGACACAGGCATCGTGATTGTCACGGCACCAGGCCCATCCCCGCAGCGAGGCCTCGACGAAACTGACAGCGGTGGCCCGGTAGGCCTCGTCATCGTCCAAACGGTCGGCGTCGGCCCACAGCGCATCCTGCAACATGGCGGTACCGACATCGTTCCAGTCGATGACCACCAGGTCCTCAGGTTGGTACAACTCACCGGTATCGGGGTTGACCGACTCCAGGACCTGAGCGTACTCGTTGTAGATCATGGCCTGAGCGGCGTCGATCTCGCCTGACAGCAGGGCCAGCATGTCGAAGCTTTGCTGCACCAGGGTGACATCGCCGCTGGGATCGAGATCGGCCGATCGGAGCCCGGCCAGAAGCTCGAACTCGTTACCGAAGCCCCAGTTGCCGACGTTCTTGCCTTTCAGGTCATCGACTGAGGAGATGCCGGAGTCGGCGAACGCTACCTGCAGAGTCGCACTCCGCTGGAAGACCTGGGCGATGTTGGTGATGTTGGCGCCCTCCTCCCGGGGCACGAGACCTCGGGGTACCCAGGACACGGCGAAATCAGCGGCGCCGGAGTCGAGCACGGTGGCGGGGACGATGTCGACCCCACCCTCCACGATGCTCACGTCCAGACCGACGTCTTCGTAGAATCCCTGGTCAACAGCGGCGTAGTAGCCGGCGAACTGAGCTTGGGTGAACCATTGCAACTGCAAGTTCACCGGCGTCAGCTCAGCGCTCTCGGCCGCATCCTCCCCGCCGGAATCACTCCCGGCATCGGTATCGCCGTCATCATCGCCACAGGCCGCAGCCAGTAGCGCCAGTGCAACCAGTAGAACTGGTAGCCGTAGCCACCATCGTTTCCTAGTCATGATTCTCTCCCCATTGTTGTTGGTGAACGTGGCGTCGGCTGCACCCGATCCGGACCGGGCGGAGCCAACGGCTGATCGAGTTACGAGCTGTCGGCGCGGGTCTTCCACGGCATGACGAAGTGCTCCGCCACCTGAATCAGCAGGTAAAGGGCGAACCCGATCAAGGCTCCGGCCAGGACGGCGGCCCAGGCGTCGTCGTAGCGGGTCAGGCCTGCGGAGTTGGTGATGATGTTGCCCAACGCGTCCTGACGACCACCGAAGTACTCCGCAACGATGGCGGCGATGACAGCGAGGGATGTGGCCAGTTCCAGGGCGGTAAAGAAGTAGGGAAGGGCGTTGGGGATCCGCACTTCGCGGGTGATTCTCCAGCGTCCGGCAGCGTAGGACTCCATCAGCTCGATCTGGCTGGCTTCGACGTCGCTCAGGCCTCGGGTGGTGTTGATGAAGATCGGGAAGAACACCAACACCAACACCACGGCCTGGTTGGACCGTGGCGACAGCGAACCGAACCAGGCGTTGAAGATAGGGGCCAAGGCGATGATGGGCACGGCATTGACGGCCACGGCCAAGGGGGTGATGATCTCGTCGCCCAGCCGGAAACGGGTGACGATCAGCGCCGCCGCCGCTCCCGCCACCACGCCGGCTACCAGGCCGGTGACGATGATGAAGCCGGTAACCTTGACGGCCTGCCAGACGACATCGAAGTTGTCGACGAAGCTGGCCACGATGTCCGAGGGCGGGGGTAGGACAAACCCGTCGGGGTTGTAGATGGTGAGCGCCAGCTCCCAACCGCCGAAGATCACAAATCCGGCCACCACCACCGGCAGCCACGGACTGAAGCTCGCCGTCAGTTGATTGCCGCTGCCCTTCACGACAGGCGCTCCACTGCTCGCAGGGCTTCCCTGACCTCGGTGACTTTCTTGAAAAACGCTTCGCTCTCCCTGGTCGTCTCCTGACGGGTCCCCAAATCGACGCTGATGATGTCAGCCACCCGGCCCGGTCGAGGTGACATGACCACCACCCGGCTCGACAGGAACACGGCCTCGGGGATGGAGTGGGTGACGAACACCACCGTGGTGGCGGTCTCGGCCCAGATCCGAAGCAACTCGGCCTGCATGTGCTCTCGCGTCATCTCGTCGAGTGCACCGAAAGGTTCGTCCATCAACAACAGCGACGGGCTGAACGACAATGCTCGAGCGATGGCTACCCGTTGCTGCATCCCACCGGACAGCTCGGCCGGTCGATTGCCGGCGAAGTCGCCCAACTTGACCAGGTCGAGCATCTCCCGAGCGCGACGGCGGCGATCGGTTTTGGACCAGCCCATCAATTCCAGGGGCAGTTCGATGTTGCGGGCCACGGTGCGCCAGTCGAACAGGCCAGCCTTCTGGAAGGCCATACCGTAGTCGCGGTCGAGGCGGGCCTGGTCGGCCTGCTTGCCGTTGACCTTCACCTCTCCACCAGTGAGGGGAAGCAGTGCCGCGATCAACCGCAGCAAGGTGCTCTTGCCACAGCCGGACGGGCCAATCAGGGTGATGAACTCACCGGTGGCGACGGTCAGATCAATATGATCCAGGGCCCGCACCTCGTTGGGCCGACCCGGATTGAAGACCTGGCTGACACCAGAGATGGTCACCGCTGCCGGTTCACTGCTCACAGGACGCCCTTCTGGCCGCGAATGGCAAGCCGTTCCAACAACGAGATGACTAGGAACACCAGTATCCCAGTGGCGGCCGCCCCGAGGACGGCCACGTACAAGCGCTCCGGTCCGGTGGTGTATCGCTGGGCTTCGAGCAGGATGCGGCGACCCAGGCCACCGTTGACGCCGCCCGATATCTCCCCGACGATCGCCCCGACCACGCTGATGGTGGCAGCGATTTTGAACGCCGCGAACAGATAGGGCAGCGAGGCGGGCAGCCGCAGCCGCCACAAGGTCGGCAACCACCCGGCGGCATAGGATCGCATCAGCTCGACGTCTTCGGGGCGGGGCGATTGCAGTCCCCGAAGACCGTTGACCGCCACCGGGAAGAAGGTCAGGTAGGTGGTGATGATCGACACCGACATCCAACCGGTCCATGTCCACGGCAGCCCATCAAGGCTCTGCGGAGCCCAGATGACGACGATGGGTGCGATCGCAACCAGGGGAATCGTCTGGCTGCCGATGACATAGGGCAGCAAGCCTCGCTCCAGCAGTCGTGATCGTTCCAGGACGATGGCAATGGCCAACCCCAGAACGGCCCCGACGACAAACCCAATGGCGGCCTCGCGAAGGGTCGACAGGGCCTCCCCCGCGATCAGCAGGCCCAGTGGCCGGCCGGTACCCCGTTGGGTGGCTCCGATGCCGGCCACGATGTCACCGATGGGAGGCATGGCCAGGTCGTCGCTGCGCGGCAGGAACGACCCGATGATGGGCCAGTCGGCCTGGGCGTGGTCCAGGGCACGACCCAGCGCCCGATAGGCGCTGTACAAAAGGGCCAGAAACCCAAGGAAAGCAGCGAAAACTGAGACCCGGCGAGCAGCAGCCTTGAACTCTTTGGCGCGATCGGTGGTTCCCCGAGCCTGAAGAGCCCGCTGCTCCTCAACGAGGTTGTCAGCTTGTTCCTCAACGATTGTTTGCGACCCGCCCGCCGCCATGGTTCAGGACCCGCCCGCTGAGTTCGACATCGCCGGGATGATCCGCTCCCCGTAGGTGGTGAGCGTCTCGTCCTGTTGGTCGTGCATAAGATAGATGGCGAACTGGTCGACACCCAGGTCGCGGAGCTGGTTCAGCCGCTCCATGTGCGCCGCCTCATCGCCCAGGATGCAGAAGCGATCGATGATCTCGTCGGGCACGAAGTCGGTGTGGGTGTTGCCTGCTCGGCCGTGTTCGGCGTAGTCGTAGCCTTGGCGGGTCTTGATGTAGTCGGTCAGGGCCTCAGGCACAGCACTGCCATCGTCGCCGTAGCGGTCGACGAGATCGGCCACATGGTTGCCGACCATGCCCCCGAACCAGCGGACCTGATCCCGCTGGTGGGCTACATCGTCACCGACATAGGCCGGGGCGGCAACGCAGATGTACAGGTCGTCGGGGTCCCGGCCCGCTTCGGCCGCCGCCGCCCGCACCGCCCCGATTGTCCATTCGGCCAACTGGGGGTCGGCCAACTGCAGGATGAAGCCGTCGCTCTCGCGGCCACATAGTCGCAACGCCCGTGGCCCATAGGCCGCCATCAAGACGTCGAGCTTGCTGCCTCGGGACCAGGGGAACCGCTGCTGGGTACCGTTGTAGGTAACCTCTCGCCCCTCCGCCATGCCCTTGATGACGTTCATAGCATCCGACAACGTGGCCAGGGTCGAAGGGGTGCGGCCCAGGGTCCGCATGGCCGAATCGCCTCGCCCGATGCCACAGATGGTGCGGTTGCCGAACATGTCGTTCAGCGTGGCGTACATCGAGGCGGTCACCGTCCAGTCTCGGGTACCGGGGTTGGTGACCATGGGGCCGACGACCATGCGGTTGGTGGCCGCCAGCATCTGGCTGTAGATCACGTACGGCTCTTGCCACAGCACGTGCGAGTCGAACGTCCAGCCATGGCTGAAGCCCAGGGTTTCAGCCCGGCGGGCCAGATCGACCACCCGCCACGCCGGTGGGTCGGTTTGCAGCACTACTCCAAAATCCATCGTTACTCCTGGGGGTCGGATTCTGAGCGGTCAGAGCGTCAGCGGTCGGGGGTTGCGCCGTCAGGTGTTGGTCGGGAAACCGAGGTCGACGGTGCTGCTGGCCGGATCGGGCCAGCGGGAGGTGATGACCTTGGCCTGGGTGAAGAAGCGCATGCCCTCGGGCCCGTACATGTGGGTGTCGCCGAACAGTGACGCCTTCCACCCACCGAAGGAGTGGTAACCCACCGGGACCGGGATCGGCACGTTGATGCCGACCATACCCGCCTGGACCTCTTCCTGGAACTGGCGGGCAGCACCCCCGTCACGGGTGAAGATGGCGGCTCCGTTACCCCACGGGTTGTCCGAGATCAGCTTCAGGGCCTCGTCATAGCTGTCGAGACGCACCACCGACAGGACCGGTCCGAACACCTCATCGGCGTAGACCGACATCTCGGGATCTACCTTGTCGAGCAGGGACACACCGAGGAAGAAGCCGTCACCGTCAAACTGCTGATCCCGGCCGTCGACCACGACCCGGGCGCCGGACTCAGCCCCGGCCCGCACATAATCGGCCACCCGATCACGATGCTCGGCGGTGATGAGGGGGCCCATCTCCGAGTCGGCCTGGTCGCCAGGGCCGACCTTCAACTTGGCCAGGCGAGCCTCGATGGCATCAACCAGGGGGTCGGCAATGTCGCCGACGGCGGCCACCACCGACACAGCCATGCAGCGCTCCCCGGCCGAACCGTAGGCGGCCGAAACCGCAGCGTCGGCCGCCAGTTCGAGATCGGCGTCGGGCAGGACGATCATGTGGTTCTTGGCCCCACCCAGGGCCTGGATCCGCTTACCTGCGCTCGTTCCGGTCTCGTAGACGTAGCGGGCGATCGGGGTTGACCCGACAAAGCTCACGGCCTCGACGTCGGGGTGGGTCAGCAGCCGATCGACGGCTACCTTGTCGCCGTTGACGACGTTCAACACGCCAGGGGGGAACCCGGCTTCGAGTAACAGCTCGGCCAGGAACATCGGAGCCGACGGATCCTTCTCCGACGGCTTGAGAATGAAGGTGTTGCCGGCGGCGATGGCGTTGGGAATCATCCACAGTGGGACCATGGCCGGGAAGTTGAACGGGGTGATACCGGCCACGACCCCCAGAGGCTGGCGGATGGTGGTGACGTCGACCCCGCTGGAGGCCCGGGAGCTGAACTCGCCCTTGAGTAACTCCGGCAGGCCACAGGCGAACTCGATGTTCTCGATACCACGGCTGACCTCACCGAGGGCGTCGGAATGGACCTTGCCGTGTTCGGCGGTCAGGCGCGAGGCGACCTCCGAGGCGTTGTCGACCACGACCTGGCGGTAGGCGAACATCAGCTTGGTCCTGGCGGCCAGGGAGGTGGTCTTCCAGTGCTCAAAGGCGGTGGCGGCATTGGCCACCGCGGCGTCGACCTCGTCGACCGAAGCCAGGGCCACCGAACCGGTCTGGTGCCCCGTTGCCGGGTTGTAGATGGCTTGGCTGCGACCTGAGCTGCTCTTGACCTCTTCGCCACCGATCAGGTGGTGTACATCGTTCATCATCATACTCACTTAGGAGTTGTGGGTTTTCGGGTTGGTGGAGCCGCCCTGGGAGGGCGACAACTCAAATCAGGTACTGCGACAGGCCCCGCTTGAGGTAACGGCCGTAGCCAGCCTCGCCCAGGTAAGCACCGTCGTTGATGATGACGCGGCCGCGGCTCAACACGGTGTCGACGTGACCGGTGACCTTGAAACCCTCATACGCCGAGTGGTCCAGGTTCATGTGGTGGTTGTCGACGCTGATGGTCCAATTGCGGTTGGGATCGTACAGCACGATGTCGGCGTCGGATCCGGGCTGGATCGTGCCCTTGCGGGGGTAGAGGCCCATCATCCTGGCCGGGGTGGTTGCACACAGCTCCACCCAACGGGGCAGCGAGATCTCGCCCTGGACTACCCCCTGGTAGATCATGTCCATGCGGTGCTCCACCCCACCGATGCCGTTGGGGATGGCGCGGAAGTCGTCGATCCCCAACTCTTTCTGCTCCTTCATGCAGAACGGGCAGTGATCGGTGGAGACGACCGACAGGTCGTTGGTGCGTAACCCCTTCCACAGTTCGCTCTGGTGGTGCTCGTGCTTGGACCGCAAGGGGGTTGAGCAGACATAGGCCGCCCCTTCGAACCCGGGCTTGTCGAGGTGGTCCTCCAGGCTGAAGTGCAGGTACTGGGGACAGGTCTCGGCGAATACGTTGGCCCCGTTGTTGCGGGCCCGGGCCACCTCTTCCAGTGCCTGACCGGCCGAGAGGTGCACGATGTACAGCGGAGCGGCCCCTACCTTGGCCAGTTGGATGGCCCGGTGGGTGGCCTCGGACTCCAGCTCGGCCCGGCGTACGTAGCCGTGATTCACCGGGGCGATCTCGCCCCGGTCGAAGGCCTGCTGGGCCAACACGTCGATGGCGAGGCCGTTCTCGGCGTGCATCATGATCAGCCCGCCGTTACCGGCCGCGGTCTGCATGGCCCGCAGGATCTGTCCGTCGTCGGACAGGAACACCCCCGGGTAGGCCATGAACAACTTGAACGAGGTGATGCCCTCGGCCACCAGGTTGTCCATCTCGATCAGGGATTCCTCATTCACGTCGCCCATGATCATGTGGAAGCCGTAGTCGATGGCGCAGTTGCCCTCGGCCTTGGCCATCCAGGCATCGAGGCTGTCGCGGATCTTCTCGCCCTGGGCCTGAACGGCGAAGTCGATGATGGTGGTGGTGCCACCCCATGCCGCGGCCCGGGTGCCGGACTCGAAGTCATCCGACGCTTCGGTGCCGCCGAAGGGCAGCTGCATGTGGGTGTGGACGTCGACGCCGCCCGGCACCACCAGTTTGCCGGTGGCGTCGATGACCTGCGCCCCCTCTTCGGCTCCGGCGGCGAGATCACTTCCCGGCTGGAGCAGGGCGATGATCTGTTCGCCGTCGATCAGCACCTCGGCCGGGTCGGCCCCGGTTGAGGTGACAAGGGTCCCTCCCTTGATCAGTGTGGTCATCTGAAGTTCTTCCCCTCTCGGGCCAGGGCCCGGTTTCGGATCTTTGGCGTTGCAGTCGTGATTGGCAGGTTTGCTGGTCGGGTGACTGGACGGTCAGTCGACGGCGTTGATGGCGGCCACAAGAATGGCGGCCCCTTCGTCGATCTCGGCCTCGCTCGCATTCAACATTGGCGCAATTCTGATGGCGTTGCCGTACAAACCACCTTTGCCGACCAGCAAACCACGATCCTTGCACTCCTCGGTCAACGCCGCGGCCCGGGCCTTGTCGGGCTCGATGCCACCGGGAACCACCGTTTCCAGGGCTAGCATCAGGCCCCGGCCACGAAGCTCGGCGATCCAGGGGGTGGTGTCGACGGTGGCTTGCAGTGCGTTCGACAGCCGTTCGCCCATGGCCTTGGCGTTGGCCTGGATGTCGTTGTCGATTAGATAGCGCAGGGTGGCCACCCCCGCTGCAGACGACAACGGATTGCCACCGAAGGTGGAGAACGAGGTGGCGGAGATGGTGTCCATGATCTCGGCCCGGGCCACCACCCCGGCCAGGGCGGTGCCGTTGCCGACCCCCTTGGCGAAGGTCAGGATGTCCGGGATCACCGAGTGGGCCTGGTAGCCCCAGAAGTGATCGCCGGTGCGTCCCCAACCGGTCTGGACCTCGTCGGAGATGAAGAGGATGCCGTGGTTCGACAAGGACTTCTGCATGGCGCCAAAGAAGCCATCGGGCGGGGTGGCGAATCCCCCGACGCCTTGGATGGGCTCGGCAATCAGGCAGGCCACCCCGTCGGAGGTGACCATGTCGAGCAACTGGTCGAGGTCATCGACGCAGGCCTGGGTGTAGGCCGCATCGTCGAGGGTACGGAATGGGCTGCGCAGCCGGTAGCCGCCCTGCACGAAGTGCACATCGAGCCCGGAGATGCTGGTGGAGGTCCACGAGGCGTGGGAGGTCACAGCCTGGGCCGTGAACGAGCGGCCGTGGTAGCTGTTGCGCATGGCCAGGACCTGGTTCGAGCTGCGGAAGGTCGTGGCCAACATCAGGGCGGTGTCGTTGGCCTCCGAACCCGAGGCGGTGAAGAAGACCCGGGCGTCGGGGATGCCCGACAGTGCGGCGATCTCCTCGGCCAGGGTGATCATGGGCTCGCTCAGGTACAGCGTCGAAGAGTGCATCACCTTGGCCGCCTGGGCCTGCACCGCAGCGGTGATCTCGGGGTTGTTGTGGCCGACCATGGTGGTCAGGACGCCACCGAAGTAGTCGAGGTACCGCTTGCCCTCCACGTCCCAGACATAGCCACCCTCACCCCGATCAATCGAGATCGGCTGTTGGTAGAGCGTGGTCTGCCAGGCGGGGAAGACGGCCTGGTAACGCTCAGCCAGTTCTTGATTTGTGGTCATTGGTAGCTGATCAGGCTTCGGTCAGCGGACCGTAGGACTCGGGGCGTCGATCGCGGTAGAAGGCCCACTGGTCGCGGACATCGTCGATCATGTCGAGGTCGAGATCGCGGATGATCAACTCGGCGCCCTGGTCACTGGCGGTGCCGTCGACGAACTGGCCTCGGGGGGTGGCGAAGTAGGAGGTTCCGTAGAAATCGTTCTCACCCAACGGCTCCACCCCGACCCGGTTGATGGCGGCCACGTAGTACATGTTGGCCGCCGCCGCCGAGGTCTGCTCCAACTGCCAGAGGTAGGCCGACAGACCCCGACTGGTGGCCGAGGGATTGAAAACAATCTGGGCGCCGTTGAGGCCCAGCGCTCGCCAGCCTTCGGGGAAGTGGCGGTCGTAGCAGATGTAGACCCCGATCTTGCCCACCGCGGTGTCGAACACCGGGTAGCCGAGGTTGCCGGGCCGGAAGTAGAACTTCTCCCAGAACCCCTTGACCTGGGGGATGTGGTTCTTGCGGTACTTGCCGAGGAAGGAACCGTCGGCATCAATGACCGCGGCGGTGTTGTACAGCAGGCCCGCCTGCTCCCGCTCGTACATGGGCAGCACCAGGACCATGCCGTAGCGGGCTGCCAGTTCCTGGAACCGCTTGGTGGTCGAACCGTCGGGGATCGCCTCGGCGTAGGAGTAGTAATCGGCGTCCTGCACCTGGCAGAAATAGGGCCCGTAGAAAAGCTCCTGGAAGCACATGACCTGGGCCCCGGCCTGAGCCGCCTCGGCCAGGTACTTCTCGTGCAACTCGATCATCGAGTCCTTGTCGCCGGTCCATGCCGCCTGGACGATGGCGGCCTTCACATTCTGCGACATCGTTGGTCCTTTCGCCCCGAAGCACCGGGGGTGGCTGTTGGCCCGACACTATTCCACGGCCTTTAGTGGACACAAGCATTACTCTGTTGTATACAAAGTTTTCCATGGATCTTCCTGCTGGTCGACGCTTGCCTCGGCCGCCGAGCACCGACACACCCGAATCGGTAGCAGGTGACACCGTGATCGAGATGATCGTCACCCGTATGGATGGCCGCACGGCCAACGACGTTGCCGTTGCCATCGGACGCCTGGTTACCGCTCGAGCACTGGTTCCCGGCGACCGTCTGCCAACAGTGCGGGCGCTGGCCGCGGGTATCGGGGTCAGCTCATCGACGGTTTCCGACGCCTGGCGCATCCTGGCCCACCACGGCACCATCGTCACCGCCCGACGAAACGGCACCACCATTCGTGCCTCGCGGGCCACCCTTACCGGCCGCCACTGGCAGGTCCCGGCCGAGCCGGGCACGCTGGATCTCGATCTGTCGACGGGCACCCCCGACACGGCGTTGCTGCCCCCTCTGGGCCCTGAGTTGCGTCGCCTGCACACCAGCGCCGACCTGGCCATCACCTCCTACATCGATCGTCCCGTGCTGGCCGAGTTGGAACATGAGTTGCGGCGGGACTGGCCCTTCGAACCCGAGGCCCTCACGGTGGTCGACGGAGCGATGGACGCCCTCGATCGACTGGTGGTGTCGCTGGTGCACCTCGGTGACACCGTCGTGGTCGAGAATCCGACCTTCCCTCCCCTACTCGACATGTTGGAGCTGGCCGGAGCCGAGGTCATCGGTGTACCCCTCGACCACGAAGGTCCGGACCCGACGCTGTTCGCCTCGGCCCTGGAAAGTGGCCCTGTGGCCGTCATCCTGCAGCCCCGGGCCCACAACCCGACGGGGGTGACGATGTCAGCGGACCGCGCCCGACAACTGGCCGGAGCCATCCGCCAGGCAGGCGCCGAGGGAAGGCCGTGGATCATCGAGGATGACCACTCCGCAGGCATCATCACCCGCCCGGTGGCCAGTCTGGGCGCCCACCTGCCGTCGACGGCGGTACACATCCGTTCGTTCTCGAAGTCGCACGGCCCCGATCTGCGTATCGCCGCCGTCGGTGGGGCCGCCGATCCCGTGGCCGCGGTGGTCCGACGCCGACAACTGGGGGCGGCCTGGACCAGCAGACTGATCCAACACCTACTCCTGTCGATGCTGCGCTCGCACAGCACTGCGGCGTCGGTGTCGGCCGCGGCCGACACCTACAGCGAACGCCGTCGTCGGCTGCGGGCCGCTCTGGAGCGGCATGATATTGCCGTGGTGGCGGGAGATGGTCTCAACGTCTGGCTCCCTGTGCGTGACGAGCACCGCGCCAGCGTGGCACTGGCGGTGTCGGGTATCGGCGTCGCCCCCGGCCACCCCTTCCAGGTCGACGGCCCAATGACGCTCCACCAAAAAGATCAGGCCTTGTCCGACACGAGCCCCCACATACGCGTGTCGCTGGGCAGCGCCCGCGGCGATCTCGATGTTCTGGCCGCCCAACTGGCCAAGGCGGCAACTTGCTGAGGGCCCGTTGATCCCGTAAATCGACAGCTCCGCAAATCCTCAGTTCAGTGAATCGTCAGCTCCGTGGCTCGTCAGCCCGGAGTTTGGAATCGGTCGGGCAGGCCAAGGCGCGTTCGGCCTCGCGGTGGTGTCAAGATGTTGGCCACCAGTTGGGTGGCCTCGGCTTTGTCGTATGCGGCGTAGTTCAGCGCCTTCATCTTCTGGGTGTCGCCGAAGAAGAATCGCTCGTAGAGCTCCTGACGGCCCCCGAAGCTCGATCCGGCCACGTCCCAGGCCAGGCGGAACAGCGAGACCTTGTCGTTGGCGTTGATTGAGGAGCCGACGTAGTACTTGTCGAGCGCACCCGCCGCCACCTCCAGGGTTGCTTCCTGCGGCACCGACACGTAACCACCGCCGCCGAGTTGGTAGAGGTGGTCGATGATGCGGGGGTAGACCTCGGGGTAGAGCCGCAGGGCGGCGTTGATGGCGGCGTCGTTGGCGTAGTACAGGCCGTTGTCGGGGTTGACCTCGGCCCCCTCGACCGCAGCCAAGGCCAGGGATTCCATGGTTTGAAGCCACATCAAGATATCGCCCAAGCGGTCCTGGACGTTGATGAACTGACTGACCTGCGTCGACTCGGCCAACAGATGGGCCAGCCCGAACAGGAAGCGGGTCTTGGCCACGTTCTTGATCACCACGTGGTGACCGAGCATGGGCATGAACTTCATGGTGGGCAGCGCCGCGTTGTGAACGTCGAGGTCACCGGCGCAGAACACATCGCCCCACGGGATGAAGGCGTTGTCGAACACGGCTAGGGCGTCAACCTCGTCGAAGCGACCGGACACCGGGGCGTCGAAGTGGGAGCGTTCCTGATCGATGACGTCTCGACAGATCCAGCGCAGACCCGGATTGTTGACCTTGGCCTGGAAGGCCAGGGCGTACACCCGCTCCCGGTCGTCGTTCAGGTTGCCCGGTCCGCCGAACGACACGGTCTCATCGGAGAATGGGGCCAGGGTGCCGACGATGCGGGCCCCGGTGACAAAGATGCCGTCGTCGTTGCTGTCGACGATGGTGGCGTTCACCCCTGGTTCCTGTTCGGCCCAGGGGATGAAACGATCCACGTTGGGCGGGATGAAGGTATGGGTCATGCAGACGTCGTTGCGGCGGCAGCGGAGGTACTTTTTGTAGGCGTTCTTGCCGAACCAGGCGTTGTTGCGACCCCAATGTCCGCTGGCTGCACCCAAACCCATCATGCAGGCGTTCATGTAGTCAGGAGCCCGACCCATCAAGCCTGCGGTCACCTCCGACCAGGCAGCGAACGCCGCACCCCGGCGCCGTAGATCGTCGACGGAACGAGGTTCGATGAACGACAGATGGGCCCGGTCGCCATCCTCGGTCTCATAGGTCAGGAGATCCTCCAGACCCGGGGTGTGCTGGAAGTCGTAATACTGAGCCACTGTGAGCGCCATGTTGCGCATGCCGGGCTCTTTTCGAACATCAGCTACAAGTTTGCCGTCATGCCAGATCTGTCGCCCATCATCGAGCCCAGCAAGATACTCGTCACCGGTGCGCAGTCCCATCGGCTCACTCCTTCGGCCGTTTGCGTTGACAACCCCCACAATGCCACTGCCCCGAGCGTGCTGCCCGGTCGAAACGTGGATTAACATCGTGGCACCCAAGATCCGAGGGGGTATGCCGTGTCCGATGAGGTCAAGAGTCGAACCACGCCGGTGACACCACGTGGTATCAACCACCTGGTGTTGAACGTGCGCGATATGGAGGCCTCACACCATTTCTGGTGTGAGTTGCTGGGCTTTGTGCAGGTCGGCGAACTCCAAAACCTCAAGGGGGGCGATCCCTTGATGAACATGCGCTTCTACAGCGGGGTGATCGATGGTGTCAACCACCACGATCTTGCCCTGGTCGAGCGGGAGGGTTTGGGTCCGGTCGAGGAATGGAACATGGTCAGCGGTCGACAAGCCATGAATCACGTAGCCATCACCTACCCCGATCGGGAGTCATGGCGTGAGCAGATGAAGTTCCTCCGTGACAACGGGGTCAAGCTGCACTCCCGTCTCGACCACGGCATGACCCACAGCCTGTACGTCAGCGACCCCGACGGCTACGGGGTCGAGGTGCTCTATGAGCTGCCCCGAGAGGTGTGGGAAGGCGACATCGATGCCGCCTTGAGCTGGGCGCAGGGCTTCCCCATCGAGGAGCTGTTGGAGGACAACACTGACTACGTCACCGACTTCCGCGCCTCTTGAGCATCCTCGGCAACCGGGTCATCCGTCGGGAGGACCCCCGCTTTCTCACCGGAGCGGCCACCTACATCGATGATCTGCGGCCTCCCGATGCCGCCCAACTGGTCTACGCCCGCTCCATTGAGGCCCATGCCCGCATCACCGGCATCGACACCGCCGAAGCGGAGAAGGCGCCCGGAGTGCTCGGCGTGTTCACCGGCGCCGAGGTCGAGCAGCGTCTGGGCCTGGTCCCTCATGTGATCCCCCGTTTCCCCGACGAAATGAAGCGATCCTTCGTGGCCGTCGACGTGGTACGCCATGTCGGCCAACCGGTGGTGGCGGTGGTGGCCGAGACCCGGGCCCAGGCCATCGACGCCGCCGAGTTGGTGCTCATCGACTATGAGCCCCTACCGGTGGTGATCGATCCCACCGAGGCGGCTGACGACCAGGTGTTGTTGTTCCCCGACCTGGGCACCAACGTGGTGAACCGCATGGCCTCGCCCGAAACAGCAGACTTCTCGGATTCCGAGGTCGTGGTCGAGGAACGCATCGAGAACCAACGCCTGACCGCGGCCCCCATTGAGCCCCGGGGTGGGGCGGCGTGGTGGGAGGGCGAAAGGCTCGTTCACTATTCGGCCTGTCAGGGAGCCCATCCCACCCGCAACCTGTTGGCCGAGGTTTTTGGCCTCGACAACGACCAGGTTCGGGTGGTGGTGCCCGACGTTGGTGGCGGTTTCGGGGCCAAGTCCCGGACCTACCCCGAGGAGTTGGCCCTCGGCGTCTACGCCGAACAGCTTGGTCGCCCCGTGATCTGGATCGAGACCCGGACCGAGAACCTGCAGGCTATGCCCCAAGGTCGGGGCCAGAGCCAGCAGGCCCGCCTCGGCGGCACCCGCGATGGCCGTATCACCGCCTACCAACTCGACGTTGTCCAGGATGCCGGAGCGTTCCCCATCATCGGGGCGGTGCTGGCCGGGATGACCCAACGCATGCTGACCGGGGTCTACGCCATCGACAACTGCGGTTTCACCGCGACGACAACGGTGACCAATACCGTCTCCATCACCGCCTACCGGGGTGCCGGCCGACCCGAGGCGACCGTCGCCATCGAGCGCATGATCGATCGTTACGCGGCCGAGATCAACATGGATCCGGCCGAGGTGCGCCGTATCAATCTGCTGCCCCGGTTCACCGAGCCGGTCACCACCGGGATCGGCACCGAGTACGACGTCGGCGACTATCCCAAGGCTCTGGCCATGGCATTGGAAGCCGCAGGCTACGACGACCTACGGGCTCAGCAGCAGGCCCGGCGGGCCGAGGGCAAACCGAAGCTGCTGGGAATCGGCATCGGGGCCTATGTCGAGATCACCGCCGGCGCCCCCTCCAGCGAGTTCGCCTCGGTGGAACTGACCGCCGAGGGCCGCCTCGTGGTTCGCAGCGGTGCCACCGCCTTCGGTCAGGGCCACGAAACCACGTGGGCCATGATCGTGGCCGACGCCACCGGTGTCAGTTTCGACCGGATCGACGTGATCCAGGGCGACACCGACGAAGTTGCCCGGGGTGGACTCACCGTCGGCTCCCGCTCGGTGCAGGTCGCGGGCACGGCCCTGGCCGACGCCACCGATCTGCTGATCACCCGATTGCGCGACCATGCGGCCGAGCACCTGGAAGCGGCCGTCGATGACATTGTGCTCAACCCTGATACCGGGGCCTTCCACGTGATTGGTAGCCCGTCACCGGCCGTCACCTGGAACGACCTGGCCGCAGGCCTTGAGCAACCAGTCGAGGCCACCACCGACTACCAGTCGTCCGGGGGGACGTTTCCCAACGGGGTGCACGTTGCCGTGGTCGAGGTCGATGCCGAGACCGGCGCCGTTGAATTGACCCGCCTGGTGGCGGTTGACGATGCCGGACGTCTCATCAATCCTCTGCTGGCCGAGGGTCAGGTACACGGTGGCATCGCCCAGGGTGTGGCCCAGGCGCTGCTGGAAGAGGTGGTGTACGACGAGAACGGCAATCTCCTGACCTCCAACTTCCTCGACTACCCGGTTATCTCGGCCATGGAGCTTCCCAGCTTTGAGGTCTCCCACCTGGAGACCCCGACGTGGGTCAACCGGTTGGGAGCCAAAGGTGTCGGCGAGTCGGGAACGATCGGCACCATCCCCGCGGTCTACAACGCCGTGATCGATGCCCTCGCCCCCCACGGGATCCGTCACCTGGTCACACCGCTGACGCCCGAGCGCATCTGGAGCGCGCTCAGCGAAGCCTGATCTCACCACCGACCCTGCGATGGTTTGCGCCCGGGCCATGGTTCAGTTCACCGGGCGTTGATCTTCAACCGTTGCCCTACTCGGCCCCCCGTTACGGTCGGTGCAATATGGGGTCAGGTAGCATCAACGGGGGGCCTACTCCAGAGCGGGGTCGGTGCACTTACTGGCCCCCGGTGCCGAGCCGGGGGTGAAAACCCGGGCCGGGTTGCCGAACCCGGAGCCGGAGGCGTCGCTGTTGAGGTAGCGCTCAATGGCGTCGGCCACGGCCTGGGAGGCAACGGTGACGTACTCGCTGGTGGCGAACAGGTCGGCCTCGGGCCCGTTGGCCAGGTAGCCCAGCTCCAACAGCGCCGTAGGCGTCGTCGGACGGCGAATCATGCCGTAGGCGTCGCCACCCCCAGGGAGGTGCACCTCGAGTACCCCGGCGTCGGCGGTGCGGGTCCAGGCGATGTCGAAGCGGTCGAGGGCGGCTACCACCGATTCGTAGAACAGGCCACCCAGGCGGGCCGACGGTGCCGAACCAGTCTGCACGAAGACTTCGGTACCCGGGCCATCGCAGGGGTTGTAGACCGGTGCGTTGTGGTGAATCGAGACCAGGATCTTGGCTCCGAGCTGATCGGCCAAGGCCGCTCGCACCGACAACAACGTCGGATAGTCGCCGGTCCGGGTCATGACCACCGAGATGCCACGGGCGGCCAGATTGGCCTCTACGGCCCGGGACAGCTGCAGATTGATGTCTCGTTCCACCAGGCCGTTTGGCCCCACGGCGCCAGTATCACGCGGCCCGCCGTGGCCGGGGTCGAGCACGACCGAGACTGGCCCAATGGCTTGCCCACCGCGCACCTCCACGGTGTTCGAACATGGGGTCCGCACCAGGTAGCCGGCGTTCGTGGCCTCCAGGATCGCCACCGGCACTCCGGTCGCGGTGAGCAGAGCCAGCGGCGTGGTCGCAGAGTCCGGGGCGACGGTGGATGACGGTGTCGACGTCACCGGCGCGTCTGTGGTCGGTGGTTCGCTCGTCGTTGGCTGAGCGGTTGTTGGCGGCGAGGTCGTTGGCGGCGAGGTCGTTGGCGCCGCGGTTGTTGAGTGGACGGTGGTCGTCGGTTCCGGAGCCGTCGTCGACGATGACGGCTCCGTGGTCTCCACGGCAATGTACGACGGGATTGAGAACAGCGGGTTTGAGGCGGCGGTGACCGACGGCGCCGCGGTCAACGGCTCAGCCTTCGAGGACGTGGTTGGTGACGCGGCCTTATCGGTGGAGGGGGTTGAGGGCGCGTCGGTGGTCGACGCCGCAGTCGTCAACTCGTCACCGGTCGGATCGGTCGAGGACCCGATCGCCCAACCAGCGACGGCGATCGCTGCGGCCAGAAACAGCCCCCACACGAGGTTCTTGGCCCCCACACGATCTTTGGTTAACGCGTGAAACCAAGCCACCACTCCCCACCTCGATGGTTTGCCCAGCGTAGACCAGAGCATAGCCACCGACCTCGAACAGGCGCCCGCAGGCTTGAGCTGAGTAGTGTTGTCGTCGTGATCTACGAGCACTCCCAGACCGCCCGTGCTCCCTTCTACGCTTTCGCCGTAGTGGCCGTGGTCTTCATCGTCGCCCTTGGTTTCGGTGAATCCCCGCTGGGCGGCACCATTGGCTTTGTCGTGTTTCTCGCCGTCATCGCCCTCGTGATGTTGAACTTCAGTCGCTTGACCACCACCATCGATCAGGAGGCCGTGCGGGCCCACTTCGACCAGGGCTGGCCCAAACGGGAGATCCCTCTCAACGAGATCAGCACCGTCGATGTCGTTCGCAACAAGTGGTGGTACGGGTTCGGCGCCCGCCTCACTCCCCACGGTTGGCTCTACAACGTGTGGGGCCTCGACGCCGTTGAGATCACCCTGGTGTCAGGCAAGGCTTTTCGTATCGGCACCGATCGACCCGACGATCTGGCCGCCACGCTGCGTAAGGTCGCCTCATCGGCCCGGTAGAACGGGCAGCCTCGCCGGTTCAGGGCCGATCTGGCCACTGGCATAGGTGGCAACGAACACGTCATGGCCTGGGGTTTGCACAAGCTGAGGACACGGAGCCTGACCCCGCTGAGGTCGAGGTCGCTCGGCTCCCTGGTGAGGTTCCTCAGCGACCGTTGTTGGTGTCGCGCTCGGCCACCAGAGCTCGGATCCGGGGCATGAGCTCCTCGCCGTAGGCGACGGCGTCGGGCAACGGGTCATAACCCCGGATCAGCAGACTGTCGACCCCGATGTCGTAGTAGGCAACGAGGGCCGCAGCCACCTCATCGGCCGTGCCGACCAGGGCCGTCGAGTTGCCGGGGGCGCCCGAGGCGGCAGCCGTTGCGGTCCACAAACAGGAGTCGTGCACGTCGGCCCGATCGGCCAGGCGTAACAGTCGCTGGGAACCCTGATTCGTTGGTGCGTTGGGGCCCCGACCCTCGTGAGTGGCCTGGATGCGAGCCAGGATGTCGTGGGCCCGCTCCCAGGCCTCGGCCGTGTTGGCGCCCAGAATCGGCCGGGTGGAGACGCTGAAGGTCGGGCTGGTCGAGCTGCCCGAAGCCTGGCGTACCCGTTTCATGAACGCCGCGGTGTCGGCCAACGGTTCACCCCACAGCATGAACACATCGACATTGGCCGACAGGGCGGCCACGGCGGCGGGGGAACCTCCCCCACCGTAGATCGGGATGCGGGGCTCCTGGGCGCAGCGGATGGCCGAACGTTGGCCTCGCACCCGGTAGAACTCGCCGTCGAAGTCGAAGGCCCGGGTTTCGGTCCAGGTCTGCCGGAGGACCTCGGCGTACTCCGCCGTGCGCCGGTAGCGGGTGGCGTGGTCGGTGAAGTCGCCGTCGCGGGCCTGGTCTTCGTCGTTGCCGCCTGCGATCAGATGGATGGCCAGACGACCCCCGGTCAACTGGTCGAGGGTGGCCATCTTGCGGGCGGCAACGGTAGGGGCCACAAAACCCGGTCGATGGGCCAACAGGAACTGCAACCGTGTTGTCTGGGCTGCGGCGTGGGCGCCGATGAGAAAGCCGTCGGGGGCATTGGAAAAGTAGCCGATGAGGGCTCGATCGAAGTCGGCGTCCTCGTGGATGCGTGAGGTCTCGGCGATGACATCGGGGTCAAAAACCGGCCCCTGGGGAGCAATGATCTCCGACGACACCCTTGGTGCAATCCAACCAATCATCTCCACCGGCATGTGCTTCCTCCCTGGTCGCTGTGGCGGCGGCCGATACCTCTACCGCACCCCTGCTCTGAGCCTCACACACCACTGGGCGAGACACGAACCCGACGGCGAGAGCCGGGCCCTGAAGCGGTTGGCAACCCCCGCAGCGTGCGGAGCGAACGGTCGGGCCCTAACTTGGCTCCGGACGGCCCACCGATCGAAGGACCAGATGAACGAGCTCGACTATTTTCTGTGGCATCAGCAGGGACCGATCGCCACCATCACCTTCAACCGTCCCGAAAAACGTAATGGTCTCGACCCCCAGGTCATGCTCGAATTCGAGTCGCTGGTACACCGGGTACGGGAGGCCGCCGACATCAAGATCCTGGTGGTGACGGGCACCGGCAGCGCCTTCTGCGCCGGCGCCGACATGACATTGGCCCGCGACGCCGCCGACGATCAGGAGCGGGCCCGGTTGGTGGCCGACATGAACCGGGTGCCCCGCATCATCGGTCGGGTCTTCGATGTCATGGTCCACATGGATGTCATCTCCATCGCCGCGGTGAACGGCCACGCCGTTGGTGGCGGCTGGTCGATGGCTGCGGGCTTCGATCATGTGATAGCGGTGGAGCAGGCCCAGTTCTGGTTGCCCGAGGTCGAACTCGGCATGCCGTTCCGGGGGTTGGCCAACATCAGCCTGACCCAACGCCTGGGGCCGGCCTTGGCCAAGGAGGCCATGGTCCTGTGCCGTCGTTTCAGCGCCGAGGAGTTGGCCCGGTACCGGGTTATCAACCAGGTGTGCGCCAGCGAAGAACTCGAGCACGAAACTCGGCGGGTGGCCGACGCCTACCTGGCCATGCCCTGGAAAGCGGCCATCAGCACCCGCCGTGACATCAACGCAACGATCTACGGGCCCCAGTACTACTGAGATCGCCATCCCATGGCGTCAGCCCGCACCCAGTCGATCTACCAGCCGCTGATGGTCCGGTTCGAGGCCGGTCTTCGGCTTCGGGTACGGCGCCTGCGGATGGTGGTCATGCCCCAGGTAGCCGAAGAGATGATCGAGGGTCGGCTGGCTTCTGATCAGATCGGCCAGGTCCGGGGTGTTGATCAGTGACTCGACGAGGTCGGCATCGATACGGTCGTCGCGACCGAAACGCAGTTCAAGCATGCCCAGTACCCGCCCCCTGGCCATGTAGCGGACCTCGGTCAGCTTGGGACTGAGGTCCTCCAACTGCCTGGTGGGCTGATCATCGGTGATACCCGTGATCGACGCTGACGCGGGATGGTCGGCGAAGCCATCGACCAGCTCATTGTGACCTGGCTGCTTGTCCCAGCCGAGAAACACGTCGACCAGGTCCTCGAGCCGATCCTTTATCGGCGCCTTGTCAGGCTGGGCCAAATGGACTCGATCGTTGACCCAGAGAGCGACGACGATGCCAACAGCGAAGATGTGGCCGTAGATCTCCTCAACGCCAAGCAGCATGGCGGTGATGATCATCGTGCCCAGGACAATGGCGGTTGCGGCCCGGGGAATGAGGTTGAGGATGAGCGCAAGACCAATGACGAGCTCAAGTGAACCGGCGGTGATGATGAACACCCGGTCACCGACGCCGATGTAGGACAGGACGTTCCAGCGATGGACCTCAAGGAACTGCTGGGCCAGGGTGACGTTCATCAGCTTCTCGCTCAAGCTGAGGATCACCAGCCCGATACCAACACTGATCCGGTAGAAATCAAGCGAGCGATTGAGCAGCTCCGGCGAGGTCGGCGGGCTGATATGAAAATAGCCGTCGAGCGAGTAGCGGCCCGGACCCCGAAGCCACAGGTAACCGGCCACCCCGATGTACTCGAAATGGTCGGCCACATCGACCCATGACGGCGCTTTGGCCAGGGCCAGGATGTAGCTGAACAGGAGCATGACCGCTCCCAGACGGGTGACGTAGCCGATGCCCACCATCAGCGCCGCCGAGGAGAACAAGAGGATGACGGCCCACGACATGAACGAGCGGTCTGATGGCACATTCGGTGCCAGGAGGTAGTCGTGACGGATGTTGACGAACAACAACATCGATGTCGACAGCCGCACGATCAATGGGACCCAATCACGCAGCGGTCGCAAGGCGGCATCGAGCAACCGGTTGTATTCTCGGGCCTCGGGACGCATTTCGAGGGTCTGGAATCCGTAGACGCCAATGGCGACAATCAGCACGCCATAGGCCCACTCAACCAGTGTTAGTGCGGGGTACACCGTGTCGCTGGCTGGAGCGAACCACTTGACATGGCCAACAATGGCCGGGATGTTCAACGGTATGAGTTCGGTCATGATGGTTGGCACCACATCAGCCGCGCTGTATGCTCGCAGGTCGAATCGCTAACACGTCCGATGGCAACTCGCCTCCTAACGGCCCATTCTCGACTATAGGCGAGAGGGCTGGGGGTGGGGGTGGACAACGTGGGATAATCCACCCCCACCCCCACCCCCAGCCTCCGATCGAGACCCAGCAGCAAAACGCCAAAGCTGGCCGACCCTCGGTGCATTCGAGGTCGCGACCGACCCCTTGTAGTGTGACGCCATCAGCACCGATCGGGAAGTGGTGGCATGGGTGAATTCAGGTCCTTCAGCCGGCTGATGATTGTCGAGCTGGCAGGCTCGGCGGCTGGAGCCTACTGCGCCAAGCAGTTCGCAAATCTTGGATCCGAGGTCGTGGTCGTCGGCGAACCCTTCACCGATCCCGGAGGTTCATTCTATGACACGCCAAAGCGACGACTCGCCATCGACGACGACCTGCTGTCCAGCGCTGACGTCGTCATCCAATCGAGCGCACCCGACCCGATCGCGAAGCCCGCCCAACAGGCGAACCCCGCTCAGATCGTGGTTCGGATCTCCCCGTTCGCCGCCACCGGCCCCTATTCTTCGTGGCGGGCCACGGACATCGTCGACTCCGCAATCAGCGGACACCTCCGCCTCAGCGGCGACCCACAACGTGAGCCGCTCCAGGGTGTGCCCGACCTGGTTCACCACGCGGCAGGAATGACGGCCTTCATCGGTGCGGTTGCCGCCCTTATCGCCCGGGTTCGGGCGGGACGGGGCCAGGTGGTGCAGACCTCACATCAAGAGGTGCTTGCCGCTCTCCACCAATTCACGTTGTGCCGCTACACCCACAACGGAGCCGTGTTGAACCGGCAGGGAAACCGCTACGCCGGGCCGGGATCGACGGTTGGGGCCTACCAATGCTCCGATGGTTGGATCGGGCTGGCGCTGCCCCAGGAGGACCAGTTGCAGCGGATGCTCGACGTGACGGGGCTGGTCACGATGCTTGAGCACGACGACGTGGATTCGATTTGGGATCTAATGACCGGAACCGATCTACTCAACCGCGAGCTGGTCCCCTACCTCAAGACCCAAAACCGCCAGGACCTCGTCGAACTGTTCCAGGCCCTGCGCCTGCCCTGTGCCCCGGTGGTCGAACTCAACGAGCTGCTCGATGATGAGCACCTCGCGGCCCGAGGCTTCTGGCGCCGTTCTCCCGATGGTGAGATCCTCCTACCCGGTCCCCCGTTCCGCCTCAGTGACCATGACTGGACGGTCGGGCCAAGCCGACGAGAAGGCCGACTTCCCACGGCGATGAATGATGAGGACCGCTCGAGTCCCACCGGCGGGCCACCCGCCGCCGGACCGCCCATCGGCCGGCCGGTTTCACACACTCAGCTCAGCGATGGGCCACTCACCGGTCTCCGGGTGATCGATATGACCAGGGTCTGGGCCGGGCCGTTGGCGGCGCGGATACTGGCCGACCTCGGGGCCGAGGTGCTGATGACCGAGGTGCCGTGGACCAGAACTCCCCGGGAGGTGCCGGACAGTTATGTCGAGGCCACTCGGTTCTTTCCTCTCGACGAAGCAGGCCAACGACCGTGGAATCGCAGCGCCTTCCACAACAAGTACGCCAACAATAAGCGGTCAGCGGTGATTGATCTGGACACCGAACCGGGACGGGAACTACTGGCCGCGCTGATCCCGACCGCCGATGTACTGGTCGAAAACTATTCACCCCGAGTGATGCCGGATCTGGGTTTTGGCGCCGCAGCTCTGCACGGGCTGAACCCGTCGCTGGTGTACGTCACCATGCCGGGCTACGGCCGGTCCGGCCCCTACCGCGACTGGGTGGCCTACGGGCCGACGATTGACGGCCACATCGGCCACACCTCACTCACCGGCTACCGGGGCGAGGAGCCATGGAAGTGTGGGGTGGCGTGGCCCGACCCCATCGGCGGGCTACACGGAGCGGCCGCCGCCCTGGTGGCGCTGCTCGACCGTTTCGTCGAACCCGAACGGGGCGGGCAGACGGTCGAGGTGGCCCAGATCGAGTCGGCGATCAACATGATCGGTCAGCACGTCGTCGCCGCCCAGCTGGAGGGGGTGGCTCCCCGACGGGGTAACCGGCGGCCGGGCCGAGCGCCTCAGGGCGTGTACCGGTGCGCGGGCGATGACCGCTGGATCGCCATCTCGGTGGTCGACGACACCGCCTGGCACGGCCTGTGTGAGGTGGTCGGCTGGAGCGATGTGGCCCACCTCGACCAGGCGGCCCGTTGGGACCGCCACCACGAGCTTGATCAACGCCTGTCAGCGTTCACCGCCGATCACGACGACCAGGAGTTGATGCGGCGCCTGCAAGCCGCCGGTGTTCCTGCCGGCGCCGTGCTTGACGCGTCGCAAGTCATGGCCGACCCGCAGCTCGACGCCCTCGGCTACTTCGTTCAACTCGACCATCCAGACGCCGGCACCCACCCCTGGCCTCGATTCCCGGCCCGGCTCTCGCTGACTCCGGCCACTCTGCGCTCGCCCGCGGCGCTCATGGGTGAACACAATCACTACGCCGCCTGCACCCTGGCCGGTTACGGACCGAAGCGCTATCAGAAACTGCTCGATGACGGCGTGCTGCGCGTCGACCCGCCGGCCTAAACGCCCCGAAGCTGACGGCCGCTGCTAGCGCTTGAGATTGGCGAGGTCCTTCTGCCGCTCAAACTCGGCCTTGGCCTTGGCCCGTTTCTCCTCGCTCGACTGTTCGAGGTTCATGAAATCATGCTTCCAACTGTGATCGCCGTCGTTCCATCGGGCTGGAGTCTGCACCGTCGTGCGAGGAGCGAAGGCCGACTCGAACAGGCGAAGCGCGTACTCCAGGACCTCTCGTTGCGAGTCGACGTCATGCGGTAGCCCGGCAGAGTTGCCGAGGGGTACGTCACTGAAAGCGAAGCGGGGCACACCAACGTGCTCAACGATGTCCCTGGCCGCACCCATCACCACGGTGGGGATGCCCGCCTTCTCAATGGCGTCGGCGATCAGACTCACGGTCTGATGACAAACGGGTCAGGTCGGCACCAACAAGGCCACGTCGGCGCCATCATCGCGCAGCGCCTGGATGATCTCGGGGGCGTGGGTCTCGGTTGTGCTGCGCACTCGCCTCACCGTTGGTGCTCCGTAGAACCGGGCCGTCAGTGACCCGAGCCGGCCGGCCTCCACCGCCTCGTTCAGGCGTGTCAGCGGCAGCCAGGTGTTGGCATCATCGGCCTTGGAGTGGATGCGGTCGTAGCCGATGTGGGAGATGCGAACGTCGGCTGGGTCGTCGGTCGGAGAGGTGTAGACGTCGAAGAACTTGGCGCTGCCGTTGTAGGCCGCCCCCGGGCCCTGATCACCGGTGTCGGCCTGGAGCGGCGCGGCCGTGGTGACCAGTCCAAGGCGGGATTCGGCCAACGGTTTGGCCAACGGCGCAAAGGGAACCTGGTCGTGATGGGGCCAGCGGTACGGCTCGTAACCCAGTGCCGAGTACCAGGCCCGGGTGCGACTCAGGTACTGAATGGGCTGGGTCGGGAACGCTTCAGGCAGTACAGAATCAACGGAGGCCATGGCTCAAACGTTAGGTGGCATTCCCCAACAGGCTCAAGTTATCACCATGAACAGCAACGTTCACCCTCATTCAACACTTACAGTCCTACGGGCGGGAGGTCAGTATCAGGCAAAGGGGTCGACCGGTCATGTTGTTCAACCCGGTACATCCAGGGGTGACTATTGATTTACCCGAACCCGACATTCGTTCTGGCAATCCCAATCGCGCCGACGATCCACATCCCTACTATCAGCACAAGGTCGACACATTTGTGCGCTACGCCAAGCGTGGCGCCGTGCTCGATTATGGTTGCGGACAAGGCCACTACTCGCGCTCGCTTGCGGCCAGGGGGTGGGACGTCGCCGGGCTCGATATCAGCGGCGAACGGTTGAACGAAGCTGCTCAGGAGGCGGAAGCACTCGATCTGTCGGCCCAGTGCCAGTTTGTCGAGATGAAACTGTCCGACCGGAACCTGCCGTTCGACGACGGCCAGTTCGACGCGGTCTTCGCTTCGGAACTCATCGAACACGTGCCTGACCCCTCAGGGTGGATCGCGGAGATCAAGCGGGCCCTCCGACAGGACGGGACGCTGTATCTCACGACTCCGAACACCGTCTCCTACCGTCACATCGCCAAGAACCTGCTCTGGTACCTCCGCCGTGGGCACACCAAGCGGGCCAGGGTGATGGAATCCTGGCACCGGCATGCCCCGGGCAAGGAGGGGCATATCGTGGCCTACGAGTTCGAAACCCTCTACCGGTTCGCCAATCTGAACGGGTTCGAACTGGTGGCAACCAGCTTTGCCGAGAAGCACGATTGGTGGCGCCGGTTCACCGCCCTCGTGCCACCAATCAAGCCCCCCGGCACGGGCCTGGTGATGGTGTTGCGCCACGCCAATCCGGAGTTGCTCTACCGCTGATCACGGCAGCATGTGGCAGGATTGGCAGCGATGGCTCGAAACGATGCTCTTGTCCGCGCTGAGCGCTACTTCGATGACGGTGGCTTCTTCCAGGATCTGGCCCGCCGGGTGGCCATGGCCACCGAGAGTCAGGATCGCTCGCAGCGCCCTGAACTGCGGCGCTACCTAGAACAGGAGATGACGCCGACCTTCGAACGGCTCGGGTTCACCTGCTCCGTGTTCGACAATCCCCTGGGGGCCGACGAGCCCCCCTTCCTGGTGGCCCATCGCCATGAGGGCGATGGGCTGACCACGATGTTCGGTTATGGGCACGGCGACGTGGTGCTGGGCTACGACGACCAGTGGACCGATGGTCTCTCGCCGTGGGAGTTACAACAGGTCGGCGATCATTGGTACGGGCGGGGTACCGCCGACAACAAGGGTCAGCACTCGATCAACCTCGCCGCCCTCGACGCCGTGCTGCAAGAACGCGGCACGTTGGGCTACAACGTCGTCTATCTGATCGAGACCGGGGAAGAAGCAGGCTCGCCGGGGTTACGGGAGTTCTGCTCCGCCAACCGTGACCTGCTGGCCGCCGATGTGCTCCTCGCTTCCGACGGTCCCCGCCTGACCCCCGACAACCCGACCCTGTTCATGGGGACCCGGGGCGCGGTCAACTTCGAACTCAGTGTGGACCTGCGATCCGGCGGCCACCATTCCGGTAACTGGGGTGGTCTGCTGGCCAACCCCGGCGTCATCCTCGCTCACGCCCTCGCTTCGATCATCACCGTGACGGGCGAGATCCTCGTACCCGAGCTACGACCGCCCGCGATCCCCGACTCGGTCCGCGCTGCCATCCACCACCTGTCCGTCGGCCAGGGCGAGGGTATGCCCGAGATCGATCCCAATTGGGGTGAGCCGGGCCTGACCCCATCGGAGCGGGTCTTCGGGTGGAACACCTTTGAGGTGCTGGCCTTCACCACCGGCGATCCCGACCGCCCGGCCAACGCCGTGCCGCCCCGGGCCCGGGCCCACTGCCAGATCCGTTTTGTGGTGCCGTCGGACCCCGAGGCCATGCTGAGCGGGCTGCGCCGCCATCTCGACGAGGCCGGCTTCGACCAGGTCAACCTGACCAGCAGCCACCAGGCGATGATGGCAACCAGGCTGAACCCGGATCATCCGTGGGCCCGCTGGGCCGCAGGATCGATCGAGCGCACCACCTCGGCTCCGACGGTGCTTCCCAATCTGGGGGGTTCACTTCCCAACGACGTGTTCTCCGACATCCTCGGATTGCCGACGCTGTGGGTTCCCCACTCCTACGCCGGCTGCTCGCAGCACGCCCCCGACGAGCATCTGCTCGACTGGGTGGCCCGCGATGGGCTGCGCACCATGACCGGCCTGCTCTGGGACCTTGGCGAACTCGATGCAATCCCGGTCTGAGAACATCTGGGCCCGGGAGCGATCACGGCGTTCATCGGCCCGCAGGTTGCGGTGGCGCTCAACCATCGACCGCTGAATCGAACTGCGACCGGATGGCTTCGACGATTTCGGCAGGAGCGTCCTCCTGGATGTAGTGCCCTGCCTCGGGCAGCTCAACCAAGGTGGCGTCTGGAAACTCCGAACGCCAGCGCCCGATGGTGGCGTCGCTGGCCAACGCCGCGTCCTTGCGGCCGAAGATCAGCAACACCGTCTTGTCCCTCAGTTGCTCGGCCACCCGTATCTGTAGTTTTGCCAGCCAGGGGCCAGCGTCAAGGATCTGATTGGGGAAGACGGCGATACCTTCCCGC
>Ga0316190_10000339_pt1 | contig 32318 bp, 29 predicted proteins | sample Eddworburrow2_MG_FD_204929 | JGI IMG/M metagenome (GOLD analysis project Ga0316190, IMG submission 204929) | Coastal sediment microbial communities from Maine, United States - Eddy worm burrow 2 | ecosystem: Environmental > Aquatic > Marine > Coastal > Sediment | place: USA: Maine | collected... | reverse complement strand
CCCCAAATGCCGTGCGGTTCTCTGATCGAGATGGCGTAGCTCAGACAATCGCGTGTCACGGAGCAGGACTCACAAATCTCCTTTGCCCGTCGCTCCCGTTCGAGCTTTTCGTCCTTTCGCTCGAACTGCGGCGGCGGGAAAAATACTGCGGCCTGAGGCCCCCTACACGCTGCTTTGAATTGCCAATCATCCTCAAGAAGTTGCGCTGCCACTTACGTCCCCCTTTGTGATGACGACGTTACAACTCGACATTTCGTCACCACAAGAACGATCTGGACTCTGCGCCACAACCAACGAGCTACGAGGGGTCCTCGGCCCGGGACATTGGCTGGATCGAGCCGAAGGTTCCGGCTTCGGCTCGACCGGTCACACCATGTCGGTTTCTTTTTTGGGGTCGGTTTCTTTTTTGGGGTCGGTTTCTTTTTTGGGTCCGCGCATCTCGCGATAATCGCGCGCCCCACCCTGCTCGGGCTCGACCTCCAGCAGCAGCCCGTCGATGCCCGTCACCCGCACCGGTTCTCCGGCCCGAACCGGTGTGGCGCGGTTGGTGTACGCGCGCCATGGGACGTCTCGGACCTGCACGGTTCCCGCAGGATCCACATCGCCGATCGCCACGCCCATCTCCCCGATCATCCAGTCCCGACCGATGGTTGGGGTCGAGAAGCGGGTCCGCACCATCGCGGGCATGCCCGACAGGAAGGTGAGCGCGATACCGATCAGTCCGACAACGGCAGGGACCCAGCCCAACCACAGTCCTTCGAACAACAAGAATGTCGCCGCGGTGAACGCCACGAGCCCAGCGGCGGTCCAGAACCGAGGGATGTTGGTCTGCACGTCGACGGCAAACGCGACAAAGGCTCCGAACAGCAGCACCAATCCCACGGTTCTCGTCGGGAGTGCGGCCAGACCGTAACAACCGAGCGCGGTGCAGGTCGCTCCGACCACTCCGGCAACACCGACTCCCGCGGTGAACAGTTCGAAGACGAGCAAGGCCAGACCGGTGATGATCAGGAGATACGCGATGGGGGGGCTGGCCACCGTATGCATCAGCTGCTCCACGATCGAGAGCTGGGAAAACCGAACCTGAGTGACCATCTGGCGACGGATCTCATCGCCCCGCTCCACCTCCACGATCTCCACTCCGGGCAGATCGACCAGGAAGTCGCCCAACGTCGCCGCGGACCGGCCGCCGATCCATCCATAGGTCTCGGCCTGTTCGTGGCCCATGGTGCGCGCTTCGAGCGAGATGGCCGGATCGTCGAACAACACCCCGAATCGCTCTTCGGGGATGCGTTGTGATCCCATGTCGCCCACCTCGGAGCCGATCGAAACGCCGACGCGATCGGCGATGGCGACCAACTCGACCGCTCCGCCACGGGCAGCGGCACCGCTGGGTCCGACCCAGAAAGCGATCGGCACGTCGGAGGAACGAATCCGAGATGCCACATCGGCGAGTGCTTCGTCATCGATCACCGATCCCTCGCTGTCGATCTGAAACACCAGCCCGACGGACCCGGCCTTTTCCACCAGGTCGATGGAATCGATGATGTGAGCCGCGATCACGGGGTCGATCAGACCGTTGACCTCGACGATGTCGACGACGCCGGCGTCGGCGCTGTCGTCCTGGGCGCCAGCGGGCGCGGCGATGCCCAACGACACGCCCATCCCGACCAGAATCACAGCGATGACCGATAGTCTGCGCATCAAGAGCCTCCTGTTACCGCACGCCTTCATTTGCAGGCCTGCTCTCGGCGGTCAACGCCAAGCCGATCCAAAACCCCAGCACCTACCGGGCCCGAACGCCAAACCGTCGAGGTCGGCCGGCTCGGCTCAAACGACCTCATCCCGAACGACATCATCCCGAACGACATCATCCCGAACGACATCATGACGTCGAGGACAAACCGAACCCTGTGGATCCTGCGAGCTTTTTTACCTCATCCCGCCTCCTCATCGTGGCCGGGAAAGGAGGTGTGGGCAAAACAACGGTATCCGCGGCGCTCGCTCAGGCCGCCGCTCGCGTCGGGCTGGATGCGCTGGTGCTCGAGCTCGACGGCCGCAGCGGGGTGAGCGAGCTGTACGGAGCGGCGAACGGCGGGTACAACGAAGTGGTTCTGGCCCCCGCCGATCCGGCACAAGGACGGGGACGCATCACCTCACGGTCGCTCGAGCCGGACCGGGTACTCGTCGACTATCTCGGCACAGCCGGACTCGGCCGGCTCGCCGGACAGCTGGCGCGCTCCGGCGCGGTCGAGGTCGTGGCCACCGCCGTGCCCGGCATTCGCGACATTCTCGTACTCGGGAAGGCCAAACAGCTCGAGCGCTCCGGGGAGGCTGACGTCATCATCCTCGATGCTCCGGCCGCGGGGCATGCCATCTCCTTTCTCCGATCCGCCAAAGGCCTCGCCGACGCCGTGCCGGTAGGACCCATCCACACGCAAGCGGTCGAAGTGCTGGAGCTGCTGAGCAACCCCTCCCGATGCCAGGTGATGCTCGTGACGATCGCTGAGGAGACGCCCGTCAATGAGCTCATCGACACGGCGTACGCGCTTGAGGACGAGGTGGGCGTCCATCTCACGCCGGTCGTGGTGAACTCCCTGTTGTCGAGCCGTCCGGGCCTCCACCTCACCGCCCGCGAAGCCGCGGCGGGCTCCGGCATCAGCCTGGTCGACGCCGAGGTTCACGCCCTCGACGATGCGGCCCGATTCAGGCTGGACCGGCTCGCCCACCAGGAAGGCCAAGCCGATCGACTCGCGGACCAGCTCGCTCTGGCCCAGCTCCGCCTGCCTCTGGTGTTCGCCCCCGAGCTGGGCGTCGAGGCGCTCGACCAATTGGCAGCGGTGCTGCTCGACGAGGTCGGCGAATTGAGCGAACACGCGACATGACCGATCCGCAGCGAGCGATGTCAGCCGATCTCGGTCCCGTCCTGGACAAGGCTCGCGTCATCATCAGCGTCGGCACCGGTGGAGTGGGAAAGACCACCACCGCCGCAGCTTTGGCCGTCGAAGGCGCACGACGTGGCCGGCGAGCGGCGGTGGTGACGATCGACCCGGCGCGCCGGCTCGCCGACGCACTCGGTCTTGCCGGCCTGTCCGATACGCCCAGCCGGATCGACGGGCCATGGCCGGGCGAGCTATGGGCCCTCATGCTCGACCCGAAGGCCACCTTCGACCGTCTCATCCGGACCCATGCCCAAACCGAGGCGCAGGCGACCCGCATAGAAGCCAACCCCCTCTACCGAAACATCTCCGCGACCCTGTCCGGGACCCAGGAGTACATGGCGATGGAGCAGCTCTACGCGCTCGACGCGGACGGTGACTTCGACCTGATCGTGGTCGACACCCCTCCGGCCCGTCACGCCAGAGACTTCCTGGACGCGCCGGGCACCCTGACCCGGTTTCTCGACCATCGCCTGACTCGGGCCATCGTGGCCCCGTCAGGCGGGTTGGGACGGATCGTCAGCTCGGCGGCCCAGACGTTCCTGCGCACCGTGGCCGTCGTGGTCGGACGGGCGGTGGTCGACGACGCCATCGCCTTTTTTGAGGCCTTTGAGGGCATGGAGGCCGGATTCCGGACCCGGGCCATAGCGGTAGATGCGCTGCTCGGCCGCGAGTCGACCGCGTTCGTCCTGGTGGCGTCAGCTCAGCCGGAGACGGTGACCGAGGCGCGCCAAGCGTGTGAACACCTCGCCCAGGATGGTCGGCCGGTCCAGGCTCTGATCCTCAACCGTCTACATCCCCGTTTCGGGGTGGAACCCGAACAGCTGGCCAGCCGCACCACCAATGTCACGCCCGACCGACTAGGACCCCTGCTCGCCAACCTGACCGAGCTGGAGATGGTGGCCGACCGCGAAGAGCACACGACCGCCGAGCTCGTCCAAATGGTCTCGCCCGCCCCGGTCGCCCGGGTGCCCCTGTTCCGCGAAGACGTCCACGATCTTGCCGGTATCACCTCAGTGGCCGATTGTCTCTTTCCCAGCTGACTGCCGGCGCGTGCGCCCCACCCCCGAACGGGAGGTTGCTAGGAGGCACCTTCGGCGGCTTCGTCGAGGGCCGTGGCGGCGGCCTGAACGGTCTCCGCGACCGGGACGATGCGATCGAAGCCGGTGGTGTGCAAAAGGCGAGTGATCGTCGGACTGGAACAGGCGACGGCCACGTCACCCTCCTTTTCCCGGGAGCGTCGAATACCGCCGATGAGCGCGCCAAGACCTGCAGAGTCCATGAACGGCACGTCGGAAAGGTCGATCAGCAGCCGGTCGGCGCCAACAAACTCGGCCAACGCTTCGCGGAACTGCGCAACGGTATACGCATCGAGTTCACCGATGGGACGACACACGGTGTATTCGTCGGTTTCCTCAACCTGGATTTCGAGCACTCATCCTCCTACCCACATTGGGAGAGAAAGGCGATAATACCCCTGCTTGGCCTCCAAGGCGGCTCCTCACCCAGGATGTCCCCCACTCGTAACGTCCCGTCTCGGTCACCCACCGGTCTCGACTTGGATTCCGTCCCGTTTTTTTTGTCGCCCGGCGGTACAGATCAGGGCCCCGTACGGGCCGATGGCGTTCAGCCTCGCGCCGCACGGTATCCTCCTCGCTGTGCCGGTCATCCTCCTCGCTACAGACGCCGCCTGGATCTATGACGAAGTTGACGCCGGATTGAGCGATCCGGCGACAACCGTGTTACGAGTCCGGGCCGGCCAAGACGTGCTGCCTGCAGTTCGATCCCACAATCCGGATCTGGTGATCGTCGACCTCCAGATAGGCAATATGGGCGGGATCGCCGTCTCGTTGGCCATCCGCCAGGAGGAGGGCATGGATCGATTGACCCCTCGACCGGTCATGCTTCTGTTGGACCGCGCGGTCGACGTCTTCCTGGCCCAGACCTCAGGCGCCGACGGCTGGATGATCAAACCGGTCGACGGCTTTCGCCTTCGCCGAGCCGCCAACATTCTGCTCGCCGGCGACCCCTACACCGAGGGTGTTCCAGCGCCACAGGGCTAGCCGGGCCCGCCAGGGTACTGAAACGCCAGGGTACTGAAAGACAGAACCCGCCTCTTTCGAGGCGGGTTCGAACGTGTCGCTAGCTCTCAGCACTTGCTGGTTGTCTCTTGCTGGTCGGGTGGGGGAGATTTGAACTCCCGACCTCTTCGTCCCGAACGAAGCGCGCTGCCAAGCTGCGCCACCACCCGTTGAAACTTGCCGGACGAACTCTACCACCGCCTGGGGCTCACACCGGTCGACATTCCTGCACCGGCCGGCAGGGGAAATATCGTGGCCATCGGATCTCGACTACCTTTCGACCAGCGTCCTGATCGTGCAGAAGACCCTGCGCGGTCATGGTATCCGGGGGTGTAATGGCTGGTCTGGATGGGATTCGGGTGCTCGAGATCGCCGGGGGTTTCCCCGCGGCGTGGGCCGCCAAACTTTTTGCCGATCTCGGCGCCGACGTCATCCGCTACGAGGCCCCCGGCTTCGATGGCGTACGCGACCGACCTCACGAGGTCCATCGTTGGCTGAACACCTCCAAACGCTCGGTTCGCTCGGGTCTTGACCGTCTGATGCCCGAAGCCGACATCCTGATCCAGGATCGAAACCCGGCCGAGACCATGGCCATCGGCCTCCATATCGAAGCGTTGCGCCGCTCGCACCCCAGCCTGGTGATCTGTTCGATCACCCCGTTCGGCATGACCGGCCCGCTCGCCGATCTGCACGCCACCGAACTGACGCTCATGCACTCGAGCAGCTGGGGCTGGCTCACCCCAGGGGCATCGGACCGCCCAGATCTTCCACCGGTTCGGGTCCACGGGCATCAGGCATCGATACACGCCGCGAGCGTCGGGGCCATCGCCGCGATGGCCGCGTTCGACAAGGCGGACCGCACCGGGGTCGGCGAACATGTCGATCTCTCGATGCAGTCGCTCAACGCCAAGATGACCGAGACGGCCCCATCGTCGTTCACGAACCTCGGCATCGACCCCTCCCGGCTCGGCACGCGGGCCTTGAACCCGTGGGGGGTGTACCAGTGCCAGGACGGCCTGGTGCAGTTCATCTGTGTGGAAGAGGAGCAGTGGTCGAGCCTGGTCGGGCTCATGGGCGACCCCGAGTGGGCATCGATGGAGGTGGTGTCGACCATGGCCGCCCGCAACGAGAACCCCGACCTTGTCGATATCTACCTGTCCGAATGGATTGGCGAACGAACCGTCGGTGACCTCTATCACGAGGGTCAGGCGCATCGGCTCTGTATCTCACCGATCATGCAGATGAGCGACCTCGAGGACAATGCTCAGCTCCGATCCCGCGGCTTTTTTGCCTCGGACGGAGAGCTGACGCTCCCCGGTCCTCTCGTGCAGTTCGATCGGCCATGGTGGTCGATGCGCTCGCCCGCGCCCAATGCCGGCGCCCACGACGGCGAAACATGGCGCCTCAATCCCCCTCTTGACAGCGCCGGGACCACGGCACCCGGGATCGCGAAGACGGATCAGACGAGCGCCGGGTCCAAACCGTTGGCCGGGATCCGGGTGTGTGATCTCTCCTGGATATGGGCTGGACCCTGGTGCACGATGCTGCTCGCCCATCTCGGCGCCGACGTTATCAAGATCGAATCCGAGCACTATCTCGATCTAACCCGGCGCCTTCCGTTCAATCCACCCGACACCGAGCTGACCCCCGACACCGCAGGGGTCTTCCATCAGTGGAACCTGGACAAGCGGTCGATACAGGTCGATCTGGGTACCGCTGACGGTATCGACATCGCCAAACGACTCATCGCCGCCTCCGACGTCGTGATCGACAACTTCGAGGTCGGGACGCTGGATCGTCTCGGCCTCGACGCCGACGCCCTCCGAGCGATCAATCCCGACATACTCATCACCAAGATCAGCGGATACGGCCAAGAGGGCCCGTACTCCGCCTATATGGCGTATGGCCCAGCCGGGGGTGCGTTGTCGGGGCTGTCGGCGCTCACCGGCTATGAGGGTGGTCCGCCATTGGAGCTCGGGATCGCCCTGGGGGACCCGGCGTCGGGTATCGCCGCCGCGTGGGGCATCGTGGCCAGCCTGGTCGCGAGACGCCGGACAGGCGAGGTGGCGTCGATGGACGTCGCGATGGTGGAGGCGGTGACCGCCACGATCGGTGAAGGGTGGATGGACTTCCTCGCCACCGGCGAAAACCCTGAGCGGACCGGCAACCACGACGACCGGTGGGCGCCCCACAACTGCTACCGGACGGTCGGCGATGACGAATGGATCGCGATCGCCTGCACCGACGAAGCCCAGTGGCAGGCGTTGACCGCCGCGCTGGATCCGAAGCTCGCCAACGATCCGCGGTTCGTCGACCAAGCATCACGCAAGGCTTCGGAGGCCGCGCTGGACGACGCCATCTCCGCACTGGTCGGTGGCCGCGAACGGTGGGAGCTGACCGATGAGCTTCAAGGCGTTGGTGTGCCCGCCTTCCCGTCGGCCAGCCCCGGCGAACTGTGGGCCGACAACGACCATATGGCCGCCCGCGGGATGCTCGAGACCCCAGATCATCCCATCGTCGGGGCCCGCACGGTGCCCGGCATTCCGTGGCTGCTCACCCAGGGCGCCAATGGGGTGACCCGACCGGCACCCACCTTGGGCCAACACACCCGGGAGGTCCTGGCCGATCTGCTCGGCTTCACCGAAGCTCGCATCGACGCCCTCGACGCCGCCGGCGTCCTTCGCTGACCAACGCAGGCAGGATTCGACCAGACCTCAAGCCAAAAAGACTTCTTCAGCTCGAGGTCTTGGGCTCAGGTCTCCTCACCGGTCCATTCGGGTCGCTCACCCTTGCCGCCACCGGCCCTGAAGGCCTTGGCGTCGGCGGTGTTACCCGCCACCCGGCGCATGTTCTCGCCAAAACGAACCGCGTCGACGAACGGCAGCGTCTGGCCGCGGTGCGCCACTTCCTTGGTCGCCCGCAAGGCGAGCGGCGCGCCCTTCTGGAGCCGTTCGGCCAGCTGGTTCGCCTCGTCCATCAGGGTCTCGTGCGGAACCACCTTCCAGACCAGGCCCATCTCCTTGGCCCGCTCTGCGTCGACCGGATCACCGATCAACAAAAGCTCCATAGCGTTCTGCCAGCCCACCTTCTGGGGCATACGGATCGACCCTTGGATGGTCGGTACGCCGAGTTGCACCTCGGGGAATCCGAACTGGGCCTGGTCGCTGGCGATCACGAAGTCGGCCGCAGCCACGAGCGTCAGTCCGAAACCGAGCGCATACCCGTTCACGGCGGCAATGACCGGCTTCCAGATCTCCATCCCGCTCTCGAGACTGTTCATGGAAGGAATCTCCCAGAACGTCCCCGGCCAGGAGCCACCCGCCGAAGTGGGGTCTTTCAGATCCGCTCCCGCGCAGAACGCCCGGCCCGCACCGGTCACGATGCCAACCCAGGCCTCCTCGTCGGCGCGGAACTCCTCCCAGGCAGCATTGAGGTCGGCGCGAAGCTCCCCGTTGAGGGCATTCATCGCCTCCGGGCGGTTATAGGTGATCGTGGCCACCCGACCCTCCCGCTCATACAAGACCTTGCCAGCCATGATGGACTCCCCTCGATGTTCACGAACCGCTCACGAACATACCGGGCGTCAGCTCACCAACCCGAACTCCGTCCGCCCAGGCCCGAGAATGACGGGGGCCGGCGAGGGTCACGCCACGATCCACCCCTTGGCATCGATCACTTCGTATGCTGGTGGTGTGGAGCGGAGCTGCCACCGACCAGGCTGTGGACGCACCGCCGCGTCTGCACTCGCCTACGACTTGAAGAATTGTCGTGTCTGGCTCGAGGACATCGAAGCCGACGAGTCCCCCGAACGCCAAGCCGAACGTGACGGCCAGCTCCTGTTGTGCTCGGTCCACAGCGATCGGTTCTCCGCTCCCCAGGGCTGGACGGTCATCGATCACCGAAACCCGGCACGGTCATTGTGGATAGAACAGCCCGGCGAGCTGCCGGCGCGACAGCCGGCCCCGGACACCGCACGGCGACGGGTCAGCCCGGCGGGGTCCGATCCCGAAGTGGACGCCCCGCCCCGCACCCTGTGGGACCCAACCCTGGCGCCTGAACGTCCGAAGGGCCCGGACCCCACCTCGATGAAACTGCTCGGTCAGGATCACGCTGCCGTCGACGGTTCGTCTCTAGGGATCAGCTTCGACGCTGACACCCCCCTGCTACGCAGGGCTTTCCAGGCAGCCCGACGCGCCAGCTAGCTGGGCGCTCAATTTGCACGGGTTGCGCACCGGGTGTCTGGGCATGAGTATCAACCGATGACCAACCGTCCGATCAGCAGATTCCCCACGCCCACGCTGGAGGAGATGCCCGACGACATTCGCACGCGGATCGAGGCCGTGGCAGAGAAGTCGGGATTCATCCCCAACGTCTTTCTCGTGCTCGCCAACCGGCCCGAGGAGTTCCGGGCCTTCTTTGCCTATCACGACGCAATCATGCTCCGCGACAGCGGTCTGTCCAAAGCGGAGCGAGAGCTGATCGTCGTGGCCACCTCAGCGGCAAACGACTGTCACTATTGTGTGATCGCCCACGGCGCGATCGCCCGCATCTACGCCAAGAACCCCTTGATCGCGGATCAGGTCGCCACCAACTACCGTAAAGCCGACCTCGACGATCGCCAAAAGGCGATGATCGCCTTCGCCCTCAAGGTCGGCCAACAGTCCCAAACCGTGGTCGACACCGATCTCGACGACCTGCGCGCCCAGGGGCTTTCCGATGACGACATCTGGGATATCGGCGCCATCGCCTCCTTCTTTGCGCTCTCGAACCGGATGGCCAACCTGACCAGCATGCGACCCAACGACGAGTTCTATTCGATGGCGAGATAGCTGCCGGCACCGGCCACCGAAGACCCGGCTCGCCCTCTGGGACTAGCGTCCTGATCCAGAGGCTCGTTGTCTTCAAGGGGAAACTCATGCACGTCGGTTACACCACCGCATTCCAGAATCCGTTCGACGCGTTGGACGACTTCGAGGTCTATACCCAGGAGCTTCGCCTGGCCGACCTCGCCGTAGAGCTCGGATTCGACTCGCTGTGGACCGTCGAACACCACTTCGACGACTACACCATGTGTCCCGAGCCGGTGCAGTACCTGTCCTATATGGCCGGCAAACACCCCAATGTGGGACTGGGTTCGGGCGTCATCGTGCTGCCCTGGCACGACCCGCTGAGGGTGACCGAACAGATCGCCCTGCTCGACAACCTGTCCAACGGCCGGATGATCCTCGGCCTGGGGCGAGGGCTGGCCCGGATCGAGTACGAAGGTTTCCGGATCGACATGAACACGTCGCGCGAACGCTTTGTCGAGTACGCCAAGATCGTCCTTGACGGACTCGAGAACGGGTACGTCGAATACGACAACGAGTTCGGCACCCAACCGCGCCGCCAGATTCGCCCCCGGCCAGTGCACAGCTTCCGCGGCCGGACCTACGCCGCCGCGGTCTCACCCGAGTCGATGCCGATCATGGCTCAGCTCGGCATCGGGCTGCTAATCATCCCCCAAAAACCGTGGGACGTCGTCAAATCGGACTTTGCCACCTACACGAAGGTGTACGCCGAAACGAACGGTTCCGCTCCCCCGCCACCCTTGTCGGGCGGAAACGTCTTCGTCGACGAGAGTGCCGACCGGGCCGAGGAGATGGCCTACCGGTGGATCGGCGCCAACTACGAGACGGTCATGCGCCACTACGAATTCGCGGCCAAACCCCATGACGGGGTCAAGGGCTATGAGTTCTACAACAACATCTCGAAATACATCGACCGCCATGGCGCCAGCGGCGCGGCAGAGGATTTCGTAAAGCTCATGCCCTGGGGTACGCCCGATCAGGTGCTGGAGAAGTTCCAGTTCATCGTCGATACGGTCGGCGCCAACGGCTTCATGCCCGGCTTCAGCTACGGCGGCATGCCCTTCAGCGACGCCGAAGCGAGCATCCGCCTGTTCGCCGACAAGGTGCTCCCCGAGCTGAAGAGCTGGGACGTTCCCGCCCTCGACCTACCTACGGTGTTGGCTGCGAGCTGAGCGCTTCAGTTGGCGCGGCTCAGGTCAGCCCGAGATCGGCCAGGAACGCACCGGTCTCGGGCTCCCGACCGAGAAATTCGCGCACCAGATCGGCGCCGTCGACCATCCCGCCGCGCTCGAGGATGAGCTCGCGGTAGCGGCGACCCTGCCCCTCGAGGTCCGAACCGTCGAACATGGTGTACATGTCGTCGCCGTACACCTTGGACCACATGTAGCCGTAGTAGCCGGCGTCATAGCCGAACAGATGTCCGAACCCGGCCTGGAAATGGGTGTCCGGTTCGAACGGAAAGCCGGTGACCGGGTGGAGCTCCTCGGCGATGGCGTCAGTGTCTTTGTCCTTGCCGGGACCGTGGTAGGCAAGATCGAGAAGACCGAAATAGATCTGGCGTAACGCGGCGAGGCCGCTGCTCACATTCTTGGCCTCGACCATGCGTGCCACCAGATCCGCAGGAATCGTCTCACCGGTTTCGTGATGGCGAGCAAACGAGGCGAGCAACTCGGGGCTCCAAACCCAATGTTCGAGCATCTGGCTCGGGGCCTCGACAAAATCTCGTTCCACCCGGGTGCCCGAGAACCGGGTAAACGGCGAGCGGGTCATCGTCTGATGGAGAATATGGCCGAACTCGTGGAAGAGGGTCACCACCTCGCGGTGCTGGAGCAGGGAGGGCTGGGCCGGGGTCGGCTTGGTGAAGTTGGCCACCACCGCCGAGACCGGTCGCTGGTAGGTCCCGTCCGGTCGTTCCCGACCCGACACCAGGGTGAAGGCCGCGGCGTGACCAAACTTGTCGGGCCTGGGATGCAGATCGAAATAGAAGTGCGACAACAGCTCGCCGGAAGCGGCGTCCTCGATACGGAACAGGCGCACATCGTCATGCCACGCGGGGGGATTGGCCACCTCGACGAACAGGACACCGACCATGCGCTGATAAAGATCGAACAGCCCCTCGAGCACGGCATCGAGCGGAAAGTAGCCCGCCACTTCGAAGGCATCGACCCGGTATTCCTCCTTCAAGAGCTTCTCGGTGTAGTACCGCCAGTCCCATTGCTGAACCGGCTCGTCACCCCCGGCGTGTCGGGCCTTCACCTCCCCAAGAATGGCGAGATCAGCCTGCGCTTTCGGGGTCACCTTGGCGCACAGATCCGCGAGAAAGGTGTCGGCCTCAACGGGGGCATTCGCCATCTTCACCTCAAGAACGAACGCGGCCCAGGACTCATATCCCAGGATGGTGGCGATCTCATCGCGCACCGCGATGGCCTCGGTCAACAAGGGCAGGTTCTCGGCGGCCGCTTTGGTGTGGTTCGTCAGGAACAGCTCCCGCCGTGCCTCACCGTCGTGCGCGTTCGACAAGAACGGAAACAGTTCGGGATAGTCAAGACTCACTCGGTAGCGCGGCCCCTCATCGGTGTCCACCGTGGTGAGCGCATCGACATAGCTGTCGGGTAGGCCCGCCAGGCGGTCCCGGGTGAGAAGGATTCCGGCGTCGACCTCGTCGATATGGCGACGGAAGTCGATGCCCAGCTTCACGAGCCGCTCCTGGAGCGCTTGAACCCGAGCCCGCGCATCGGTATCGAGGGTCATACCGTTCCGGCGAAAGTCCCGGAGGGTGAATTCGACCAGGCGGGCGCGACGTCGGTCGAGACCCTGCGCCTCTGACGAACCGGCGTACGCCTCGACCGCGAGATACACATCTTCACGAAAGCCGATGCCCGTCGCGAACGTGGAGAGCTTTTCCTCGTTCTCACGAGCCGCGGCACGAAGCGACTCATCGGTCGACACATAGGCCAAGAAGCCGTACGAGCCATCGGCCCGAGACAACACATCGTCGACCTCGTCGAGGGGTAACACGGTGTTTGCGAAGGTGCGATCACCGTCGGGCACTGCGACGACGGCGTCAAGGATCTCGTCGACCTCGGCGATTGCCGCGCTGACCGCCTCTTCGATGGCATCGGGGGTTACCGCGCCATAGTCGAAGAGTCCGTTCACTTGTCCGTTCAACGAGGCCATGGTCTCAGAGTAGTGATGACATCGCTCCGGCCAAACAGGGGTAGGCCGGACCCGACCTCATTGCTCGAGAAGACCCGCCATCCGCTCGCAGGTGTCGATGAACTCCTCCACCATGTTCATGACCACCCGCCCGGCCGGCTGCACCCGATCGGCATGACCGACGACTTGGCCCACGAAGTACTGCGACAGCTTGGCGGCACCGGCGCTGGCATGATCGTAGTTCCGAATCCGGGCCTGCGGTCTGGCCACGAGCTGGCTTTGCAGCGGCATCGGCAGCGGATCTGGGGTGTCGGGGCGATCCCATTCCTCGGTCCAGGAGCTCTTCAACATCCGCGCTGGTTTACCGGTCATCGACCGGCTCCGCACCGTGTCGGCGCTGTTCGCGGCGATGAACTTGTCCTTGACGACCGGACCCAGCTCCGATTCTTCGGTGGTGAGCCACACCGACCCGGCCCAAACACCCTCGGCACCGAGCGCCATCGCCGCGGCCATCTGGCGACCTCGACCGATTCCGCCGGCAGCGAGGACGGGCACCGGCGCCACCGCGTCGACGATCTCCGGGACGAGCACCATCGAGGCGATCTCCCCGGTGTGGCCCCCCGCCTCGTACCCCTGGGCGATGATGATGTCGGCGCCTGCCGCTTTGTGACGCACCGCGTGGGAGAGACTGCCCGCGAGAGCGGCGACTTTCACATCTCGGGCGTGGGCCATCTCCACGAGTTCGGGTCCGGGAGGACCGAGAGCGTTGGCGATCAGCGAGATGTTGTGGGCCAGCGCGATCTCGACCAGTGGCATGGCCCGATTTCGGGTCAAAGACAGCCCGGTGGTCGAGTCCTTCTTCGGCCGTGGCGGCAGGTCGGGAACGTCGTAGCGGTCCATCACGTCATCCATGAACTCCCGATGCTCGTCGGGGATCATCGCCTTGGTCTTGGTGTCGCTGAGACCGCCCTCTTCGGAGCCGACGTACTTCACCGGGATAAGCAAGTCGACCCCGTACGGTCGACCCTCCAGCTCCTCTTCGATCCAGGCCAGGTCGATCTCCAGGGCCTCAGGGCTGTGCCCAACGGCACCGAGCACCCCCAGGCCCCCCGCTTTGGATACCGCCACCACCACATCGCGGCAGTGGGTGAACGCGAGGATCGGAAACTCGATCCCGAGCATGTCGCAGACCTGGCTCTTCATCGTGCCAGCTTTCCACGCGAAGGACCCAAGATCCGAACCCGGTGTCGACTCCCAGCCCGATCCCTTTGTTTCAGGGACACGGTGGGGACGTGACCCCCGAAGCCTCGGCGGCCCTGGCCGCCGCGGCACATGGCTCGCCGGTATCGAGACCGGCCAGCGCGTAGGCCCGAGCCAACAGGAGCTGTCGCCGCCACAGGTCGGGAGCCCGTGCCACGGACTGGGTGGCCGCGGCAACGGCGATGTCGGCTCGGCCCAACTCGATGGCCGCCGCAGCGAGAATCGCCTCGGGCCGGCCCGTGACCGTCTGCCCCTCGGCGACGACCCGCTCTGCAGCCGAGAACGACCCGCCCCGGTCATCGTTCACCAGCAACGCGGCGGCCAGGCCAAGCAACACCAACGGGTCGTCCGGATTCACTGCGAGAGCTGCCTCGGCGGCTTCGAGCGCGGCGGCCGCATCGCCCGCGGCAGCCAAAACCTCCGCTCGGATCCCCTGCACCCCCGGAAGGTCCGGAAAGGCGATGGCGACCTCATCCATGATCGACACGGCATCGGCCGGTCGGCCGAGCTCGACGAGCGTCAACGCCTCGAATACCGGACCTTCAGTGCGTTCCGGGGCCAGCTCCCCCAAGGCCACGAACGCCGCCTGCGCTTCCTCGAGCCGACCCAGTTGGAGGAGGGACCGACCGTGCTGGTAGGCGGCAGCCGCAGAGTCGGGGTCGGCGGCCACGGCGAGCTCCGCGTACTCGAAGGCCGATCGGAAACGCGCGGCATCGTACTCGGCTGACGCCGCGCCGGCCTGGGCAGCGGCGAGGTCGGGCACGAGCTCCCGGGCCCGAGCGAGGGCACGATCGGTGCCGGCGTCATCGCCCAGCCCTCGATAGGCGGTGTAGCGCATTCGATCCGCCAGGCTGGGATCGTCGGCCAGAGCATCGGTCGAGAGCCCGTCGGCCAGAGCCAACAGGTCGTCATATCGTTCGAGCCGGCTGAGCAGTAGTCCCTGCGTCTCGCGCCAACTGTCGTCCAGGCCGGACTCGAACCCGGCCTCCAGCTGGGTAAGCGCCTCCGACTCGCGGCCCACCGCCAACAACGCCTCGGCCAGGCGGGCCCGGGCGAGGGCGTCCGCGCCGTCCAGCTCCACCGACCGCTCGAGTGAGAGCACCGCCTGGGGGTATTCCAGGCGGGCCAGATACTGCTCGCCCAACAAGAGATGAGACCAGCCCGAGTCGGGATAGTCGGCCGTCGCGATGAGCGATGTGTTGAGCCGTTCGGTTTCGCTCCCAGACTCGGCCAGCTGCGCTTCCACCACATCGCGCGCGGAGACGTCACTCGAGCAGGCTCCGGCCATCACGACGACCGCCACTATCAACCGGATCCTCCGTCGCATCGTCCGAGTGTGCCAGACCGGGGGCACTAGCCTTAATCGGTGACTCTTGAGGATCTACAACATCTGATGGACCATCTCTACGGCCCGGCCGACCGGGAGCGGGGTATCCCTGCGACGGTCGCCTGGTTGTGCGAGGAGCTGGGGGAGCTCGCCCAGGCCGTCCGCAAGGGAACGACCGCCGAACAGCTCCATGAGCTGGGCGATGTCCTCGCCTGGACGGCGTCGCTGGCCAACCAGCTCGACCTGTCGCTCACCGATTCGGTGGACCGATTCCAGGCGTTGGACGACCGCGCCTCTACCGTCCCGGCCACCGACGACTGACAGCACAAATCCCGGCTCCGAACTCTGGCCTCAGGTCTTGGCGCCAACCGGTTGACTGTCGGTGACGTACGCTTCGCCTCGACGTGCTTTTGCTACGAAGGGGGACCCCGTGGGGACCGAAGAGACACGCGCGCTGGTGACCGACCTCTGGACGGCTCTGGGCAAGGGCGACGGGGACCGCCTGATGGAGATCCTGCACCCCGAGGTCGTGTGGGTACTACCCCGCTCCGCTCCGGACGCTTCGGAGTTCGTCGGCGCAGAGACCGTGGCCGCCCAACTCGGTGGCGATACCCCAAAGCGGGTCTTCGACATGCGCACGTTCCGGCCCTCGATCCGTCAGATCATCGCCGATGATGACACCGCGGTCGTGTTGTTGAACATCCAGGCCACGACCAAGGCCGGCAACGACTACGACAATGAGTACGTGTGGGTGTACACGGTCGATGCCGGCCGGATCACCCGCATCGTCGAGCATGCGGACACCCTCGTCGCCGCCCGCGCCATGGGCTGGGATTTGTAGCAAGACCAAGCGGTTTCAAGGGGTTTAGACCCTTCGGAGGGCTTCGGCGATCTGGATCGTGTTGAGGGCTGCGCCCTTGCGGAGATTGTCGCCCACCACGAACAAGGCCAACCCGTTCTCGACGGTCTCGTCGGCGCGGATCCGCCCGACATAGGAAGGGTCGCGCCCCGCCGCGTCGAGAGGGGTGGGGATGTCGGCCAGCACGACACCTGGCGCGTCGGCCAGGATCGCCCGTGCCCGATCCGCGGTGATCGGCCGGGCGAATCGGGCGTTGATCGACAATGAGTGGCCGGTGAAGACCGGAACGCGCACACAGGTCCCTGAGACCAACAGATCTGGGAGGCCGAGGATCTTTCGGCTCTCGTTACGTAGCTTTTGTTCCTCGTTGGTTTCCTCGCGGCCGTCCTCGACCAGCGCGCCGGCGAAGGGCACCGTGTTGAAGGCGATGGGCGCCGGGAAGGCATCGGGCGCCGGGAAATCGACGGCCCGGCCGTCATGGACCAACTCCGGCCCCGCATCTCCCACCTTGCGGATCTGCTCGTCGAGCTCAGCAACACCGGCCAGCCCAGCACCGGAGACGGCCTGGTAGCTACTCACCGTCAGGGCGATCAGGCCCGCCTCCAGGTCGAGCGGCTTCAGCACCGGCATCGCCGCCATAGTCGTGCAGTTGGGGTTGGCCACGATCCCTTTGGGGATCGCCTTCAGCGCCCCGGCGTTGGCCTCGGGCACGACCAACGGCACGTCGGGGTCCATCCGCCAGGCCGACGAGTTGTCGATCACGATCACCCCCTGAGCGGCGACGCGAGGCGCAAGCTCGGCGGAGGTCGCTCCGCCGGCGGAGAACAACGCGATGTCCAGACCCCGATAATCCGCGGTCGCCGCGTCTTCGACGGTTATTTCGCCACCCTTCCAAGCCAGCGTGCGACCCGCCGACCGAGCCGAGGCAAACAACCTCAGCTGACCGACCGGAAAGTCACGTTCCGCGAGCAGGGCACGCATGACCCCACCGACCTGGCCAGTGGCCCCAACGATCCCAACATTCATGGGACCAACGGTACCGGGCGCTCAGCCGCCGTCCGAACCAATTTCCGGGCGCTCGAGGGACCGGGCCAACCGGCGACGCCGGTACGTGTTCTACATCACCGACCTAGACATCGAGATCGAAGGCGGTGTGCAACAACTGTACGGCTATCTCGAGCTGTGACTCCTCGACAACACAACTGGTCCGGATGGGAGAGGTCGAGATCATCTCGATATTGATGCCGTCCTGGGACAGGGTTTCAAACATGCGAGCGGCAACTCCAAGATCGCTCTTCATGCCGGAACCGACGATAGAGACCTTCCCGATGCGCTCATCACCGCGAACCGCACTCGCGCCGAGCTCCCCGAGGACCCCTTCGCTGGCCTCGAGACTCGAGCGATAGCTCTCGGCAGGCACGGTAAAAGAGATGTCGGTTCGCCCCGCCTCCGAGACGTTCTGCACGATCATGTCGACATTCACTTCCCGATCGGCGAGGGCGCGAAAAAGCTTGGCCGCCACCCCTGGCCGGTCGGCCAACCCAACCACGGTGATCTTGGCCTCGTTGGCATCATGGGTTACCGCGATGACGCTGGCTTGTTCCAATGGATCAACCTCCTCGGCGACGATGGTTCCCGGCTCCCACGTGAAGGCGGACCGGATGTGTAACGGAACGTTCCATGTACGGGCGAACTCGACGGACCGCATGGCCGGTTTGGGACAACCCGACGCCGTCATCTCCAGCAGATCACCAAAGCTGATAGCACCGATCCGTCTGGCGGCCGGGACCAGGCGGGGGTCGGCACTGAACACGCCCGACACATCGGTATAGAGCTCGGCGGACGCCGCGCCCAGTCCATGGGCCAGAGCCACCGCCGTCGTGTCCGAACCGCCCCGGCCCAGGAAGGTCACATCCCGGTCGAGCGACACCCCCTGTGATCCACCGACAACCGGCACCTGACCTCGCGCCAACGACTCCTTGATGCGGTCGGCGCGAACTTCAAGGATCTTGGCGTTGGTGTGCACATTGTCGGTGATGAACCCCGCCTGACTTCCGGTGAACGATGCCGAATCCACCCCGAGACCGTGGAGGGCCATGCACAGCAAGGCCATGGCCTTCCGCTCGCCGGCGGTGATCAACATGTCCATCTCGCGGCCAGGCTGAACCGGTGACACCTCGTCGGCCAGCCGCAGAAGCTCGTCGGTCTCCTTACCCATGGCGCTGACCACCACCACGACATCGTCGCCCCGCCGTTTGGTGCGGGCCACATGATCGGCGACCGCGCGCATGCGCTCGGGGTCGCCTACCGAGGTTCCGCCAAATTTCTGCACGATGAGGGCCACCCCGTGAAGGTACCGCCAAATTCTGGACCCGCGGAAAGGCTGCACCTTTCTCCTTGAGGTCTCAGGTTGCCGGCCCCGTCAGCGCCAGGCGGTCAGCCCAATTGGCGCATGGCGGTCAACGCCGCCAGATGACCCGACATGCCGTGCGCTCCAGCGCCCGGCGAGGCGGACGCGGACCCGATGAACAGCTTGGGGTCCCCAGTGCGGTAGGGGTTGGTCTGGGGGCGGGGCCGCAAAAGCAGCTGGGGGCCCGCCATGCTGCCTCCCGCGATGTCCCCGCCGACGAGGTTGGCGTTACCCGCCTCGAGATCCGCGGGGGTGGAGACCCGCTGGGCGAGCACGGTGTCACGAAAACCGGGAGCGAACCGTTCGATCTGGTCGACGATGGCCTTGGACATGTCGACGGTGGAACCATGGGGCACATGGCAGTACGCCCAACCGGTGTGGCGACCGTCGGGAGCGCGGCTCGAATCGAAAAGGCTCGGTTGGGCGAACAGCACAAAGGGTTCGCGGGGGTGGTGGCCTCGGGCCACCGCGCCCTCGGCGCGAACCATCTGGCGCGCCGTGCCCCCGACATGGACCGTGGCCGCGTCGGCCAGAACGGGATTGGACCAGGGCACCGGCTCGCTCAGCGCGAAGTCGATCTTGTATGCGCCTGGCCCGTATCGGAACCGTTGCAGGCGCCGCCGGTAGCGGGCCGGGAACCGGTCACCGACGATGTCGAGCACCTGGCTCGGGGTCAACGCGAACACGACGATCTCGCTGGGCGGCAGGTCTTCGAGACGGGACACCCGATGATCCAGCCGCACCTCAGCTCCGAGCTCGATCAGCAGGTCGACCAGCGCTGAGGTCAATGACTGTGCCCCTCCTCGCGGGAACGGCCAGCCCACTCCGTGGGCCAACACGGTGAGCAAGATGCCAAACCCGGACGTGAACGGTTGGTCGAGTCGCAATGTCGAGTGGGCGGCGTGCCCCATGAACAGCGCCCGGGCCTCCTCGGTCCGGAACCGGTCGATGAATCCGGTCGCGGGCCGAGCAGCCTCAAGCCCGAATCGGGCGGCCAACCTCGGCCGCGGGGGCCACCGGAGCGGTGGTCCGAGACTGAGGTTGACGACATCGGCTATCCGCTCGACCAAAGGCCCGAAGATGGCCCGATATCGGTCGCCGTCGACGCCCAGACCCTCGGCGGTGCGTTCGAGGTCGCACCAGGCCATCGAGACCCGATCGCCGTCGATCGCCTGACCGACCGCCGCCGGTGACGACACCCACTCCAGCCCGAACCGTTCCAAGTCCAGCTCCGAGAAGAACGGTGACGCCTTGGCCAATGGGTGGATCGCCGATCCGACGTCGTGGACGAACCCCGGCTCGGTGAGCTCCGCCGATCTACACCCACCCCCCGGCTCTGATGCCGCTTCCAGGACGACCACCGACCGACCGGCGCGCGCCAGCGTGATGGCTGCCGCCAGCCCGTTCGGACCTGAACCCACGACCACCGCATCCATGCCCTAGTTTGTCAGCCGGCACCCGTCAGCCCACTCTCCGAGACAAACCCGAGGCCAATGCATCCTCTTTCCCGCGGAGGAACGGTAGTTTGCTTCTCGTCATGGGTACCGCAAAACGCGAACGTCAAAAAGCCAACCGCGCCGCACGCATCGAGGCCGCCGAGCAAGATCAGGCCACCTCGGCGCGCAAGAGGCGAACCATCTTCATCGTGGTGGGGATCGCGGGCATACTGGTCCTCGCCTTCTTGTATTCGGTGCTGGCCGGAGGCGACGACGACTCCACGCCGGACTCGGACTCAACACCTGAAGAAGGTCTGGTCGTCAACGCTCCAGCGCCGGGCGCGACCATCTCGGGCGAGACACCTTGCCCCGCGGCGGACGGCTCCGAAGAGCGCACCACCGTGTTCGAACAGGCCCCACCCACCTGCATCGACCCGGCCAAGTCCTACACCGCCATCATGACGACGAGCCTCGGTGAGCTGACCATCGAGCTCGATGCGCAGACCGCGCCCATCACCGTCAACAACTTCGTGGTGTTGTCCCGCTACCAGTACTACGACGGGATCCCCTTCCATCGCATCGTGGGGGACTTCGTCGCTCAGGCCGGAGACCCTGTGCCCAACGAGGCCGGTCTCGGCTCGGGTGGCCCGGGCTATTCCTTCGAAGACGAGCTGCCCGAATCGACCGATGCCTATGTTCCCGGCACGCTGGCCATGGCCAACTCGGGTCCGAACACCAACGGCAGCCAATTCTTCATCTACTACGGACCCAATCCTCTCCCGTCTCCATCGTTCACCGCATTCGGACAAGTCACCGAAGGCTTCGACACCGTGGGCGCCGACATCGCCTCCAAAGCAACGGCGAACGAGCGCCCGAGCGAAGAGGTGGTCATCGAGAACATCGAGATCGTGGAGAGCTGAGCGAGCTGGTGGCCGGTGCTCCCGGGCGCGTCACCGGTCGACGGTGGCGCTACGCTGCCCGTCCCTCCTCGCCGGTATCGCTACGTGCCCTGCGCGACGCCCGTCACCGCACGGTGGCCAAGGCGGCCGGGCGGACCCTCGACCTCGGGGGCATCGAAACCAACATCGCCCTCTACCCGCCCGCGGTTACCGCCCTTACGGCACTCGAGCCCAACCGATGGTCTCGTCGCCGGGTCGATCGGGCCATCGCCTGGTCCGACGGCGGAATCGGGGCCATCACCTTCGTGGAGAACCTCACCGCCTTGGCGTCGACAACCGGTCCGTTCGACACCATCGTCTCCGTCACTGCTATTGGCGGGGCCGCCCAACCCAAGCGGATGATCGACACCGTCGAACGGCTGCTCGCCCCTCACGGCACCCTGGTTTTTGCCGAGCGCGGCACCGGATGGCGGACCGATCCCACGACGACGATGATGATCGGCTCGGGTCGGCTGTTCATCTCCGACATCGACCGCGAAGGCACCGCCCACCAACGGCTGGCGATCGGCACCGCCCGCCATCGGCCGACATGATGGCCGACATGATGGCCGACCAGGGGTGCTCTCGCGGCCGCCGCCTTGATCCTCGATCATCGAGTCGGCGACAAGAACGCGAAACCGGGCGGTAGATTCTCCATCGTGGCTGTCGAGCCTCCTCCGAGCGAGTGGTCTTTCCCGCATCCTGATCGGGCTGATGAGAACGGAATCGTCGGCACCGGTGCAGACCTACGACCGGGCACGATTCTGGCCGCCTATCGGAACGGGATCTTTCCGATGCCTCTCCAGCAAGGCGCTCTCGCCTGGTGGTCGCCCGATCCCAGGGGGGTACTCCCTCTCGACGCACTCAAGATCAGCCGGTCGCTGCGCAAATCGTGCGCCCGCTACGAGATCCGGGTCGACACCGCGTTCGAAGAGGTGATCGTGTCCTGCGGGGACCCCCACCGCCCCCACGGCTGGATCACTCCGGACATCCTCAACGCGTATGTTCGACTCCACGAGCTCGGTTGGGCTCACAGTGTGGAGACATGGTCCGAGGACAACAAGCTCGTCGGGGGCCTCTACGGGGTCAATATCGGAGGGCTCTTCGCCGGCGAATCGATGTTTCACCGCGTGACGGATGGATCGAAGGTCGCCTTGGTCGGGCTCGTGACGCGTCTCGGGGACAACCCGGACACCCTGCTCGATGTGCAATGGCTGACCCCTCATCTGGAGAGCCTCGGCGCCATCGAGATCGACCGGGGAGACTACCTGCACCGACTCGGGCTGGCGCTACGCCTCCCCGCCCCGACCGCGTTCAGTCGCTGAGCAGCTCAAGCTCTACGGCGACGCTTGCGCGGCGGCGTCAATCCTCCACCACAATGACCCCATGAGTGAGTCCCAAGGTTCGGCATCCTCAGTCCCTACATCCGCGGCCCACGATCGGCCGTGGATGATGAGGACCTACTCGGGGCACTCCAGCGCGGCCGCCTCGAACGAGCTGTATCGGACCAACCTCGCGAAGGGTCAGACCGGCCTTTCGATCGCTTTCGATCTCCCCACCCAAACCGGCTATGACCCCGACCATATTCTCGCTCGGGGTGAGGTCGGGAAGGTCGGCGTGCCCGTCGTCCATCGAGGTCACATGGACCAGCTCATGGACGGCATCCCGCTCGACGAGATGAACACGTCGATGACGATCAACGCTACGGCACCCTGGCTGCTCGGCCTCTATGTCGCCACCGCCGAGGCACACGGCGTACCCACTACCGCGTTGCGGGGCACCACTCAGAACGACATCGTCAAGGAATACCTGAGCCGTGGGACCTACATCTTCCCGCCGGAAGCCTCACGCCGGCTGATCGTGGACATGATCGCGTACTGCGGAGCGTCGATTCCCCGGTGGAACCCGATGAACGTGTGCAGCTATCACCTACAGGAGGCGGGGGCCACACCGGTCCAGGAGATCTCCTATGCGCTGGCGACCGCCGTCGACGTGCTCGACGCCGTACGAGCGTCGGGTCAGGTGAGCGAGGAACGCTTCCCTCAGGTGGTCGGGTCGATCTCGTTCTTCGTGAACGCCGGAATCCGGTTCATCGAGGAGACCTGCAAGGTTCGGGCCTTCACCGAGCTCTGGGATCGGATCACGCTCGAACGCTACGGGGTCACCGAACCCAAACTTCGCCGGTTCCGCTACGGCGTCCAGGTGAACTCGCTCGGACTCACCGAAGCCCAACCGGAAAACAATGTGCCACGCATCGTGCTGGAGATGCTGGCGGTCACCCTCTCGAAGCGAGCTCGAACCCGCTCGCTCCAGCTCCCGGCGTGGAACGAGGCCCTCGGGCTACCGACCCCATGGGATCAGCAGTGGTCGCTGCGCATTCAACAGGTCTTGGCGTACGAGTCCGATCTGCTCGAATACGAGGACATCTTCGACGGTTCGACCGTGATCGAGAACAAGACCGACGAGCTGGTCAACGCCGCGCAGGCCGAGCTCGACGAGGTATTGGAGATGGGTGGCGCGTTCGCGGCGATCGACGAACTGAAGTCTCGCCTGGTCCACTCCCACACCGCACGCATGCGTCGCTTGGAGACGGGCGAGCGGACGGTCGTGGGCGTGAACCGATTCACCGAGACCACCGAGTCCCCGCTCGGCGGTTCGGAGTCGATTCTTCGGGTCGATCCAAGCGTTGGCGAGGACCTGGTCCGCGATCTCGACTCATGGCGGGCAGAGCGCGACGACGCTCCGGTGTCCCGCTCCCTCGATCAGCTCCGACGAGCAGCCGAGTCGGGCGAGAACGTCATGGCCGCCACCATCGAGTTGGGTCGGGTCGGAGGAACCACCGGCGAGTGGGCGGACGCCCTACGCCAGGTTTTCGGTGAATATCGGGCACCGACAGGCGTCGACGCCCGTCCCGGAGCAGGAGGTGTCCGCGAGGGCCTGCGGTCGGTGGCAGACACCGTGCGCGGTTTCACGGACGGCCCGCCCCGGTTGCTGGTGGCGAAACCCGGCCTGGACGGGCATTCAAACGGGGCCGAACAGATCGCCGTCGCGGCGCGCGACGCTGGCATGGAAGTGATCTACCAGGGCATTCGGCTCACGCCGGCCCAGATTGCCGCCACCGCCCGTGATGAGGATGTCGACGTCATCGGCCTGTCCATCCTGTCCGGAAGTCATCTCGAGCTGGTGCCCGACGTGCTCGACCGGTTGGCGGACCTCGAGGTCAGCGCACCAGTGGTCGTGGGGGGAATCATCCCGGAGGGGGATCGATCTCTGCTCGCCGAACGCGGGGTCGCCGCCGTCTACACGCCAAAGGATTTCGATCTGGCCAGGATCATGGCCGATATCGCTTCGCTCGCGCTTCGGCACCGGTCCGACCGGTCCACCGACGAGTAACGGCAAACACGTCTCGCTCAGCGTGGTGTAGCTTCACCCGTCGTGGGTCGACGGGGGCAGGACGAATCGCGAACGGTGGTCGGAAGAGACCGTGGTCAGGTCCGGTTCCAAAACAACTCATGCCCAACGGTCTAATCTCTGGGCCTGCTCCCGCCGATGGGGTCGGAGTGAACTTGCGTCGGTCGGCCACCGCAATCGGTCTGGGTGTTCTGGGTCTGGCCCTGGGTGCCGTAGGCGTGATCGTCCCGAGCTCAGCTCGGTTCGTCGGTCTTGGCGCGGGCACCTGTGCCATCGCCATCATCTGGATCCTGCGCCACGAGTTATTGAGACCACAGTTCGAGCCGGGGTCCGAGCCCGACGGCCTTCAACCGGTGGTGGACGCCCTTCGTGAACGGGTCGTGGAGCTCGAGAACCCGACCCCGTCCTCCCCCGAGACGCTGGACATGACCAGCCTCGGCGGGGCCAACACCTCGCTGCGAGGGTCGGCGGACCAAACCGATTCGCTGACCGACCGCGAAACCGGCCTGTTCAGTGAGGGCTACTTCAAGGTGGCCCTCGACGCCCGCATCGCGGCGGCGCGACGCCGGCTACGCCCGGTGTCGGTCGTGCTCGTTGACGTGGTCAGAGGGCTCAATACCGCCGAACAGGCCTCGGGTGATCCCATCGCGGTCACTCGCGCCATCCGCGCCACTCTCCGCGAAGCGGACACCGCAGCACGTCTGAGCGACGGTCGCTTCGCCCTGGTGCTCGAGGACACCCCGGAGAACGGTGCGATTTGGACGATCGAACGGCTGCGCAGCGAGCTGGTGGAAGATCGACCCGACCACACGGTCTGGGCGGGCGTCGCCTGCTATCCCGCTCATGCCTTCGATACCGCCGAGATCCTGCTCCAAGCCGATCAGGCGCTCGTTCAAGCCCGGGAATGGCACCAGGACCGGATCGAGATCGCCAGCATCGACTGACCTCTGATCACCGAGCGAAGCGGGCTCGGTGACCGCTGGCGTGAAGATACGGCCCCCCTGCCCGAGATCCGATACCGTCGCCGACGCCGTCGGATCCAAGGGAGTACTCATGCAGGTAGGCGTGATGGTAACGAGCTACAACCACCGCGATTGGGACCGGCTCCTCGCGGGTGACTACTCACAACCACCGGCCACTCCTGATGTCGATATCCATCGGGAGACCATGAAACTTGGCGACATGGTGGAGCCCCTCGGCTATGACGCCATCTGGTGCGCCGAGCACTACGGGTCACCATATTCGATGCAGGGAAACCCCCTACAGTGGCTGGCGTTCTGGGCGGGGCGGACCAGCCGCATCGACATGGGGACCGCAGTGATCGTGGCGCCCTGGTGGCAGCCGATGAAGCTGATTCACGAGATCTCCATGCTCGATCTGCTGTTGGATGGTCGGCAGCTTCATCTGGGCATCGGGCGCGGCATCTCCGCACACGAGTACGACGCGTTCGGGGTAGACCGCGAGCAGTCCCGTGCACGGTTCAGCGAGATGATCGAAATCCTCACCAAGTCCGGCGAGGAGCGGTTCTCCTATGACGGTGAGCTCTACTCGCTGCCGCCGACCACCGTGCGCCCCCAGGCCCTACATCGCGATTCACTGTTCGATGGCATGAAGGCGGCGTTCAACACCCCCGCATCGATGATGGCGGCCGCCGATCTCGGGCTGGGCCAGATGTTCGTCACCGCCGTGCCTCTGGAGGTGATGGCCCGGGGGGTCGCGAAGTTCAACGCCATCCGCGCCCAGAAGGGGCTCGCGCCGAACCAGCCCACCACCATGATGTACATGCACTGCACGGCCGACCGGGAGGCCAACGAGCAAGCCCGCCGCTACGCCGGTGAGCAGGCCTGGGCGGCCCGCAATCACTATGCGGTGTGGAATGCGCCCTCGTTCGAGGGGGTCGAGGGCTACGAGGACTACGCGAAGGTCTTCGCGCAAGGCCGCGAGCTCAGCGAGGACAAGGCGACCGCGGCCGAGGATGGGCACATCATCGGCACTCCCGACGAGATCATCGAGAAGCTGCAACGCACCCAGGAGATGATCAGTCTGGAGTACCTGATCGTCCACCCCCAGCATGGCTCCAAGCCTCCCGCCGAGGCGCGGGCCAGCCTTGAGCTGTTCGCCAAAGAGGTGCTGCCCATCGTCCATGACATGGCGACACCCCTACACGCTCATTCGCGAGGCGATGCACAAGCCCTCGCCGAACCGACGTCGATCGGCGGCGCCATCGGCTGAGCCTTTCGGCTCGGGCTCTACTCCTCGACAACCTCGATGGCGTATTCAGGGCAGTTGGCGATGGCGAGGCGGGCTTTTTCCTCGAGTCCGGAAGCCACCTCGCCGCCGTTCAGCGCGGATGCCAAGCCATAGTCATCGACATCGAACAGTTCGGGAGCCAACGCATAACAGCGGTTGTGCCCTTGGCATTTGTCCTGATCGACCCGAACCTTCATGGCTTTCGCTCTCCTGATCACCGTCGATGTGTCGGCCTCCTGGGCATTCGGGCGCCCCGGCCGATACTGTTGAGTACGGTTCGGTCGAGGTTCAATGCCACAGGGGGCTTACATGTCGGAGCATAACCGTCCACCGGTCGAGGACTGGGAAACCGACTTCGATCTCTTCGACAAGGACTACGCCGCGGATCCCTATCCGATATGGAAGGACCTCCGGGAGGGCGGGTGCCCGGTAGCCCACACCGAGCGCTTCAACGGTGTCTACCTGCCGACCCGTCATGAGGACATCTCCGCCATCGCCCACGACACCGAGCATTTTTCGTCTCGCTCCGTGCTCATCTCGGACGTCCCCCTCGAGGAGTTGGGCTCGTTCGTGTCCCCGCCCATCACCTCCGATCCACCCGAGCACGCTCCTCATCGCCGGGCTCTGCTGCCGGCGTTTGCCCCCAAAGCCATGGCGAAATGGCTGCCGATCACCCAACAGATCTGTCGTGATCTGCTCGACGAGTTTGTCGAGAAGGGCTCGTGTGATGGCAGCGAGGACTACGCCAAACACATCCCGGTCAAGGTGATCGCCCGGATGATCGGGATCCCCGAACAGGACGCGGACATGTTTCGACGGTGGGTCTACGAACTGCTCGAGGTGGGGCCCCACGACCGGCCCACCGCCACCCGCGCCACCCGCGAGGTCTTCGAGTACTTCGCCGGCATCGTCGAGGATCATCAGGCCGAGCCCCGCGATGATCTGACCAGCTATCTGCTCGAAGCGGAGATGGACGGCCAACCGCTGGATGCTCGCCAGGTGTCCGGTGGGCTGTTCCTGATCCTGCTCGCGGGCATCGATACGACCTGGAGCACCATCGGCTCGTCGCTGTGGCACCTCGGCCAACACCCAGAAGATCGACACCGCCTGGCCACCGAGCCCGAGCTCATGGACCCGGCGGTCGAGGAGTTCCTGCGCTTCTACTCACCGGTCACGATGGCTCGGGTCATCACCGACGAGGTCGAGATGTCCGGCACCACGCTGTGCCCGGGCCAGCGGGTGATGTTGCCGTTCGCCGCCGCCAACCGTGACCCGGACTTCATGGAAGATGCCGAGACCTTCGTGATCGACAGAGAGATCAACCGCCACTCGGCATTCGGTCTCGGGATCCACCGCTGCCTGGGCTCCAACCTCGCCCGCATGGAGGTCAAGGTCGCCCTGGAGGAGTGGATAGCCCGAATCCCGGAGTTCGAGCTGTCGAACACCAACGACGTGACCTGGTCGACCGGCCAGATCCGCGGCCCTCGAACCCTGCCCCTGTCCTGGTAAGACAGCAGTCACTCAAAGGCGAGCGCGTCCGCTATTCGTGACCTGGCGCCCCGCCAGGCCGACGACGGCCACACCGTGCTGATGGTGACCCATGGAGCGAGGGCCGCCGCCTCTGCGGACCGGTCGATTCGCCTACTTGGCGGATCCAGGGCTGACGGGATCGAGGGGTCAGCTCGCCGCGATCGTGATTCGGGTCCAGGCCCCTACCCGCAGGATCGAACCTTCGACGAGCTCGGTTTCGACACCGGCGACGATCGGTTCGGTGGCACCGTCAAGATACGTGCCGTTGGTCGACCCGACGTCGACGACGATCGCCAAACCGTTCGCCTTCAAACGCAACATCGCATGGCGGCTCGACACCGCCGGGTCGCCGCTGGTCGCCAAGGAGTCGATCTCGGGGTAGACCCCCCGGCTCTGCGAGTAGCGACCGATGAGCAGCTCGCCCGTCAACGGGATCCGAACCTCGGCGGGCTCGGGGTCCGGGTACCCGAGGTCGCTATCCCCGGCCATCAGGTCAAAATACTCGCGATCACAGCCCACCACCGCCTCCAGGTCGGGGGCCGTCCCTGAGGGGGCCGAGGGCTCGGAGGCTTCGCCGGTGGACACCACCGGTTCGGGCGCGGGCGCGGTGCCCGTGAGAAAGTCGTATCCGCAGTTTTCACAGAAGACGTCCTCTTCGTTGCGCGGCGAGTCGCAGTTCGTGCAGCTGGGACCGGTGGCCCGATCCGGAACCGGAGGCGGGGGTTCGGTCACCGGTGGGGCGACCGGAGCCGCGTCCGGTTCCCCGAACGCGATCCCACAGATCGAGCAATAGTCCGACGTATCGGATTCGTGACCGTTGGTGCAGGTGGGCATGGCCGTGTCGTTCTCCGTTCTCGGCGTGGCGACCGTTCTACTGCGACTTGTTGACCCGGACGGTCCGGGTCGACCGGACATCGAGGGTCATGGCGTCCACATCGGCCACCTCCCGCTTCAGTCGAACGGTCCCTGCGTCGGGATCCTCAACATCGACCACCTTCTGCAACAGGCGCACCGTCTCGTCGTTCCCGGTCTCATGGGCCAGCTGCACCGCCCGGCCGAGCTTGACGGTCGCGGTTTCGTCATCGCCCGAATCCCGGGCCGCCAACCCGTCGTGGATGGCGTCGGCCAGCTCGGCTTGACCGGTGTAGTGGGCCACCTCCCGGTTGATACGGGTCGACAATCGTTCATCGTCAGTCCACAGCGCCCGCACCAACGCCGCGGGCTGTTCCACCCCGCCGACGACCAGCATCACCCGCGCCGCGAGCCGCTCGCTGCCCACCGAGCCCACCGGTACCCGCACCTGGAGGTGATAGTCGCGGTCCTCGCCGCCGGCCCAGGCGCCGAGCGGGTAGTCGCGCACCAGAGGGCTCACGGTTTGGGCCTTGGGTGTCAGGTCGTCCAGCTCGGGTGCGACCTGTTTGAGAAACTCGATCTGGCTGCCCTGCGGGGTCCACAGCCGAAGCGCCACATTCCCGGTCTGTTTCCCCATCGCTTTTTCGGTCAGCGCCCGGAACTGGAATTCCATCTCTCCCGGCGTGGGCACGATGTCGGTCCTACCCAGCAGGGCCGACGACACCTTGTCCAGCTCAGCTTTGATCCAGTCGGTGCCCAACCCCAGACAATCGCACTGGAACTGGCCGACCGAACCGGCGATGGCCTCGTCGAGCTCATGAGGACGCTCGTGTTCGTTCTTGCCATCGGTCATCAGCACGACATGGGAGATCGCTCCGGGCGCGGCCGCGATCAATGAGCTGGCCGCCTTCAACCATGACCCGATCGCCGTGCCGCCTTTAGCCTCGACGCGCGATACCGCCGCCTTTGCCTCGGTCCGGGTTCGCTCGTCGGCGCGGGCCAGCGGCTGGCCGAACGGATACACGACCTGGGCGAGCTCTGTTCCCGCCACGATCGCAAAAAGAACCCCGTCGCGAAGGGTGTCGATGGCGACCTTGGTCGCATCCCGAGCCGACGCGATCTTCGCTCCCCGGTCCCCTTGCATGGACCCCGAGGTGTCGATGACGATCACCTCCACCATCTCGTTGGGCCGACCGGCCGACGCCCCCTCCGCCGCGGTCACCGTCACCACCGCATCGACGACCTCCCCACCCGCGGGGAGGTATTCATTCTGAAAGACCTGCGCGGCAAAATCACTCATCGTGCTCTCCTCGCCCGGCTCATGGCGCGGGCTCCGAATCGGTGACGGACATCGTGGCCTGATCGCCAAAGCGGGCGAGGGCGACGGTGATGTTGTCATGGCCGCCGGAATCGACGGCAAAGGCGGTGAGCTGACGCGCCAGCTCCAGCGGACTGAGGTGGTGCATACCGTTCACGAGGTCGAACAGACTCTCAGGATCGGCCGCGTAGTTCCACAGCCCATCGCTGCACAACAGCAGCATCCCCTCGGCGGGCACCTCTTGGCGGACCACGGAAACCTCGACATCCGTCGCGTCCCGCCCCAACCACCGGGTGATCGTGTGAGCCCGGGTGTCGGCCTGCGCCTCGGCTTCGGGCATCAACCCCGCATCGATCTGCTCGTTGGCCCAGGAATGGTCGACGGTGAGCTGAGTGGCACCGCTCCTGTCGATCCAGTAGCCGCGGGAGTCACCCAGCCAGCCCACCAGGACGTCGAGCTTGCCGTCCCCTTGGTCCAACACCATCGCAGCAACGATCGTCGTCGAGGGGTTGCCCTGGCCACCCGGAATGGGTTCCACGGCGAGGACCGCCTGTTGCGCCGCGTCGACCGCGTCCTGCATGGCCTTCTTCAGGTCCGTGCCCGGTTCGGTCGCAAGGGTTTGGCTCACCGCTCGCTCCAGCACCTGGCGGGCTATCTCGGCGGCTGCCTCCGAAGCTCGGTCGGGGTGATCGGTGGTGGAGACCCCATCGCAGACGACGAGCACCGCTCCGGTCGAAAGCGCGGCGATCGAACAGGCATCCTCGTTCCGGCGATGCCGCAGTCCCTTGTCGGTGACCGCCGCCACCGCACCATCGTCGAGCTCCAGATGATCACGCGCGTCCGGCTGTTTCGCTCCACACATAGCGCAATAGTCGTCGCGGTCGATATTGTCGCCCGCCGCCCCGCAGTCGACACAGGGTGCGCTCACCGCCGGATTGGCCCGCGGTCGAGGGCCGGCGCTGAGCGACTCGCCCGTGTCCAGTTCGGTGGCACAGTTCTCGCAGAACTTGGTCTCCGGTGGGGCCGGTTCCGAACAGGTCGGACACCGCCGGGCCTCGCTCGGGCCGCCACCGTTGTCAGGCGCTGGTTCGTTGCTCATATCAGCGACCTCGGTCGTACCTCATTGGCCCGATCCACGAGTCGGTAGCGCTCCGCGACGGTCGGAGCCAGCCGAGCCAGTTCCCGGTATGTCGCCTCGAGCGCTTCGCGCAGCTTGATCGGTTCGAGCGCATGACCGAACAGGCGCACATCGCCGATTTCAGTCAGCGCGCCGGCAGACACGCCGGCCAGCGCCCGTTCCAGAATCTCCGCGGCCAGCGACTGCCGCTCGGCCGCATCGAGCTGAAGCCGCTCGACCGTACCGGCCGCCTCCTGGAGCTCAGCCGGACCGGGTTCGGTCCCCGCGGCGCCTCGGAGCAAAGACCGTGCCTTGGCCAGCTGAGCGTCGTGATAGGTCGCAGAACTGACCGGCACCTGCCCGTAGGCGTCGACCATTCCGTCCTGGTCGCCGGCCTTGGCTCGGCAGCGAGCCAGCCCGAAGGCTGCTGATACATACGTCGGGTCGACCGCGACGACCACCGAATAGAGCTGTGCCGCCCGCTCGTGTTCACCGGCGAGCTCGGCGGCGAGGGCCACGGCCAACCGCGGGGCCAGCTCCCCGGGTACCTCGGTCCAGACCCGGCTAAACCGTTCGGCGGCACCCTG
>Ga0316190_10000338_pt1 | contig 32352 bp, 33 predicted proteins | sample Eddworburrow2_MG_FD_204929 | JGI IMG/M metagenome (GOLD analysis project Ga0316190, IMG submission 204929) | Coastal sediment microbial communities from Maine, United States - Eddy worm burrow 2 | ecosystem: Environmental > Aquatic > Marine > Coastal > Sediment | place: USA: Maine | collected... | reverse complement strand
ACACCGAACCACTCACGGCCTGACACCAATCCCGCCACCGCCAGCGGAACCACCAGAGGGCAACAACACGACCGGTGACACCCGGCTCCCAACACCGCCTGACACCACCCGCGGACCACCAGAACGCAAGCGCACGACCAGCGTGGGCCTATCATACATTCGTATGACTTCAGGACAACGTCGAGCGTCGTCGAGTGCGGAGGCTGAAGTGCGCGATCGCCTTCTCAAGGCGACAGCTCGACTGCTTTCGAACGGGGGTCCAAGCTCAGCCACATCGCGAGCCATTGCCGCCGAGGCCGGCGAGAACCTCGGTTCGATCACCTACTACTTCGGTTCGAAGGACGAACTCGTCGCCCAGTCGCTCGCCTCAGTCGCTCGGACCCTCATAGAACCAGTTCTCGATCAACTCACAGAGCAGAGAACCGATCCGGCAACCAAGATGCTCGCTGCGGCGCAGATGTTGCAGCAGATCCTTGCCAACGATCAGAACCAGCTTCCGGCATACGTCCAGTGCCTGGCCGCGGCGTCCGCTGGCGACACCGTTCGCAACGAGGTTCAGCGACTCCATCGCGAAGTCGCGGCCGTCCTCGCGGCGGAAATGGTGGCTCAGCGCGACGCGGGAACTCTGCCGGACTGGGTGGTGCCCGATTCGATGGCCCAGCTCATTGTTTCACTGGTCAACGGCGTGGCCCTCTCGGTGACAACCGACCCAGCGAGCGCTGACCCGTCGGGAGTTGCCGCCCAGTTCGCGCAACTCCTGCTCGCGGCGCGCAACAAGGCTTCCTGAAGGTGCCCCACCCTGGTGGGAGGGTCAGGGATGGGCCGGGGCGTCACGGGCGGGTGGCGGCAGTGCAAGCTCAGGTCGGGTCGCAACCAGCGCGACAACCATCGCAAGCAACGTGGGGATGAAGGCGAGCCCGATGGATGCCGCGCCGAGAACGACCAAAACACCGATGACAACGATGCTGGCGACCCGCGTTCGACGCTCGACTTTGGGTGTTCGAGCGATCAACGGCATGGCGACTACCGCGGCCGGAATCAAGGCGATGATGAGTACGACCGACCCCTCGCTGGACAGGAGCGACGTCTTGGATTCCGTACTCTCGACCACCGAGGTGCCGTCTGGATTGGTGACCGCGGACTCTCTCCCCCTGGAGGCCACTGGCAGAAGGGTCACCACTGCGGCGGTGATGATCGCAACGAACGCGGCGGCGACATTCCAACGTCGGCCGGTCGAGGCACTCGGCGGCCGGGCCTGAGCGTTCGTTTTTTGACTCACGCATACATCATACAATCGTATGAACCACCTAGGGCAGCCGGGGCATGACCTTTTCTGCGAAGAGCCGAAGGTTGTCTTCGACGTACTCGGGGTTCAGATAGCCCTGACCGATGAGGAGATGCAGCTCGTTGAATCCGAGGCGGGCGTGCGCGTCGAGGATGATTCGGGTCACCTCGTCGGGTGTGCCCATGATCGGCATTGGGCGTGCCTGGGCAAAGGGACCGAACCATTCGTCGTAATACCACCAGTGCTGCTCGATCTGACGCTCGAGCTCGGCGGGATCTTCACCGATGGCGAGCAAACCGCCCCACGCCGCGATCTCCTCGTGCGGCACGTCACGTCCCGCGCTCGCGGCTTCGTCGGCGTAGGCGTTCCACAACATCTCGGCGAAGTCCAAGTCGTTGGCCAACACGATGGGCTTGCCGCCCTCACGCGCCCAGAACTTGATCGTTCGCAGGCTGTGCGCGAAAGCGCCGTAGAGCCGTGGGTGGGGGTCCTGGAATGGTCGCGGGGCAATACCGATCTGGGTGATGTGACCATCGGTATCCACACCGGCGCCGCAGTCGGTGTAGATCGGATGCTTCTGATAGAGGTCTTTGGGTGGGAATGTCCAGAACTCGCCCTCGTAGGAGAACGTCGGTTCAGTCCAGGCCTTCTTCACAACGCGTACCGATTCTTCGAATATGGCCCGGTTGATCGCATCCTGCTCGTCCTTGCGTCGCGCATTGTCGGGCGTCGAGGCACGCGCGCCAGGCACCGTCGCATAGTTCGCGACCCAACGATCCTGGTACCCGCGCACGAAGCCGACAGAAAGACGGCCTTGGAGGATGTGGTCCAACATGGCGATCTCTTCGGCGGCACGAACAGGGTTGTGCGTCGGTGCCACATAGCCGAGCGTGTTGACCCGCAGCCGGCTGGAGTTGTTACCGACGAACTGGCTGAACATGCCCGGATGGTTCGTCGCCTCGAAACCCTCGATCTGGAGGTGGTGCTCGTTGTGGCCATAACCGGCGTACCCGAGTTCGTCTGCGAGCCGAACGAAGCCGCGGACCTCGTCGAGATAGCGCTGGAACAGGTCTTTGCGTTGCCCCGCCATACCGGACAACAACTCCTCCTTACGCCCAACTGCGCCAGCCTGAATCATGTGCACATCCACAACTAGACCCCCTCATAGTCCCCTTCGACGCGCACCTTCGTTGTCGCGCTTACGGCAAACCCGGGCCACCGCGCCGTGAACTTGAAGAAGGCGACGACACCACCGGTGACACCCGGACGCGCCACCAGACGGGGTCTCGGCGATGGGCGGTCATGGGGGATCCGTTCTACGATCCAGCGCTATGGAGCTCCGGGACAAGATTGCGGTCGTAACAGGTGGTGCCAGCGGCATCGGAAAGGCCATCGCCGAGCGGTTCGCCGCGGAAGGCGCGCGCCATGTGGTCGTCACCGACATGGATGGTGAAGGGGCCGCCGCGGTCGCCGCAGGCATCGGGGACCAGGCCAGCTCGGCTGCGCTCGACGTGGCCGACGAGGACGCCATCAAGGCGCTGGTGGAAAACACCGAGACCGACATCGGACCCATCGACGTGTTCGTGTCGAATGCCGGCTATGGCAAAGGTGGCGGGCTGGAGCTTCCCAACGAAGAATGGCAACGGATGATGGATGTGCACTTCATGGCCCATCTGTACGCGGCCCGAGCGGTCGTACCGTCCATGGTGGCCAAGGGCGAGGGATACATCGTCAACACTGCGTCCGCCGCGGGGTTGCTCACCCAGATGGACTCGGGCCCGTATGCGGTCACCAAACACGCGGCGGTCGCCTTTGCCGAGTGGTTGTCGATCAACTACGGCGACCGAGGGGTGCGGGTCTCGGTGGTGGCCCCTCAGGCCGTGCGCACCAACATCTTGTCCAACGCCGGCCGTCCGGTCGCCAAAGTCAGCCGAGGAGCATCCCAGGCCAGCCAGGACGGCATCCTCGAGCCCGAGGAGCTGGCCGACACGGTCATCGAAGCCATGCGCGACGAACGGTTCCTGATCTTGCCCCACCCCGAGGTCCTGACGTACTTCCAACGCAAGTCCAACGACTACGACCGGTGGCTCAACGGGATGCGCCGGTTCCGTCGTCGCCTCATCGACAAGGAGTCCTGACCCGAACGTGACCGACCATCCCGATTCGGCCGGGCCCGATTCGGCCGGGCCCGATTCGGCCGGGCCCGATTCGGCCGGGCCCGATTCGACGGGTTCGTTCACCGCGCTGACCGTCGTCGAGATCGCCGGTTCCCCAGCCGGTGCCTACTGCGGCAAGCTCTTCGCCGACTATGGGGCTCACACGATGCTGGTCGAGCCGCCCGACGGTTCGGCCCTGCGCGCCGATCCAGGCCGGTTTTCCTTTCTGCACACCTCGAAGGTGTCAGTAACCAGCGATGACCCGCAGGGGCTGATAGCCGAGGTTCAACCCGACATCGTCATCGAGAGCTCCGCCCCCGGCCCCCTCGGGCCTCGGGCCGGAGACTTCGATCCGAACGGTCCAATCCGAGTCGAGGTGTCACCCTTCGGGCGTACCGGACCCTACGCCACCTGGTCCTCGACCGACATCACCGACGCCGCGATCAGCGGGCATGCCTTCTTGAACGGCAGCCCGGACCGAGAGCCGCTCCAGGGGCCACCCGGCCAGCCCGCATATGCGTCGGCAGTTTTCGCCTTCATCGGCGCCATGGCGGCGCACCGGTTACGGGCGGCGACCGGACTATCCCAAACCGTCGAGGTCGCCCACCACGAGGTGATGGCCGCGCTTCATCAGTTCACCCTGCTTCGGTACACCCACAACGGCGACGTCTTGACGAGAATGGGGAACCGGTACGCCGGTCCCGGCCGACCCATCGGGCTCTACGAAGGTCTCGACGGCGCGCTCTCGCTCGTCGTACCTCGCGACGACCAACTCGAACGGCTGCTCGCCGGAACCGGTCTCTGGCACCTGCTCGACGAGCCCGGCATCGCCTCCACGTACGACCTCATGCACCACCCCACCCTGCTCGACGAGCATCTCCGCCCTTGGTTGGCCCGCCAACCCATTCGGGAGACCGTCGAGATGCTCCAAGAGCTGCGGGTGCCGGCCAGCCCTGTGAACACCCCGCTCGACCTACTTCAGGACCCCCAGCTGGCCGCCCGATCGTTCTGGCATTCTGTCGAAGCCCAACCCGACGGGACAGCGGTTCACGTTCCAGGGCCGCCCTTCCGCATGAGCGGCCATCGATGGCGGGTCGCCAACGCACCTGCCCTCGACCGTGACAGGCGGCCAGTACCTGAACATACCCCTGCCCGCTCGGCCACCCGAGCCCACGACGCCGCGCAGAGCGCCCCCCTCGCCGGCATTCGGGTGCTCGACCTGACCCGCGTCTGGGCCGGCCCGCTGGCCACCCGAATCCTCGCCGACCTCGGGGCCGACGTGATCCGCATCGAAGCACCGTTCGGGCGCGGCCCCGCCCACGTCGACGACTCCTCGGTGATGAGCACCCGGTACTACCCGGACAATGACCCGGGGCCACGGCACTGGAACCGCATTGGCTTCGAGAACAAGTACGCCACCAACAAGCGGGGCATAACCCTCGACCTGAAGGATGAGACCGCCAAAGCCGCCTTTGAACGACTCGTCGCCCAGTCCGATGTCCTGGTCGAGAACTTCAGTCCACGCGTGATGCGCCAATTCGGCCTCGACGACGAACGGCTCCGTGCGCTCAACCCGTCACTGATCAACATGGCCATGCCCGGCTACGGGAGAACGGGGCCCCACGCCGATCGGGTCGCCTACGGACCGATGATCGACTCTCACGCCGGCTTCTCCACCCTGATGGGATACGAGGACTCACCCGCCTGGAAAGGCGGTGTTGCCTGGCCTGACCCCGTCGCTGGAATCCACGCAGCCGCCGCAGTGCTCGTGGCGCTGGCAGACCGTGACGCCGACCCCGAACACCGAGGCCAGACGATCGAACTGGCTCAGCTGGAAACCGCGATCAACTTCGTCGGCGACGCGATCGTCGCCGCCCAACTGAACGGACAGGACCCCACACCACCCGGCAACCGCCATCCGATCTTCTCCCCACAGGGTATCTACCGGTGTGCGGGCGACGACCGGTGGTTGGCCATCTCGGTCACGAGCGACCAGGCGTGGAGAACCCTCGCCGGCATGGCCCAGTTCCCCGCCGATCTGACCGAGCTCGACACCATCCAACGGCGCGAACGAGCCGACGACATCGACGAGCTCATCACGGCCTGGACCTCCAGCCGCGACGCCACCGAGCTGATGGCCCGCCTGCAGATCTTGGGCGTGACCGCGGCGGTCGTCGCCGATGCCCCCATGGTGCAACACGATCCCCATCTCGCCGATCGATCGTTCTTTGCCGACGTGTCACACTCCGAAGCCGGAACCCACCCGTGGCCCCGTCTACCCGTCGTGCTGTCGGGCGCCCGGGCCCCCATCCATCGAGCCGCACCCCTGCTGGGCGAACACAACGAAGAAATCCTCACCACCCTCGGCGGCATGGACCAACCCACGCTCGCCGACCTGACCGCTCGGGGCGTGACCCCCCACCACCCCGGCGACTGAACTTGAATCCCCCCGCAGGGCAGAGCCGGCGGGCGAGAGGTGTTGTCCGATATTCCTACTCCGGCTCATCCTCGACAGCGTCGCCATCATCGCCTTGTCGCGAAACGATGCCAGGCCGCGGGCCGTCCTCACCAGCGCATGGGAGTCAGCCGTCGACGTCTGCATCCCAGCCGTCGTCCTGGCGGAAACGGTCCGCGGCCGACGGGACGACGCTCCGATCAATCGAATAGTCAAAGCTGTCGGCGAGATCGTTCCCACGGTCGAGACCGATGGTCGAGTCGCAGACGCACTGCTCGGCACCGCCGGTTTGGACTCGACCATCGGCGCCCTCATTGTCGCCATCGGCATCCGTCTCGGAGGTGCAGTCATCCCGACCGGAGGCGGCCCGGCCCGGGCAGGTTTGCCATGATGGGCCGATGAGTGAGCTGACCGCAGAAGAAGTTCGCGCCGCGTTGACCCCGCTGCTGGAGCGCCGCACCACGACGACTCGGACCACGACGATGGGCGCGGGCAGCGACGATCTCGGGGCTGGCCGAACCTATCTTGCCAAGATGGCGACCGGCGGTTGGCACACCGCGGGATGGCCCAGTGAGGTCGGGGGCCGGGGTGCCGACCGGGCCGAGGCGGCGATGATTGCCGGCGTACGCCGGGAGTTTGTGATCCCGGATCTCTATCCGTTCGGGGTGGGGCTCGACCTCGTCGCCCCGACGATCCTGGCGCACGGCACGGCCGAGCAGCAGCAACGATGGCTCCCCTCGATCGGGAACGGCTCAGAGATCTGGTGCCAGATGTTCTCCGAACCGGACGCCGGCTCGGATCTGGCCAACGTGGGCCTGCGCGCCGAGCGCGACGGTGACGAATGGGTGCTCAGCGGCCAGAAGGTCTGGACCAGCCGGGGTCCGTATGCGGACTGGGCGATCTGTCTGGCTCGAACCGATCCGGAGGTACCCAAACACGCCGGGTTGACGATGTTCGCCGTGAAGATGAGCGACCCTGGCGTCGAGGTACGCCCCCTCGTGCAGATGAACGGTGACTCGCATTTCAGCGAGGTATTCGCCGACGATGCCCGAGTACCCGACAGCCAACGCCTCGGTGACATCGGAGCCGGCTGGAAGGTCACCGTCACCGTGCTGGCATTCGAGCGCGCCAGTGCCGGGGGCGGAGGAGGGGGCGGCGGCTCACGCGGACCGGTACCCACATGGCTCACCGACCTCGCCGACCAGCTGTCGAGCCCGGTCGACCGCGATCGCGCCATGCGGGTACACGCCGACGGCATGGTGGCTCGGTGGACCGGCCAGAGAGCTCGGGCCGAGGCCCGCGCCGGCGGCTCGCCGGGTCCGGCCGGGTCCGGCGGCAAGCTCCGCGGGGTGGCCACCTATAACGGTCGTGCGGCACTCACGACCGACCTGCAAGGAGCGAAGGGCATGCTCACCAGCGCAGCCGGCTATATCGAGACCATGACCGCGCCCTCGATGTCGATCCGAGGGGGCACCGACGAGATCCAACGCAACATCCTCGGCGAACGGGTACTCGGCCTCCCCGGCGAACCCCGGGCCGACCGCGATAGACCTTGGAGCGAATCCCGCACGGGCGGGCTCTGAGCTTCGCCCTGAGTATCGAGGTATGACCATGTTGGCAGAGTTCCGCCAGTTCATTGAGAAGTTCAACGTGTTGCCCATCGCCATCGGCTTGGTGCTCGCTACCGCGTTCACGCCGATGGTCGACGCCACCGTCAACGTCTTGTTGTCCGTGATCGGCGCCATCTTCGGGGCCTCCACCAGCTTTGACGATCTCGCCTTCAGCCTCAACGGCACACCGATCAAGTACGGCGCTCTGATCGGAGCGGTGGTGAGCTTCTTGCTCATTGCGTGGGTCGTGTTCATGATCGTCAAAGCCCTGAACCGGCTCGGCGCCCGCACCGACCTCGCCGCCACCCGCGACCAGGAACTACTGGCCGAGATTCGCGACGCCCTCCGCTCCCGCTGAGATCGCGCCCACAAGTTCAAACAGTGTTCGGCGACCACGGATTGGGTACGTCACGTTCCGTCGTGTAAGAACTGCGACGGCATGTAGTAGCGGCATCAGCGCGCTGGGCCAGGGGGCGACAAAGACGATGATCGACCGCGAGATCCTTCTCAAGACCACCGACGGGGCGATGAGCACCTTCGTTACCCAACCCGAGGAGGGTGGGCCTTCCCCCGTCGTGTTCTTCTACATGGACGCGCCCGGCAAGCGCGAGGAACTTCACGACATGGCCCGGCGGCTCGGGTCGGCCGGCTACACGGTCCTGCTCCCGAATCTCTACTACCGGGAGGTTGAGCATTTCGAGCTCGTGCGTGATGACGAGGTCAGCGTGAAAGAGATGTTCCGCCTCATGAGCACCCTGTCCAATGCCTCCGTGGTGGCGGACACCCAAGCGTTGTTCGATTTCATCGATGGGGATGATCAAGCGGTCGAGACCAGGGTGGGGTGCATGGGGTATTGCATGAGCGGCCCCTTTTCCCTCGCCGTGGCCGCGGCGTTCCCGACCCGGGTACGCGCTGCCGCATCGCTCTATGGGGTACGCCTGGCCACCGAGGCCGCTGACTCCCCCCACCTCTCGGTGAAGAACATCGCCGGCGAGGTGTATGTGGCCGCCGCCGAGCTGGACCAACACATCCAGGCCGCCGAGGTGAACCGACTCGAAGCCGCCTTTGCGGAGGCCAAGACCAACGCCCGGGTCGAGTGGTATCCCGGCGCCGACCACGGTTTCGCCTTCCCCGGCCGGGGTGCCGCCTACGACAAGCCCTCCGCCGAGCGCCATTGGGAACGCCTCCACGCCCTGTTTCAGCGCAACCTTTAGCCGTTACACCTGGGTGGCGTCGGTGCCCCAAGGAATAGTCGAGCCGGCCCGGCCCGTGCTGTCGTTGGCATCGTCGCCCCGGATGACCGCCTCCTGATCCTCGGGCACATAGAAGTACGAGCCGGGCCGGAAGCTGTGTCCGAGATCGCCGAGCAGGCGGCGCTGGCGTGGACTCAGCGCCCCATCGACCTCGGGGGTGAGCTCGTGGTCATAGGAACGCACGAACATCTGGCAGTAGTTGTATAAGAGGCAGTACCGCGATTTCCCGGCGCGGTTGGCCGCGGGTCCGTGCCACAGGGCGTGGGAGAACAGATAGCAGTCCCCGGCCTTGCCGTGGAGGTGCTTTGCCCCCGGGGCGTAGGGGTGCGGCGGCTCGTCGGCCCGCCAAGGGAGCTCACGCTGGTGGCTACCCGGGAACACGGTGAAAGCGCCGTCATCGTCTTCATCCACATCGGTGAGCAGGTACATCGCTTTCATGGCGATCGGCCGGCTGTCAGAGGTCACCCGGATCTCCCGCAACCCCTCCCCACCGTCGGTGTGGGTGTAGCCCGCGAACTTATCCGTGGAGGGACGCACGATGGCCTGGGTCATACTCAGCATCAGATGAGGGCCCATCAGATCCACGATGAGATCGAAGACGGACGGACGGTCGACCAGGTCGATGAAATGTTGGCCATAGCTCAACAGGTCGCGCCGGTCCATGAACCCGCCCCGCCGGGTGTTGGCCGCGTGATCGGCCCAGCCATAGTGACCGAGGGCCACGTCGGACGGCTCCCAGCCCGGTTCCAACCGGACGCGCTCCAGATCTTCGTGGAACAGGGAGACCTCGTCCTGGCCGAGCGCGCCCTCGATCACCAGATACCCGTCCTCAACCCACTGAACACGTTGTTGCTCGGTCAGCTCCTGCATCCGGGCCCCCTCTGGTGTGTGCCGTTCCCCAACGCGGAGGGTACATCCGGAGCCGCCGGACGTCCCAACGCCCGCCGGGTGGGCGGGTGGGAGACGTGAGCGGCGGCGTCCGGGGCGTCAGCTGAGACGTTCGACGATCATGGCCATGCCCTGGCCCCCACCGACACACATCGTCTCCAGACCGAACTGCTGGTCGAGGGTCTGCAGGTCGTTGATCAGGGTGGTCATGATCCGCGCGCCGGTCATGCCGAACGGATGACCCAGGGCGATAGCCCCACCATGAGGGTTGAGCTGGTCGGTGATGCTGATGCCGCACTCGTCGGCGATCGGCAGCACCTGGGCTGCAAATGCCTCGTTCAGCTCGACGGTGCCGATGTCGCTCATCTTCATGCCGGCCCGCTCGAGCACCTTCGCGATGGCCTCGATCGGCCCCACCCCCATGATCTTCGGGTCGAGGCCCGAGACGGCGCTGGCCACGACGCGCGCCAGCGGAGTGATGCCGAGCTCAGCGGCCCGCTCGGCCGACATGACCACCGTGGCCGCGGCCCCGTCATTGAGCGGGCAGGCGTTGCCCGCGGTGACCCGGCCGTCGTCACGAAACACAGGGCGGAGCTGAGCCAACCGCTCGAGCGTGACGCCGTCGCGGGGCCCGTCATCGGTGGCGATGATCGTGCCGTCCGCGGTGGGGTAGGGGCTGATCTCGCGCTCGAAGAACCCATTGTTCTGGGCGGCTACCGCACGATCCTGGCTGAGCTTGGCGTACTCATCCATCCGCTCGCGCGACACGTCGTAGAGGTCGGCCACGTTCTCCGCGGTTTCGCCCATCGGGATGTAGAAGTTGTCGATGTACTCGTTGTGCGTCTCGTCGGAGAACTTCGGATTGCCGTCGCTGTCATCGTAGGGGGTGGATTGGCTGACGCTCTCGACCCCGGCTGCGACATAGATGTCGGCTTCGTCGGCCCGAATGGCGTGAGCAGCGATGCGGATGGCTTGGAGCGAGGAGGCGCATGCCCTCTGCACCGTCGTCCCCGGAACCGTGTTCGGCAACCCCCCTATCTGGCCGATGAGCCGACCCAGGTTTCGGTTCTGTTTGCCGCCGGCGTTGGCGACACCGCACACCACGTCCTCGACCGACGCCGGGTCGATCTGGGGCACCTTCTCCAGCACCGCGTCGACGATGAAGCCACCCAGATCATCCGGTCGTTCATTGGCGAGCGAGCCCTTGTGGGCCCGACCGATCGGGGTCCGAGCGGTAGCGACGATCACGGCATCACGCATAGGGGAGGTCTCCTCGAATCGAGTTACGTACCCAGAGCCTGCCAGAAAGTTCACCCGAACTTCGAGGCCGACAGCCAGCTCACAGCTGTCGAGGGTGACGGGCCGCCAGTGTGGTGAACTCGTCGATCCGGGCGGTGAGCACGTCCAGGCTGGACTGCCAGAACGCACCGTCGGAAATGTCGATGCCGAACCTGGATCCCAGTTCGGCGGCTGTGGCCAGACCGGTCGACGACAACAGGTCGTCATAGCCGGCCCGGAACCGTTCGGGGTCCTCGACAAACCGGGCGTAGAGGCCGAGCCCGAACAACAGCCCAAACGTGTAGGGCCAGTTGTAGAAGGGAGTGAAGTAGTGCCCTTTCACGGCCCACATGTAGCGGTGTCGAGTAGTGGGGTCGAGCCCGTCTCCGTAGGCGGCTTGTTGGGCGGAGAGCATCGTCTCGCACAGCTCGTCCACCGACAGGGTGCGCGCCGAACGCCGCTCGGTCAGCTCCCGCTCGAACAAGAACCGCGAGTGGATGTCGACGACGACCTGGGTCGCGCCGGTCAAGTCCATGTCGAGCAACGTCAGCCGTTCGGTCTCCGACGCGTTCTCCAGCCCTGCGGCCACCATCACCGTCTCACAGAAGATGCTGGCCGTTTCGGCCAACGCGGCCGGAGTTCGTTTCTGGAGCGGAGTTCGGTCGACCATTTGGGAGTTGTGGTAGGCGTGGCCGAGCTCATGGGCCAAGGTTTGGGTGCTGTCGACCGATCCGTCGAAGTTCATCAGGATGCGCGAGGCGTCACCGCCGATCGACATGCAGAAGGCGCCACCACGTTTCCCGTCGCGGGGTCCGGCATCGATCCAGCTCTCGTCGACCGCCCGTTCGGCCAAGCGGCGCAAGGTCGGCGAGTAGGTACCGAAAGCGTCTTGCACACGGTCAACGGCCTCTTCCCACCCCACCTGGGTCGGCTCCCCGGCCTCGATGGGGGCCAACAGATCCCACCAGGGCAGGCCACCGCCGTGGCCGAGCCAAGTGGCCTTGGTCTGCAGATATCGACGGAAGCTCGGCAGCGTTTGGACGACCGCCGTCGTCATTGCGTCAAGGGTCGCCCGGTCTACCCCATTGGTGAACAGTGCGGGTTCGAGGGCGTCGGACCAACCCCGCCTTCGGTTGAGCGCATTGAGCTCACCCTTCGCTCCGTTGAGGGCGGCGGCGAGCGGGATAGTGACTCCTTCCCACGCGGCGATCTCCGCCTCGTAGGCCGCCTTGCGCCGGTGCGGGTCCGGGTCGGTGGCCAGACCCCGTACCGAGGCCATGGGCATCGTTTCGACCGTGCCGTCCGGCCCCAACACGTCGGCGGTGAGCCGCGACGTGATGTCACCGTGTAGCCGAGCCCAGGCCGACGACCCGGTTAGCGACAGCTCGGCGGCCAGAGCCTCTTCGGCTTCGGACATCTGGTGGTCGGCCGCGAGGGCGGCCCGCCGGAGGGTATGGCCATGATCTCCGGCCACCGTCGACGCGGCGATGAGCGCATCCGCGCCCAGTGCCGCCACCCACGCATCGAACCGGGTGAGCAAGGTTGACAATGACGCCAGCCTGGTCTGATGGGCCGACAGCGCTCCCGCCGCCTCATCATTTCGGGCGTCGGCCGCGACGACCCCGAACAGATAGGAGCTGAGCACGCGGACCTGCTCCAGTACCAGGTTGGTGGCCGCCACCACCTCGTCGAGGGCCTCGGAGTCCGCGACCGTCGGCTGGCGCGGCTCGACCGAGCGAATGCCATGAGCGTCGAACATCTCGCCCAGGCGATGAAGATCGGCGTCGAAGCTCTCGCGGGCCGCTGCCAACTCAGGACTGCCTGTGTCGGGAAATACCTCGGTCAGGTCCCAACGGGGCAGATCGGTAAGCACCATCACCCCAGCATGACCGAGATCGAGCGGCTCGACGTTAGGGCGCGTCTTGTTCGGTCAGTCCGGTCAGGACGAGGGCTTTGCGCTTGGCGCCGTCCAGGTCGTAGTGGCGGCGGGTGACGATGCGTTGAGCGTACAGGCCGCCACCTGCCTGCAGGGTCGTGACGAACCGCCAGCCCCCGTAAGCGTCAGCGGTGACGTCGCGGATGGTGTGCATCAATGCGGCCCGGTACTCGCCATCGACGTCGTTGCCGGCCGACATGTATTTTTGGGCCAGTGCACCGACGTCGTCGTTCTCGAAATCGGCGGGTACCGGTGAGGTGAGCACCGCCCCTCCGGAAATATCGTGGAGATGGCGAACCATGTGGCTGTAGTTGGCGGCGGCATGAAACTTGCCGGCGTTGACGTACAGCTCGTCGGGGAATGCTGCCCCTTCGGGCCCTACTTCACAATGGGCGATCGCCGCCTCCAGCGAGGCTCGAATCAGGGTGGCGTGGATGATCATCTCGGAGATCTTCTCCTTGACGTGGGAGATCCCCGCCGTGCCATTGGCCTCGGCGACCAGCTGCGCCAAACCGACCAGCTCATCGGCTTCCTCTACGAACGCGGCCAGCCCGCCGAGCCGCTCCCAGAGTCCGAGCGAGTGAGCGAACACCGCAGCAAACGCCGTCTCGCCATCGAGGAAGATCCGCTCGTTCGGCACGAACACATCGTCGAAAATCACGAAGCCTTCGGGATAGTGGGACTTTCCCGATACCGGAAAGGCCCGCGTGTCCTCATGACGCGGCGCGTACGTGGTGTTGATCACCTTCACCCCCGGCGCGTTGACCGGCACGATGCACCCGATCGACCACTCCTCCTCCCCCGGTTTCATCGCCTTGGTCGGGATGGTCAGCAGGTCATGACCGAACGATGCGCCGGTGATGTGGAGCTTCGCACCCCGGATCACGACCCCGTCGCGCTGGCGGTCCACCACATGGGTGTACACATCAGGGTCATCCTGTTTGCCCGGCGGTCGGCTGCGGTCTCCTTTGGCGTCGGTGATGCACTGGGTGATCCGCACGTCGGCCCGCTGAGCATGGTCGATGTAGGCGTTCATTCGTTCGATGTAGTCCGGCTTCACGCCTTCCATCCGACCCGCGGCGGTCTTCAGCGTCTGAATCGAGGTCGAGGTGACATGCGCCATCATGCCTGCGTCGTGCAGGAGGGGAAGCAGCTCGCGCAGGTCGTCGGCCGAACGGGGCACGGCCAACAGAGGATTCGTCGCGTCCGGGCTCGCGTCGTAGTAGGCGTCGTAGCCGCGGGCGGTGACATCGACCGGCTGGCCGAGCAGGGGGTGCGCGGCCAGATCCTCGATTCGTTCGCCTTCGAAATAGGTGGCTCGGCCGTCGCTCAACGACTCCCGATACTGCTGTCCGGTCAACATGGTGGCCCCCATCGGCTCATCCGGCTTACCCCGGTTGGCCCGGATCGTATCCTCAACACCGAGGACCGGTCTCGGCGTTACGCGCCCGGGTCCGGGGTCTGGGACAGGTCGAGAGGCCAGGTGGGAGCTGACGATGGAGTCCGCCGGGCGCGAGGGAGATGTCCGGGCAGCCCACACGGTGCGCGACAAGGCCTCGCATGGTGCTGAGGTACCCGACGATCGGGTGGTCGGGACGCGGCTGAAGCATCCCGCGGCGCGGGCCACCATGAGTACCCCATCGGAGATGACCTCGATCGCACCGGCGGCCGTGGGCGATCGATCCAGACCCCGCGTTGACCTCACCCTCGATCTCGGCGGATCGTCAAGCTTGGTCGACCCTTCGGGGACATTTTCCGGGGCAGCGCGAAGGATCAGCCGGACGGCTCTTCCGGTCGGAACGGTGCCGGCCCCGACCCCGATGATCAACTCCTCGGTGCTCTTGAATCCGAGATCCTTGGCGACCCGTTCCATCGCCGGCGCGGCCAACTCGTCGCTCAGGTCATGACCCTCCGACAGGATCGCTCGATGGAGCAGATCTGCACCGATCCGCTTCTGCTCGCCCTGCTCCCGAGTTCAAAACCAGGCACGGATCTTGGTGGCCGCCCTGCCAGTCTTGACCGACATCAGCCATTCCCGGTTGGGTCCAGCTCGATCGCTCGTCACGATCTCCACCGTCGACACCGTCGGCAGCGGGGCATTGAGGCGGTGCAGTTTGCCGTCGACTTTGGCCAACGTGCAGCGGTGCCCAACCTCGGTATGGATCGCATAGGCGAAGTCGACAGGAGTGGCCCCGGCCGGCAATTGGAGCAAGCGCCCAACCGGGGTAATGGCAAATACCTCCTCACCGACCAGTTCTGATCTCAGCCGGTCGAGAGCTTCGATCGGATCGGTAGGAGCGGCCGGCGGTTGCATCCCTGAAGACATGTTCGTGGCCTCGGCCCCGTGCTTGTACAACCAGTGGGCCGCGACTCCCCACTCGGCCTGCACGTGCATCTCCTCGGTACGAATCTGCACCTCGACCGGCCTGGTGTCGATCAGCACCGTCGTGTGAACCGACCGATAGCCATTGGCCGACGGCACGGCGATGAAGTCCTTGAACCGACCGCGCACGTTGGGCCAGACCCGGTGGATCTCCGCGAGGGCCAGGTAACACTGATCCACGGTCGCGCACACCACTCTCAAGCCGACCAGGTCCATGACCTCGTCAAGGGCGCGGCCCGAGGTGAGCTTGCGGTGCAGGCTGTAGAGCGACTTCCGCCGGCCGGTCACCTCGACATCGACGACGTCGGCGCGGCTGAGCACCCCGGCCAGCCTCGCCGACAACCGTCCGACATCGACATGGCCACTGCCGGGCACACGGTGAACAGCTTCGGCGGTGCGGGCATGGCCGAGCGGATCGACGTTCCGGAATGCCGCCTCCTCCAACTCCCCCTTGAGCACCGTGAGCCCGAGGCGATGGGCGAGCGGCGCGTGCATCTCCAAGGTCTCCCGCCCAAGCGCCTCGTCCGGTTCGCTCAGCGACGAAATGCGTTCGGCCCGGAGAGCCAGAGCGACGAGAATGGCCTGGGGATCAGGGGTGGCGGCGACGATCAGCTTGTGCCGGCGCGCCACCGACGTCTCCACCGATGCCAGCTCTCGTATGCGCAAGACCGCGGCGACGAGCACTCGGACCGGACCCGTTGCGTAACCCTCCAGCTCGTCGCGCCCGATGGTGCCCTCGTCAAGCGAGCGGAGGAAATCGAGCGCGGCGATAGCTTCTGGGCCGAGTTGCGAGAGGGCCAGAGCCACCGAAGAACCAGTGGGCGACGCAGCTAACGACTCCTGTGATGCGGCGCCGGCTCGGCCCGGGTCTGTCGGGTTAGCGGACATTGCTCGACTCTCCACGAATGGTGTTCCCAACCATCCGGACTCCACCCTACCGAGGCGCGAATCGATCGGACTCGGCTTTTGACAGACGCCCGGACGGTCCGCACTCGCGCCGAGTGGTTCCCTGCTAGACCAGCGCAATGGACATCTCCGTTGTCGCATCCGGGCTGGCCTTCCCCGAAGGGCCCGCGGTCGATTCCCATGGTCGCCTCCACTGGGTCGAAGTCGCGGGACAGCGCATTGGGCGCCTCGAACCCGACGGCGAGGTGACGACCTTTGCCGATACCGGGGGTGGACCCAATGGCTGTGCGTTTGGCCCCGACGGCCATCTCTATGTCTGCAACAACGGTGGCAGCTGGCCGAGGGTCCCATCCACCGAAGGAAAGGGTGCAGGCCCGGAAGGCCAGGGTTCTATCCAGCGCATCACGCCCGAGGGGAGGGTCGAGACCATGCTCGAGGCCATCGACGGAGTCCCCCTCAATGGTCCGAACGATTGCTGCTTCGACGGCCATGGGGGACTGTGGTTCACCGACCCGCTTTGGAGCGGGGCGCCGGCCTCGGTTTGTCATCTCGCCCCGGACGGCACCGCCAGCAGGGCGTATACCGGGGTGGCGTTTCCCAACGGCTTGGGAGTCACCGATGACAACCGGTTTCTGATCGTGGCCGAGTCGATGACCGGCAACATGATCGGCTTCAAGATCGAGGGCCCTGGCCGCCTGAGCGCCTCCCCCAAGGCCAATGGCGCTATCGGCCGCCGCTCGATCCCGGACGGCTTCTGTTTCGACGCGGCCGGCCGAATGATCATCGCAGGCCACGAGACCGACAACCTTTTTGTCCTCGACGCGGCCGATGGCCGCCCGCTCCAGGTGATCGAGCTACCCGAGGCCGGGCCGACCAACTGTTGTTTTGGGGGTGAGAACTTCCAGACCCTCTATGTCACCTCGTCTGATCAGGGCAACATGCTGGCCATCGGATGGGACGTCCCCGGCATGAAACTCCACCCGGACCGTTAGAAGCGGGGGCTCGCGCCCCCAACGGCGCAGAACGCTTCCCCCATCACCGCCCGACTCCTCAGCGCTGGCGCGGCCGGGCCCTCTCGGTCGACGGCGTGGGCTCAGCTGCCAGCTCGACCAGTTCCAGCACGGTTCCGTCTGGATCCGGGAAACAGACAAATCGGCTGTCGAGCTGACCGGGCCAGCGGACCGTCGCCGGCTCGGACAGGAAGGTGACACCATGTTCGCGCAGCTCGGCCATATCAGCGTCGAAATCCGAGGTCCAGAGGGCCAGCCTGGCCAAGCCCAGGTGGTAAAGATGCCCGTACGGCGGAGATGGATCGGTTGGCTCCTGCCACTCGAGCAGATCGATCAGGGTGGACTCACCCCGGAGATGCAAGATCCCACCGCGCACCCGATACGGCGGCATGCCGACCGCGGCCGCGACCTCGACGGTGTTCGTCTCGGGCACCATCGCCACCAGGCGGAACCCGAGCCCCTCGTAGAAGGCCAGCGATCGGTCGAAGTCACTGCAGTTGATGTTGACATGAACCATGCCGGTGACATTCATGGATGGTGACCGTAACCGAACCTCGATTGGCCCATGTCCCGGTCGGGTGGCTCGTTGAACCGATTCTCCGTGCATCCTCTTACCCTTTGAAGGGTGCCGAACCGCCCCTCCTCTCTCGCCGTGTTGCGTTCGGTAGCCGTGGCGTCGGGCATCGCCGCATTGGTTCTGGGCTCACTTCTTCTGGGCGCGTGTGCCGGGGGGTCCGCCACCCAAGCGGCCAGCGGACCGATCGGCACCGACGCACCGGCCAAGGCCGACGCGCCCATCGAAGAGAACGATACGGTGCCGTCCACGACGGTCAACCCCCCGACAGCTGGGGTCAGGACCGGATCCGAGGTGTTGGCCGGCGAGGGCTTCTCGGCGCTGGCCGGGAAACGGGTGGGGCTCATCGCCAACCGGGTCTCGGTGGTCGGCGACACCCATCTGATCGATCTCCTCATCGCCGCACCCGAGGTCGAGCTCGTTGCCGCCTTCGCACCCGAACACGGCATTCGGGGCATCGCTGATGCCGGTGAACTATTCGTCGATGAGGTCGACCCCGAGACCGGGCTTCCCATTTACAGCCTCTACGGGGCCAACCGCGCCCCCACCGCCGAGGTGCTGGCCGATATCGACATCCTGCTCTTCGACCTTCAAGATGTCGGCACCCGCTTCTACACGTACATCTCGACGATGGGTCTCGCCATGCAGGCCGCAGCCGCGAACGGCACCGCGTTCTGGGTTCTCGACCGGCCCAACCCTCTCGGGGGGACGGCCTCGGCCGGTTTTGTACGGAGACCCGAGCTGGAGTCGTTCGTGGCCCAATATCCGATCCCATCGGTTCACGGTCTGACGATCGGCGAGCTGGCCCTCGCCATCCACGGCGAACGATGGCTGGCCGACATCGAAGACCTCGACCTCCGGGTGATCGAGCTCGACGGTTGGTCGCGCAACATGCGCTGGCCCGAAACCGGTCAGCGTTGGATCAGCCCGAGCCCTGGTCTGCCCAGCTTCGAGAGTGCGCTTTCCTACGCCGGCACGGTGTTGTTCGAAGCGTCATCGATCAGTTACGGCACCGGAACCCGCCACCCGTTCAGCACCGTGGGTGCCCCGTGGGCGGACCCGGACCTCCTGGCGGCCGACCTCAACGGACGGAACCTGCCCGGGGTCGAATTCGAACCGATCGCTTACGCCCCGCGGGTGATCGAGGGGCTTGCCACCTCACCGAAGCTCGAGGGTGTGGCCGTGCGGGGTGTGCGGTATGTGCTCACCGACCATCGGGTGTTTGATCCCCACCGCACCGGCATCCATGTCCTCGATGCCTTTCGTCGCCAGGCCGCCGAGAAAGGGATCACCGACCTGATCGACCGGCCCGATTTTCTCGACATCCTGTCGGGCAGCCCAGCGCTGAGAGAAGGCCTGCTCGTCGGTCTTGCCCCCGACGACATCGTCGAGCAATGGCGCTCGGAGAATGCCGAGTTCGACGCCCTCCGCCAGCCCTATCTCCTCTATGACTGAACGCCTCTACGCCTGAACGGTCTCCTTCGACCTGATTCCGCTCAGCCGTGGCCTCCGCCGTCGCACACGAACTCCTGGCCGGTGCAATAACCCGACTCGTCGTTGGCCAGGAACAACACCATGCGGGCGATGTCCTCGGGCTCGCCGATCCGACCGAGAGGGATGCGTCGTTCGGCGCGCGCCCGAGTTTCGGGATTGGTCAGGATCGTGCTCGACTCGACCATCGGGGTCTCGATGAAGCCCGGATGAACCGAGTTGACCCGAATCCCGTGCTTGCCGAATTCCTTGGCGGCCACCTTCGTCATGCCCCGTACCGCCCACTTGCTCGCGGTGTACCCAATGGTGCCGAACTGGCCCTCCAAACCGGCGATGGAGCTGAGGTTCACGATCGAGCCCCCGTTGCCGGCGTCGACCATCGCTTCGCCGCCGTACTTCATGCCGAGAAACACGCCGGTCTGGTTGATGGCGACGATTCGTTCGAAGTCGGCCAAGCTCGTCTTCTTGATCTGACCCCACTGAAGGATGGCAGCGTTGTTGACCACGACGTCCAGCCGACCGTGGCGGTCTACAACGTCGGCGACCACCGATTGCCATTGCTGCTCCGAGCTCACATCGTGCGGCATGAACTCAGCACCAACCTGCCCTGCGGTCCGTTCGCCATCATCGACCAGCACGTCGGTGATGACGACCACCGCCCCTTCGTCCACGAACAGTTTTGCCTCGGCCGCGCCCTGACCCCGCGCCCCACCGGTGATGATCGCTACCTTGCCCTCGAGTCGTCCCATGCCCCAGTGCTTACCGCCCCGCGCCCGCCTCCGCCAGCGGCACCGAAGGACTTTCGGCCCTGCCACCACGGCACCTTCGCGAGATATGACAACGTCACGACCGTGTCGAGACACGGTCGGTGTCGACCAGGGGTAGCAGGAAAATGGAAGTCGGAATGCAGCTGATCTTCACCTCTGGTGGGTGGGATCCGATGATCAGCGATGCGCAGGTGTACGAGGAAGAGGTTGCCCTCGGGCAGATGGCCGAGGAGCTGGGCTTCGACACCCTGTGGCCGGTGGAACACCACTTCTTCGATTACGCGTTCTGCCCCGACAATCTTCAGCTCCTCACCTACTTCGCGGCGAGCACGTCGAACATCAAGCTCGGCACCGCGGCGATCATCCTCCCGTGGAACGATCCGTTGCGCGTCGTGGAGAAGGTCTCCATGCTCGATCACCTGTCCAAAGGCCGGGTCAAGCTCGGCTTCGGCCGAGGCCTGTCGCGACGGGAGTACGAGCCGTTCATGGGCGTGGAGATGGACGAGTCACGCCAACGGTTCGACGAGGCATCCCAGATGATCGTCGATGCGTTGGAGACCGGGTGGCTCAAGGGTGAGGGCCCGATGTACCCCCAGACCCCGGTCGAGATCCGCCCGCGCCCCCTGGAATCGTTCAAGGGTCGCACCTACGCGGTGGCCAACTCCCGTGACTCCGTCGACGCCGCGGCCAGGATCGCGGGACAGATGATCCTGTTCGCCGAGACGAACTGGGAGCGCAGGATGGAATCGATCGAGCAGCATCGCGCCCTGTACCGCGAGCTTCATGGGTCGGAGGCACCGGGCATCCTCACCGCGGACTTCACCTATGTGCACCCCGACGCGGACATCGCCAAGGAGCGGGCCGAAAAATACCTGGCTGGGTACCTCCACACGATCCTCAATCACTACGAGCTGATGAACGACCACTTCAGCGAGATCGAGGGCTACAAGGGCTACGGCCGCCAGGCGGAACTGCTGGCCAAGATCGGGGTCGAGGGCTACATCGACGGGTTTCTCCGCTCGAACGCCTACGGAACCCCGGACCAGGTATTGGAGAAACTGACCGCCCGACGGGAGATCATCGGCCCGTTCGAGCAGTGCACCTGTTTCCGGTTCGGTGGAATTCCCTTTGAGGAGGCGCAAGCCTCGATGCGCCTGTACTCAGAAGAGATACTCCCCGTCCTCCACGGCTGGGACTGAAGGGCCAGAACCTCAGGTCGAAGGGTCACCCTTTCGAACTGAGGTTCTGTTCTCTCAGGCGTGCCCGCTGCGCAGCAGCTTGCCGGGCAGAGCACCATTCGGGTCCACCTGGTCGACATCGTCCTCGCGGATCACGGTGCCGTTGACGACGACGGCCTTCACCCCTTTGGACTTCGAGATCAGGCGATCGGCACCACCGGGAAGATCGAACACCCGGTCCTTGCCCTGGTGGCCTACCCCGTCGGCATCGAAGACGACCACATCGGCGGGCTTGTCTATCTCGAGCGTGCCGCGGTCGGTGATACCGAAGATCTCCGCCGGTCGTTGGGTGAGCATGTGGATGGCCTGTTCGAGGGTGAACGCCTGGCGCTCGCGAACAAAGGTGGCCAGCATCTCGGTCGAGTACTTGGCATCACAGAGTTGGCTGGCGTGGGCACCCGCATCGGACAGGCCGATCATGGTGTTCGGGTCGCTCAGCAGTTCCTGGATGGCGTCGGGATCATGGTTGATCACATCCTGGGTGATGCGCATGTCCAGATCGGCATCGAGCGCGAGATCGAGAATCACGTCGACGGGGTCCGCGCCTTCGGCATCGGCCAGCGCCTGAACATTCTGGCCTTCCATTTCGGGATTGGCCGGGTACCAGCTGATGTCGGTACGAGCCCACCGGTCACCGATGACCCCGCCGATACCGGCCTTGGCCTTGAATTGCTCGCGCCATTCAGCGTCGGCGTAGATGGCCTTCTTCTCATCGTCGGTTCGCGCTTTGGAGATCGGCCCGAAACAGCGCAGCGCCTCGTAGATGAACGGCGCCTTCCAGTTCATCTCGAACTGCACCGGCTGGACAGCCACCTGCGGGTAGACCGGCAGGCCCCGATCCGCGATGACGGCCGCCTTGGCCAGTTCATCGCGATAATCCTGGTTCGGCACCCCCGACAACAGCGCGGTCCAAGACACTGGCCGGCCGGTCTGCTCGGCGATGTGGGCGAACTCGTCGTGACCGAGCCCCCGCCCCACGGTCGCTTGCATCACACCGGCGCCCAGCTCACCCATAACCGAGGCGATCTCATAGATCTCCTCGATGTTGGCCAGCCGGCTGGGAACCGGTTTGCCGTCATAGCCGACATGAGTGCCGGCCCGGGAGGTGGCGAATCCGAGCGCACCGGCCTCCAGCGCCTCCTTGACGATCTGGCGTTGGGTCGCGATCTCGCCCGGGGTGGCCTCCCGTTCGACCGATTCTTCATCCATGACGAACATGCGCAATGCGGTGTGACCGACGAGTGCCGCCATGTTGACCGCGCAGCCGCCGGTCTCGAGCGCGTCGAGGTACTGGGGGAAGGTCTCGAAGGGCCAGTCATCGCCCAGGCCCGCCCTCAGCGCGTCGACGCTCATTCCCTCGACGTTCTCCAGGGTGCGCATGATGAGTTCTCGGTGCTGAGGCCGGGTGGGAGCGACGGAAAAACCGCAGTTACCCATGACGATTGTGGTCACCCCGTGCCACGGCGAGCAGGTGACCATCTTGTCCCAGATGATTTGGGCGTCGTAATGAGTGTGGATATCCACAAAGCCCGGCGAGACGATCTTGCCGGTGGCGTCGACCGTCCGAGCCGCCTCTTCGGGCGCATGGCCCATGGCCACGACCTTGCCGTCCTTGATGCCGAGGTCTCCCCCGATCCGGGCGGCACCCGTGCCGTCGATGATCGAACCACCGGTGATCTTTAGGTCATACATGTCTTGGTTGCTCCAATGCGAGGGTCGGAATCTGGGGTCGGTGAGATGGCTGGATGCTCAGACCGGGGCGGGGTCGGCCTTGGTCCCCAACCCGTAGAGCTCGGCCACATTGTTGTGGAGAATGGCGCGCTTTTCTTCGGGCAAGAGCTCCTGGGTGTGATCGGCCAACATCTCCTGGCTCCAGGGCCAGGTGCTGTCGAGGTGGGGGAAGTCGTTGGCCCACATCAGCATCTGGTGCAGCGGGCTGTCGTCGAGGCGACACATCTTGAAGGCCACCCAGTCGTCCTGGAACGTGAGGCGGACGTTCTCCAGGCAGTACTCCGAAGGCATCTTCTCCATCCCCTTGTAGCCCATGACCGCACCCTCCCGCTTTACGGCATGGTCCATGCGGTACATGAAGTGGGGCATCCAGCCTGCGTCGGCTTCGGTGCACACGATCTTCAGATCGGGCAGGCGCTCGAACACCCCACCCAACACGAAGGTGGCAATGGTGTCCTGGTTGCCGCGAATGATCGAAAAGAAGCTGTTGATCTTCGGCCCACGATGGCGCTGACCGCCCATGGTCAGGATGTGGAAGCCCATCGGCATTCCGAGGTCGATCGATGCCTGGTAAAGCGGGTCCCAGTACGGGTCGTCGTAGTCAGGACTGTTGCGGTTGAACGCGTCGGCCGGAAAGCCGGGCATCATCACCCCCTTCAGCCCCAACTCTTTCATGGCCTCCAGGTCGCTGATGGCCCGCTCCACGTCAAGACATGCCGTCTGCCCGAGACCGTGGAGGCGGTCCGGGTCTGCCGCACAGAACTCGGCCAACCACAGGTTGTAGGCATCCATGCACGCTTGTTTGTACTCGAGGTCCTTGTGGTTGCACAGCACCATCCCGACCGAGGGATAGATGATCTCGCCGTCGACTCCATCGCGTTCCTGGTCGGCGATACGGGCCGAGCCGTCCCAGCCACCACGATGCAGATCCTCAAATCGGCGACCGAACGATGACAGCTCTTCGGTGGGTATCCCGGCTGAGGACAGCGGGCCGACGGCGATCGGCTTGCGCATGCCAGGAATAACGTAGAAGTCGCCCTTTGTTTCGTGGGAGAAGATGTGGGGAGCCTCATCCCGATAGCGAGGCTCGATGCGCGCCGTGTAGCAGTCCGGTGGTTCGGTGATGTGCGAGTCCGCGCTGATGACGGGCTCGCGGACAGCCGATGTAGTCATGAGATCCCCCTGGTAGACCAACCCCCGGGTGCGGATCCCGACCATGGGAAGCCGGGACATCGTGCGGGAGCCTTGCGAAGCAGAGCCCCAGTGTACGGAACAGTATGGTGCCCGCTTCAAGTTGCCGACAGCCCGGCCGAAGGGAAGGACCCGACCAGCGGATCCCCTCAGCACGGAGAGTAGTCTTGTGGGTGAGGAGAGTCGCCAACCGGCCCACATGGACGGAGGTCTCGATGGCCGAACAACAGATCTTCATCAGCTACGCCCGCAATGATCAAGGGTTGACCGACCGCATCAGGGTGGCATTGGAACAGGCCGGTTTCGTGGTCTGGCAGGACACATCGAACCTTCGGGGTGGGGAAGATTTCCCCACCGAGGTCGAGCAGGCCATCCTCTCGTCGGCCGCGCTCGTAGTCGTGCTGTCGGCCTCCTCGGCCGACTCCTCGTGGGTCTCTCGCGAGGTGGATCTGGCGCTGTCGACCGATGGGCGGGTAACGGTGGTACCGGTCCTGATCGATGACGATCACAAGCTCGTGCGGCTCGAAGACATCCATCACATCGACCTGAGGGCCATTCGCCATGCGATCGGCGCGGAGGTGATCGCCGGGTTCCAGACCGCCATGAGCGATCTTGTCACCTCTCTGAACAAGCTTTCGCCCATCCACGCGCTCTTGCGCCGGTTGGAGTCGACCGATCCCGAAGAACGAGAAGCGGCCGCGTTCGACGCCGCCACCACCACGACCGCCGATGAGGTCGTGACCCGGCTCAGCGAGATCGTCGAGTCTGCCGACGAGGCGATCGACGTACGGTTCGAGGCGGCAAACGCGTTGGGCAAGATGGGCGACCGACGGGCGGTGGCCGCGCTTCACAACCAGTTGGGTGATCCCAACCCCGACATCATCGCCGCCTCGGTCCGAGCCCTCGGCATGCTCGGTGCCACCGACTCGATCGAGGACATCCGGCTCCTACTCGAACAGGCCGAGGACCGCTTCGTGCGAGAGAGCGCAGCCCGAGCGCTGGGCCGACTCGGCGCCACCGGGCATCTCAGCGCGCTGATCCACCGGATGCGAAACGACCCGATCTCCGATGTCCGCGACGCCGCGGCCGAGAGCATCTGGCACATCTATGAGATCAGGCGCCTCGCCGGAGAGGACCTGCGACGAGCATTAAAGGCGCTCCAGCGGGGCGGCTACAGCCTCGATGAGGTCAAACACGGCTGGGTGCGGGCCGAAGAGGTCTTCAACGAAAGGACCTGGGCCGAGGTGACCATCGACATCCGCGAGGGCCAGGATCGAATCCATCAGATTGAACCGACCTGACCGGGACGAGCCGCACGACCGAAAGGCTCAACGACCGAGCAGGAACTCGGCGTTGCCACCCCAGAACGCGTCCTCGAACTCCGCGGCCAGCGGGCCGGCCCGCCGCCGATAGACATCGGCGTGTGGTTCACCCTCCGCATGGGGATAGTCAGCGCTCCACATCAGATACGGGCCCACCTGATCCATCGTGATGCCCGGACTCTCGGTGGCGAACGAAGACAGCCGCACCGACCTACGCACATAGTCGCTGGGCTTCATGGACAGATCGATCGAGGCCCGACCGGTGATGGCCAGCTCGCTGTAGGGCGTGGAGTCCAACCGGCGCAACAACATCGGGAACCAGTCGGTCATCACCTCCATGACCCCCCAACGCAGGCGCGGATGGCGCTCCATCACCCCGTTCAACACCAGGTCGGCCAAGGTGATGAAGACATCAAAGCCCAGAAGAGGGAACGCCATCATCGGGACGTAGTGGGAATGGTGGCCGTCGTACCATCCATCCTCGAAGGGGCGGTTCGGGTTGGCCCCCACATGAAAGACCGGGTTGATGTCGTAGTGCTCGAACATCGACCACGCCCGGTCAAGATCTGGGTGCGACGGGCGTTTTCCGTCGACCAGCCCGGCGGGTATCCATCCCAGCCTGATACCCCCTTTGGCGAGGGCCTTCAGCTGGCGTTCGAGCCAGTCCAGGTCATGGAGCTCGAGATGACCGACCGGATGAAGCCGGGTGCCCGCATCGGCACGAACCTGTACCGCCCATCGATTCCATGATTGCTCATTCACCAAGCGGGCCTCGGGTTGATCGCGCAACGCGAGATTCCAGTTGAGACCCCAATGGGGGAAGACGATCGACTCGTCGGCGCCGATGTCGTCCAGCATCGCGACCCGAGACGCGCCTGACCAATAGTGGTCAGGAAGATCGTTTCGGTAGTCAAATGGGCACGGATCCCCGACACGGCAAGCCTCCACTACCGGCCCTAATGTCGTGAAGTCGCCGGAGGTAGAGATCCAGGTTTCGAGAATCTTCCGGTCCTGCCACGACACCCACTCCCAGCCGTTCTCATCGCGCTGGAAGTCGAGGGCCAGGTGCTGATCGCCCGGGTCGGCGTACTCGCGCCACATCTCGGGTAGCTCATAGAGGTGCGAATCGGCATCCACGATCGCCGTCATCAGAATCTCCTTGCCGCGGTATCCCTACCGCGTCGGGTCTCGGCCCCACCATCGTTCCATACTCAACCGTATGGGGCCATCGCCGATCGCATGGCGATCACCAGCCGGTCTCGACCAGGAAGCGGTCGACGATGGCATTGAACTCGTCGGGTTTCTCGAAGTAGGGGGAATGACCCGATCCGGTTATCTCATAGACCTTGGCGTTGAGCGCGGGTGCGGCCGAACGCAGGGCCGGCGCGGGCAACAGGGCGTCGCCGTCGGTCACGATCATGATGATGGGCACATCCAGCCGGGCGAGAACCTCGTCGCCCACGGTGACCATGAGCTTCTCGGTGTCCAGGGGATAGCCGGGATTGAACCCGCTGATCTGGGCGTACAAGAAGGCCTTGGCCGGATCGCGCTCGGGTAGATCGGCCGAGACCGCCAGACCAGCCAGGCCGCCGAGGCTCGTCACCCGCGCTTCGATGCTCGCACGAGCCTCCGCGATCTCGGGGGTCATGACCGGCCCAGGGGTGTTACCCATGACCACCCCGGCGACGCGATCGGGGTGGGCGATCGCCGTGAGTATCGCCGTCCACCCACCCATCGATTGAGCCACGATGACGGCGCGCTCCACCGAGGCGTCGTCCAGGATCCGGACCATGTCGTCGCCAAAATGGTCGGCTCGGACATCGTCCGCCGCCGCTGATGAACGCCCAAATCCCCGATGGTCGAAGGTGATGACCCGGTACCGGTCAACGAAGTGGGGCACCTGCTGGTACCAGATCGCCGCATTACCGCCTCCGCCGTGGGCGAACACCAGCGCCGGTCCTTCACCATGGGCCTCGTAGTACAACTCGGCCTTGTTGGCCGTGACGATGGGCACGAGCACTCTCCGTTCGAAGCTGGGGACCGACGGCCCCGACAGATGTCATCTTTGGTCAGCATCGCAGGTCTTCGTGCCCCGCTCTTGTCGCCTGCGGCACTGACCTTGCTCAGCCCAGGGCTGTGCCGCTCAGACCACGGCCTCGCTCAGGACAGATGAGCGATTCGGCCACATTGGCTCCCCATCCGCTCGGCCTCGTGGTGGAGTTCTGCTCTGGACGCGCCGATACAGACCCATGACCGTGATATCACGAGGGGCGTGGGCGTGCGGTTCGCAACCCACCGGATGTTCGACATGGATCGCCGACCGTTGGCGGATCTCGTACCGCCGAGCGATGCGCGGCGTGATCCACGACATCAGGACCGATATCGCTCAGGCCGAACGATGGGGGTACGACGTTGGCGACTTGGAAACCGCGCTGGTCGAGGCCAAACAGGCCAGACGGGACCGCCCGCCGGCACCCTGGCATCGGGTCGCAGCTCGCAACGACCGCCACAACACGGCCGCACACTACTGGGTGATGCCCCTCAAAGATGTCGGCCAGCGAGTCCAGGCCACCATCAACCCATAAGAACGTGTGTTCGTTTTGGTGGCTGAACCGGTATCATCGAAAGGTGGGTATGCAGCGCGGGCGCCGCTATGACGAGCTTCGAGTGGCCGCCGCCAAGATCGACGGTGTCGGTCACCGACTGATGATCCTCGCCGCTCAACGAGGCCTGTCCGGGGAGCTCGACGACGTGCGCCAGGAACTGGACCGGGCCCAGGCCCGTCGGTGGGCATTGATCGCGATTCAGCTCGCAAACGGCGCGACGCCGGCCCGCATCGCGATGCGGGCCGGCGTCGATCAAACTCAGGTTGAAGAACTCGCCGAGGCCCTTCATCGGGCTCACCTCGGCTTCGGCAGCTGAGCCTCAGCTACTTCGGGCGAAGTTGTGCGTACCGTGCCAACCCTTGTCGGTCTTGGTCAGACCGATACCAACCTCGGTCCACCCTGGGTTGGTCATGTTCGCGTAATGGCCGGGGCTGTTGACCCACATCTCATGGAAGCGAGCGGCGACCTCTTTCGGGGTCATGTTGCCGTTGCTATGCCAAACGATGTTCTCGCCATGGCCCCTTCGCGAGGCGAAGAGGTTGCCGTAGTCGGCACTATCCGAGTGACGGAACCCACTGCGTGACATCTCCAATGACCATTTTTCGGAGAAGGCGCTCAGGTCGGCCGCGGCCTTGAGTTGGCTCAATCCCAGGCTGGTCCGAAGACCGTTCAGCAAGCGCAGCGACTCCTGCTCGGCCTCGCTCAACGAGGCATCGCCGGCGGGTGCAGGCGCAGGCGCCGGTGCAGGCGCCGGTGCAGGCGCCGGCGCCGGGGCCGGGGCAGGCGCCGGGGGATCTACGCTCAGGGTGGTCCCGGCCGGCGGAGAGGCGAAATCGGCGCCACCGGCCGCGGTCAGCTGTTGTTGTTCGCACGCAGCACTGGCCAGTGCGGCCACGACGAGTATCGCCGAACTGCGGCGGATCCGACGCCGACGGGGGCTTGAGGCACCGGCCCCATCGGAACCGACCTCCGAGCCCGCATCGGCTTCCGCCAAGGTGTCCTCACGTACTGTCTCGAAGCCGCGCATTCCTGTCCGCCTTATTCTCGCCCGCACATTTCAGTAATGTGACGAAATCCACCTTATGGCAAAGGTATCGCAATTCCCATGATCCGTTCGACCTTCTTCAAGAACTGTGTTTCCACCTGCTCACGGTGACCGCACCGCGGCCCCGACACCGAGGCGACCGGAGAGAATCGGCTTGGAGACTGGCCCGATGGCCGGCAGGCAGTGCTCGCCACAAGGCCCTAGGCTTCGCGGCGCATGGATCCCTCACTGAGTTCCCGGGCCGCTTCAGTCGGTCAGCGTCTTCGTCAACGAAATGACACCATTGGCGTGTCCGAGTCCGCATCGGGCGGCTTGATCGCGGCGGCCTTGCTGTCGGTACCAGGGGCGTCGGCCTATTTTGTGGGGGGCACCGTCGTATATACCATCGCCGCCAGTCGAACCCTGCTCGCGGGCGAGATCGTGACGCCGGACGGGATGCGCGGTGCCACCGAGGCTTTCGCCCGCTGGCAAGCCGAGTCGCTGCAGGCCAAGCTCACCACAACCTGGGCGCTCGGCGAGACCGGAGCAGCCGGCCCGACGGGCAACGGGTACGGCGACCCGGCCGGCCACTCCTGGTGCGCGGTCACCGGGCCCCGTGAGCTGGTCCACTACACCCACACCGGCGCCGAGAATCGGGAAGCGAACATGATCGCCTTCGCCGCCGCCGGACTTGATCTCCTGGTCGAAGCCCTCGAGTAGGAGGCCAGCGGATAGCGAGCCAGAGTGCCGGGGTCGCTCGTCTGTCCTGAGCCAGGCCGTGGCCCCTCAGGGTTCGAGCCGAGGCCTTCAGAGCCGGGCGGACACCAGATCGTCGATGCCCATCGCGTCGCGCAGGGCGATGGTGGGTTCCACGGTCCCGGGGTCGAGGGGCGTGCCGGTGCCATCCGCGATACGGGTCATCATGGTGAAGTTGGCCACGGTGGCCGCGGCCTCGACGAACCCTAGAGCACCGAGGGCCTCGATGACATCAGCGACCACGACGGCGAGCTGGGCCGGCGACGCGTCGAGCGACGCGGCTACCTCCGAAAAGCGCATCAGCAGTTCCCCGTGCGGCACCCCACCCCCACGGCCGGCACCGACCGCCTGAAAATCGACTGGTTCGCCCGCATCGTCGCTACTCAGACCGAGCAGCAGGGCGTGGGAGGTCGTTCAATAGAAGCAGCCGTTGACCTGCGAGGTCTTGGCGGCGACCAGCTCCAACTGGCGCCGGTCAAGGCCGGGCCGATGCCAGTCCAGGGCCATTTGGCGGTCGAATGGCACATAGCCGACCTGCTCGAGATCGATGATCTGACGATACGAGTCGGGTACCGCGGTGAGGGCCTTGATCACGTTGGGGGCTGAGCCACCTCGATACAGCCATTCGAGCTCGGGGCCGGCATCGCGGGCGCTGACGGTCGGAACCCAGTGATGGTGCTGGTGCAAACCGGCGGGCACCACCTGGGTCGGTTCCCCCGGCTTGGGTTCGGGCAACGCCGGCAGCTCCGACCCGACGATGCGAACGAAGCGCTCGATGGCCGCAACCCGGACGACCAAGGTGACCAGCTCGACGTACTGTCCTTCGGTCAGACCTCGGCCGAGGATGTCCTGATACCACTCGCTGGTCAAGGTCCCCGGTGCCCGCGCCAGTCGATACGCCGCATCCACCGCGACCCCAGGCAGGTCGTCGGGTCGGTCTCGATCCGGCGTTGATGACGGTGCCACCCAAGGCGCCAATGGGTCAGGATCGGACAGGGCGGCGATCACGACCCGGGCGATGCCGAGCCGCTGCGCGCTGGTCCACCAGGTCCCCGGGGTAGCAATGCTGGTCCACGCGTGTTGTTGCGCTCGCACCAGATCGTCGCGGATGACCATGTCGACGTCGGCATACCAGTCCATTGAAGCAGTCTCGCACGTCGAGCACTTTCCCTCCAGGACGGTTCCTGCCCATCGGACAGGCCCGCGGTCGGCGTGGCAAGATCCGATGCATCTACGAGCATCGAGGCCAATCCATGTACGAGTGGGAGGAACGGGCAGGTGGGTGAGCTGGTCGATTTCTATGAGCGGTACATCGAGGTGTTCAATCGACAGGCCCACGAGGAGTTTGCGGCCTTCTTCCATCTTCCGGTCACGGTGATGCACGCGACCCGCTATGACGGGCGACGTGCCGGCCGACCCCTGGTGTCGGTGTCCGATCCGACGGCCTGGTCGGGCCCGCTGCCCGGCCACTGGGATCATTCCACCATCGATTCGCTCGTTCCGCTGGAAGACGTCGCCGGGTTCGTCCCTCATGCCGAACTGGTACCCGATGGGCCTCACCGTGAAGGTCTGCTCGCCACCGTCTCCCGCTGGCACCGGGACGGCGAGCCCTACGAACAGATGCATGTCCTGTATCTGCTCACTCGGGAAGGCGGGCGCCTGGGTATCAAGGTCGTGGTCGAGTTGTCCTCCGCTCGCCGAGCGGACCGACCATGACCGGCCGTGATCAGCCACTGAGCGGGCCAGCCCGCGACCAGCCACAGAGCGGGCCAGCCCGCGACCAGCCACAGAGCGGGCCAGCCCGCGACCAGCCACAGAGCGGGCCAGCCCGCGAACGCGAGTCGGATCGCGAGCGTTGGAATCGGAAGTATTCGTCGGCCCAGGACAGCGACGATCCACCGGCCGCCCTCGTGTCGGTCCTCGATATGTTGCCCACGTCCGGGCGCGCCCTCGACATCGCTGGCGGTCGAGGCACCACGGCCGCGGTTCTCGCCTTGAGAGGACTACAGGTCACGGTCGCCGACGTGTCGCGCCTCGCGCTGGACATGGCCGTGCGCCGGGCCGGGCAGCTCGACGTATCCGTCGAGACGGTCGAGATCGATCTCCGGGCCGATCCGCCACCGGCCGGCCCGTGGGAACTGATCACCGTCTTCCACTATCTGGACCGGGCCATCTTTCCCAGCCTGATCGATCGGCTCGTGCCCGGAGGGCTATTGGTCGTGGGCATCGCGACGCGCACCCATCTTCAACGCCACAGCAGACCCGGGCCGGGCTTCGTGCTCGACGACGGAGAGATCCTCACCCTCACCCCGGGCCTCGACATGGTTCACCATCGTGAGGAATGGGACCGCACCGGTCGTCACGAGGCTGTGTTCGTGGGGCGCCGCCCCGGCCTCGCTGCCCCCGCCACCGATCCAACGTGAACCGAACCACCTCCGGGTGGCAACCTCTTGGGCATGGTCGAACCAGTCAATGCCGGGAGTGAGCCACCG
>Ga0316190_10000336_pt1 | contig 32442 bp, 21 predicted proteins | sample Eddworburrow2_MG_FD_204929 | JGI IMG/M metagenome (GOLD analysis project Ga0316190, IMG submission 204929) | Coastal sediment microbial communities from Maine, United States - Eddy worm burrow 2 | ecosystem: Environmental > Aquatic > Marine > Coastal > Sediment | place: USA: Maine | collected... | reverse complement strand
CCGATAGCGCGCGCGAGTTTTACCGGGAACTTGCATGGTGAATTCTCCTTTTCGGTTTTATCGTATAGCTCAAAATAGGAAAAGGAAGTTACTCAGAAAAGGTGTAGTTCGCCGGATGCTTACAGTAAATGAATGTTTGACGATTTCACTTTTGAATTGAGATGTTTTTTTCGTACTCTGCATCGGGAAAGTGCTCCTTTTTTGTTTATAATTGAGAATTCAAGTGCCTAATTATAAACACTTTGAAGCACTTTTCTTTCTTTTTTATTTTAGAATTTTAAGTGTTAATAATCGACGCCCCACTCTTTTAACCGGCATCATAATGTAATCTGGACTCAACTTGAGAACATCCTCTCCTAAACTCTCTATCAGCCCGTCGGGAACATCACTATTTACCACCCGAAAATAAGGGATCACCTCATAAGTGGATGGTGCAAGATCATCAGGAGTTAGATTTAATTGAAATATTCTCTCTAAAGGAATTGAGGTAACAGTGTCATATTGAGTAAAAACAAAATTATCAATTAAAGAGCTCAAAATTGTTACTTCATTTGTCTCAATATTACGAAATAACAACGGTCCAGTTTTCTTCCCAACCCGGGTTGGGAAATAAATAATTGACGTATCTTGAAATGTTCGAAAACTTGCCTTTATTTCGATTGTTTGGAAGTTTGTATCCCCATTAGGCATGTCGGAATACCACACCATTTGAGGTTCCACGATTGTGTTGGCCTCCATTTGTTGCACAAGCAATTGAGGCTTTTTCAATTCACCTCCCGAGCCAATTTGCTCAGAAGCATATATCAATTCCCCGTTAACGATGACAATACTGGTTTTTTCAAGCTTAAAATTTGCCAAATAGTAATAAAGGTTGAAGGATCCGCTAAGCCCTCTCTCATTGCTTTCAATAACAGTTGCAGGGAAAACAAAATGAAAGGCGCCCTCAGCGTCGGTGCGCGCGCTTACATCAAAGCCATCTAACCAAACATGCACATCGTCGGGTGAAATTTGATTGCTCAAACGAACTCTTCCGCTAATGCTTCGATTTACAGGTTTAATTTCGCTTTCATCAAAGGGGCTACTAACGCAGCCAACAATTAACCACGCCGAGCAAAAAAAAATTATTAGTTGTCCGAAAGAAAATCTATTTACCGCCATAATCATCTCACCAGTACTTAATTGCAACATTATTTATATCCAAGATATCTGCTCCTTCGTAAACATCAAACTTACCTCCACTGCGCTTAAATGGCAATTGCAGATAATTTTTCCCGATTTTCTCTACATTGGGGTGTATGCTTGTCAGGAGTTCTTGCGGCACTACTTGATCGGGCACAAGCATATAGGGAATAATCTCATATGAACCAGCGATAAATTCATTTGAAGCTACATTTGCGACATAACTCCTTATGTATTCTGTCTTGGAAAGTACAACATTTTCAATTGAGCCTAGCCCAACTAAAGTAGTGTTTCTGACCGTAATCTCCCCGGTGTCCAAATTTTTAAAAATCAATGGCGTTCGAAAGCCATCCACGTTAAACGGGAAAAAAACTTTAGCCTTTTCATGGACAGAACTAAGCGTCACCTGAATATTCAGAGGGGCGTTTTTTCTGTTGGATATCCTCGACGGCCGCACCATGACATCGATATCAAAACTCTTTATCATAAAAAACGGCTCATTGAAGCTACCGCTTGAATTTATTTTGTTTTCGGAATAAACGAAAGCCCCGTCTCTAACCACCAAAGATTCTTTATAGGGGACATAGTTCCCGACATAGCAAAACAATTCCAAGAGTGATTCGTTTACCACAGCAGAAGAGGCTGGCAAAAAAAGTTCAAAGTTCCCGTCTTGATCGGTTTTGGTTGAAATTTGCAACCCCTCAAGCCAAACAAAAACGCCAGATGCATCGTTAAAATTTTCCAATTGCACCTTCCCTCGAACAATTCGGTTATTGCCTGATATTTCATCGTCTCCTAGAAAAGAGTCAGTGCACCCGCAGAATAGAAACAAAACTATAAAATTAAGATAAGTTGAAATCTGGTTTAATTGTCTCATTTTAAAACTCCTCACAAATAGAAAAGCTTTTGTTCAAACCCTTGTCCGCCTGTCATCTAGTTAAATTTATTGAAAGACGAACCCGGCTTTCCGTATAAATAAAACAAAACTTATAATTGAGCGCCAAAAGTAAGGTAAAACCGCCGATCCTTTATAGCAATGCCCTCGAGCACAACGCCCTCATCTTTGATCAAATTGCGGCCGCTTGCATTTGCAAAAAGTTTAATGTTAAACAGACGAAAGGTTTTGCTTAGGTGTAAGTCAATATTACTTTGACCGGGAATGGGTATTGAAGTAAAAGGTTGAACATTACCGTTGATGCCATTAGATGCGTCTGGCCTTAACCAACCAACTTGATCATTCTCATAAAACAAATGCGCCTGAAAAGCATACCCCTTGTGAGCGACATTAAAATTAAAAATGCGCTTATGATCAGACTTGAATGGAAAAGCCGCTTTATCTGAAATGAAATATTTAGAAACAGCGAGATCAAGGGACACTTTATTTTTCAGAAAATAGACGCTGGCCTTACTTTCGAAGCCAGATATTTTCGCAGTTGGCTCATTATCAAAAAAAGAAACCGGAATTCGCGGGGTCGTAAAAAGTCTAAATTTATTTTCATACTGATTTTGAAAAAAATTTCCTGACAACTCCCACCCGGTAACACTACGTCCTGACTCAATGTCGCGCCCAAGTTTAAAACCCATTTCGAGACTAGCATTCTTTTCAGGCATTAATTTAGGCTGGTTCGCAATGGAGGACCACAATACTGGTGAACTGATTTGCTGAAACAGTGTAGGGAATTTGGTGTTACGACCATAAATCAAGTGACTATTCATGAAAATATCATTTTGATAGCCGCTAAAATCGAGTGCAAATTTAACAGTAGTTTCATTCCAGGTATTATTGCCAAACAAACCCGCAGAGCCAAAATCAGCTTGAGTTCCCCTGCCATCACCGCGTAAAACAGCCTTGTTTTGTCGGTCTCTAACGCGATCGTGTCTGACACTGGCGTCAACATCCATTGATCGCCAAAATCCAGACTCAAGCTTTCCGTGATATTTTACAATAGACACAAAACCATGGTGGTTACGTTGTAAATCTGCGCTTTCAAGTCCAATGTTTTGAATAAATGAAGTCTCGACTACATCAAGAAAATCAAGCTCGTTGCCCTGAAATTGATAAGAAAAAAGCCAATCGAAATTTTCCATTTTAATTACTTTTTCAGCATTCACTAAAAGAGCCATGTCAGAAAAGCTTCGATCAATATTGCTAGTGTCTCCCAAAACCTGACTGGTCAGCAATTGCGACTCCTCAAGTTGTTTATATGAGGTTGTCAGATTTAAATTATTGACACCAAATAGTTTACCACTGAATTTGACGGAATAAAGAATATTTGAATTATTTACGCTCTCATCATCATGATGATTATTGTAGTCAAGGGCGCTATAAACAGCCATGGCGCTAAGTATTCCTGCGTTGGAACTCTCAGGACTGCCTAAATTAGCGCTTAGATTCCCGATATGATGGAGTGATGAATTCTCCAGTTTTGTATTATTATCTAGAAAAAACCGTGTTTGTCCACCCTGCATTACCCTATATGAACCAGTTAAATTCCCAATCTTCCGGTGTAAGTGAAGACCCCAATTGCCAGATCGATAGGTTCCCAATCGCTGCTGAAAGCGAACGCTGTAGTCCTGGTTAACTTTGGGCACAATATTTACAACTCCAGAAAATGCTTCAGGCCCATAAAGCGCTGTGTTGCTACCTTTAATCAACTCAAATCTCTCAACACTTTCTAAATCGATCAAAGAAAAATCAAAAACATTGTCATAGGCATTATTCATTTTAACGCCGTTATACATAACAACAACCTCATCTGCATTTCCGCCACGGATAGTAATATTTTTTTGCCCGCTCAGTTTCTCTTCCACCTGCACACTATGATCTATTTTGAGCAGATCGCCAGCATCAACATACCCTCGCATTTCATAATCTTTCGCTTCAATCACAGAAACTGTTTGCGGCATATCCTTTTCGATTTCGAGCGCCTCACTCTTTCCTTCAATTTCAACACCTTGCAAAGGAATCACTCTGGGTCTCATGCCTACATAAAAACTCTCTTTCAACTTTGTTAAGCTAATTTCCTCCTGATAATAGGCGATATGCTTAAAAACAATAATCGTCTCATCTGTTGGGTTGGGTATGAATAGTGAAAATTTACCAAAAGCATCGCTCATACCGCCAATATTCTGACCCTTGACAAAAACATTGACAGTACGAAGCGATATGTGTGTATTGATATCCCTGATAACACCAGAAACCCTGTAGCCATCTTGCGCATTTCCCCCGATAACACTGAATAAAAATATGCATAAGCCAAATACGAAACGCTTGTTCGAATTATTCACAATTTAACCTCCTAAGTGTCTTCATAGAACCAACAAAACAAAACTAAATGCACGATGAAACATTAGTATGAGAACCATTTTGTCCATAGGCGTTCCTAATCAACACAAAACCAACTAAACCTCATAATAACATAATCATACGATAAACTTGACATCTCAGGGAATAATAAATGCCCATTTCTGCGCTAAAAAGAACAAACAAGTCCGCAAACAACTTTACTCAACATCACAAATGAGTATGTCTATATAGAGAAATGCATTGAACAAGAGCATCAAAACACTGTAAGTAGTTTAAAATTAATTGTCTATTTGTCGCTAAATCATTGCGCTAAAAACAACAAAGAGTAGAGGCTGCTACAAAACTGCACGAATCAACTCCCAGGTGCTTTTCAAAAATACAGACTTTGAATTAAAATCACGCCTTGTATAATCAGCCTCATATTTGACCGCCCCAATGCCTGGCAAAAAATAACTATGAGCGCTTCCTAACATTGAAAACAAAGTATCACCACTCGTCGTGTTCAAAATGTAAGTAGAAATCTCATACCAATTTACATCAATCACTTGCTCAACTTTATTGCCATAGGGAATGTGCGTCTTAAGCAATCCATCATTGCGAGCCTTCAAAAAGCTATGATAGCGAATAAGCTGCTTTTCCCCATCAGGCTTATACATGGTAAAAAGTGTGTCAACAGCATCGTTCCACTCTGTGCCCAGACCTTCACTCCCTTTAAACATTACCTTCCATCTTGATAAAATTAACGGTTTTCTAAATAACAGACCATAGGCTGAAGTCCGAAGGGACAAATTCTCAGTCACCTTCTGAAATACAGTCCCGACGCTATCTCTATAAAAAGGTATTTCCTCCTTTCCCTGGGAAAACCAATAAACTGTCGCAATGCCGGAAGTATCTTTCCTGATTACTTCTCTTTCAAAGTTGTAAACTTGGCTGATCAGAGAATCAGCCTCATCGGTAACAAAACCTCGAAAAAAAAGTTTTACGCCAACCTGTTCAGCTACAACTGTCACATCGCCGATTTGAGACAGCGTATCGCTTGAGTGCGGCTTACATGAAAAACCTAAAAGTACAAATAAATTCAATGCCAAAAATACAACAGGCGCCACTTGAGTTGTTTTATCTAAAAAAGTTTTCATTCGTCCCTCTATTGATTGTCTGTTCCCAATTGTAATCTTGTATTTCACCTCGCAAAGTAGAATGAATCATTTCCAATCTGCCAAAACCTCTCTTATCGACAAAAACAAAAATGATATTGGACTGACCCTGCAAATATTCATAAGTCCATTTTTGGTAAGGCATCAACTCCTGAGTGCTGGGGAAGCGTTCTATATGGGATGGCGCGCCATAAAGTATAAAAATCCTCCCACGGTCACTTCGCCATCCAGGCTCATAAAGGGAATTGTAATTTTGTTCTGTAAAGGCCACACGAGCCAGGTACTCATCGCGAAGCAACCACCCTGACACTGAATACTCTTGTCGTGTCTTATGCCATAAAAAATGTAGATATTTTCGCTTACCGGCTACATTGTCAAGTTGCTGGAAAATTAACTTTTCCTCACGGGTTACTAAATATTTCATCACTTCAAATTCAGTATCTATCTCGCGCTCAAGAAGTCGATTCAGAGGTCCAACGCTTTCCAGATCTTCCTGTAAAGCAACTGGCGCAACCTCTGGATTATAAATATAGAATTCTTTTCGCCCTTCACCTAGCAAATTCCCTGATGAATCAGCTATGCCATACATGGCAAAATACTTTCCAGTTGAAAATTTGGAAAGTTCGAGCGTACCCATTTCAATGCTTGTGTCGCCATGTTTTCTTCTTCGCCGTGAAAAACCCACATCCTTAATTTTTTTACCGTCGCCATTCAAAACATTTAAATAGACTTTATAGAGAGCTTTACCAATACTTTTGTTCAGATTGTACCCTTCAAAATAGAAAAAAATTTGCGCCGCATCGCGGCCAAAAACATTAACAGGAATTGGCACGACCTCGTAGTACCCTTTAACAAAATTACCAGCCTTACTACTGGAAGCGCGCTCAATGCTGGAAGCAAATTCAAGGCTGCTAACCTGCACATGATCAGACAAATAGGAAGTCGCCGCAAAAGAAATTCTGGAGCTGTCAACCTTGCCGGCGTCACCCATATCTTTCACCCGCATACGAATAGTATATAAACCCGCCGTGTCAATAAAATACCGTAATACATCAACAAACTGAAGGCTGCTATCAATAGTAGCCGGATCACCGACAGTTTGAACAACAGACCAAGCTTTATTAGCCCACAACTTACCTTCTATCTCTATCTCAATATCAAAAACTAAATTGCAGGAATACAAATCTTCCTGATTAGAGGTATATTGAACCAAGGCCTGCGGAATGGCATAATAAATTTCCAAATAAGATTCTTTATTTTTATCCCGAAATTGGGCGACATCAAGGTTTAAGCCCAATCTATCATTGGCATTAGCTGGTTTTATCCAACAACAAATAATTCCAAAGCAACACAATAGCAAAACTAACATGCATGGGCGCATCATTTTCAAAGTTTTATTCATTATTTCATCTCAACTAAAAATTTGAACCTTTTGAAAAAATCGTAGAAACTATAACGTAACGCTCAAAATCGAATACTAATGGTAAAATCTACAACGCAGACACAGTATATGATTAGATCCGGTTAGTAAGGCTGATATTCGCATCTCCGAACTAAATTCTAAAACTAAATCGCTATTTATGGAATGTAATGATAACAAAATAATCGATACGCGACAGAACTTTTGCTGACAAAATATCTTCCGTTATCAAGACCCGTGGAACAAGTAGCAATTTCGCAAAAGAATCTATCCCACTACTGCTCTCGCGCTAAACGTACTTTCGATATGCAGGTCAGGTTCTAAATAGAAGTACAATTAGTTACACTTTTCATTTCATAGTTTCATGTAAACTTATAAAGTTATACAAAAACCACTGGAGAATATATCAAAAAAAATGGGCCGAAACAAAACTGTTTCGGCCCATTTAAACTAACAAAAAGCTGTAAAGATAAGGTGATGTTTGTACTTAGAAGCCGAATGACAACGTAAAAATATTGCTGGCGTCAAAAAAATCAACATCACGATAGGTATAATCAACAGTCAGTCCAATTTTCTCCGTTTTATATTGAAAACCGGCTCCGGCGGTTAAGCCATAGATATTCGCATCGTCCGGCGCGTCGGGAGATAAACTATACCCGGTTCTAATAAAGAACGTATTATCAAAATTATACTCGAAGCCATAACGGATGGTGTCATCACTAAAGCCGTCGTCTGTATAAGACGAAGAAAGTGTTACATTGCTTTGTTCATTGACGACATAGTCATAGCTCAGGCCAATTGTAATAAAAGATGGCAATTCATCCTTTTGAGTAACAATTGATAATGGTGATGCTCCCCGGTCAGCCTGATCAATTTGAGAATTTTTGTAAAAACCTGAACCTCTATATTGAATAGCAGGTCCAATATTTTTCACAACCACGCCAATACTCAGTCCTTCAACATCGGCCAAACCTTTATATTGAACGCCGAAATCAAAAGCTGCGCCGGAAGCACTAATTCTTTCAACTGATTCAGAGACAAAGTTGATAGTGGTTCCTATCGATATTTTGTCAGTTAACAAACGCGAATACGTTAAACCCGCAGTTATAAATTGCGGACTATATGTCCCGGCTCCACCATCAGGCGCATACTCTGTAGTAATATCAATGTCGCCTATGTCCATCGCTTTCAGGCTGAAACCAAGGGTTCCAAGTCCTTCAAACCGAACACGTAATGCGGCATAGTTAACGCCAATATCAGCAATGTGACTCATGCGTGAAAACGTTACATCCGCAACATGAGCAGATCTGTCGACACCGGCAGGGTTCCAAAAAATAGCATCTGCGCCTTCCACCGTCGAAATCGGGGCGCCTCCCATAGCCATGTACCTGGCACCAACAGGTATCAGCAGTTGGGCTGCTGCACTTGTGCCGGTGCGCGGCTCGCTTGCAATTCCATCCACAGAGGCAATCATAATCGCCAAGCAGAGAATCGTCAATATATGAAAAATACTCTTCATAGTTTCCTTCTCCTTAACCAAGCTGGATAATTTGTTCAACATTATTATGATGGTTAAATCGCATACTCAATCTCCTTAGAATGCACGTAAGAATTGTTGCTCTTGCGCTATAAAAAGCTTCAAGTTCTTAGTGACACTCAAGCCTGGAAATTCAAGATGCGCAATATAAAGCCCGCTAGCTACCGGAAGGCCATCTTCATTTTTTAAATTCCAGGTTGTGAACTGAGCAGGATCATCCTTTTCAATAACCCGAACCAATGTGCCGGCCAAGTTAAATACTCTAATTATAGCCTTTTCTGGTAAATGACTAAATGTCACATATCGCTCAAAACGATTCCCCTCAAAAGCATTAATGCCGTAATAAGGGTTGGGGAAGACATTAGCCAGTTCTGCTATATCACTATTAGCCAGTTGAGCACTACTTGACTTTTCCAGTCCAACCGTACTAAATGTAAATCTATCAAGACTGGTATTGGGTTTGGTCATTGTAATTCGGAAAATGGTTCCTTGTTCAGGTAGCTGAGCGTTCACGTTAGCAGGAAATGTTGGATCTGTTACATCACCGCCATTCCAATTAGCAAAAACCATCCTCATGAATCCAGGCTTACAATTCCAGCCCGGAGAGGTGTCTTTGAGTGCCCAAAGAGAATTCTCATTCGGATAAACGCCATCTGCTTCATGCGCCGCGACCAAGGCATTATAGCCAGCCTCACCCGGTGATGTATCCAGCGGCATAAGCCAATAAATACCGTCGGTAAACGGATCATTTGAACCACCAGACACGCTATGATCATCAGGACCAAAATTGAATAGGCCATCTCCGTTAAAGTCAAGAATCCATGGGAACAGACGGTAATCATCGCTGGTGTCACTGGCATCAGGGCCAAGATCCCATAGTTCAAAAGGAACATCCTCAACCGTCAAGGTTGACCAATTGAAATAACCTCTTCCGCCCGCCGCAGTAAACCGAATTTCATACTCACGCCCCACTAACGAAGCGATACCTTGATCCGACTCGCCAGCTCCGCCTGAATATTGGGTTGTACGCGCCAGAAAATTCCCATACGACGCATCTGCGGCGCTTGTGCTTTGAATTCCCCAACGAGACCCATTCGCTTGCTGTCTGCCTGATGGTCGATCCTCTCCATTAAAAAAAGGAAAACCATTATTATTAAAACCAAAAGCACCCATATCAGGTGGGTCAAGCGCGCCATTTGCATTGGCTACAACTGTAAGGAATTTATAGTCTTCCGGGGCGCCAGTCACTGTAGCAAGAAAGCCGTCTTTAGCCAAATAGTCCGCATCTCCCGACTGATTTGTCTGATTTGCCAACACCAACTTTCCGGAACTGGTATTTCTCAAATGCCAAACAGGAAGTACAAATACCACTTCAGTACTATCACCTTCATCAGAAATTTCCCATTCCGAATAAAGGCTATCGCTAAAGGTAACCTCATAATTCGAACCTGTCACTTTAGCCATATCAACAATATTTACAACAACATTGCCGTCACTACTACCATCGACATGCTCCGTCTCGACAACATCGCTAATTGCCGTATTATAACGATCACCGGGTTTGGTTGTCTGCGGAACTACAGTGACAATAGTAGGTGAACTTTCAAGTGTTTTCAACGTTGCGTCCGGTCTTGTATTAAACCCATAAGCGGTAACGCCAAAATAGTAAGTTTGTCCATTGACCAAATTAAGCTCACGAATTTGATCCCGGTCTAGTGTCAGAGAGCGCGCAAGTCCAGAATTTGTACCAAACTGCACAGGAAGCTCAAGCACCAAACCTGAACCAATGTCAAAGGTCTTTTGGGAAATCGTAGTCACCTCGTTCGAAACATCATAACTGGCCAATTTAATGCCTTGATCAAGACTGGCGCGGGCACGATTGAACTGGTAAACATTGTAACCCTCAAAAATGAAACTCTGATCTTTGTATCCTTCTGTGGCCGCAAGACCACCGCCATCAGCACCCCAATCTAAAAGGATTTCCCCGTCATACTCACTTACAGCGACTATCGGAGCGGGAGGAGGCTTAGGCACAACAAATAAATTATCAAAAGTTTCCTGGGCAAAACTATCTACAAATTTAAGATAGTCGACACTTGACAAACGACTTGAACCCATCGCCGCCATCATTGCAACAACAACTTCCTGAGTATCGCCTAGTGCAAAAGTTACCGGTCCGGAGGCTAACAAAATACGACGATCACCCGGATTAGTGTCAATCCAGCCAGTATTCGCAACAGGATCGCCAGTCAAAGTAAACTTGGTCACCTGATTGGTAACTGGATTAACCCATGGTATCTGAGCAGTGCCCGGTTGCGGCATAAAACCGCGCAACAGGTTCCACCACTCCAAAGTTCCTGTTTCATAATCACCGCCGAGGCTAGGATCGGTAGCAGGACCGCCCGGATAAAAATAGCCAAAGGAAGTCATCGGCAGATTCCTATACCCCGGTCGCTTTTCCAGGCCAAAAATAGCGGTGCCTGCAGGATCTTCAACCAATGGACCGGCAAAAAAGTCATATCCTGAAGCGGCAGCTGTAAAACCAGCCGCAGCAAAGTCTGGATCATTGGTATTGGAATCATAGGCAAAACCCAAGCTTGACAAAGTGTCGGAACCCGCAAAATCATTCGTAAAGGTTCCGTTATCCGGATCAGACCATTGACAAACAAAAAAGCTGTCGACAACAGCATTAGCCGGTGTAGACGTTGCGCCTTTGTAAATCATACGGAATTGTTTAAATACAATATTACCAAGGGCGTCAGAACGGTTGTACCCCCAAAGTGTCAGTTGCATTTCAATGCCAATAGAAGGAGAACCATACAGACCAGTTACAGTGCCTTCGTCTAAATCATTGGCAACCAGCCAGACAACCTGATCAGCGCCTGCAACACCCGGTTCATCACCAATGGTTATTGGATCCGGCGTCCCATCGCCATCCAAGTCAACACCGTTTAAGGTTTTTGGAAACTCCACTCCTTCAGAATCTAAATAGAATTCAGGCGTATAAACGCCATCGCCATCAGCGTCATAAAAAGGAGCACCTTTTTCAACCGGCCAATCAACCCAATCCAAACGATATAAGGCGCGAAGCGTAGACACATGCGCAGGCGTGACGTCAGCTGCAAAAATTTCATTAAATTCCGCAGCGTCCTGTGTCAAGTTCACATTTGGATAGTCACGTCGAATACGCCAAACACGATCTACATTGATACGATCATTGATATCCTCGGCCACCCCTTTTGAAAGAATTGCCCCGGGAACTGTGCCGGTGCTATAGGTCTGTCCACCGACACGAATAATCGGGTCTGAGCCATCGTTTACCTTTCCGCCCCAAACCATACCGTCGGTGTAAATGACTGCGATGGGCGGATTAGCGGCACGCGGAAATGCGCCGCCAGACGAGCCGGAAGGTGTAATAAAAGATATACCATCCGAATAAATCCAGCCTGCAACTGCGCCAACATTAATTAAGGTGCGTCTGGTGGTAGATTGACCCTTACTCAAAAAATGTCTCTGTGGTCTGTTAAGATCACCTGTCCCCTCTTTCGGCTTTGCTGGCAGATTGCCCGCAAAGGCAATCAGAAAAGCAGCAAGCAAAAGAGGCAAATTTAACCAAGTTCGTTTCATACTATGTTTTTCCTCCATATTAACTTTAGCCATAGAATAGATTATGGAAGGATCGGAGCCACTATTGGGCTGAACCCGATCATTATATTTTATTTCATTTATCACGATAAATTAAAACTCCAATCGCGCGCCAACGCGAATCTGGCGGGGATTAGCCAACATAAGGTTACCTGTATCCCGTGAATAGTTAACCCCGTTGCCGTTCAGGTTAACTGCCTGATAGAGCGCCCTAAAGGCTTCCCCACCAACACCAGGAGCGCTATTTTCCTGACCCTCAATTACAGATGCGCTAAGACTGGCATTATCAAGAAAACCGTCGCTATAAGCATTGCCTGTCCGACCATAAACATTAATCACATTTTTACGATTGGTCAGGTTTTGTACATATAAGTAAAAGTTAGCGTTGAACTTACCCATATCCACGGTCTTATCGAGACGCATATTGAGTTCAAAGTTCCATGGTGTAAGCGATGCGCCAAGATCTTCCAACGGTTTGCGGGAACGAGGATCGCGGATTTGTCCGCCATAGCTTTCATCCTGCTGACCCAAACCGCCGCCAGATAATGTATAAGGATGGCCGCTGCTAAAAACTGCCAATAAATTCAAGCCCATCTGTTGCAAAATCTGACCGCCATCACCCTTGCCAAAACGATAGTCCAAGCTCAGGGAGCCGGTTTGTGGACGGTGGAAGTCTAAAGGCGCGATAATCGCAACCGACTCTGTTCCCAACTCAATGGTCGCTACAGATGAATTAGGCACAGAACCAGTGCCCAAGGAACGCGAGAAAGTATAGTTTAATTGCCCTGCTAATCGATTGGTGCGGCGTAAGGTCAAAGATAACTCGAGCCCCGAAGTGGTGGCAAAATCACCATTGATCATCACATTATAATCACTTACCCTCGACGTAGCATCCGCTTGTACACGTCCAATCTGAATTTGATCCTGAATATTTTTGTAAAATACGGTTACATCGAAAGCGGCATTATCTCCGATCTGTTGTCCAAAACCTACCTCATATTGAGTGGTAACTTCAGGATCCAGTCCCAGACCGACCACACCAGTCTGAAAGGATGTGCCGCCCGTAAAAATACTGTCGAACCAAATTGCACCGTTATAGATATCAGTTAACCTTGGCGCCTGAACAAAACGACCATACTGCATGTGAAAAACGGTGCGGTCAGTCACAGGGAAAGCCAGTCCTATTCTGGGACTAAGCTCTATCGCCGCTTCATGATCCACCAATTGATTCAAAAGTAGTGAATTGTTGGCTCTATCCCAAGGCGGATTAGACGGATCCTTAAAAGTAAAATCATCATTATCGATTACATCTACACGAAGGCCGGCGTTGATGACCAGATCGTTGGCCTCAAACTTGTCCTGAATATAAGCAGAAATATATATCGGATTTCGCGCGCCATTCGGCCCGTCAACATCAATTTCATTGCCGAAGGAGTCATATCCATAAGTATCTCTATCCCCGACAAGCCCCATCCATTCACCTTGCGCAGCCGCTGAGTAGTCGCCTGCTTGCCCCGCTGCAAGCACAGCGCGATAAATGTCAGGATTATTCCGGGCATTCTGCGGCAGACCTCGCGCAGCCACATCAAAAGCTCTGGTTGTCCAGCGCTCAATATTACCGCCAAGCTTCAATTCATGCTTGTTCGTCTGAGTTGTAAAAGCCACGGAGCCGCCAAAGTAACTTCTCTTGTTTTTACCATAACTTGTTGGACGATTGGGCGCATTAAAATCAAACCCGTAAATATCCATCGATTGAGTCCCGCCAGCCCACGGTTCATTAAAGCCCGTAAACTGAATTCCCTCAGCCGCATTTGCAGTGCTGTCCCAATAAGCCCAGAAGTTGTGCTTGAAAATCGGATCATACCTAACAGAGCGTCTATCGAAATAGTTCAAATTAACTTCATAAAAAGAATTTGCACCCAGCAGATGCGTTGCTTTCAAATTCACCAGAGCAGAACTCACCTCTTGCTGCTGAATTCGATCATTAAACATATTCGAAATAGGATTGGTAAAACCACTATTATCCTGCTTACGCCATGAGGCAGAGCCTCCCAAACGAACAATAAAAGGTTTTGCATCGTAAACCAAGGTGCCGTTGCCAGTCCACTGGTTACGCGCCGCATTCGCCACATTGCCGTTTTGTAAAACCAGACCTTTCTCCCGAACCAGAGCCAAAGCAGCCGGATCGTTTATATTGTCTGAAAAAACAATCGGAAATGCATTATTTTCAAAATCAGGTGTATCTGAATGCTGAAAATTAAAACCTTCAATAAAACGAGATACCCGATCCCCTTCGTATACATTGCTGGCAGCCACAAAAAACCTCATCTTGTCGCTACCGGGCACCGGGCCACTCAGGGTTGTTGTAAGATCCCTGTATCCATACGAATAAGTGTCCAAAAACTGATTGCCCTGGCTTGCAAAATCATCGGTTTCAAACTGGATTGTGCCATGATAGGTGGCGCCGCCAGACTTCAGTGTTTGGCGAACAATACCTGCATTCGCCCCGCCAAACTCCGCAGTATATCCACCAGCCTGAAGTTGAAACTCTTCCAAAGCTTCAGGAATAACACCGATAGGGTTGTCGCCGCCTAGTCCACCGCCGCTGCCGCCGCCTTCGCGGTCACGCGTATTGGCGCCTTCAAGGTAGTACCCGACATCATTTTGCCGACCGCCACGGATAAACAAGTTATTATTTTGCATCACAACGCCGGGTTGCAAGGCAACCGCCGCCTGCACGCCGCGCACGGGCAAATTCTTCATCTCTTCAGAGCCTTGAATCCGCACTGCATTGGTGGCATTCCTATTTACCAATGGACGCTCGGCGACAATACTTACCTCTGCGCCTACAAAAGCTTCGGTAGGCAAATCAAAATCGAGTTTTGTTGTTAAACCGGAACTAACCTTAACACTCTCAACCGTTAATTCTTTGTAACCAATAAAACTAGCCTTAATCGTATACATCCCTGTCGGGACGCTCAACATAAAAAATTCGCCGTTAACATTTGAGGCAGCGCCCAAAGTTGTACCGACAATCATAACATTTGCGCCGGGCAAAACATCTCCGGTTTCACGATCTGTCACTCGTCCTGCTATCTTTCCCGATTGGGCAAAGACCGCAGAAGTCGAAAGCAGCGCGGCGAATAAAATAAAAAAGAATCTTCGCACCATAATTTTCCTCCTCCTTAATTATCCTGAAGGTTCACAATTTCATACCCGGTAGTCGCACTCCCCACAAAAAAACTGGTATTGCGCTTATCGCCGAGATTAACCAAAGTCTGCGCCAGAACATCAAATGTTCCGGAATTTACAACGTACACAGTAAACTCACCTGCGGGAATCTCAAAATAATCTGTCTTTTTCTTATATTCAAAACCACCCTCGGCAAACCAGTTTTCCAGAACAGTGCCATCACCCAGATCTATATCCTCACCAATAATGTGCACGTCAACCACTGTATCAATGGCTGCGTTTACCAAACGAAATTTTGTGCCTGCGGTTGTATAAACCGAATCAGCAACGTGTTGACCTGAGGCTGTATCAATAACCGCCATCTCAATGCCAACCGAACCAACGTTTGCAGGATCATAAGTATGACGCTCGGAAAGCCTAAAAGCTACGCGTTCACCATTTTCTTTTGGCAGGAACAACACAGTCCCTCTCACTTCAGAAGTCAAATCTAAACTAACAATATCCGAACCAACAGATACTGACTTTTTCCCTGAGGGGTATGTTTTGTAACCTGTTGTTTCAGTATAACCAATGGTGCCAGCCGAAGCACCATCTACAGAAACGCCTACGCTACCCAAACCAGGGTCTCCATTAACAAAACGAAATTCAGAATTGAACACCGGTGTGTCTGGTCCCGTGCTGGGGACATCCGCACAACCGAATAGCCATGCGAAACTAAACAACATCGGCACAACCAAGAGTCTCAGTTGTTTTAGCCTTTTCATGCATTGCCTCCTTAATTATGATAGATAGAATAAAAAGCCCCTTTTACTCAGAGAGTAACGGAACCACCAACAAATTAAACAGCCATAAAAGCGTCGAACAACTTTATCGGCCAACCACCTCCTCGGTCGTATCTAATAAAACAACCCGAACCCTACAGAAGAGAGACATGTTCATACACTTCTCGTTCGCACTGTATCAGGTTAATTTGTTAGGATTAGTAAATAACTGCGCTAACATAAAAAAACAAAGTCAAAACTTTAACAAAAAATCAAATTCAACTGTGAGCAAAGACTATACCACTGAAAAAACACCGCCGCCGATTGCAACGTCCGGGGCAGCGCATGACTGTTTTTTAAAAAGTAACGAATCTGTCTTCTCGTCAGACAATCTAAAAATCATTCAATGAGTGCAGTTTTTTTCACTCTTCACATACATTACTTTGCACACTGTAGCAGCGCCTTGCTTTGCTTTAAAGTATCAAATATTGAGGAACATGGCGTCTCTAAAAAGCGTCACGAGCAACTTCTCTACCGCTAAATTTGTCGGGTCGATTGTATGCAAACTCCACAGCGGGAGAGCCGTAGAACCGTGCGCTGTAACAATACTATTCCAGGCAACGCGAAACATTTGCCGGGAGAGCAGGCTGACTTTTAGCATGGGTAACGTTACTTAAGTTTCGCACAATATTTTTTGCGCTCGGAGATATTAAGTAGTGTCCATCCGTAAATAGCCTAAAAATGTCACTCCCATGATTTCTTAGCGGGAATCCACGCTCAAATACAAATCGATTCCTCACGCTTTTGCAAAAGTATAACAAAAAAATCGACTTTACGGATGGACTCTAAGTAGTAAACATTTTTTCAATGGACAATAATTTCAAAAGCACATTCAAAGCGGGAAAGTATTAAGCAAAGAATTCTGCAAGAGCATCGCTATCAGCCACGGATTAACACTAATGGACACGGATTTTTCTCTTTTTGCTTAATAGTGTTTTCAACCTGAAGATCAGTTCCTGAGAATTAGATAGAAAATTGTTTTGTCTTTTTCATACACAGACCAAAAGTTCGAAACGAATGGATAGTTTTAATCCATGGGCAAAGAAGGTCGAAATGGAATATGGATTTATCGTTCTATTGTTTACAAAGTTACAATGATATTTGTTTTGTGAATTGTGTAATAAAAACAATGCTTTAGCTAAGCGCTAAACTTGAGCAAAGTTATAGGAAGACAGACAAATCAGAGAATTCATGCTCAACATGACATGTTTTTATCCCAACTGTCATGTTGAGCGCAAACCGTGTAAAGCCAGCCATCATCCATTCTAACGGCGTGAAATATTCGCTGTAGGAGTGGCCGGCATTTTTTTATTGCGGTAAATCTTGTTGCGCCGCAAAAGCCGCGACATCACGCCAGACGCGCATCACATTTTGACCCAAAATTTTCCTGACATCCTGATCTGAATAACCCTTCTTCAGCAAATGATAGACGAGGTTGGGGAAATCTGCCACCGACTTCAACCCGGTTGGCAATGAATCACCCACTCCGTCAAAATCAGACCCCAAGCCAACATGATCGATTCCGGCAATCTGCACTGCGCGATCAATATGCGCGACAACATCCTCAACCTTGGCAAAAGGATATGGATTTTCTTCCTTGAAACGTTGCATAGCTGCTTCCAGGCCTTCGTTGTCTCGTCCGGTGCTTTCTTTCTCGTGAATAATAGATTGACGAAAAGCCTGGCGCTTCAAACTATGGCCATTTGCCGCAGCTGTGAGAAATGTCGAGCCGAAATTAACTTGAATCACACCGCCATTTTTTGCCAGTCGCTTTAACATCTCATCGCTGACATTGCGCTCCCAGTCTGGCGTGAAATGGCGCAAGCTTGAATGAGAACAGATAACCGGCGCTTTACTCAGCGCCAAAACCTGATAAAAAGTTGAATCAGACACATGCGAAATATCAATCATCATACCAATACGATTCATTTCAACGATCAAACTGCGTCCAAACGGACTCAATCCACCCCAGCTACGATCTTCATCGTAGGAAGAGTCGCAAATCAGATTTCTTTTGCTGTGGGTCAAGGTGATGTAGCGAACGCCTTTGTCGAAAAAATAAGCGACCTCTTGCAAATCAGCTTCAATCGGCGATCCATTTTCCATGCCGTAAAGAAAGGAGATCAAGCCTTTTGAGAAGTTTGATTTTAGGTCTGTAGGCGTTGCGGCATGGGCAAATTTGTCGGGATTTTTTGCAACGACGCTGTCCATCATGGCAATTAAATCTTCCGCCACCTGTTTGGAGGCGCCGGGAGTTTGCTGAAAGCTTGCCGGAATATAAATTGACATAAAAGGCGCATCCAGGCCACCTTTCTTTGCTTTCGGATAATCAAAATTAGCGGATGTTGATTTTGAAATATCCTCCATCTTATTTTTAAACCGATAAGGCGCGTCAACATGACCGTCGATTATCAATGACGATTGCGCAAGTTGCACAGCCTTTGTATAAAGCGCCGCATCGTATTTTCCCTGCGGCTGCGCGACCACTTTATTTAAATTTCCCGAAACCATCATAAGGCACAGAATGCAAACTGCATAGGATAAATACAACAATGTTCTTTTTTTGTTGAGCATGATTCTTCCATTATAATATAGGTTCGATTGAGAGGCATCATTGCGGTTTTCTTTTGAAACAGTAAATTTAGGGCTTTTCTTTGACAAGGGGCAAGTGTTTGTTTTGGCAAATATGAATCTTCTGTCATACAGAAAAAGTTTTTCCTTTTTAGTCTGCGCCCCTTATTTTATTCCTGGTTAGTTGACTGATGAAACACGAAGGCCAGGCGGCTCCGCAAGGGCGATCTGTGTAGTGGAAGGCGAACCCGCAGGCAGGCCGCGATGAGCGACCTTTACAATGATGCGCGCAGCGCCACTTGACGAGGATGCGCCTGGAACCCGTGGAGGACCCCGCATTCCGGCATACCTATATTTTATAATAGTAAGGCCGGAGAGGAGGCCGGAACGGTTCGTAAGGCTTGACTGCATCCGTTCGGAGATGCAAAATTTTGGCGGCAACCTCTTGCGCTTGTGAAATGGGTGTTTCAGTAAATTCATTGACAACTGGTGTATTTTATTTTATATTGTCGGTTCGCTAACACCAACAATTTCCACAGTGGAGACCGGATTGCTCTCAAACCTGAAAGGTTATTACCGCCCCAAATCTATAGCAACTGCGCTGGGTTTGCTTGACAAAGAAGCCGGCTCGGTGTTATTGATTGCAGGCGGCACAAAGCTAAACTTAACGGACGATCCTTCGGTGAAGGAGCTGGTCGACATTACTTGTCTGCCTTTGAATTATATAAAAGAGAATTTGGGTGAGTTTCGGATTGGGGCGACCACTACGCTGCAATGTTTGGCAGAAAGCCCTGTTTTGGGAAGTTCCTCTGCTCACATTATACCGAAGGCGGCTTTGCTAAGCAATCACTCTCGAATGATTCGCAATGTTTCAACACTGGGGGGTGAATTGGTTACAACCGGCTCTTTGTCGGTTTTGTATTGCGCACTTATAACCTTGCAGGCGCAAGTTCGAATTGCAGGCGGTGAGGAATTTGCGCTGCCGATGAATATTTTTTTGGATAAGAAGGGACTCGGCGGCGGCGTTTTGGTTGAAACCATTGTTCCTAAAACAACCGTTCCATCTTATTCAGCAATTGCGCCAATATTAAATGATCGGGGGAAGCCGATGCTTTGCGTTTGCGCGCGTATAAGTGTAAAGAAAGGGGCTTTCCATGATACGAAAATTGCCATAACCGGCACAGCGGGTATGCCAAAACGTATTCGAGTTGTTGAAAAAGAGCTGAACGGTCGGCAGTTAAACGAAGCGATTATTATACAGGCCGCCGACGCGGCATACGAGGCTTATCACCCTGCTACAGACAAATTTGCCAGCGAGGAATATCGCAAGGAAGTTTGTCATCTGGTTGTCAAGCGGGCTTTGCTTGATTGCCTTGAGCAGGTAATGGAAGATTTTTAGCGATGGACATTTATGGAAGATTTTTAGCGATGGACATTTCATGAAAGTGTCATTCAAGATAAACGGAAAAAAGAGCGCCGTAGAGGTTCCGGTCAACCGCACATTGAGCGATGTGTTGCGCACGCAGGGTTTTTGGAGCATCAAACACGGTTGCGAGAAGGGTTCTTGCGGGAATTGCGTTATTCTTTTTAACGGACAGGCGGTTAACTCCTGCATCCAGTTAACCGCGCAGGCGGAAGGCGCGGAGATTGAAACATACGAAAAATATGAGAAGTCGACTGAGTACAAGCTGTTACAAGAAGTCTTGATGGATTATGTTGATATAGAATGCGCCTATTGTGTTCCGGGCATGTTTTTATCTTTAAAGGCTTTGCTTGATAAAATACCCGATCCAACGGAAGAAGAAATTGTAGATGCGCTTGCCGGACACATTTGCCGTTGTATTAGAGATCCTTTGCCTGTCCATCAAATTTACGATGCAATAAAAAAGGTGCGGGGAAAGTTTTAATGGTAAACAACAAGCAATTGATTGTTGTTGGCGACCGAATTCTTATTGAGCCTGATCAAGATCAGGATCGCACTGAATTTGGTTTATATTTGCCTACGGGCGTTAAAGAGAAACTGAAAGTCAAGGGAGGTTACGTTATAAAGGTCGGGCCCGGCTACCCCATGCCGGATCCGAACTCGGTCAATGATGAGCCTTGGGCTGAAACGCGACGGGACGGGATCAAATATATTCCATTGCAGGCGCAAATTGGAGATTATGCCATTTTTCTCAACAATTCAGCGGTGGAAATAGAGTATGACGGCAAGCAATTTCTGGTGACGCCGCAATCGGCAATTCTTGTTTTGATGCGCGACGATCTGACCCGATTTTCTCCCGGCAAGGACGACTAACATTTTTTTGGTGTAACTTATCCCGCTCGAAGAGCCAAAATACAAGCTAAAATGCGCATGCCTGCTTAGCATCTCTCAAGCAGGGAGAAACAAGTAAAAAACACCAGAGAGTTTTCTTCGAAAAACTTCTTCACTTTTTAAACTTTCCCCCGATACAACTCTTTAATTTTAATTCACTCGCGGCCAAATGTCTCCAAAAAATAAGTTGCTTTTTTGAGGCGAATTGTTATACTTAGGCTTGTTTTGAACGATCCGTTTTGTTCAAGCTTGTCTAACGCTCAATAGTCACTTCCGGGGGGGAATTTTCTAATTTGAATTTTCACAATTTGGGAGATCAGTATGCGTAAGCACAGTATGCCTTTTTTTATTTGCTCGCTCTTGATTTTCTCCTTTTCCGGAGTTGCCTTTGCCGGAGGCGGACATGACCTGGGGTCTGAATTACCCCTATGGAGCGTTATCCCTTTTGTCGGGATTTTACTGTCAATTGCCATTTTCCCTCTCGTAGCAGAAAAATTTTGGCATCACCATTACGGTAAAATTTCAGCCGCATGGGCTTTAATGTTTGCGCTGCCCTTTTTATTCATCTACGGCGACTTGGCTGTGCATGAAATTTTGCACACCTACTTCCTTGAATATTTTCCTTTTATCATCTTATTGTGGGCTCTCTATACGGTGTCGGGCGGCATTCTTGTGCAAGGGGCGCCCGTCGGGCTGCCAGTTGCAAACCTGGTGCTCCTGGCAATTGGAACCGCCCTGGCCTCATGGATTGGAACCACAGGCGCCGCCATGGTTCTTATCCGACCCTATCTTCGAATGAATCAATATCGTAAATCCAAGATTCACTTAATTGTCTTTTTTATTATTCTTGTCGCCAATGTAGGCGGTTCTCTGACCCCGTTGGGCGATCCGCCGCTTTTCCTCGGCTTCCTACAGGGCGTTGACTTCTTCTGGACATTTAATATTATCGGCCAAATGCTATTTGTGGTCGGAATTCTCCTGGCGGTTTTCATGATGTGGGATACCTGGATGTTCCGCAAAGAAGGCTGGCACAAGAAAATGCACTTGATTGACGCTCACATGGAAACCGAGCATCATGGCGAAGAAATCGTCCTTGAAGAAGAAGTTGAGTTAGAAAACCCCCAAACACACAAGATCGAGAAAAAAAGCTATAAGATGACCGTCCAAGGGTTGTTTAACTTTTTATTTCTTGGAGGAATTATTGTCGGCGTGCTTTTTAGCGGCCAGTTCCATCTAGGGGAAGTAACGGTTTTCGGCATTCACATGGAATGGCAAAATATTATCAGAGATTTCTTTCTGATAATAATGGGTGTCCTCTCATTGATATTCACACCACAGGATTACCGCAAAAGCAACGATTTTAACTGGTTCCCAATTGTTGAGGTTGCCAAACTATTCGCCGGCATCTTCATCACCATCATTCCTGCGCTTGTGATGTTGCGCGCTGGAGAAAAAGGCGCGCTCAAATTTATCATCGATGCTGTAAACGAACCTCTTCATTACTTTTGGATTACCGGCACGCTTTCAAGTTTTCTGGACAACGCCCCAACCTACCTTGTCTTCTTTAACACCGCAATCGGAAAGTTTAGCGTCGACATTGCACAGTCTGGTCTGCAAGGCGTTGAATGGCTGATGTCTCTTGAGCATGGCGCAATCTATTTAAAGGCAATTAGTTGCGGCGCGGTTTTCTTCGGAGCAATGACTTATATTGGCAATGCGCCCAATTTTATGGTTAAAGCAATATCTGAGCAGGCCGGCATTAAAATGCCAAGTTTCTTTGGCTACATGGCTTACTCGGTTGTAATTTTAACGCCACTTTTTATTCTGACAACATTGATTTTTTTCTAATATGCTACCTGCTATCCTTTTTTTCGTCTTCGCAAGTATTGCAATCGCCTCGGCGATCATGATGATTGTTCATCGCAACCCGGTGTACTGCGCATTGTTTCTAATTCTGACCATGTTTTCGCTGGGCGGTCATTATGTTCTGCTCAATGCGCCATTTATTGCCGCAATTCATATAATTGTTTACGCTGGCGCGATTATAACGCTATTTCTTTTTGTAATAATGCTTCTGGACATTACCGGCGGCAATTCAGGTGAAAAAGTAAAAGGGTGGTCTCAGTTTGTCGGCCTGTTATTGTCAGGGATCCTCTTTGTAGAATTAGCTGTCTTCTTTAAATCAGGATTTGACGCGCCGCCATCATCTTCGGCTGCATTTCAAGGAAACACCGAGGCAATTGGCATGCTTCTTTTTACAAAATACTTATTCCCTTTTGAAGTAGCGTCTGTTTTATTACTTTCTGCGATTATCGGTTCTGTTATTCTCGCCAAGCTCAAGTTAAAATAATGATTATACCAACATCGTATTACTTACTGTTAAGCGGCATCCTGTTCTCAATTGGCGTGGTCGGTGTTTTGACCCGCCGCAATGCAATTGTGATTTTCATGTCGATAGAATTGATGCTTAACGCGGTCAATTTAACCTTTGTTGCTTTTGCCCGCCAATTTCAATCGCTCGACGGTCAAATTTTTGTTTTCTTTGTCATGGTTGTCGCAGCTGCCGAAGTTGCGGTTGGCCTTGCTCTGATTGTCGCCATTTTCCGGGTCAAAAATTCCGTTTATGTCGACGAAATCAACCTGATGAAATGGTGACGCAACAAACATTGGTTATCACCTTTTTTCGATTTTATTTATTGTTGAATAACCCTTATGATAAAGAACCTTTGGTTAATTCCACTTTTCCCGCTTGTCGGTTTTCTGATTAATGGCCTGTTTGGCAAAAAGCTTACCGAAAAACAAATTGGCGGAATTGGTGTTGCAGCGATAACGTTGTCATTCGTGAGCGTTGTCGTTACCTTTTTTCAATTTACTGCGCTTCCTGAGGCCGGACGCTACATTCAAAAATCAGTCTATACGTGGATTCAGGTTGGAGACTTTGAAGCAAAAGTCAGTTTCCTGCTCGATCCTTTGTCAATGGTGATGTTATTGGTTGTAACTGGCGTCGGTGCTTTGATTCACATCTATTCCATTGGCTACATGCATGGCGACAAAAGCCTTTCGCGCTATTTCGCCTATCTGAACCTCTTTACCTTTTCAATGTTGCTATTGATCTTGGGCGACAACTTCCTCCTGATGTTCGTCGGCTGGGAAGGCGTCGGGCTTTGCTCCTATTTGTTAATCGGCTTCTGGTTTGAAAACAAAGATTATGCATTTGCTGGCAGAAAAGCCTTCATCGTCAATCGTATCGGAGACTTTGGTTTTCTGCTTGGAATGTTTTTAATTTTTTCCACTTTTGGCTCGCTGACTTTTGACACTGTTTTTGCTCAGGCGAACGATGCGCTAACTCCGGGTCTGGCTACAGCCATTTGTTTATTGCTTTTTGTTGGCGCCATGGGCAAATCAGCTCAGATTCCTTTATATGTCTGGCTTCCCGATGCAATGGCCGGCCCGACTCCGGTTTCCGCATTGATCCACGCTGCGACCATGGTAACAGCCGGCGTCTATATGGTGGCGCGAAGCCATGCACTCTTTCTACACTCTGAAGTCGCAATGACAGTGGTGACAATCGTTGGGATTTCAACAGCCTTTCTGGGAGCCACTATCGCTTTGGTCAGCAACGACATCAAAAAAGTTTTAGCTTATTCAACCATCAGTCAATTGGGGTATATGTTCGTTGCTTGCGGCGTTGGCGCTTTCAGCGCCGGCATCTTTCATGTCAGCACACACGCTTATTTTAAGGCTCTTTTGTTTATGAGCGCCGGCAGCGTGATGCACGCGCTACAAAATGAAACCGATATGCGAAAGATGGGCGGTTTACGCAAAAAATTACCCGTCACTTTCAAAGTGTTTTTTATTGGAGCCCTGGCTCTGGCGGGCTTCCCGTTTCTTTCCGGCTTTTGGTCAAAAGATGAAATTCTCTGGAAAGCTTTGATGAGTTCGCAATATGGCAGTTTTGGCCTGTGGTTCGCAGGCGCCTGCGTTGCAGCTTTGACAGCATTTTATACCTTTAGAATGATTTTCATGACATTCTATGGGAAATCGCGCGTCCCGGCTGACGTCGAATCTCATATTCATGAATCGCCGCGCTTAATGACCGCGCCGCTGATTGTCCTCGCTACCCTGTCGATTGTTGGCGGATGGTTAGGCATTCCACATCTGTTTACACCGTTTGAGCATTTTCTCGACCCGGTTTTTACCCGTTATATGACCATCACTTTTTTCGAAGAGGCGCATCATCATGTTGGACTGGAAGTAACTTTCATGACAATTTCCGCGCTCATCGCCGTGTTAGGGATAGGTTTCGCTTATCTGATGTATGTCCGAAAGCCTGAAATGCCGCAATACATTTCAGCAAAAGTCGGGGGCTTATATACGTTTCTTGTAAATAAATGGTATGTTGATGAGCTTTATAATACCGTTATCGTCAACCCCATTCACAAACTATCTGACGTTGTTCTGTGGCGTTGGTTTGATGTTAAAATTATAGACGGCCTAGTCAATGGCGTTGCAAAGGGTTTCAGCGAGTTATCGGAAAAACTACGCAAAATTGAAACCGGCATTGTGCAAAACTACGCACTCTCCATCGTGATGGGCGTCGTTCTGCTGATGGGATATTTTTTACTAAAATAATAGATGATGAAATTTCCAATTCTTACCATAGTTGCCGGGCTGCCGGCTTTTATCGCTCTAATATTGCTGCCTATCAAAAATGAGCGCTTGTTCAAAGTAGTTTCATTGATAGGGTCGCTTTTGACTTTTACTGTCTCATTGCCGCTTTATTTTGCATTTCAGACGAACTCTGAATTCCAGTTTACTGAACTTTGTAACTGGATACCGGCAATTGGCGCAAGTTACAATCTCGGCATAGACGGCATAAGCCTTTTCATGGTATTGCTAACTACATTTCTCACTCCGATCATCATTTTATCATCATGGAATTCTGTTAAAAAGTCGATGAAGGGCTTTTTGATTGCAATGCTGATGCTTGAAACAGGCATTTTGGGCGCATTTATGGCGCTCGATTTATTACTGTTTTACATGTTTTGGGAAGTCATGCTCATTCCAATGTATTTTTTAATTGGGATTTGGGGCGGAGAACGACGCATTTACGCTGCAATTAAATTTGTTCTCTATACGGTTGTCGGCAGCCTTCTCATGCTGGTCGCAATCCTGTTTATCTACTATTATCACGGTGGCTTAACCGGCGATTATACTTTCAATTTATTGAAAATCCAACAAATCCATATCCCGTTGGGCTATCAAACCTGGCTTTTCCTGGCATTCGGACTCAGCTTCGCAATCAAAGCGCCAATTTTTCCGTTTCACACCTGGCTGCCAGACGCTCATGTTGAAGCACCCACCGGTGGCAGTGTCATCCTGGCTGGCGTGCTTCTGAAAATGGGAACTTATGGCTTCCTACGATTTTGCCTTCCGCTGTTTCCGCATGCTGTCGAGAAGTTTACGCCTCTTTTGCTAACCTTGGGAGTAATCGGAATTATCTATGGCGCGCTGGTGGCAATGGTTCAGCCAGACATGAAAAAGTTGGTTGCCTATTCCAGTGTAAGCCATCTCGGCTTTGTGATAATCGGTGTTTTTTCCATGAATGCGCAAGGCGTTGCCGGCGGCGTTATTCAGATGGTAAACCACGGCTTATCTACCGGCGCGCTGTTCCTGCTTGTCGGCATGATTTATGAACGCAGGCACACACGTTTGATTTCCGAGTTTGGCGGCCTTGCCAAGCAGTTGCCTATTTTTACTGTTTTTTTTATGATTGCCACGTTGTCATCTATTGGCCTGCCCGGTCTGAATGGTTTTGTTGGCGAATACCTCATTCTGCTCGGCGCCTTTTTGCATGACAAAACTTATGCAATATTTGCTACCAGCGGCGTTATTCTCGCTGCCGTTTACATGCTGTACATGTTTCAACGCGTCATGTTTGGCAAACTCGAAAATGAAAAGAACAAAAAACTGGCCGATTTGTCGGCGCGGGAAATTTGTCTTATGGTTCCTATTTTAGCTTTAATCATTCTGATTGGCGTCTATCCTGGTTTCATTCTCAGGAAGATAGAACCTTCAGTAAACCATCTCATTCATTCGGTCAAAACAAAACAGGCGCTTGAACAAAAAATCGATGAGCCGTTAGCCCTTGACACTACACATCCATAGATAAAAAAATGAATCTTACCACAAGTATAATCGCCGCTTCTCCTGCCATCGCGCTTGGTGTAACCGGTTTTGTTGTAGTAGCATTAGGCTTGTTTCTAAAAAATGCGTCGCGTTATGTTTTTCTGGCAGTTTCATTACTGGGGCTAATCATAAGCGCCGGCCTGGCAGTGAACATCTGGGATCAAAATCTCACAGGTTTCAGCAAAATGATACTGGCTGATAACTTTGCGCTTGTCTTCTACCTGCTATTTATTGTCAGCGCCATTTTAAGTATGCTTCTTGCAATGGGTTCGCATGAACAGCAATACATGCTGTTTCCAGAGTATTTCTCGGTGACTCTTTTCGCGACGGTTGGCATGGGTCTAATGGCTGCAAGCTCTAATTTGCTAATTATCTTCTTGGGTCTCGAAACACTTTCAATTTCTCTCTATGTTTTAGCCGCAATGAAACGTACAAATGAAGCCTCTTTGGAATCGGCCTTTAAGTACTTTTTGTTGGGCGCCTTCTCCAGTTCCTTTCTGCTTTATGGCATCGCGCTGGTATATGGCGCGTCAGGTGGTTTTGACCTCAGCAATATTGCTCAGGTCTTATCGGCGGGAGCGACTGGCGGTGAACATAAGCTTTTGCTTATCGGTGGACTTCTAATCGTTATTGGATTAGGGTTTAAAGTTGCCTTGTTTCCATTTCACATGTGGGCTCCTGATGTCTATCAAGGCGCGCCAACCCCGATAACCGCCTTTATGTCAACGGGTTCCAAGGCGGCTGGTTTTGCGGCCATGCTGCGTATTCTATTTACTGTCACAGATGGCGCGGCGCAAGACTGGAATGGCATACTTTCTGTTTTAGCGGTTAGCGCCATGTTTGTCGGCAATATTTCAGCGCTCCGACAACAGAATATCAAGCGCATGTTGGCTTATTCTTCCATCGCGCACGCAGGCTATATTTTGGTCGGAATTGTCGCTTGGAATGAAACCGGAGCCGCCGGCGTAATTTTTTACCTGCTCGCATATACTTTTATGAATATCGGCGCTTTCGGAGCCCTGTCATTCCTCAGTTCTGAAAAACGCGACATTGTCGCCCGTTCTGACATACAGGGTCTTGCATCAAGCAGACCAATTACGGCCTTCCTTATAGCTACTTTTATGTTTGCTTTGGCGGGACTGCCGCCAACTGCGGGTTTTATGGGCAAGTTTTATCTTTTCTCCGCCGCCGTAAAAGCGGGTCATGTTTGGTTGGTCATCCTGGGTGTCATAAACTCAATGATTTCTCTTTACTACTACCTGGGCATTGTTATTTCGATGTACATGAGATCGAGCGATAAGACTGAAACTTACGCCAGGCCGAACATTGCTATCGCGATAAGCCTTGCGCTGGCCGTAACCGCTTCACTTGGTCTTGGCCTGTTTCCCTCATTTTTAATGAACACTTTTGAAAAAGTGGTAAGCGTCATCCTTTAACGATACGAATTCCATTTTCTTATTATTTGTATTACCCCTTTTACTATTTCATTGCGAGCTAAATTCATGGCTGTTACATATCCGGATCTGTTGAATGATATAACCGCAGATCATCATTCCGGTGCTTGGGAAGTGGCTCGAAAGGCTATTCAATGTGTGGAAAGTCTTGTTCAAGAAGAAGCGGGATGCTCCGCCTCTCAGCTTTCGGAGAAAATATTCAAAATTTCCGCCGCCATTTTAAAAGCGCAGCCCGGAATGGCTCAGCTTGCCAATTTTTTCAATACTATTTTCAACACAATTGACGCTGAAACTTCCGGAGATGCGATTGTTTTGTCGCGTAAAATAGTTGGAGATGTTCGAAGATTTCGAGAACTTGCAACCAATGCTGTGGACAAAGTTGCTGAATATGGCGCGGAACTGATTGAAGAAGATAGTCAAGTATTGATTCATAGCAATAGCAGCACGATTTTTGAAACTATTAGTAAAGCCGCTAATGCCGGGAAAACATTTCAGATTTTATTAACTGAATCCCGCCCGATTGCTGAAGGGAAAGTTTGCGCTGCGAAGTTGGCCAAAATCGGCGTAACGGGAACTTTTTTTGTCGACGCCGCTGTTTCAAAAGCCGTTGAAAGAGCGGATCTCATTCTTCTCGGCGCCGACACCTTATCAGAAATCAGCCTTGTAAATAAAATTGGGACATTGGCTATTTGCCTTCTGGCCAGGGAAATGATGGTTCCTTGCTACTCATCATGCGAATCCAGCAAATTTGTTCCCCAAAAACTTATCCCGAGAAGAGAGCCGGTGCGTGATTCCCTGGAAGTTTGGCAGAACCCGCCGGAAGGCATTTCAATTGATAGTTATTATTTTGATGAAATCGCCCTGGAATTATTTTCCGGAATCATCACTGAGGAAGGCATCCTTTCTTATCAAGAGATCGGCGGCAAAATACTTTCAGAAAAAATGAACAAACGCCTCATTGAAATTTTGCGTTAGTCCTGATTCAGCAGAATCAGACCGAAAAACACTTGTGTAAGATTGGCCAGCCTGTTCAACTGATTTCCTTGGGTCTGCCCACTTGTATCAGAAAAAATCCAATCCAATATAAAAAAACGCCCCGTTTTCCGCATGGCTGGAAAGTTTCACCTTCTTCTGAAAACGTTCTGCTTAATGCACAGCGTCGGTTTGCGCGCTTGTAAAAGTTCTTCGTTTGTTTTATTATTGCATTCGCAGAATCAATACCTGTCTCAACAAAATATTTTGTGTCAGAGCAGGAAGCCGCGCTGTAAATTTTCTAAATCAGCATGAGCTTGCCTTGTTATTTCACAGGAATAAGCCATCCAATCAATGCGCTTGACCCAAAAAACAACCGAGGAAACCATGAAACGAAAAAGAAGAACTTGTTATCTTATTGCGCTTTTGATGTGCGTTGGCGTTGGCTGTGGAGAGAATACGTCAATAACGCAACTTGTCGTCTACTCCCCACATGGCAAGGAATTATTGAGTGAGTACGCTGAAAAATTTGAAGCTGCCAACCCTGGCGTGCGCGTCAATTGGCTTGACATGGGCTCGCAAAACATATTAGATCGAATTCGTTCTGAACAAACAAATCCGCAAGCCGACCTCTGGTGGGGCGCGCCTTCTTCCTTTTTTATGAGCGCTGAAAAAGAGGGGCTGCTGGAGGCTTATCGTCCAAGTTGGGCGGCCGCCGTCGACTCAATGCAACGCAGCCCCGGAGATTTTTGGTGCGGTAATTTTTTAACTCCGGAAGTGATCGCCTTTAATTCACAATTGTTAACCCGGGAGACTGCGCCGCAGGATTGGGATGACTTAATCAAACCGAAATGGCGGGACAAAATCGCCATCCGAAATCCGCTGGCTTCAGGAACCATGCGCGCAATTTACGCCGCGATGATTTGGCGAACTTACAAAATTAGCGGCTCTCCAGACGCCGGTTACGCCTGGTTGCGCAAACTCGACGCCAATACCAAGTCATATCCAGCCGATCCGACCCTAATGTATCTTGCCATTGCCCGCCGGGAAGCGCAGGTGACTCTATGGAATATGCCTGATATTGAGTTGCAGAAAAAACAATATGATTACCCGTTTGATTATGTCATTCCCAAAAGCGGGACGCCAGTTTTGATCGAAGGTCTGGCGATTGTGAAAGGTGGGAAAAACCCTGAAATGGCTCGCAACTTCTATGAATTTATAACCACAGCCGAAAGCTATATTGCTCAGGCGCAGAAATATTATCGCATCCCTGCGCGTAAAGACATTGCGCCAGACCAACTCCCGAAATGGATGACCACAACTGAGGTCAAGGCAATGGATATCGACTGGCAGATCTTCTCCGAAAAGTCTCCGGAGTGGATGAAGTATTGGGATGGAAACATCAAAGACCGGAATTAAACAGGTATTGACGAACATCCTCAACACAATACATTCTGCTGAAGTTTATCGCTGCGCAATGCGCCCTTTACTTGATCAACATCACCTTCTTAACTGTATAAGCCGAGCCCGGATGTTAGTTTGTAGTAATAGACGACGGGTGACCTCGCCGCGAGCTATCCGTGTGCCATGCGCCTTTAGGCCGTGGCATTTATCGCATCAGAATCGGAACATCTACACGATCAGGAATAACGCCTTTATTCCCGGCGCTAAAAGCGCTGCCTAAGGCATTTGATCGAAATAAATTTACCACCTTCCACTCCATCTGAACTCATAATTCAAGATTTTCCTGGTAATATTATTTTGACCTGAACCCTAAAGGCAAGCGGCGCCCAATTACTGTAAAAGTGTCATTTTTTTAGTCAATTTAGAATGACCCATTTGAATATGATAAAAGTAAATGCCTGACGCCAAATTACTCGCATTAAAGGTGACACTATGCCGTCCTTGTTGCATCTTTTTGTCTATGAGCGTGGAAACAAGCTGCCCGCTAATGCTGTAAATTTTTAAGAGTACAGATGTAGATTCTTTCACCTCAAAAGAAATCGTTGTTGTCGGATTAAAAGGATTGGGATAGTTTTGTAACAGTTTATAGTCCTTTACTACTGATGATATCGGGCTACATGACCCTGCATCTAAAACTTCCTGCTTTGTTGGATTCAGCAAATTATTTGATATGCTGTAATTGCCGCCCAAACCACTTGAACTTAGCAGCGGATAAAGGCCACAAAAGCTATTTAGTCTTTCATTGTACTGTATATCAAGGTAACGACCCACAGAAGTAATATTGCTCAAACCATCAAGATTGGTGAGTGCGGCATTCCTGTATATACTCAGAAAACCACCCACAGAAGTAATATTGCTCAAACCATCAAGATTGGTGAGTATGTCATTCAAATGTATATGAAGATGACTACCCACAGAAGTAATATTTCTCAAACCAGCAAGATTGGTGAGTGCGGCATTGCTCCATATCTCAAGATCACCATCCACAGAAGTAATATTGCTCAAACCATCAAGATTGGTGAGTATGTAATTGTACCCTATCGCGAGACTACCACGGACAGAAGTAATATTTCTCAAACCAGCAAGATTGGTGAGTAAGTCATTGCTCCATATCTCAAGAGTACCATCCACAGAAGTAATATTGCTCAAACCATCAAGATTGGTGAGTATGTAATTGTACCCTATCGCGAGACTACCACGGACAGAAGTAATATTTCTCAAAC
>Ga0316190_10000335_pt1 | contig 32519 bp, 29 predicted proteins | sample Eddworburrow2_MG_FD_204929 | JGI IMG/M metagenome (GOLD analysis project Ga0316190, IMG submission 204929) | Coastal sediment microbial communities from Maine, United States - Eddy worm burrow 2 | ecosystem: Environmental > Aquatic > Marine > Coastal > Sediment | place: USA: Maine | collected... | reverse complement strand
ATGCGGATCGGTGACTGGCCTATCAGCGCATTGCCCGACCGGGTGGCAAGCGCCGGCGGCGCCTGCATATTCACCCGCGATTCAGGTCACGAGAACGCGTTCGCCTGAACCCCGGCCGGAAGGTCCCCATTCGGTCCAATCGGTAAGGTCTGGCTCATGCAGGGACTCGATCGATGGAATGGCAGAGTGGCGCTGGTGACCGGCGCGTCGAGTGGCATTGGTGACGCCATTGCCCGGTCGCTGGCCGGCCTCGGGATGAAGGTCGCGCTCATGGCCCGTCGTCAGGACCGGCTCGAAGCTCTGGCTGACCAGCTGGACACCGAAGTGCTGGTCACGCCCGGCGACATGTTGGTCGAGGCCGATGTGCTCGCGGCGTTCAGCGCCCTTCGCGACCGGTGGGGCGGTGTCGATCTGCTCGTGAACAACGCCGGTACGGCCAAGATGGGCTCGCTGAGCGAAGGGAAGTTCAAGGACTGGACCGACACGCTCACCGTGAACGTCGCCGCTCCCGCCCTGTGTGCCCGGGAGGCGCTCGTCGACATGGCGAACCGGGACGAGGGACAGATCATCAATGTGGCCTCGATCTACGGCCACAAGGAACAGGTGCCCAACTTCGCCTTCTATCAGGCCTCGAAGTTTGCCGTTCGTGCCCTCACCAACACCCTTCGAGCAGAACTGGCTGCCGCCGAACGGTCGAATATCCGGGTCGGAATGATCTCGCCAGGCATGGTGGCCACCGAGTTCCGTACCCAGGCCACCGACGGGGTGCAGACCTACGAGTCGTACTTCGAGAACTTCCAGCCCCTCATGCCCGACGACATTGCCCAGGCGGCCCTGTACATGCTCTCGCCCGCCCCCCATGTCCAGGTCCAGGACATCATCCTTTCGCCGATGGGCCAGAAGCTCTGACCCAAACCGGAGCCCTGGGCCAAATGGGACTCGTCTGGGCAACGGTGGGACAATCTCGGCGCACGTTCGACGCCGGGGGCTGATGATGGAGAAAGACGAGTTCTACAAGGATGCCCGGGCGGATGTGACCGGCCCGCTTCACGGGGTACGGGTGCTCGATGTCACCACGACCTGGGCGGGGCCGATGGCCGGATGTGTGCTCGGCGATCTCGGCGCAGATGTCATCAAGGTCGAGATTCCGGGCGGTGAGGTCCTGCGGGCCGCCCCGCCGACCCTGCCAGGTACCGCCGATCGCAAGCTTGGGTTCGAGACCGTCAACCGCAACAAGCGGGCCATTTCTCTGGACCTCCGGCAGAGCGAAGGCCGGGAGCTGTTTCTCGAGCTGGCCAAGACTGCGGACATGGTGGTGCAGAACTTCCTGCCCGGCACGTTCGACCGGTGGGGTGTCGGCTACGAAGGGGTGAAGGCGGTGAAACCCGACATCATCTATGTGTCCATCAGCGGATGGGGCCAGTTCGGCGACCAACACGCCCAGGCGGGGTATGACCCGATCGCCTTGGCGACGTCGGGCTGGATGTCGCTCAACGGACCCCGCGACGGTGTGCCCAACAAGGCGCCCACCTATCTGGCCGACGACCTGGCCGGGGTGCACGCTGCTCTCGGTGCGGTCGCTGCCCTGCGATACCGCGACCAGACCGGTGAAGGCCAGCACGTCGACTCGTCGCTGCTCGACGCGACCCTGTTCCAGTCAAACGGCTTGCTGACCTACGGGGCGCTCGGCGGAGACCTTGAGCGGTGGGGAAACGAGGTGGCGGTCTGCGCCCCCACGAACGTGTTCGAGGCCGCGGATGGGTATGTGTTCATCGCCCTCATCCTCGACCCGCACTGGGTGAATCTGTGCCGGGTCGTGGAACGTCCCGAAGCGGGTACAGCACCCCATTTGGCCACCAACGAACGGCGCTGTGAGAACCGTGACGAGGTCAACGGGATCGTGTCGGCCTGGACCGTCACCAGGTCGAGCGCAGAGGTCGTTGAGATTCTGAGAGAGGCCGGCATCGCAGCGGCGAAGGTCCAGAGTTTCGGGGAGGCAGCCAACATGGCTCACGTCTGGGATCGTGATGCGCTCCAGCCCACGGAACTGGCCGACGGGTCGACCGTTCCGCTCACCGGGCCCCCGGTGAAGTTCTCCCGGACCCCGACCTCGGTCCGGATGAGGGCCCCCGAGGTCGGCGAGCACAACGCAGAGGTCTACGCCGACATCGGTCTCGACGCGGGCCGGTTGGCCGAGCTGACCCGGCGCGGCATCATCTGAATCACCGCTGGCCGGGCGTCCAGGTTCGGTCATTTGAACCGGTGCCACCAGAGCCGTCGCTCGACGCCCTGGCGTGGCCTAGGGCCGGGAGGACATGATTGAGCGAACCGCTACGGAGGTGTTGTCATGGAATTCGGCGCAGTTTTTCCTACCGTTGAGATCGGAGACGATCCCACCGCGATCCGGGATTGGGCTCAGACCGCGGAAGGTCTCGGCTACTCGTTCATCGTCGTGTTCGACCATGTTCTCGGCGTCGATCACGCCGACCGGGATCAGAAGTTATGGGGCCCGTACACCCAGCACCACCCGTTCCACGAGCCGTTCGTGCTGTTGGGGTTCCTCGCGGCATGCACCGAGGTGGTCGAGTTGGAGACCGGCATCATCATCTTGCCGCAACGCCAGACCGTGCTCGCCGCCAAACAGGCAGCGGAGGTCGATGTGCTCTCCGAAGGGCGGCTGCGTCTCGGCCTCGGAGTCGGATGGAACCATGTCGAGTATGAGGCGTTAGGCATGAACTGGGATGACCGGGGCCGACGCTACGACGAGCAGATCGATCTCATGAAACAGCTCTGGAACAACGATGTGGTGGACTTCACCGGGGAGTACCACCGGGTCGATCGCGGGGGGATTGCGCCGCGGCCGAAACGGGACATCCCAATCTGGTTCGGGGGGTTCTCCAAACCGGCGTGGCGGAGGGCGGCGCGGATTGGTGACGGATTCTATTTCGCCAACGCCGGCACCCAAACCGTCGAAGCTCTGCATACGCTGCGGGGGTTGGTCGCCGACGCCGGTCGTGACCCAGCGACGTTCCCCACCGAGTTCGGTGTGGCCTACGGGGCCGGACAAGCGCGCTGGGAGAGGTCGGTGGGCCGGGCCCGTGAGCACGATGTCTCCCATTTCTCCGTCAACACAATGACGGCCACCGACGCCTGGTCCGGGATCGACAGCACCCCTCTTGAATCCCCGGCTCAGCACATGGGAGCCTTGGAGACGTTCATGTCCACTGTGGGCTGAGGTTTAGAGGCCCATCACAGCGGATAGGGAACCAGATCGGTCAGCTTGGGCATCGGTCCGGAGCGAGGCCGTGGCCCGAGCGGCACAGCCCTGGGCTGCCCAAGGTCAGTGCGCCAGGCGACAAGAGCGGGAAGCACGCCCCAGCCAAGCACAGGGTTGTTCCTATCCGCTAGCTCCCTTGGCGTGGGATGACGTTGGACGGCCGCCGGACCCGACCTGCCCGCAGATCCTGCGGCCGCCCAATAGGTGATGGCTCCCAGGAGAGCCATCAGCCCCGGGACGGTTCGCAGGGAGATCCGGCCCGGGGCAGGTTGCTGATGTCTGGACAGTGTGTCGCACCTGGCCCGCCATCGGCGCTGTGAACCAAGAGACGAATTGGGACCACCGGAAGTCGCGTTCGATCCCTGACTTTTTTCAGAAGGTGTCTCCGCAGTCTGGCATCGCACAGAACCTCAGTTCGAACGTCTACTTTCGAACTGAAGCACGAAACCAGGGATTATTCGAGGACGCCGGCGACGGCGAGGTCGGCGATGCGGTCCGAGTCGTAGCCGAGCACACCTTCGAGTACCTCGAAGGTGTGCTGACCATAGGTCGGTCCCGCATCGGTGATCACGGCCGGTGTGCGGCTCAGCTTGAATCTGCTCCCCTCGACGTACATGGTGCCGTGAGTGGCGTGGGCGGCGTTCACGAAGTGGCCGCGGGCGGTGAGCTGAGGGTCGGTAATGACCGAGTCGGCGTCATGGGCCGTGTGCACCGCAATCCCGGCGCTTTGGAGCAGCTCCTCGATCTCGGGGCTATTGCGCTGGGCGGTCCAGGCCCCGATGATCGCGTCGATGTCGTCCTTGCGCGCCCGCCGGCCGGCCGTGTCCAACCTGGCCAGATCGTCGGGTGCGCCGACGATGACGGACAATGCCCGCCATCGGTCATCGTCCTGGCAGGCGATCGCGGTCCACGCGTCGTCGCCGGCCGCAGGGTAGATCCCGTGCGGCACCATCGAGGGGTGGGAATTCCCCGGGGGTAGATGGGCCGCACCGTTGATCTCATGGTCATAGAGCGCCGGGGTGAGAAAGCCGATCGAGGTCTCGGCTTGAGACAGATCGATGTATTGGCCCTCCCCGGTGCGATTCCTGTGGTCGAGAGCGGCCAGGATCGCCGTGCTCAGGAATCGGGGTGACACATAGTCGGTGTAGGCCCCGAAGCATCCAGCAGGGTGGCGGTCGCCCCAACCGGTCATGTCATAGAAGCCGGACATCGCCGCCCCCATGGTGCCGAACCCGGCGAGGCTGGAGAGCGGGCCGTTCTGTCCGAACAAGTTTGTACTCGTCATGATGATCTCCGGCTTGACCTGTCGGAGCTCGTCGTAGCCGAGGCCCCACTCGCGCATCGCGCGCGGGGAGAACGACTCGCAGACGACGTCGGCCCAACGGACGAGATCGAAGATCACGTCCCGGCTTTCGGGTTTGGTCAGATCGAGCGTCAACCCGAGCTTGCCGGCGTTCATGTTCTGATAAAGGCCAGTGTTGTCCGCTCCCCCCTCGTCATTGAGGAAAGGCTGGATCGTCCGGGCGGTCTCCACCTTGTTGGCGGATTCGATCCGTACCACCGTCGCCCCGTAGTCGGCGAGGACTCGGGTGGCGGCCGGACCGGCCATCACCCACATGAAGTCGAGGATCTTCACATCGCTAAGGGGGAGATCCGTACCCGGCGAGGGGGTGACATCGAGGCGCTCGGCGGGGGTGCGTGCCGGCTCGGCCGCCAGATGCGTGGAGAAATGACTGGTCGAGGGGGATCCGGAGCGGGGCCCGACGCGACGAGAGGCCGAGCCCCCCTCCGGTTCGACGAGGATGACATCGGCTCCCAGGTCGGCGAGCATCTGGCCGGCCAACTGGCCCCGGTGGTCGGACAGGTCCAGCACGCGATAGTTGGAAAGCATCGGTACCCCCGGGGGTCTCGAACATGGGCCACCCTACCGATGGAGATCTGGCCGATTGAGATCGGCCGGATTCCTCAGCACCCTTCGAGCGCCGGTCGTGGGCGGACGGGAGAGATGGCATGTCATGCTCTCTCGTATGGCAAGAGTGTTGGTCACAGGAGCCGCCTCGGGTATCGGCGCCGCGTGTGCGACCGTTCTCGAACGCGAAGGCTGGGAGGTGGTTCGAGCCGATGTGGCGGTCGGATCCACCGACATCGTCGAGCTCGACGTCGGTGACGAGGCATCCTGGTCCGAGGTGATGCGACGCATCGGCTCGCTCGACGCTCTCGCGACCTGTGCCGGCATTCGTAGCCGGAACCTGATCGTCGACACCGATCTCGACGAGTGGGAACGCCATCTGCGGGTCAACCTCACCGGCACCTGGCTCGGTATTCGCTCCTTCTTTCGGGCTCTCGACGGGTCAGCGAACCGAACGCGCAGCATCGTCACCGTGGCGTCCATCAACGCGACGTTGGCCGTGCCTGGCCAGGCTCACTATGTCGCCTCCAAGGGTGGGGTCACCGCGCTGACCCGGGCAGCTGCGGTCGAAGGGGCACCGCTCGGTGTGCGGGTCAACGCCGTCGCCCCCGGCCCGATCGACACCCCGATGACCGCCGAACGACGTCACGATCCCGAACAGGTCGCGTGGCTGAGCTCCCGGGTACCGCTGGGGCGGTTCGGGGAGCCCGGCGAGGTGGCGGAGCTGGTCGAGTTCCTGCTTGGGGAACGGGCCTCCTACATTTCCGGTGAGGTCGTCTACGTCGACGGCGGTTGGGCTGCCAACGCGGTCTGAAGTGATGGCCCCCTCGATCATGCTCGCCGCAGGTTCATTGCTCGACGCGGATCCCGACCGGCTCGTCGCGGCGGCAGCCGAGGCCGGCTACGACGGTATCGGCATGCGTCTTTCGGCCGACCACCATATGGACCAGGGTCCCAGACTGGCCTTCGCCCGCCGGGTGGGACAGCTCGGTCTTCGGGTCCACGACGTGGAGGTGCATCGGATCACCCGCGACGACGTGTCGCCCGGGCCGTTGATCGACGCGGCGGCGGAGATCGGAGCGGCGCATCTTCTCGTCGTGTCGGATCTGGCCGACTGGGCCGAGACCGAGGAACGACTCGGCTCGCTCGCCGATCAGTGCCGGGCTGCGGGCGTGATCCCTGCGCTGGAGTACATGGCCTGGACCCTCCCCTCGGGCCCGGTTGACGCGATCGCCTTCGCCGAGGCCACCGGGTGTGTCCTGGTGGCCGACCTGCTCCATCATCATCGCGTGGGAGCCGGCCCGGCCGAACTGACCACTATCGTCGAGGCCGGCCATCTCGGATGGGTGCAGCTCTGCGACGCTCCGGCGGCACCACCCGCCGATCTGGTTGACGAGGCCCGCCATCACCGTCTCGTGCCGGGTGAGGGTGAACTGCCACTATTGGACTTGCTCGCTGTCGTCCCCGACCACGCGACCATCAGCGTCGAGGTCCAGAGCGACACCCTGAGCGCGGTGTATCGACCGTTCGACCGGGCTCAGCTCCTGATGGACGCGGCGCTGACGGTCTTCGACCGGGGTCGGAGATCGTGACGGCCGATATCACCAGAGAGGTCGTTCACGCGATGCTTGCGGCGGTGGAGTCGCGAGATGTCGATCGGCTCGTGGTCTGTTTCACCGAGGAAGCGTCCTGGCAGAACGTGCCCCACCCTCCTGCCCACGGTCTGATCGAGATCCGTCAACTGTTCGACCCCATCGTGACCCTCAGCGACCGCATCCATTGGGAGGTGGGCACGGAGATCTATGAGGACGGGCGGGGCTGGCTCGAGCGGATCGACCATTTCTGGATCGACGGCGATCGGCACAGTGTGAGCTGCAACGGGGTGTTCGATGTCGACGTAGAACGAGGGCTGGTTCGCTCGGTGCGTGACTATGTCGATCTGGGGGAGTGGCGGTCTCGAATCGGTCCGGTCTACAAGAAAGCTGCCGCCCGCACGGGTCTGGAGGTGGTCACCCGCCATCTCGACGGCGTCCGCACCGGGGACCCCATCGAGATGGCGCGCGACTATGCGATCGATGCCGTGCTCGAGCGGGCTGCCGAGACCCATCGCGGCCGGTCGACGATCACCGGCTACTTCCGTACGGTGCCCGCTCGGTTGGGGTCCGCCACGCTGAGTCTCGGCGAACCCGAAGGCCCGGCCGGCGACGGATCGATAGCCGTGCGTTGGCAGATCCACGGGGACACCCAGCTCCTGGCGTCGGGTACCGACATCTATCGCGTGACGACAGGACGGATCACCTATCAGCGGGTGCTCCTCGACGGCTCCGATTTCTGAACCCCGTTCACGACCGCGACCCGAGAGGTTTCCGTTCGGCTCGATCTTCTACTATGCCCGACCATGAGCGAGAAGGTTCTCATCGACATCGACGGCCCCGTGCGAACGGTGACCCTCAATCGTCCCGAAAAAAGCAACGCCATGGACGGTGAGATGCTGGCCGAATTGGAGAAGGCGTTCGATCCCGATCCGGGCCCGGGTGGCGATGAACGGGTAGCGGTCATCCGCAGTGTGGGCCGAGTGTTCTGCGCCGGGCTGGACCTGTCGGGAGGCATCGGCCGCGATCAGAATGTCGAGACCCTGTTCCACCGGGTCGAGACCTGGCCTCTGCCGGTCGTGGCCGTGGTGCAGGGAGCGGCGATCGCCGGCGGGAACGAACTGGCCCTGCACTCCGACTTCGTGGTGGCGTCCGCCCGCGCCAGGTTCGGCATGTCGCTCGCGCAGATCGGCCTCGCCCCGTCGTGGTTCCTGACCAAGAAGCTTCTGGAGGTCGGCGGGCCCGTCCTCACCCGGGAGATCCTGCTGCTCGGCGAGGCCGTGCCCGCCCCCCGGATGGCCGACCTCGGTCTCATCGCCCGCTGTGTCGACGAGGAGCTTCTCGACTCCGAAGTGGCGGCGGTGGTCGACCGTCTGGTGCGGAACGCTCCGCTCAGCTTGAAGACGATGAAGGCCACCATCAACCGGGAGATGACCTTCCGGGACGCCATCGCCCATGAGGACATCGACGCCATGGTGCGCGCCACGATGAAGAGCGCCGATGCCAAAGAAGGGATGCGGGCCCGGATGGAACGCCGCGACCCAGGCTTCACCGGTAGCTGATTAGTGTCCCGTAAGGTTGATGCGTTGATGGACGACCTGATTAGCCTTACGGGACACTAGGCGTCTCGGGGAAAGTCGAATAGCTGGCGGGCCACCACGACCCGTTGTACCTGTTGGGTGCCCTCGCCGATGTCGAGAATCTTGACGTCGCGGTAGAGCTTCTCGAGCATCTTGTCGTTGCGCACGCCGGCCTCGCCGAGGATGTCCAGCGCGGCGACGACCGCCTCGAGCACCACCGGGGGTGAGTACAACTTGGCGTAGCTTGCCTCGAGGGCGTTCGACTTGCCGTTCTTGGCCAACCAGACGGCGTTGAGATACATCAGCCGGGCGGTGTGTAACCCGCGGCGGATCTTGGCCAGGCGCTCCAGGGCTCGCTGGCGGCGCCGTCCCTGGGCGGGGTAGTCGCTGCGGATGAAGTCGAGCGCAAAGTCGTGGGCCGCCCGACCCATGCCCACCCCGTGGGCGGTGTGGAGAGGCCGGGTCAGATTGAAGGTGGCCATCGAAGCCTTGAAGCCTCGCCGGGACTGGTAGAACTCTTCGCCGCCGAGGAGATGGTCGGCCGGGAGTCGGACATCGTCCATGGCGAAGCTGGCGGTCTCATAGCCGCGCGAGCCCATCTTGTGTTCGATCTTCAAGATCTCGAAGCCGGGGGTGTCCCGTTCCAGCATGAAGGCCCGGTGGCCGTCACGACCGAGGGCGGGGTCGACCGTGGCCCAGACGATGATCCAGTCGGCCCGCGCCGAGTTGGAACAGAACATCTTGCGGCCGTTGAGCACCCACTCATCGCCCTCTTTGCGGGCTCGGGTCTGGATGCGGGCGACATCGCTTCCCGCTTCGGGCTCGGTCATTGCCATCGCGCCCCAGCGGGCCTTGGAATGATCGGTGAACGTGGCGAGCCAGCGCTCGTTCTGCTCGGGGGTTCCGGTGCTCCTCAGCCCTGGCCCGCCGAGTCCCGGCCCGGGCAAGGAGAGAGCTACCCCGCGATCCCAGTAGGCCGCTTCCTCGCCGAGCAGGAAGTTGCGAACGGGTTTCCAGTCGAGGGCGGTGGGGCCCGGACCTTCGCCTTCGCCGACCATCCGGCTGACCAGGCCACCCTTCTGGGTGCAGATCAGGTAGAAGGGATGGTCGACCGGTGGGGGTTCTGCGGTGCGGTCCGCTTCGAGCCCAATCGGGCGCATGTGTACCCGTCCGAGCTCACGAACCTCTTCGATCATCTCCCGGGTACGGGTATCGATCTCGATCATGACGCCACCTCGGTGCCAACTAGAGGATCGGGTACATCCATCACATGGGCGGCCGCATCGAACTCTGCGGCATCTCGGGCCCCGGCCGCCATGGCCAGCATCCTCGCTTCCCGGAATCTCTTCTCGGCCAGATGGTCGACGATGAAGCCGTGGCCGCCGAGCAATTGGATTCCGAGGTTGGTGGCGGCGAAGGTGGCGTCGACGGTTTCGAGCCAGGCCTGCGTGGCCCAGAACGCCGCATGGGGTTCCTCCCGATCGAACGCGGCGGCGGCATCGCGCACGACGAGGCGGGCGCCATGGATCCGGGCCGCGGTGGCCGCGATATCGAAGGCGTTGCCCTGATGGTGGGCGACCGGTTTACCGAACACGACGCGTTCGGTCGTGTACTCGATGGTGTCCTCCAGCGCGGCTTGGGCGATTCCCACCGAGATGGCCGCGCCCCAGAGTCGGGCCCGGCTGCGGACCATGAGGCTCGTGTCTGCCGACAGCTCCCATGTTCCCCGGACGGTGGTGGCGTCGAAGGGCACCGTCACCCCACCCGAGGCCTGGAAGGCCAGTACCTGGAGCGGCGTAGGAGTCCCGGTCACCTCGTGGAGTCGAAGGGTGTTTTCTTCGCTCACCCACACCCAGCGCAGGTCCGGCCCGCCCGGCGCCCAGTCGAGGCCGGTCGAGCCGCTGTCGGGGTCGATCACCGTGAAGCCACTTTGTGCCGATCCGTCGCGGCCGGTGGTCAGCACCTCGGCGACGAGATCATGGTCGGGGCAGGCGAGTACCGCACCGACGGTGCTGCCGGGTCGGTCGACGGCGGCCAGCCCGCCGGCATCACCCATCGCCAACGTCTCGAGAATCACCACCTTGGCGAGGACGCCGGCGCCGACCCCGCCGAGCCGGTCGGGCAGGTCGAGATCGCCGAGCGGAAAGCCGTCCAATACCGACACGACCGAGTCGGGCCACCGGCCGGCCTGCTCGTTCTCCCGGACGTTCGGAGCCAGCTCGGCGGTCGCCAGCCGCTCCGCTGCGGCGCGGAGTTCCTCGAGCTCGGCAGAGAGGGCGAAGTCACGCATCCCGGCACCTTAGAGGCCGAGGGGATAGGGGGCCACAGTGTCAGCGTTGCTTGGTGCCCTCTTCCCAGCCGCGTTTGGAGAACAGCTCCTCGAAGTTGGGGTTTCCGGTCGGGGCGGTAACCCCGCCGTCGACCACCAGGTTGTGACCGGTGACATAGGAGGCGTCGTCAGACGCGAGGAAGGCGACGGCGGCGGCGATCTCGGAGGGTTCACCGACCCGGCCCATCGGGATGGTGCGGCGATAGACCTCCTGGAATTCCGGGTCGTCGACCATTGCCTTGGTGAGCCGGGTGGCGATCGTGCCTGGGTTGACCGCATTCACCCGGATCCCGTCGCGGGCGTGGTCCATCGCCATGGTTCGGGTCAGGTTGACAACCGCCCCCTTCGCCGCGTTGTAGACCGCGAGCCCGTAGTCGCCGAACAGGCCGGAGATGGACGCCGTGTTGACGATGGCGCCACCGCCCTGGCTGCGCATGTGGGGGATGACGGCCCGGCTTCCGTAGAACACCGAGTTCAGATCGACATCGATGACCCGATGCCAGATCTTGGGGTCGATCTCGTCGAGCTTGCCGTAGCCCCCGACCCCGGCGTTGTTGTAGAGCACGTCGATGCGACCATGCTCGGTGACGGCCCCCTCGATCAGCTCCGTCATCTGATCCATCTTGGTGACATCCACCCGACGGAAGCTCACCTGTGGACCGAGCGCGTCGGCCACACTCTCCCCGAGGTCACCGTCGCGGTCCGCGACCACTATGGTGCCGCCTTCTGTGGCCAGCCGCTCGGCGGTAGCCGCGCCGATTCCCGACGCCCCGCCGGTGATGACACAGATCTTGTCCTCGAAGCGGTTCATCGGGCGGTCTCCTGTCGTCGGGTGTAGCTCGGGTCGTCCGGGAGTCGACCCCCCTGGGGGATCTTGCCGGCGTACCGGGAGACCCGTTCGCGCTTGTCCCAGTCCTTCAGGACCAGGCGATCGGCGATCTTCCAGCCGTTGTCCCGTTTCTCGAAACGATCGACATAGCGGCCGCCCAACGTTTCGAGGATGTCGCCCTCGTCGTCACGGCGGGTGTGATACGCGACGACGTAGGTCTCGACATGGGCGGTGGTGGGGTTCTCGAACTCGATACTGGTATTGAAGATCGAGTGTTGGGTGGCGTCGTAGAGGCCTGGCAGGGAATCCACGGCGAACGGAGCAAAGTCCTTCCCGAGACCCTGGAAGATCCCATGGTCGTCGATCGCGTCGTCGTGGTACACCGAGGCGACGAGGTCGACGTCGCATCGGTCAATCCCCCGGCAATAGGCGGTGAGCACCTTTTCGATCTCGCGGCTGTCCAGGAGCTCTTGTAGCGCGGTGTCGGTCATGGGTTTCCCTTTCCCGGGGGTCGGCCCGGAGCGTTGGTCGATGGAACTGGAGCGGGGATCTCAGCCCAGCTCGTTGATGTAGCGGTAGCCCTTCTCCAGCATCTGCATGCGATGCCGGGGCCCGGGGGCATCGAGGTTGCCGGTGTCATATGCCGGGTCTTCGGCGTAGACCGAGGACGTGCCGTCGGCACCCTTCACGATCTTGGGCTCGAATACCTCGTACGGCCCGGCCTTCGTGGCCTCGAGTGCGTCGCTCACCATCGAGTGCTCGGCCAGGCGCAACAAGCTGACATAGGTGGGGCCGGCGAGCATGATCTCGCCGGCGTCGCACCCCGAGATGGCGGCCTCGAGGGTGTGCCACTCGAACTCCCGGATCTCGCCGTCGTCCACGGTCACTTCGCCGGCCACCCCGTCGGGGGCTTTCACCACATAGAACCATGTGGAGAACCGTCGGTTCCTTCCGAGCGGGGTGGTCCAGTGGGACAACGCGACCAGATCCTCGATGTCGATGTCCAGATCGGCCTCCTCCTTGGCCTCGCGCACCGCGGCGAAGCGGGCCGCGTCGTGCTCGTTCTGCGATCCGGCAGCTTCGAAGTCACCAGGATCCAAGCGTCCGCCCGGGAACACCCATGAGCCGCCGTGGAAGGCGAGGTTGGTGTCCCTCCGGAGGACCAGGACCTCGATTCCGGCGTCGCTGTCCCGGATCGGGATGACGGTCGCTGCCGGTTTGATCGGAACCGTCGCCGGATCGAACTCAGCTTCGCTGTTCAAGTTGGGCCTCTCGCTCACTGTTGCTCGGAATTCGTGACGACCCACCCTCGCGGGTCGAGCCGATCCGGTGCAAGGGGGAGGATCTGAGACCACGGACCGACCGATGACGCGATGGTTGGTGCCCAGGTACTCAAGAGCGGGGCCTGGGCGCCGATCGAGGGGGGATGAGTCTCGAAGCTGTTCTCCAAGACGATACGACCCGCGCCGCGGTGATCGACGATGGTGTTGCCTTCCTCCAAGACGAGGTCAACCGGCGGGGTGGGGTGAAAGGCAAGGCCATCCAGACCGCATATAAGGGCTTCACCAAGATGCGGCCGGGTATGGACCGCCACGCGATTGAGAAGCTCCTGCCGGCGATGGCCCCCACCTTGGACCCCCACTATGAACAGGCCAAGGCAGCCGGTGATGTGGACGGCTATTTCTCCTCCAACGCCGACACCATCGCCACGGACCTGCTCGAGGTCACCGACAAGTGGGCCGACGCGAGCAGCAACAAGGCCCTCAAGAAGCTCTACGGCGGGGTGCGCAAGATGGCCCATGGTCCGACCGCCGAATCGGTCCCCAACCTGGTCCCGCTGATCGAGAAGCACGCCGGCTGACCGGTTCCGCAGCCCCGTCAGAGCCGCCTGGGCGGACAAACTACGGTGGGCCGATGGCTGGACGAGTCGAAGGCAAGGTAGTCGTGGTCACCGGGGGCGCCCAAGGGCAAGGGGCGGCCGAGGCCCGGTTGCTCGCGGCCCAAGGAGCCCGCGTGGTGTTGACCGATGTCAACGGCGAGGGAGGCGAGGCGGTCGCGGCCGACGCCGGCGGTCTGTTCGTCCGTCATGACGTCTCCAGCGCGCCCGATTGGGCCGCCGTGATGCAAAGGGTCGCCGACGAGTTCGGTCGACTGGATGGGCTGGTCAACAACGCCGCGATCTTTGAACGTGGTCGGCTTGTCGACACCTCCGAGGATCAGTTCCGACGGATCATGGATGTCAATGCGTTGGGCGTGTACCTGGGCATGGCAGCCGCGGTGCCGCTGATGTTGGACTCGGGTGGCGGTTCTATCGTGAACATCTCATCGGGTGCCGGGCTGAGGGCCACGCCGGGTTCGTTCGCCTACTCGGCCTCGAAGTTCGCGGTGACCGGGATGACCAAGACCGCGGCCGCGGAGCTCGGTCCGGACGGGATCCGGGTGAACTCGATTCACCCCGGATTCATCGACACTGCGATGTTGCCGGACAACGAGGCCTTGAGGGAAAAGATGGCCGGAGCCGTACCTCTGCGTCGGATCGCCCGACCCGACGAGGTCGCCCAGCTGGCCCTGTTCCTGATCTCCGACGACAGCTCCTATTCGACCGGCGGGGAGTTCGTGGTCGACGGCGGCGTCACGGCCTGAGTACTTCGTGCTTCAGTTCGAAAGTAAACTTTCGAACTGAAGTTCTGTGCGATGCCGCCTACGGCGGCAGCTGTCTTGTTCAACGACGACCGGCGAAGCCGGATCGTCGCTGGTCGGGGGGCTCCGAAGAATCTCCGCCCCCCGAACCCCCCGCCGACTGTGCAACACCGGATCGCGGAGACATTCCCCCACGTGTTCTGTGCGGAGTGCGGCCGGCCTGCCTGTGAACGGGGGGTCAGCGGAACTGGTCGATGAGGATCGGGTTGCCGTCGGGGTCGATGAGCATGATCGACGCCGGTCCGCTCTCGTTGTCGCTCTCTACCCGCTGGGCCAGCTCCACGCCGGATTCTTCCAGGCGTCGTTGGATCTCCCTCACGTCGGTGAAGGTGTCCAGCTCTTCCTTGCGGTTGGTCAGGCCCGGGTTGAACGTGAGCACGTTCTTGTCGAACATGCCACTGAACAGACCGATGAGAGTCTCGCCGTTGGCCAACATCAGCCAGTTCTCATCGGCGGCGCCGCTCACGACTTCGAACCCCAGCGCTTCGTAGAAGGTCTTGGACCTGTCCAGATCTGCCACGGTGAGACTTATCGAGAATGCGCCGAGTTCGGGAGCCATCGCCCAACTCTAGGTGGCCGGTTTAGGGTCGACGGTTGACCAGGAAGCCCGGTCCTGGCTTGGGAGGGTGGGCGGCCAAGGCCTCCTCGTTCGGTTCAGTGCCCCAGCCGGGGGTGTCCGGAACGACGAGATGACCGTCCTCGATGGTCGGCACGACGGTGAACAGGTCGGCGTCCCACGGCAGGCGGTCGATATCGGTTTCCATGATGCGCAGGTGAGGTACCGCCGCGGCGAAGTGGGCGCTCATCATGGTCGACAGGTGCCCGTAGAAGTTGTGGGGGGCGACGTTGACCTCGTGGGCGTGCGCCGACGCGGCCACCTTCATCGCCTGCCAGGTGCCGTTCCAGATCGTGTCGATGATGGCCACATCGACGGCCTGTTCCCGGAAGTAGGGCAGGAACGCGGGTAGCCCGATGCGGGTTTCGAGCGAAGCGATCGACGTGTGGCTGGCGTCGCGGATCGTGCGCAGCGCCTCGGGGTTGTCGTTGTCATACTCCAGCCAGAACAGCTTGAAATCCGACAGCGCCCTGAGCACCTCGAGCACCCCTTCGGTTCGCAGGTTGAAGTTGAGGTCCAACAGGAGGCCCATGTCCTCGCCGGCACCGTCGCGAAACGCGCTGAGGACGTCGTGAAGCCCTTGGAGCATGAGCGGTTCGGCGTTCAAACCAGGGCTCCAGGGCCGACCGAACCCGGGGGCCCATGAGCGAAGCGGCTGGGTTTGATGCCGGTGGTGCTGGGTTTGATGCCGGTGGTGCAGGCCGATGCGTAGAGTCGCCGCACCACGTCGGAAGGACCTGCCATGATCGAAGAGACCATCGACATTCGCACCCGATCCGGGGCGATGGAGACCTTCGTCTGTCATCCCGAGCGCCACGGCCCGCATCCGCCGGTGCTGTTCTTGATGGACGCGCCGGGTATTCGGGAGGAACTGAGGGACATGGTCCGGCGCTTGGCGGCCGTCGGCTACTTCGTGCTCCTGCCCAATCTCTATTACCGGGCCGGCCGGGACACGACCTATGGGCCCGATGTGTTGGAGGCGGGCAGCGAGGACCATGTCCGGATGCGGGCGGTGCGCACCAAGATGACCATCCCGCCGGTCATGGAGGACGTCGCCGACATGATCGCTTATCTCGACGACCGCCCGGAGGTGGCGGCCGGGCCGGTTGGGGCGCACGGCTACTGCATGAGCGGGCCCTACGCCCTGGCGGCCGCCGCCGCTTTCCCTGATCGGGTGCGGGCCGCCGCTTCGTTTTATGGCACCTGGCTGGTCAGCGACGCGGAACAGAGCCCCCACCTGACCCTGGGCCAGGTCGACGGTGAGGTCTACATCTCCTACGCTGAACACGACGAGCTGGCCCCACCGGAGATGATCGAGGAGCTCAAGGTGCTGTTCTCCAATTCCGGCGTATCCGGCGAGATGGAGCTCAACCCGGGGGTCCACCACGGCTTCGCCTTCCCTCAACGTTGGTGTTATGACCAGCCGGCCGCCGAGCGCCACTGGGAACGACTGATCTCGCTCTACCGCCGCCACCTCGGCTGACCGCTTCAGTTCGGCTGGCCTCTTCAGTTCGGCTGGCCTCTTCAGTTCGCAAGGGACGGCTCCGGCCCAGCAAATATGGCGCCAGGCCGGTAATCTTGTATTGCAATACAAGACTACCGGCGCTACCATTTTGCTCATGATCAACCGGGAGCTGAAGAAGGGCGTCGTCGACTATCTCATCCTCGCCCTCGTAGCTCGAGGGGCGATGAGCGGCGTCGATCTGGTGGCGGAACTGGATGAACTGTTTCCGACCGGCACGATCTACCCCGCGCTCGGGCGTCTGGAACGAGCGGAGCTCATCGCCGCCACGAGCCGGCAGGGTCCGACCGGAAGACCGCGCAAGGAGTACGACCTCTCGGCTCTCGGTGTGGCCCAATTGGCCGAGCTCGACACTGAGTGGTCGGCCATGACCGGCATCGTCGACCGTATTCGAAAGGGCTCCGCCTGCTATGTCCGATAACGACAGGTCCGATAACGACAGGTCCGATGACAAGCACTCTTGCTCCGTCGATGACGGGATCGCCGGTCCGGTCGCTAAGGCCATCGCCCCGCTGGGCCCGCCCCTGGTCATGGCGGCGCTGGCCGGAGTAGCACGCGTCGAGGGCCGACTCGCTCCCCTCACCATCACGGTCCTCGTGCTTGTCGGTGGCGTGATCTGGTTGGTGGCCGAAGGCCTCTACCGCCACCAGCGTGCTCACGGCGACAGGCTCCGTCGGCCGGCGTTGATAGCAGGATTCACGGTGCTGGTTCTCATGATCAACGTCACTGGTGCCGCTTGGACCACCAGCGAGACCCTGCCGAGCTGGGGTCTCTGGGTCCTCATCGTGCTCGGTGGGAGCGGTTTGGTGGCTTACTGGTTACGGCTGACCGACTTGATGCCGGATCCACGTCTGGAGTGGATCTGGCGCGCCGGTGGTTCGCGCCGGTCCGACATCGAATCGATGGGTCGAGAACTCGACGACCTGATCGAGACCCAACAGGAGCAAGGAAGGCCGATGCCGGTCGGTGAACTGGATGACGTGGGTCTTGTCGTCGACTGGCCCGATTCGGTGGATCCCAACCGTCATTGGCGAGTGATCGTAAGGGCTGGGGCCGCATCGATCTCAGTCACGGCCGTCCTGGCCGTTCTGGTGGCCATCGGAGACCGCAGCTGGTCGGCCGGCATCGACAAAGATCTGTTGTCCTTGGCCGGACCGATCGGCTTGCTCGTCTCCGTCAACGGGTTGGTGCTCAGTGGCGGGGGTCGTCGACTTCTGGCCCCGCTGGTCGGAGCATTGGTGATCGCGCTGGTGGTGTTGGAGGGGCTCGCGGTCGAGGTCCACATCCCCGTGCCAGTGCTCGTCGCGGTGGCCATCGGGAGCGGATGGGTGTTCTGGCGAACGACCCCGGCCCTCCCCCGGAGCGTGTGGGAGTACCTCGATCGCCTGACGTGACGGTCGGTGGCCTGTTCTAACGGTGGCCTGATCTCTCAGCCCAGCTGGTCGCGCAGGTGAAACTTCTGGATCTTGCCCGAAGGGGTCTTGGGCATCTCGGCCACGATCTCGAGCCGCTCGGGCCAGAACTGTTTGGCCACGCCTTCCGCGTCGAGCATGGCCACCAGCTCTGGGAGGGTCGGCGCCTCGTCGCCCTGGGGCGCGACCACGGCAGCGCAGCGTTCGCCCAGCCGTTCGTCGGGATAGCCGACGACCGCCACCTCGAACACCTTGGGGTGGCGGATCAGCAGGGACTCGATCTCGAAGACCGGCACGTTCTCACCACCGCGGATGACAAGATCCTTGGACCGGCCTGAGATCCGGATACCACCGTCCTCGCGGCGGCGAGCCAGGTCTCCGGTGTCGAACCAGCCGTCGGGGGTCGACACTTCCTCGTACAGGTCGGCTCGGTGAAAGTAGCCCAGCGCCTGGTTCGGTCCCGTGATCTGAAGATTGCCAACCTCGCCGACGGGTAGCTCGTTGAGCTGGTCATCGACGACGCGAACCTGCATCCAGTCCACGGGCTGGCCATCGGAGTCCGAAACGATCTCGACCGCGTCGCCGGCCCTGGTGTGGGTGACCACCGCGTTCTCGGTCATACCCCACACCGCCACGAGCTCGGCGCCCAGTACCTCGTCGGACTCCTCGACGAACTTCGGTGGGATGGCCGCCCCGCCACAGATGAAGTACTTGAAGCTGGCGAGGGGCTTCTGTTGGTCGAGCTGAGCGGTGATCATGTCCGCGACGAACGGGGTGGCCGAGAGGGTGTACGCGATCTGCTCGTCGTCGACGATCGAGACCAGCTGTTGGGCATCCCACACCTCCTGGTACACGACCTTCTGACCCGTGGAGAGCGGAACGATGAACCCGTAGAGAAACCCGGTCTGATGGGCGAGCGTCGAGGCCATGAAGCACACGTCGTCAGGTCCCAGACCGAGGCCATCGGTGATCGACCGACCCCCGGACCAGATGGTGTTGTAGTCGTGGAGCACACCCTTGGGCTCACCGGTCGTACCCGAGGTGAACTGGATCTCGGCCAGGTCGCTCGGGGAGGGGGTGCGGCGTTTGAGCTCCTCGGCCAACCCCGGCTCGTCCTCCCAGGCCCGGTCGGCGAACTCCGTGAAGCTGCGGGCCCCCGTCGGCGGGTCACCGAGCACGAACACGTGCTCGAGGCTGTCGATCTCACCGGCCAAGCGCACCGCCAGTTCCCCATGGTCGAAGCGCCGGAATTCTCTCGGGACGAACAGCGCTTTGGACTCGGTCCGCCCGAGAATGAACGACAGCTCCCGATGGCGAAAGATCGGTACGAGGGGGTTGACCACGGCCCCCACCCGCAACAGGGCGATGGCCAGCGCCGGGAACTCCCACGAGTTCGTGAGCTGCATGGACACGACGTCACCCGGCTCGATGCCTAGGTTGATGAAAGCCCCGGCGAACCGCCGCGACAGCGCCTCGAGCTCTCCGTAGGAATGGCGTTCGGGCGGTCCGCCCCCTTCAGGGTACGAGACGAGCGCCGGCCGGTCCGGGTCCTCGGCCACCCTCGCCAGAAAGTCATCGACAAAGGTGCGGTCCGTGCGCCACCACCCTTGCTCGTAGTACTGGTCCCTGGTGGCCTGATCGATCTCACGTAGTCCCGGAGTGCTCATCGGAACCGAGCGTAGCTGCCCCAATGCCACCGGATCCAAGGCCCTCCAGCACCCCAGGTCCGGCCCCTCCGACCAGGTCGGAACCGGATTGGTTTAGGTTGGCCCGGACATCACCGGCCGTTCCATTGCCGGTCTGGACATTGGGAGGCGTCGATGACGGTTGCACTCATCACGGGAGCGAACTCGGGGATCGGGCGGGCGAGCGCGGTGTACCTGGCGAGACAGGGGCTGGAGGTCTACGGAAGCGTCCGCAGTCTCGACAAGGCCGCCAAGCTGCAAGCCATGGCCGGCGAGGCGGGTGTCGAGGTGAAGGTGATCGAGATGGATGTGGTGTCCGATGATTCGGTCCGCGCCGGTATCGATCAGGTGATCAGCGCGGCCGGCCAGCTCGACGTGTTGGTCAACAACGCCGGGATCGGGGGCAACGGGGTCACCGAGTTCTCAACGATCGACAGCTATCAAGAGGTCATGGACGTCAACGTCTATGGCGCCATCCGTTGCATCCAGGCGGTCCTGCCCGGCATGCGCGAACATGGCTCGGGCCATATCGTCAACATCACGTCGATCGCCGGGGTGATCGCGGCGATTGCCCAGGCGCCCTACGCCCTGTCGAAACGGGCGGCCGAAGCGATGAGCGAAAGCTTGGCCCAGGAGGTGGCCCCGTTCGGTATCCGGGTTTCGATCATCGAGCCCGGGATCACCAAGAGTGCCATCTTCGCCAAGAACACCGAGGCGCCGGGCCAGGACGCCTACCCCGACCATCTCCGTTGGATGTTCCAGTTCTACGCCAACGGCATCCCCCAGGCGACACCCGCCGAGGAGGTGGGCCGCGTCATCCATCACGCCATCACCACCGATGAGCCCATGCTGCGCTACGCGGTGGGCGACGACGCCCACGCCATAGTGGCCGGCCACGCCGCCATGACCGACGAACAATGGGTCGCGCTCGGGATGGCGGGGTCAGATGAGGAGTACTACGCCGGTTTCGAGCACCACTTCGGTCTCGACATCCGTCCCCCCTCCTGAGTCAAGGCCACCGCGGCGCGGGTAGGCCGGCAGAGGAGGCCTACCCGCAAGGTGCTCAGCCGAACTCCTGGCAACTGGTCGGGCTCGGCCAGCCATGCCTCGACGACGTCCATCGCCTCAGCGACGGTCAGTGGTGAGGGGAACAGACCGACCTTTGTGGCCAGTCGCACGAACGCGAGGAGAACGATCCAGCTGAATCCAACCGTGTCCGCCCCCGATAGCGCAGAGTCGAGCCACCTGCGTGCCGGTGGTTGGTGACGCCCCGAGCAATGCGGTCGGGGTGCGGAACGGCTCAGGAGCCAGGATCGACCCGTCCGGTCATAGGCGTGACCGGACGGGTCGATCCAAGGTCAGTCCCGGTCGGTGACCGGGGTGAACTGGGGCGCCCGCTTGTCGACGAAGCTCTGCACCCCTTCTTTGAAGTCGGTCTGACGCAGGGAGGTCATCATCTTCTCGGTGGTATCGGTGTTGGAGGTGGCGAGGTCCCATTCCCAGCCCGCGAAGACCTGGCGCTTGATGACCTTCATCGACGTCGAGGCCACATTGGCGGCCAGGTCTCGGGCGTAGGCCATCGTCTCATCCATGAGGGTGTCCGCGGAGAATACCTTGTTCACCAAGCCCATCTCCAGGGCCTCGTCGGCCAGGAAGGTACGCGCCGAAAGCAGGATGTCCATGGCATTTGCCTGGCCGATCAGCCGGGGCAACATCCACGAGATGCCGTGCTCGGCGATCAGGCCTCGCCGGGCGAACGCCGTGGTGAACTTGGCCCCCTCGGCCGCGAAGCGAACGTCGAACATGGTGGCTTGCACCAGGCCGATCCCGGCGCATGCCCCGTTGATCGCGCCGATGACCGGCTTGGGCACACTGGTCGTGTATGTCTGGTGCTCGTCGCGGCGCCGCGCGGCGCGGTCTCCGCCCGTGCTGATGCCCTGGAGTGCATCCATGTCCGCGCCGGCACAGAAGCCGCGGCCCGCGCCGGTGACGACGATGGCTCGGACGTCGGGGTCGGCGGTGGCCTCATCCAAACGATCCCAATACTCGCCTGCCATCTCGCCGGTCCAAGCGTTGAGCCGCTCGGGTCGATTCAGGGTGACGAGGGCCACATTGTTGGATTTTTCGTACAACACCACATCGGACATGGCATCCCCCTACGGGTCTGGTCGATCCCCCCACAGTACGCGACACGGTTCAGCCTTGGCAGGTGAGCCCCGGCTACCCTCTGGGGTGTGGCCCCATCGAATGATCGCGCCCCATCCGATGATCAGCTCGGGCCACCCGATGGCACCTACCGTTACGCGGTCGGCGGTCAGCTCTCACTGGTGCTGGTGATCCTCCTCACGGTCGTGTGGTTGCCTCCGGTAGTCCGCTCCGACGGCACCCCGCTGGCGTTGAAGGTTCTGCTGGTCGCCGTCACTCCGATCGCGGTGGTGTGGACGGCGCTGCACACCCTTCTCCCTCCGATAAGTGTCAACACGTCGGGCGTTCAGGTGCGCCAGCGCACCAGACTCGTCGCTCAGCTGTACCGATGGGAGGATGTCATCGGCTATTGCAGCGATACGTTTGCAGATCGCCAGCTGGCCCTGGTCCTGGAGAACAATACGGTGGTCGCCTTGCCCGAGGTCAAAGAGCAGGGCCATCTCGAGCGTCAGCTGGCCAAACGGGCATCCCGCCGTATCGATCCCCGCAGCCCCGGACAGTAGGGGTAGGTGGCATCGCCGCAGCGGATAGGAACCACCCTGTGCTTGGCTCAGGCGTTGCTACCCGCTCTTGTCGCCTAGGGGAGCCCAGGGCTGTGCCGCTCGGGCCACGGCCTCGCTCCGGACCGATGCGCAACCTGACCCCTATCCGCTCGGCCTCTTAGCGCCCCGAGAAGAAGGGGCGAGGGTTCAAGAAAGCCATGGCTTCGGTGAACTTGGTGCGTTCGGCGTACAACTCCTGACGGAACGCCCGAACATGGGTCCACATCTCCTCGGCATCGAGGTCGGTCGGTTCATGGGGCGCGTAGATGGCGGTTGTGACCAGGGGGATCATGGCGTTGAGTCGGGCGGTCGGGGCGGGGCCGAGAACGGCGGCGTTGGTGCTGGCTACCTCCTTGGCCGTCTGGCTGTCGGGGACCCCGACGCCCAGCTCCAACAAGCGGTCAGCGACCTCGGCCCACGCGCCGAGGATCTGATCGGTCGGGCTCAGCCCGGTGCGGCGAGATCTGCGCCGCAGGACCTTCAAGATGATCAGCATCGCCAACAACAGGACCAGCCCGCCCAGCGCGATAGCGACCGATAGCAGGGGCCCGCTGAGCAGTCCGGGGTCAGGGGTCGAGAGATTGCCAAGGCCCGGACCCACCACTCGGGGGCGGGCTCGTTCCAGGACGTATTCGCCCCCTTGGGTGGCCACCGGCTCGTCGTTCGCGGGGACGAACGGAGCGGTGTTGGTGGGGGTGGGGTTGAAGTTCACCCAGCCGACCTTGTCGAGAAACACCTCGGGCCAGATGTGCAACTGATCGGAGGTCACCTCGGTACGGCTCCCGACGGCGCCGCCGGCTTCCTCGCTGGAGGTCAGCTGGTAGCCAATGACCACCCGGCTTGGGAACCCGAGCGAGCGGGCCATGATCGCGAAGGAGGATGCGAACTGTTCGGAATAGCCGATCTTGCGTTCGGTCAGGAATCGTTCCACACGTGCGTAGGAATGACCGGGCTCGACGTCGGTGCTGTAACGGAACTCCTCGAGGAAGAAGGCTTCCAAGGCCTGGAGTTGCTCGTAGGGCGAGATGGTCTCTGAGGTTTTGTCGAGGGCGAGGGCGCGGATCGAGTCGGGCAGCCCGTCGGGCAGTTCGGTGTAGACCTCCAGTCCGTCAGCTGTGCTGCGCTGGGCGAACTCGCGATCGTCGTCGGTGATGACCGGTATGTCCGACACGACCTCGTACTCGAGATCGCTCAGCGCACCGGTCTCGCTCAGGACACTTCCGGCCCGGTCATCGAATCGGACGAGCAGCTCGGAGTCCTCAGAGCTGACCGAGATCGGTCGACCCACGACCGGAAGCCAGGGTCCGGGGAGGTTCTGGATGGTGTAGGTCTGGGAAATGGTCCGTTGTTCGAGATCACCGCTCGGGCCGTCTTCGGCTGACGGGAGCACCGTTCCCACCTTGGAGTAGGTGGCGTCGCTGGTCCACACCGCCCCGGTGAACCGTTCGAGGGTAACCAGCTTCACCGAGTCGACTTCATCCAGATCGCCGAGCCGAGCGGTATCGAAACCGAACACGGGCACTGGTGGATCTGCGGTGAGCTGGGCTTTGACCGACACTATCGGGCTCGAAGTCAGCCGTTGTTCGATCTGAACCTTCCGCAGCGACCGCGGATCGAAGGCATCGTCGGGGTTGAGCGGGAGTTGAGCCACGATGAACGAACCCAGTGCCGCCGCGAGCACGACGAGGGGCAGCCCGGACAGCATTCTCCGGTTGGGTGATTGCTCGTTCTGGGGGCGGGTGTCGGGACGGTCGGTCGGGCCGACCAGCAGCCGGCTGGCCGGCACCCGGCTCACATGGATAAGGATGGTCACCAACGCCAGCGCGGCGAACCCCGCCGACAGTAGGGCGTTGGTCTCAGGACCGGACGCCCCGATGAACAGGGTGACCGTGAGGGCGAGGAGCGGACCGATCATCGGGCCGATCACCGAGTCTCGTCGACCGGCGAGCTCCGCGCTCGCGGCGCCAGCCGCCCAGATGACGAAAGAGGCGACCAGGAGCAGGCCCGGTTCTGGTCGGGCCGGGAGCGTCGTCGAGAGGATCTCGGCCCAGCCGCCGGCCATACCCGCAGCCAACTCGGTGATGGTCGATCCCGTCGGCACACCGTTGGGCATCGTGTCGAACAACACCGAGTACATGGCCCAGACGATGAAGCCGAGCACCGAGGCCGTCACTGCGGGGGTGACCGATAGGCGACGCCATTGGGCTCCGGCGCTGAGCGCGACCCCGAACAGGGCGGCACCGAGCACGGGGACCAGATAGTCGGTATCGGCGAACACCCGGTGGAAGCCGAGGCCGGCCAACATCGTCAACAGGGCGACCGCCATCAGCTCGACGATCAAGAGACGTTTCATGAGGCCCGCCTTTCTCGTACCAGAATAGTGGGTCGGCGCCGAGCGTCGGTCGGTGGGTGGGTAGGACTGCTCAGAGCTGAATATCGACTCAGCGGCTGATGCGCCGGTTCCATGCCATGGCGAAATCCTCGCTGGTCTCGGCATTGATGAGCACCGCGCCAGGAAGCTCGTGGATGGTGCCTCGGCCGGCTGCGCCCAGCCGGGAGATCGTCACGGTCTGGAATCGCGAGCGTAGAGGTCCGAGTACGGTCAGGTCGCCCGCTGAAGCCTGACCGGTGATGTAGGCGAGGGAGAACCCGCCGCGATCCTTGGCCGTGCGTTGGGTCAGGTCATTTGCGTCCTGGCTGTCGGAGGGCTGGAGCTCGGCCAGATGGTCCATCATCGTCTCGAGCCGATCGCCCAAGTCGCTCCCGAACGACACTCCACAGGTGGTTCGTACCCGAACAGGAAAGTGGCTGGTGGTCGACGAGGCCACGATGGAGGCCACGGCCCGCACCGCCTCTTCGAACACACCGCCGCTATAGACCGCGGCTCGGGTGTCGAACACCACCAGCGTCCGAGGCTGGTTGGTGTCGACATTGTGGCGGACCATCATGGTTCCCGTGCGAGCGGATGACTTCCAGTGCACGAGCCGGAGGTCGTCTCCCACCACGTACTCCCGCAGGGTGTGAAACGCGACGCCGCCTTGAGGCGCTTGACCGGAGGTGGGGCCGTCGAGATCTCGGGCCACTCCCGTGGGGAACGGGGTGATGCGGTGGGTCCGGGGATGGACCCAGAGCCGCTCCGATGAACGCTGCGCCTGGCCCACGTGCATGAGCCCGAAGGGGTCCGACCGGCTGATGTTCAGCGGTCCAACGTCATACACCCCCCGACGGTCGGTGGGCAGCGAGTAGGTGGTGGTGTGCGGTTCGTTGGAGTCGAGACTCGGGATGGCGATATCGACCATCCGATCATCCCCGAAACGTTCGAGCACGGTCATGCCGGGGCTGCGCCGCCGGCCGCTGTTGGTGACGGTGAGCACACCCGTGGCGGGTCCGTGCTCGACCACCCGGTTCGGGCGCAGTTCCCGTTCGGCCTGGAGTCGGGGGCGCGAGAGCATCCACGCCGCGGCGCCGATCAGCACCGTGATGAACGCGATGGAGACGACGAGCAGTTCGACGTAACGCAGGATCAGGCCCGCGCCGAACATGATGACCGTAAGCGCCGCGAACGAGCGACCGGCTCGGGTCAACACGCGGGAACCACCCGGTGCATCCCCGCTCGGTGTCTCAAGATCGATTCAGAGTCCAACATTGACCGCCCGTCCCGTCGGTTCAGCGCTCGGTGCGTTCCTGGGGTACCGGGATCTCCTGGAGAATCCGGTCGAGGATGTCTGGCGCTCGGATGCCCTGCAGCTCTGCTTCAGGGGTCAGAATCATCCGGTGGGCCATCACCAACGGCGCCAACTCCTTGACGTCGTCACTGGTGACGAAGGAGCGGCCGTCCGACGCGGCGTAGGACCGGCAGGCCCGGGCCAGGGAGAGGGTGCCTCGGGGGCTCACCCCGAGGCGTAGTTCGTTGAGCGGTCGGGTGGCCGAGGTCAGGCTCACCATGTATTTCTGCAGATTCGGCGCGATGTAGATGCGATCGGTGAGCGCGATCATGCCGCGGACGTCCCCGGTGGCGAGCACGGGTTCCACGTCGTTGATGTCGACCCCGCCGGCGTCGTTGGCGATGATCCTCATCTCGGCGTCGGCTTCGGGGTAGCCCAGCGCCATCCGCATCATGAACCGGTCAAGCTGTGCTTCGGGGAGGTTGTAGGTGCCGTCGTGCTCCACCGGGTTCTGGGTGGCGAGCACGATGAAGGGTCTCGGCACGAGATAAGGCCGAGAATCCACCGTGACCTGGTGCTCCTCCATCACCTCGAGCAGAGCGGACTGGGTCTTGGGCGAGGCGCGGTTGATCTCGTCGCCGATAACCACGTTGGCGAACACGCCGCCCGGGTGGAACTCGAACTCGTTGCTCGCCCGGTTGAAGATCTGTACGCCGGTCACATCGGACGGCAACAGGTCAGGGGTGAACTGGATGCGTTGCCAGTTGCCATCGATCGACCGGGCCATGGCCTTGGCCAAGGTGGTCTTGCCCGTGCCCGGGACGTCTTCGATCAGGAGATGGCCCTCGGCGAACATACACGTGAGGGCCATACGAATGGCCGACTCCTTGCCCTGCACCACGGACGCGATGTTGTCGAGAAGCAGGTTGAAGTTGTGGGCGAACTGGGTCGCTCTTTTTGCTGTGGACTCCGAGCGGTTTTCAATCACCGTCGAGTCTTGTACAGAGGCCAATACCCCGGTCCTTTTCAGCCAGTGCAAACCCCGCAATGCGGGTACCTGCGGGCGGGTCGACGAACCATTGCGAACGTCTTGGTCTCCGTCGGCGGATGGTCGTCGTTGTTGATGGAACCACCGCGATCGAAACGCTAGCGCCAACAGTTCCGATCTTGGCGGTTAGATGTCATTTGTTGGGAAAAGTGAGGTGCCGGCATGGGCCGGACGGGCCCAGTGGGCACCGCGCGTCAAGTCGTGCCCACTCGCCGCAGTGGTGCGCGCGGTCAGGCTCCGGTGGGAACGCGTGAAGTGGCCCACCACGCGCTGGACGTCGGTGGGGGGAGCGTTGGCCCCCGCCCCCGCCCCCGCCCCCGACGAGCGGGCGTGTCAGGTTAGGTGACGATGACTTCGATGGTCACCGGCGGGCTCGGGGTCCCGTACTGATTGGTGACGTCGAGGCGCACCGTATAGGTGCCGGGAATGGTCCACACATGGTTCACGCTGGGACCGACGGGCAGGGGTCCGGGGGGCAGATCCTGGATGGTCCAGGTCCGCGTCGAGGTCTGCCCCGCGGGGACCGGGGTGGTGTCGGTGAAGGTCAGCATGGTGCCCGCCGGTACCGAGATGGGCGCGAGGAGGGGGGCGGGGCCGGCGCTGACGCCGATTGCGCTGGGTAGTGGGGGAGGGAGCTCGATGGTGATGACATGGGTGGCAGGGGCCACCGAGGGGCCGATGTGGTTGGCCGACTGCAAGGTGACGGTGTACTTGCCGGGCTGAGCGAAGAGGTGGGTCGGGTTCTGGGTGGTGGTCGGGGGCGCCGGAGGTACCTGGTCACCGAAGTCCCAGGACCAGCTGGTGGCGCCGTTGGCCGAGGCATCGGTGAACGTCACCGGGGTCCCGGCGAAACCCTTGGCCGGCGCCGTGATCTTGGCCACGGGCGCCAGGTTGGTCAGGAACCGGATCTGGCGGGTGATGGTGTTGGTCCCGTGTGGGGTCGTGACCATCAGGCTGATCGGTAGGACGCCGACCGCATTCACGATGATCGGTGGTATCACCCGGCCGGCTTGGGGCGGGCGGTTGCCGATCGTCCAGACGAAGGTGGTGGTCGGGTCGGCCAGCCCCGCGCCGGTCGAGGCGTCGACGAGCTGCAAGGGCAGGTTGATCAGCGCGTCGTTAGGTCCGATGGTCGCCGGTTTGGCCGGTCCAGCCAGATTGAAGGCCGCGACCGGGGCCGCGGGGGCCGGGGCGACCTGAACGGTCTGGGTCGAGGTCGAGCAGGCCGCAGGATTGGCGACCAGACACACGGTCATGGTCACGTTCGCGGGTCCGGTGGCGGGGAAGGTCCAGACCGCGGCCCGACTCCCGGGGGGTGACACCACCTGGCCGGTCGGGCCAGGCGCGAACCTCCAGGTGGGCCGGGTGAGCGTCGCGGGCTGGGGTGATGTGTCGGTGAAGGTCACCGGCTGACCGGCCACCGCAGGAACCGGGGCCCAGGTGAAGGTGGCCGCATGGGCCGCGTCGATCTTCAACGGGAAGGCGGCCGACTCACTCTCGCGTCCGGTCGCGTCGCGAATGATCAGCTGCACGATGTAGGTCCCGGCGGCGGTGAACCGATGGGTCGGGTTCTGGCGGGTGTCGACTGGGCTGCCGTCACCGAAGGACCAGCGCCACTCGACGGGAACCCCCTGTGAGGCGTCGGTGAACGGAATGTCCTCGCCCACCCGCCAGGGTGGGTTGGGGAACTGGAAGCCGGCAACCGGCGGTGGAATGGCTTGACCCCGCACCCTGACGTTCTTGGCGATCTCGGAGCGCCCCGTGGCGTTGGTGACGGTGAGAAGCACCGAGTAGTTGCCCGGATTGGCGTAGACATGGGTCGGATTGGGGGTGTCGGCGGTGGTTCCGTCGCCGAAGTCCCAGGCCCAGGTGGTGGGGACGTTCTCGGATCGGTCGGTGAATGTGACCGTCGTCCCGGTCCTGATTCGGTTTCGGTCGGGTTGGACTCTGAAATCCGCCTCGGGTGCCGGGTCCCGGGCGGGAAGCACCCGGATCTTGACCTCAGCCTTGTCCGAGCCGGCCTCGTTGGTCGCGGTGAGCGTCACCTCGTAGGTGCCGGCCTTGGCCCAGACCTTGGTCGGGTTGGCGTTGATGCTCTTCTCGCCGTCGTCGAAGTCCCACTCGAGCTCGGTCGGTTCGTTGAGGGACTGGTCCTGGAAGGCGACCTCGGTGCCCGCTTCCACGTCGGTGCCACCGACGACCCCGATCCGGGCCTCCGGTTTCAGGGCTCGGGCCCGGACCTCGATTTCGGTGGTGGTCGAGTCTTCGCCGGCGGAGTTCGATACCGCCAGAGTCACCGTGTACGTACCGGGTTGGTTCCAGGCATGGGTGACTTCGGGTCCGGTCGCCGACTGCTCGTCATCGAAGGTCCAGGTCAGCTCGGTCGGTTCACCGGTCGAGTCCGAGCGCAGGACCACGCTCTCGTCGGTGAGCACCGATTGGGTCGAGGCGTTGATGATGGCGGTCGGGGGTTGGACCTGGTCGACGATCGTCATCGATCGGGTCGCGATACTGGACCCCTGGGCGTTCGCCGCGGTCAGCCGGAGCTGGTAGGTGCCCGGTGTGGCCCAGCTGTGGGAGACCTCGGGGCCTTCCGCCGTGGTGCCGTCCCCGAAGTCCCAGGTCAGGGTGTCGGCCTTGCCGCCTCCGGCGTCGCTGATGAACGGTATGACCTGGCCCATCTCGGCCCGGTTCGGCCCCTGGCGGATCTGGGCGATCGGAGGGGGCGGGGTCTCGATCGTCTTGGGATCGATGACCTGGAAGCTGGCAACGGCCTGGGCGGTGAATCCGTCACGACTGACGGTCAGCACGACATCGATGCGTTCGGCCGCCTGATTCCAGGTCTTCGACGCCACGCGACCAACGCTGCTGGTCCCGTCACCAAAATCCCAGCTCCAACGGGTGGGGCTGCCGGCCGAGAGGTCCTCGAACAGCACCAGTTCGCCGATCTTGGGTTTCCCGTCACCGCTGAACTTGAAGTTGGCGACGAGCTGGTTGGGAAGCGCGGTGGTGGTCGGGCTGGGAGCGGGGGGTTCGGCCAGCGCGGGCTCTGGTTCAGCCGCTTCGTCGGGGTCTTCGAGCGGTGGTGCAAGCACGCCGGGTGGCAGCACGGTCAGGTTCGGGTTGTCTTCGCTGAGCTGGGGCCGGTCGGGCTCGGTCCTTGGCTCAGCGGGCTGTGTAGTGGTGGTGGTGTCCGCTTCCTCATCGGCGCCAATACCATCTTGGCCTTGCTCGGACGCCGAATCCGTTGGCTCGTCGCCTTCGATGAACGTGTCCTCGGCTGAACCGTCCACGGCCATACTGGCGGTGCCCTCGCCGGTGATCTGATCACCCTTGGGCAACACGGTTCCGGTGTATTTGTCGAGACGGTTCAAGAGCCGAAATGCGTCCAAGGTCCCTGCTTCGGGGCCTGCCGGGTTATTGAACCAGACCTGTTCCCCGTCGGTGAACACCTCGATGGGCGAGCCTGGTGGAGCGACCTGGACGTTGTAGCGAACCGCGCGCTTGGCGGCGTCGACCACCACGACCTTGCCGAGGGTGCGATTGGGGATGAATACGGCGTCGTCGTGGATCAGAATCGGGCCGTAGGTCTCACCGAGACCGCCGATGGCCACCCGAGCACAGCTCCTGGTGTCGAAGTCGCTGATCAGGAGGTCTCCGTCGGCCGGCGAAAGGGTGGCGGCCAGCATGGTCTCCCCGAACGGGTCGCTGCCGGCTACCCGAATGCCTTCGGTGCCGAGCCCCTCGTCGGTGAGACAGACGCTCTGGCCCGGGGCGGAGGAGGAGGGGTCGAGCTGGGTGGCGCTGAGTCCCGTGGCGTCGACGACCACCGGCTCGTCGGCCACGGTGGCCACATGGATGGTGTGGTCGTCATCGGCCACCCGGCGAGGGGCCGATACCTGCGAGCCGTTCACCCGCACGACCTGGCCCGATTCGATGGCGGCGATCCAAAGCGAGCCGTCGGGGGCAGGAGCGAAGGAGTACGGCCCATCGGGGACAGGAACGGGATCGCCGGGGATATGGGTGTCGACGTCGACCGCCTGCACCGTGCTTGCCGCCCGATCGACCAGATAGGCGCGCTCGCTCCCGGCGACCAGCTCGCTGGTCACCGCGAGATTGGCCGTCGGCGAGTACTCCAGGGTTACCCCGCTCACGACGCCGAACTCGCCGGTATCGGTGTTCAACACCACCGCGTCCTGTCCGAGCTGGTCGATCTGGGTGCGCTGGCCCTTCTCGCTCACCTGGGCCCGGGCCGTGACCTCGGCCGACGCCGAGTTGACCTGCACCGCCTCGCCGCGCTCCCAGGTCGACAACCAGGCCGAGCCGTCGCTGAACGTGAGCTGTGAGGCGGTTTCGCCGGTGGCCGAGAGCCCGAACACGAGCAGGGCTATGACCAGCGCCCCTAGAAACAAGCGTTGTGCCCAGGTGATCAGTACTCCCTTGCCCATGTATATCGCCTTTCGACCACCCGGCATGTCGGCGAGGATTCAAACCTTGGGCCCGGTGAGTCCCCGGTCACAAGTTTGGTTGTCGCCGACCGGTGACCGGTCCGCGCCCGGCCGCCCCCGGAGGAACCCGGTTTGCCGCAGCCAGCCTATCCCCGCTAGGGGATCATAGTGGAGGGCTGAGTCCTGGGAACTTCTACCCGAAACTGATGGGGTCGGGCGGTTTGATGGTCTGGCGGAGGGCAAAGATCTTGTTCAGATTCTGATCGAGGTCATCGGTCACACCCTGCTCAACGCGGACCAATAGTGGCGGATTGTCCCAGGTCAGGGGCCCAGGCTGGGGGATCTCCGCTTCTTGACGGCGCGGGCAGGCCCTCACCATCATGCTCGCGCCGACCGATCGAAGCGGTCGGTCATGCCGGCTGGAGAACCGCTCCCGGCCCGATGTTCAGGTCTTGTCCGACGAACTCGGTGCGGACCATCTCTTGCATCAGCCCCACATCTTCACTTACAGCCCATGTGCGGTCACCCTTGGGTGTCAGGCAGGCCGCGAGGGCCCGCGCGGGGCCGGAGTGGTCGTGCATGACGGTGTACCCCTCGACGGTAGCGGGTCCCTGATGTTCGGCCGCAAGCTCGCGGGTGGGGAAGCGGTCCACTTCCTCCTGCACGTCCGCGTGTTTGAAGCCGCCTTCAGCAGGGTTGGTGGAATAGATGCCAAGGGCATGTTTGGTCACATAGCCACCGTTGGCCGAGACCAGGCCAAGATCGCCGGGATGGTCGCGCACCACGCCCACCATGGTGGCGATGGAGTGCATGACGTAGTTGTTCAGCGGGCCACCGGCAAAGGGAAGGCCGCCGGTCACGGTGAGCTGGCGGTCCAGACTCAGGCCGAGCTCCGTGGCGCCGATTTGAACGGCCGAAGGGAAACAGGAGTACAGGTCGACATGGGCGATGGCGTCGACCCCCGCGCCCGCCAGGTCGAACAGCGCCTGTCCCGCGACGCGGATGGCGGGGGAGCTGTGGAGATCACCCCGATTGGAGACGTAGTACGTGTCGTGGGCATCGGTGCCGGCGTGAGGGAACACCCACCGGTCTCGGTCGATGCCGAGGGCTTCGGCTTTCTCTACCGACGTGAGGATCAGCGCCGCCGCCTGGTCAAGGTT
>Ga0316190_10000334_pt1 | contig 32537 bp, 24 predicted proteins | sample Eddworburrow2_MG_FD_204929 | JGI IMG/M metagenome (GOLD analysis project Ga0316190, IMG submission 204929) | Coastal sediment microbial communities from Maine, United States - Eddy worm burrow 2 | ecosystem: Environmental > Aquatic > Marine > Coastal > Sediment | place: USA: Maine | collected... | reverse complement strand
CCAATTGGAGTAAAAGTGACGAACGAAAAACTACGCGCTCTTTCACTGGAAAAAAATACATTTCAAGGGGATTGGAATTACACGATAAATCCTCGAAAGTTGGCAAGTTAATTTCGATCAAATGCCTTAAGAGCCTGTCCGGTTTTTGGGGTCCATTTCTCTATCTTTCATATAGGAAAAAAAGACTTAGATTAGGGTGTTGTTAATTTTGTAAGTGGCGTTGTAGGGTCAAGTTTTTTTTGTGCGTCGTTTAAACTACAATTTAATGAACTGCACAAACAGGCGGACAATATACTTTTTTCGGCCATTGAAGCACACCTTTTACCGGTGCACTTTCATTATGCATAGAACCCGTAACAGCTACTTTGACTTTTTTTTCGGAAGATTTCTTTGCAGAGTGCTTGAGGGAGCTATACTACTTTCTTTTGTCGTTCAAGTTCCATGCACTTGCTTAACAAATTGCGCTGCTCATCTTCGCTCAGATTGGGCGTTTTCAATTCATTGCGCAGTTGATCTATTTTGGCCTGAATTTCTTCTTTTCGTATCACGATTAAACAATCGCTTACCCAACGTTCAGAATTCACTTCCTGCCAATCACGGTGCAACTCGCGCACAATAAATTCGGACAGAGCAATGTCATTGAAATGATGCCTGAGCTGCTCCTCGCTGGGAACCTTTCCACCTTTAAATTGATTGCGCAAATATTCAAATATGGGCGCTAAAGCATGATTTTGATATTGATTGGTGTCAAGGTTTTCAAATACAAGAGCGGCGCGGGAAAAGTCGCGCAGCAGCATGCGCAGCAAATCTTTGAGCGCGCGATCAGTGCGGCTTTGCTTGCCTGTAGGTGTTTTGGGCTTGTCGCCGTTTTCAGCCTGATGGCGTTGGCGTTGCAACTGTTGACTCTTCGTTCGCGCCAGGGATTCTATTTCAGACCAGATGTCCTTTTCGGGAATATTCAAACCGGCTGAAACTTGCGAAACATAAATTCCACGTTGAATGCGATCATTTATTTTTGCCAGCGACTGAATGACACCCTGAATTGCAGCGCGCTTATACTCAGGCGTCAGCGATGAAACCCGGGCAACCTTATATTGAAACAAAGGAACAGCGTCAGTCAAAAAACTGGCGACAGCTTCCTCGCCATACTTCCTTACAAAACTGTCCGGATCTTCGCCTTCAGGCAAATTTGCAACAGTCACATCCAGACCATTTTCAAGAAGGACATCGGCTCCGCGTATTGTGGCGGCTGAGCCGGCGTTGTCGCTGTCATACATCAGTGTAACTTTTCTTGTGTAGCGATGAATTAAGGCGGCCTGTTCCTGCGTAAGGGCTGTGCCTGAAGTTGCGACAACATTCTTTATCCCATTTGCATAGAGACTGAGCAGATCCATATATCCTTCAACGAATATTGCCACGCCTTTCCTGCGAATTTCATCGCGAGTGTCAAAAAGACCATAGAGCGTCTTGCTTTTTTCATAGACAGGTGTTTCCGGCGAATTCAGATATTTAGGAGCCTTTGGATCATCCTGAAGAATTCGCCCGCCAAAACCAGTGACACGCCCTGATAAGTTCTTAATCGGGAAGATCAGACGGTTTCGAAATCGATCATAGAAATCGCCATTTTCCTTTTTCAGGCAGAGTCCGGCTTCATGTAAAAGGTCAACGCTGTTCAATGTTTTTTTTGCATGCTTAAGCAGTTCATCCCAACTTGCCGGAGCAAAACCCAATCCGAATTGCGTTGCTATTTCATCTGAAAGGCCGCGCTTTTTAATGTAGTTTTTAACCTCCGCGCCGACGCTGTCATGCAACAGTTCCTCGTACCATTTTGCGGCGAATTCAAGAATATGAAAGAGTGCTTCATTCTGCTTAACCGACTCCTGATCTTGCTCTTCCCAGTCTATCGCAATTCCCGCCCGCTGCGCCAGCATTTTTACGGTTTCCGGAAACCCCAGACCCTCACTGCGCATCAAAAAAGTAAAAACGTTGCCACCCGCGCCGCAGCCGAAACAGTGAAAAATTTGTTTGTCCGTATTAACACTAAAAGAAGGCGATTTTTCATTGTGAAATGGACACAGACTGAAAAAATTTTGCCCCTTTTTTCGTAGTGTTACATATCCGGAAATCAGTTCATGGATATCAGTTGCAAAGCGTATTTCATCAATTTTATTTTCAGGGATAGATAGCAAAATGTGTTACTTCCTCAAAGATTTTCCATGTCATAAACACACAGAAAACATGTAATATCGTAAATAAAATCTACCTTCTCAAAGTGGCAGTATAAGGCGAAATGACCATGGGGAAAACCGGCGCATTAAAGTGGTCTATTCATCATATTGTGATATTCTCCATAAGGAGGAAGCGTATACGTTTTACCATTGCCAATAATGTCGCTCAGACTAGCAGTGCTTGCATCTAATAAATTATTTGCCGCCATTTGAAAATCGCCTTTTCTTCTAACGCTATGTTCGCTTTAAATAAAAACGAGCTTTAGGCTTCGGAGCCGATAAGTGTCATAATATAATTTCCTCCTTAAGGCCGAACTGTAGAATATCCAAAAAAATAAAACGCGTTTCATGTTAACCTCCGGGTGATATGTTAAAATGGCAGCCACACTTCTATTTTAGTTTGACTGGCGTTGGATTTTAAAATTTAGGGGAAATTATTACAAAAGGAAACTGAATTGTCCTGATAGCGAAACCTCTCGCATCACGAGAGCCTTCGCCAATTGCAGGAATCATGCCCGGAAAAAGTAAAATTTTGCGACCGTTTCACACTTTGACTAAACTGAAAGCGTGCGCCTCTGGAGACCAACGCATGCTATTCATCATCGTCATCGTCATATCTCACGGCATGCAGCTTCCTTTTAATGAAAATTCTCACAAAATCCGGGTCGAGCTTGCCGCGGTCAGCCTCATTTTTCAAAATAAAAAGCGCCTCCTTAATTGGGGTAGCTTTCTTATAGGGTCGATCAGGTGAACTCAACGCATCATAGATATCAGAGATGCAGAGGATGCGCGCTTGCAGGGAAATTTCATCTCCTTTCAAACCATGAGGATATCCGCTGCCATCAAGATACTCATGATGCGCAACAGCGTGCTTGGGAATATCTTTCAGATCTTTCGTGAATGGAATTTTGTTGAGAATCTCAAATGAGTGCAACACATGAGCCTGTATTTCTTTATATTCCGCCGCCGTCAAATTCCCCTTTGAAATGGACAAGTTTTCATATTCCGAAGGTGTAATGAAAGCCTGTTCATAACCATTTATATCAAGATACGTTTTGCTGGCAAGATCTTTCAGGAATTGAGCGTCAGTCTCGGAAAATGGATTTGGAATATTCAATCTAAGGATGCGCCGATATGCAACATCGATTTCCTTGAGCTGACTTTGTAATCCTATCTTGGAGATTTTATTAACGGCTCCGTTTATTTTCCCTTTAAGCTGATCCTGTAAATCCTGAAGAACAATTCCTTGCTTGATTGTTTCAAATCGTTGACGAATAATTTCGACCCTGTCATCCGACAACTTGTTGGCTTTCTCCAAAACACTTTCCCGCACGCCGATTTTACCAATATCATGCAGCCATCCGGCAATGCGCAACTCTTCGATCTCAGTTTGAGTGAAATAAATATTGCCCAAACGTCCTTCGTTTTCTTCATTGATGGCATTGGCAATGCGCACAGCATATTTTGCAACCCGACCGGAGTGGCCGGCGGTATGCGGGCTTCGCGCGTCAATCGCTTTTGCCGAATATTGCACCAGAGACTTAAATAGTCCTTTTATTTCCTCAATCAGCTTAACATTTTGAATTGCCACAGCCGCCTGTGAGGCTAGCGACAACACCAGGTTCTCATAGTCATCCTTAAAGGCGACGATACCATCCCCGTTGAGAGAGTTGATCAGCTGCAAAACCCCGATTACGCTGCCGGAAGGGTCGCGCATTGGCACAACAAGCATTGATTTAGAGCGATATTTATTTTTTACATCGTATTGTTTGTTAAACTGGTATTTGGTTCTTTTGGGAAGCTCGTAGACATCCGGTATGTTCAGCAGCTCGCCGGTAATGGCTACGTATCCGGCAATACTATTTTCTGTCAGGGGCAAGTAAAAGGATTCAAAAGGTTTGTTTTCAACAGTGTGATTCTGCAATGATTCGGTCTGAGCCACAGTAAAGTTTAGCCGGTCGCCTTCCTTGATATAGAGGCTTCCGCCATCCGCCTGTGTAAAATGCCGGGCTTCCCTGACAATGTCTTCAAGGAGATCGTTCAGGTTTTGTTTACTGGAAAGGGCAATGCCAATTTCATTCAGACGACGAATTTGCCTTTTCAGATCATAACTTCTTGATCGCTGTGAACCATTTCTCATTCTTCGAAAAAGTCCTCGTCACGTTGAAAAGAATTAAACATTGTGCTCAACATATCTGAGTAAGAAATACGATGATCAATAATATCCCGACTAAGCATGGAATGTTGATGAAGGCCATCCAAAACAAACTCCATAGCCGTCGCTAACTCATGGTCAGAATCTGTGCAAACAAGCTTTGATTGCTCAGTAAGTTTTTTTAACCCTTTCACTTCCGACAAGGCTGAAAACCAAGTCTCAAAATCGTCTTGATCCGAAAACTCGAAAGTATTATCGCCCTTAAACCAATCAACAATGTCGGCGTAAACCTTTTTGGCCTGTTTCATGGAGGCGAGAGGATCTGTAAAGTACTTCAGAAAGAGTTCTCTGACCGCTTTACCCACCAGGGCGCGCGTCACATTTATTTCCCCCTCCTGTTCTCCTTCATAGACCAGCTCGATTTTGCCGGTAATCGCTGTTACAGAGGCATAGAGGTCGCAAATGCGCGCAGCAATGACCTTGCTGTCAGTAATAATGGCGCGACGCTCCGCATTGCTGACCAAGTTTTCAAGCAAGGTGATTGTCATGCGAACACTGACGCCTGATTTTTGATCAACAAATTCGCTTCTTCGAGCCTCAACAGCAATTTGCTCCACTAACTCGCGCAGAAAAGGTGGAATGATCACCTCACTGTCAGTTTCACGCTCAACAAAAGCTTCTTGAGCGGTAATCGAAATCCCGTCTTCTATGGTTCGGGGATAATGGGTCATAATTTGCGACCCGATGCGGTCTTTCAAAGGCGTTATGATGCTGCCGCGATTGGTATAGTCTTCGGGATTCGCAGTGTAGACAATAAAAATATCTAATGGAATCCGCACTGGAAATCCACGAATTTGAATGTCTTTCTCTTGCATGATATTAAACAACCCAACCTGAATGCGAGGCTGCAAATCAGGGAGTTCATTGATTGCAAAGACACCGCGATTGGTTCTGGGAATCAGGCCAAAATGGATGACTCCTTCATGGGCGTAATGTAGTCGCTGGGATGCGGCCTTTATGGGGTCGATATCTCCGATTAAATCGGAAATTGTCACATCGGGTGTGGCAAGCTTTTCGCCGAAACGTTCATCGCGATGAATCCATTGCAACTCAACTTCATCCTGGTATTCGGCAACGAGGTCGGCGGCCATTTTACTAACCGGCGAAAATGGATGGTCATTAATTTCGCTGCCTTTTATAATCGGCATATATTCGTCTAAAAGAGTCGGCAGCATCCGAATGATTTTCGTTTTTGCCTGTCCGCGCAACCCCAATAAAATCAAGTCGTGATACGAGAGTATTGCGTTGCAAAGGGATGGTATAACCGTTTCTTCATAACCGACAATTCCTTGAAAAATCGGGCCGCCGGATTTCAGACGTTTTATCAAATTGTCACGCATTTCTAGTTTAACTGTTTTTGTCTGATAATTCGAAGAGCGAAGCTCGCCGATAGTCTTTGGTTTATTCATTAATTACGATATCTCTGTTTTCGGTTTCTAATGTAGTCTACAAAAATGTACTCGCCCAGCTCATTCAAAGCCGAATAGTAGGCGCGTCCCTTGTTGATTTCAGTCAATTGTTTAACAAAGTCGACCAGCCATGAGTCGCGCGCTATCATGAAAGTGGTAATCGGTATCTGATTTCGTCGGCATTCACGAGCTTCTGAAAGCGTCTGGTTGACGATTTTCCGATCCAGCCCATAAGGATTTTTGTACAATTGACCATTCTGAAAAATTGCCGATGGCTTGCCATCCGTTACCATAAATATCTGTTTGTTAACATTCCGACGTTTTTTAAGCAACCGTTGCGCTAATTCAAGCGCATCTTTCGTATTGGTATGGTACGGTCCAACCGCAATTCTTGGAATATCGTCGAGGCCGACCTGCACGGCTTTATCGCCAAAGACAATAATATCAAGCCTGTCCTTTGGAAAGCGGGTCAGGATCATTTCCGATAATGCCAGCGCCACCTTTTTGGCAGGCGTTATTCTGTCCTCGCCATACAATATCATGCTGTGACTGATATCAAGAGCCAACACCGTCGCGCAGGCAGTTACGTGTTCCGTTTCATAAACCTCGAAGTCATCCTCATGCAAGGAAAACTCATCAAGACCGCCTCGTTTGATGGCATTGTTGATGGTTGTAGAAAAGTCGATATTAAAGGCCTGATCGCCAAATTGGAAAGGTCTGGTTTCGTTGAGACGCTCAACACCCTGGCCGCTATGTGGAGATTCATGGTCGCCAGCTGAACGTTTGCGCAGTGAGGTGAAGATCTCTTTTAATGCATCTTGCCTTATTCGGCGTGATCCCTTGTTGGTCAAAGCAAGAATGTCATTGTTCTCTTCGATATAACCTTCTTTCTTAAGCCAATTTAAAAACGCATCAAACCCCAACCCCTTATTGCTGTCAAAAACCTGATATTTTCGATCAAGCTCAGTCATCCAATTTAAAGCCTGATCAACATTGCCATCCGAATGCAATAACAATTGGTTGAATAATTTCATCAACTCATCGAATGTAAGCCTGTCCTTATTCTGGTCTTCCCGCCATTCGGAATAACGAAAAATCAAGAATGAGTCTCCTAGTATAGTTCAAGAATAGAACATTGAATATGACAATTAATGCCATGAAATGCAAGCCAAACCAAATTGGACTTCATAGCTCTCAGCTAATCATTAAAAAACTTCACACACTTTTCAACGGAAAAAAATAATGAAAAAAACTGTAACTTGTGACTATTAATGTTTGGCCGAAAAATGTCTGCTCGCCGGTAAGCGTGGCAACATACAAAGATTCGCGTTTTAAACTGGCAGTTTCAGGCAGGAAAATCGAAGCACCGCTCCCAGGAGACTGTTCCCGGTTGCAGCATGTTTGATGAACCAATAATAGTGATTAAGCAGCACTGCTTATATACTTTGATAAAAAAAAGGACAATAACCCAAGTCATTCTTCTGATTCATAAAGCAACAGGGGCGTCGGCTTCCAGTAATTTTTTCAGTTTATAGTCGCAGCGATCCTCAGCTTTGAGCCAAGCTTGAACCATGCCACATAAAGAGTTGATTTTCTTGGCGCTGTCAACAGTGCAATATGATTTGCCTGCGCCATCATCCTCAATTAGAATTTCCGTTAGCCAGACAAAAAATAATTGTATGATCATTTGATGGAATGGCTCTCTGTCAAACCAAATGGTTCCGTCATATTCATTTACCTTTGTAAAGGTTTGGATCATTGGACTTTCAAAAAGATTTTGCAATATCTTTTCTGTTGTCTGACTTTTTTCAACAATTCTATGCCCGGTGGCGCCTAATAATATTTTCAGCAATTCTGTTTGCTCGTTTGCAAGCCGTTTTGACAGACCGGAGCTTTGCAGCAGCCATACAATTCTGGAATCAATTAAGTAGTCATTCACCCAAACCGGCTCGGATGCAAATTGACGGCGTTCCGACAGAGCGATATCATACATTACAGCCCAGCAAAAAATCAAAGACCAATTGGCTCCACTAACCATTTTTTTGATAAACGGCTTAACCCCGCGCTCAAGACCCTTTTGCCCGGCAAGATATTTTGCCGAATAAATTTTATTTAAAATATTCTTTCTGTATAGAAAGTTTTCCAAAAAAGCCGTATCATTTTTTGAATTTGGAACTAGTTGGTAAAAATGTTCAAAATCATTGAGCGCCGACTTCGAAAGCTGAGTTGATGGAGCCTGATTTTCCGGAGCTTCTAAAGCAGCTATGAACTCGCCAAGCGTTTCCTGGCTTATCACATCATTTAGGGCCAAAAGAAATGGTTTCAATTCCATTAATTTTCGTTCGTGTTCAATACTTTCAACCCCTAAGCCATTCAATCGTTGACAAAGCCTTTGATAACTACCGTCGTGATCAATTGTCTCATAAAGCTCTGTTATTACAATATATTTGAATGCGCCAAGGTGAAAATATAATCCTTTTCCCACTACTTCACGACTACTCCGGATGTATTGAACGCCTTTGATGTCATCGCGAAAAATCAGGTAAGCATTTTCATTGGCGGATAAATGTAAACCTTCGGCAAGACTTCTTGTTTGCCAGCTATCGCCTCCTTCCCTGCAAAAAGGAACTGAAAGGCGAATCCATCCAGCGGTATCCTCAAATCGGTTGTGATATAAAATCAGGGTGCGCACCCCTTCTACTGAATTTGAATACGCAAAAACATTGTCGTTGACCGTTCCATTGGAATTGACAAAATCATAGAAGAGAAAATTTTCGACCTCCGCGAACAAATGCCTTTTTCGGAGAATGGGAAATATTTCCCTACCGTGCCGCTCAATCAGTCCATGATTGGGTTGCTCATCATAATAAGCGCGTCGATACTCCATGCCATACTTTTCATGGAAACCTTCAATTTGTCCATGGCCAAACATGGGTAAACCAGGCATGGTCGTCATCATAATGCAAACGCCGAAATATTTGTCGCTATCACCAAACTGGGCGATGGCGGTATCCTCATCTGGATTATTCATGAAATTGACATAACGTTTGAGAACTTCCGGATTAAATTGCAGCGTTTTGATAACCGTTTGGCGATATTTACTATTTTCTTCCTTTTTCAGCATGTTCATAAACGAGCTGTTATAAACGCGATGCATTCCAAGTGTGCGCACAAAATAGCCTTCCATAAACCAAAACGCTTCAGCCAGAAGAAGACTGTCTGGCGCCTCGCGCCCCACTCGATCTACCACTTCACGCCAAAACTCAATTGGCATTTCCTGATTGAAATCAGGCTTGGATAAACCAAATTGCGAACGAGTCGGAATGTCACCGCCGCCGCCGGGTTCAGGAAACCACAGGCGTTGGTAGTGTTTTTTGGCCAGGGTCATAGCTGCGTCAAACCGCACTACCGGAAAGCGTTTAACGACCTCAACAATTTTCTGTATTACCGCTTCGCGAACATCCGGGTTTAGATAGTTTAGCTGCGCCGTATCATTCCAAGGCATGCTGGTGCCATCGTTACCATGATAGATATATCGGACATCGCCAGTCCAGTAATCCTCGTGCTTGAACACCACTGCAGCGTCCTGTTGCGAATAATATTTGTCCTCAATAAAAATGCCATATCGTGGATCCGATGACAAATTATGGTAATTGAAGGTGTATCCGGGGAATGGACTATATGACAAGCTTATAAACCAATCAGGATGCTCACGGATCCATTTTGAATCGATTCCAGTATGATTCGGAACCATATCACACCCCAGGCGAATGCCTCGACGAAAACACCTTTCCCGGAAATTATCCAAGGCCGGGTCTCCGCCCAATTCATCTGCAACCTGATAGTCAAATAATGAATAAGCCGATGACTCCGCTTCAGGATTGCCGCATAAGTTTTTAATTTTTCGCGAGGCCGGGCTGCGCTCCCACACGCCAATGAGCCAAATCCCGGTAAAACCCCACTCTGCAAGCAAAAAAATTTCCTCATCGGGAATTTCATCAAACCTGGAGATTTTGCGTTGATACTTTTTTGATAGTTGATCTAACCAAACCAGCGCGCTTTTTGCAATTAAGACCAGGCTCGGCATCCAATGCAGATCTGGAGAAAACCGCTCAGGCTCCGTCTCATATTCATCACCATACTGAATCACGTTGGTCGGCGCCGGGCCGGTAAATACAGGCTTATTTTCTTCTCGAATAAAATCCAGGCTGCCGGTTACGCGCAACACCAGGTCTCGCAACATAAAACCCCAGGTATCCATTATAAATCGCAACTGGCCTTGCAGATTATGCGGACTTTTCCTGACAGGAAGTGTCAGCAATTCGAAGAGATTCATACCAACCTTGCCCGAAACCGGCTGTGAACGAAAAAATGATTCAACATTGTGAATGATATTTTTATAAGCGGTGTCGCGACTAAGTTCTCCGTCGGAAAAAAGTTCTGAAAATTTCTCGAGGGCGGGATTTTGATTCTCCAGCCAGAGCATTAGCATTTCCTCAAGTACGATCTGTCGATTTGGTGTTGCGTCGGTGACGCCATCCAAATAGTCAGAAGCTGCAATTTCCCTCCTGTGAACTTTCACCGGTGGAAATTCCTCGACAAAACGGAGCAAGGTCGCGTCTACTGTCTCAACCCCAATATTTTCAGAAATATATGCTAGCGTGTCTTCGATTATTGTAGCGGAGATATTTGTTCGATAAAAATCGACAATTCGATGCATAACTTCATCGAGCAAACCAGCGGCATATAAATCAGCGGCCTTGATTGCGCGGGCTGGCGCTTGCTCTGTATTTCGCGTTGAATTGATTTGGTGCGCTAAACGCCTGGCCGAGTCAATATCAGCAAGAATCAAATTTCCGGAAATTGAAAAAAGCAGGTCATCTATCTGATAATTTTCACGAGCTTTTCGGCGGATGTGGAATTCATATTGTGACAATGATAGCCTCGGTTCCCAAGTAAAAAGAGATTAGATTCATGATATTTTGAGGAAAATCAAGCTTTGGCGAGATAGCAAACTCTTCAAGAGTCAAATTGTTGATTTGTTTCGGTTTCAATCATGTTTTTCAGCCGACGGTTATCATTTTCCATGCCTCCGCTCAACATTTTGATCGTCTCATTAGACAAATTGTCGTTGTAGGAACCTTTTCGCCGAAAGAGTGTGCCTGTTTGTAAAGAATGTATCGAAATTAAGCCGTGCCCGGCTAACGGCCCCCCGTATCGTTGATACGCTATTTTCTCCCCGATGACAAACTCAGTGATTTTGATATTATATTTTACCCACAGGTCATTATTGGGGTCTGGCTCAAATATTGCCGTCGTTTCCACGCCGGATGGACCATTTGTTTGTACATTAACATCTTTGCCAAAAGTAAATATCTCTGTCCACTTACTTGGATCGAGATACGACCACACCTGGTCGCGCGAAGCGAGGATTTCAATGGATTTTGTTATCAAAGACATAAAAAGGAATCCGAAAAACAGGAACAAATACGCCACTCGGCAATGAATTAGTCTATATTAACGATTTGACATAATAATATCAGCGCTACGGAAAATCAAGTTAAATGTCAACCGGTAAAAGCAATATTGGGCGCCTGGAAAATGATTTTGTGAATAATAGTTCAATATAGCCATTGAAGAAAAATAAATTTGCGAACGCCAGATGCGATTGACATCCAGCATTGTGTGAATCCACAACCAGAAATTCACAGCCCGACGTGCCTAAAGTTATCTACCTAATACTACTTTGGGGGCTATTGGGCAGCTTTTTCCATGTAAAGTCCAATTTGGAGTTTACATGGAAAATTTCATCTGAACAATTCTCGAGCCATAAAAGCCATGCCCAGCGCGCCGGCAGAGTCTCCTGCCTTTGCCCATTCAATACGGGTCAATTGCTTATTAAGGTTTTTTGAACTTCCCTCGCCCTTATCAACACCTCCCCCATGCTCCTCAAAGCCCTCATACACCCATTCCTGATATTTATCACGAAACGATGTTTCGGCTAAGCCGCCGCCTATTACAAGCAAACCTGGGTCAAACAAACGGACTAAGTCGGCCAATGCATAACCAAGTATATATCCTTGTTTTTTAAATATTTCAACAGCTAACGCATCGTTGTTTTCAGCTAGGTCGCGAAGCTGAAACGCTTTCTTTTCAATCGGGGTATTTTCATTGTTGAAAGAATGATTTGCCCACTTATCCTTGCTTAGTTCAATTTTCAGTCTACGACGCAGCGCTATTAAAGAAACCCAGGCCTCAATACAGCCATCGAGGCCGCATGCGCACTTTGGCAAACTGCCATCCTCTTCCCTGAACGGCAGCGCAACGTGACCTGGTTCCAGCGCAAGGCCGTTGGCGCCCTCATACAGGGTTCCTCCAGGCAAGACAAGACCACCGCCAAACCCGGTTCCAGGAGCAACATAAAGCAATCCTGTTTTATTTTCTCCACGAATTGTAAACTCGCCCATAGCGGCCGCATTACAATCATTTGTCATGTAGACAGGCAAACCAATTTTATTTGAAAAAGCATCTCGTATATTTCTTCCCATCCAGTCATCTGCCAGATTTGACTTTTTCCAAATTACCCCGTCACTATTAGGAGCAGGGACATCCATTCCCACACCTTTGATAGCAGTTTGACTAAGCCCGGCGTTTTTTGCCAATGAATCTAGCGCTGATTCAAGCTGAGAAAATGTTGTTTCAAATCCATCCGTCACATGGCTGGGGGCTTCGATCATATCACCAGCCTGCTGTCCGGCCTGGTCGACCAGAATGGACTTTACGGTTGACCCGCCAATATCCAATCCGGCAAAGAAATTCTCGTTTTTATTTAGCATTACCCCAATTCCTGTAATTAAACTTAATAAAATGAAATTAACATCATTAAAAGCAACAGTCTACAACAACAATTCACTTAGAACAATCGACTTATAGCAAGTAAAGATTGAGACGTTGCAGCTGTCGAGAGAACTTCGCTCAATCCTTATTATATGAGAAGAAAAGATCTTATAATTGAAGCGGTTTCGGCGTAAATGATAAAGCAAAAACAATTAAAGTGATAATTCCAAGCGCCACTCGAAACCTCCCAACAGGTCTTTCATCCATGGTTGGCGGATGTTGAATTCCAAACCAAAGCAACAGCAAAAGCAATGGAATCCAGCCTCGAAACCAAAAAAGAGCCACAGCCAGCATACATGCAATACCCGTAATAGCAATCACTCTGTGATGTTTCCCCACCAGCGCATAGATAATATGGCCGCCATCCAGTTGACCAATGGGAAGCAGATTCAAAGCGGTGACAAAAAGACCCGCCCACCCTGCAAAAGCCAAAGGATGCAGCATCAATTCTTTTGTTTCAGACAGTGAACCAATGGCGCAAAAGGATAAAAACTGATAAAGCAGCGATTCGCCAAGATGAATCACTCCTGATGAGTTAACAGCGCTCTTCTCTACAATATCTGAGAGTTGGACGCCAAAGTATATAGCCGGAATCGTAAAGGCCAAACCTGCCAAAGGTCCAGCCACTGCCACATCAAAAAGAGCCTTGCGACTTGGAATAAAGGATTCCATTTTTATTACCGCCCCCAATGTTCCAAATGGGCTTAAAAAGGGCAAAGGAATAAAGAACGGCAAGGTGACGGCAATGCCATACTTTCTGCACATGAAGTAGTGCCCCATTTCATGAGCCAACAAAATTGAAATTATCCCGCTGCTATACCAGACCCCTTCTAAAATATGGCCTTCCATTCCATACCCGGTTAAAAAAGTTGAAATGATGGTTAGTATAAACAGGACTAAATTGACAATTGGTCTGTTTATTTGAAACTTTCCGGGTACTTTTATTTTTGAGTATTTTAGAGCGTGGCGACCGTTAACGTCGTCTATTGATGGATTATTCATCTACAGGTTAGATAGACAATTATTTCAGAGTGGCAAGAATTAGATAAACATCATCTTTTATTGGCTGCGGGCTGAATTGATGGACGCCGTTTACAATTGTTTCCAGAACCTCATCACCGGTCAGGTAGATGCTTGATTTTAAAAAGCTAATAAATCCATTAATTCCCAACTGCTTGCCGTTGCTGTCTTCAGCCTCGATAATTCCGTCTGTATACATCAATAATTTATCGTCTGAACTCATCTGAACGGTTTGCTGAATAAACTTGCTTTCATCGCGTTTTTCATACCCGATGATGATGTTTTGAGAATCGAGCTTTTTGAACTCATCCACCTGGCTATCCCACATTATAACTGCGGGATGCGCGCTTCCGGCATAGGTAAAAGATTTCTCGCGGAGGTTTAACACGCCGCTAAACATAGTCAAAAACATCGCCATTCCGTCAAAAGCATCAAATATAAAATTGTTTACATAATAAAGAATAGAGGCGGGTTGGCGTCTTTCCCTGACCAAATTCCGGATTTCGCTGCATATTCTATTTACCAGGAGCGCCGCTGTAATTCCGTGCCCGGTCACATCAACAATCGTTAAATAGATATTTTCTGATCCATCGTGATAAACGTCGGCAAAGTCGCCGCCCACGCCGATCATCGGCATATACTTCACAGCAACATCAACCTCATTCAGACGAACCGGAGCTGGCACCAGACTTCGCTGAACTTGTTCGGCAAGCTTCAAGTCCTTGCGCAACATCTCCTGTTGCTCTTGCAATTCCTTTTTCTGGCGGATTATTTTTAATCTGAAATTACGTCGTTCAAGGGCTTTTTTAACTTTCATTCTAAACTCTTCCATGTCGATCGGTTTAGTCAAAAATTCAAAAGCACTTAATTTCATGGCCTCAACGGCTGTTGATATGGTGCCATGGCCGGTTAGAATCAATACTTCTGTGGTGTCATCCTTACTTTTAACGGTCTTCAAGACCTCTATGCCGCCGACTTCTTTCATGTGCAGATCGGAGACAACTAAATCATATTCATTCTTCTTTAATTCATCTTGAACAAGTTTACCGTCGGATAAGGTTGAAACATCGTGCTTGTCCTTTTTCAATACTTCAGAAAGTAAATACGTTATGGATTTTTCATCATCAACGATTAGTATTCGAGCCATGGCGATAAATTATTACAATTAACACGCTTACGCGTTTTTGTTCAAAAAAATATTTATTAATTCCCTTCAAAACACTTTCATACAATATTTTGTATGGTTTTAAAGGTTGGCAAAGTCTTGTTAGCTGAATTTAAGCAAACCCGGCGGGGATGACAAGCGAGACTTTTAAAAATAATCAGCTAATATAAGAAAGTCATTGGAAAAGAAACAAGATTAAAGGCTCAAAATTAAAGATCGTCCACTTTTAAATAATCAGGACAAAATTACAAATCAACCATTTTAGCGTCGCACAAAATGAGCAAAAACTATTTCACTCTAATCGTCAAGACTGTAATGTCATCGGCCTGCGGACAGCCAGCTGAAAAATCGCGCACTTCGGCTATTAAAGCATCTAATAAAGACGCCGCGCTTTTTCTGCAATTGTCACTTATACATTTTTTGATGCGATGTTCCTCAAACAGTTCCTCGTTTCTGTTCATTGCCTCAGAAATGCCATCGGTGAACATTACAATCAAGTCTCCCGTTTGCAGATCAACACTTTCTGAAAAATATTGCACATCAGGTATCATTCCCAATATTAAGCCGCCTTTATCAAACACCTGAAAACGATTGTCCTGGTGATAAAAATACGGATGATTGTGCCCTGCATTGACCGTATTCAATGTAAATTTTGACGTATTTAGAACGCCAAAAAATGCTGTGATAAATTTGTCACTGCTCGTATTTTGATATATGATGTTGTTTATTCGCGCAACAATATCGGTAAGTTTAATATTAAGTCCGAGAAGCGCATGGAAGCTGGCCTGAAGATTTGACATCAATAGCGCCGCCGGCGCTCCTTTACCTGAAACATCGGCAATGCAAAAAGCATACTCATCTTCAGAAATTTTCACCCAATCAAAATAGTCTCCCCCCACCTGCAGAGAAGGCATATTTAACCCTGCAACCTCAAATTTCTCCAGCGTCGGGTTTTCCTTTGGCAGGAGTTTGCGCTGAATTTCACTGGCAATGCGCAGTTCTTCTTCAAGAGATTTCTTTTCAAGCTCCTGTTCAATCAATCTGGCTGTTTCAATAGAAATTACGGCCCAGTTGCCAAGTATCGACAAAAGTCGCAATTCATCATCTGAAAATGGGATTTTGGTTATCTTTTGTCCAAGCGCTATGATTCCCTTCATCTCATTTTCAACATTCATTGGAATAACGGCATTAATACCCAAATCAACCAGGCCGCAAAGTTGCTCATCTCCCTCATCAATCAGGCAGGCATTTTTTATATTAAGCAATTTTGCCAGATTTTCTTTGGTATTTATTTGTTCAATGACGTCAGTGGTCAGCCCTTTGTTCAAAACCAGATCAAGATTTTCCCCCTCGACAAGAAAAATAAGACATCGGTTTACAATCATCTCACCCATAATGGAGTAGGCCAATAAATTGACCACTTTACCTGATTTTAGGGTTGAAAGAGATGAATTTAGCTCCTTCACGATTTCTGCAAGGGTGTTTAACTCTTGCACCCGTTTGTCGGACTTTCGTTTTTCAGTTTCCAGTTTCCGAAAAATCAAACTGTTATGAACGGCGGTTGCGGAAATGTTTAATACAGAATGAAGGTACTCCACCTCAGTTTCAGAAAACGAGTCGCCATGCCATTTTTTACTTAGCCCGACAAAACCCAAAAGATGGGCGTCACGCTCAATTGGTAAAATCACTTCAATGCCGCTCAACTCCGAAAAAGTCTCAGACGAAGAGAATTTCAATTCATGCAGCGAAATAAATCCGGCGGGAACATTATCAATGCGCGATTTTTTGCCAACGATATTTTGAGGAAGGCCCTTTACTGCTTCAATTCTAAATTCATTTTCAGCGCACTGCACGAGAACCGCGCCTTTACTGATCAGGAATTTCCCCATCAAAGTCAGCAACAAGGTGTTGAGAATTTTATTTAAATTTAATGAGGAGTTGAGCGCTTTGCCAAGATCAAAGATAGCTTGAAGTTCGAATCTTTCATGAAGGTTATTCCGGGACACAATTTACTCTAATTTGAAGATGAGTTGAGTTTTTTTGTCATTTTAACCTGATTTTTAGAACCAGGCTTAATTTGAAAATCCACCTGATCCATAAGTGTCTTTATTAAGCAAATTCCCAAGCCCCCCCTTTTGCCGCTCTTGATAGATTTGTTTAAATCCGGCACCTGTACGCCAGATGGGTCAAAGCCTTTGCCTGTATCTGAAACTGTTATGATTAGTTCATTACGTTTCACCTGAAGAACGATATCAATCTGTTTCTCAGAATTATCGCCATACGCATGCTTAATCACATTTGTACAAGCTTCATCCACAGCCAGTTCAATTTTTCCAGCCTCATCGCCGTCAAACCCAATTTGCAAGGCAACCTTTGTTACAAAATCCCGAATCAATGCAAGATTGGACGACGAGCTTGGCAGCTTTAGCTGGTATTTTGGGCTATCAGGCAAAATGCTCACCACTTTTTCGTTTCACGGTTCAATGACTTTTCATTTATTTAATGTCATGCGCTTGTAAACATTTCAACAGCCATTTTCTCTTCCTCCAGAATATCGTAAAGGGTTGGGAAGCCTAACAGGTCAAAAACACGAAATATCTTTGGTTGCATATTGGTTAACTTTATGTCGCCGCCCTTTTGACGAATATCCTCAATAAATCCCATAAAAACCCCCAACCCCGCGCTACTGATATAGCTAAGTTTCTCAAAATTAACGACAATCTTATATTTATTGTTATCAACAAGATTCTGAAAAGCGTTTTCAAGATCAGGCACTGTGTGCGCATCAAGATATCCTTTTAACCCAAGCACACTAATATCTTCTTTTTCGCTATTTTTCACTTCAAACCCTTGCATAAAACCTCCTTTGTACATGGCTGCATCGCCTTCACTTATCATCAATGGTATCTCAAAGCAAAAGCTATTGACGTTAATTCAGCAACCGAACCTAGCGTACGGCATAACATTATAAATGATTCAATTCAATTATGACATAATTATGGATTTTTGTTTTTACCTGGGCCAAACAGCAACTGCTTCTGGAAAAGAAAATCCATCAACAAACTGAATATTGAGGCCATCATGAGAAATCCTTATCACTCTGTGGTTAAGCACATCTGTTACCAGGCAACTGCCATCATAGTGATTCACAATCAAATCAGAAGGTGAACTCAAATCACTGAAACTAAAAAGCTCATTGCCCAGAGAGTCAATTTTTGAGACCTTTTCCAATCCAAGCGCCCAAACGGCGCCTTCTCGTTCATCCAAAGCCAGCTTTTTCAACTCTGAAAACCATTCTATCCCGGCTATAAATTTGGCGTCTTTATTCAACTTTATGATTTTCGTTTGATCGGCAACCCACACCCCTCCTGTAAGTGGGTCAGAGAGCAAATCAACAGGGGCGGTAATTGAGGAATCCGTTTCTGAAATTTTGCTTCCATTTCCGCTGAGCAACCGAAAGACCTTTTTCCCAGCCTTATCAGCGACCCAGCAGTCACCGGTTGCCTGGTCAACAGATACGGAAGAAGGATTCGCAAACCCATCGATTTTCAAGAGTTCATGCCCATCATTATCGAACTTCCAGACCACACGACTCTCAACGTCGGCAATCCACACATTGCCGCTTGCTTTGTTAATGGAAATATCTCTGGGCCCAGGCAATGGAATTTCGGTTTTCACGAAAAATGAATCCATATTTACCGCAAAGACATTGCCGCTATTACTCAGATACACATCTATTAGCCAAAGTTTGTTATAAAGCGGGCTGCCTTCCATTTTATAAATAAAATCGAAGCCGCGTAATACTTTTAAAAAATGTCGCGAGTCATGGCTCCGTTGTTGTAATTCTCCCAAGCCGTTGTTTGCTACAATTGATTTTGTCGGTCCGGGTTCAACTATTATCTCTGTCGAGGGCGGGCTTTCATAATCATCTACAAGAGCGGTCACTTTGTAGCGATATTCGTTTCCGAAAACGACGGTCGCATCTTCCACTTTTGAATTTGTGACAGCCAAGTCGACGAATGGTATGGCGACTTGATCAGGGGGAGCACTCCGGTAGACGCGGTATCCGGTCAAATCCTGATTGAGAATTGGTTGCCAACTCAATATAACCGTATCCGCGGAAGCAGATATTTTTAGCCGGGTTGGACGACCAGCGGTGACAGAATTTTTAGGATCTAAAGGGTTGGCTCTTTCACGAAAGGAACAACTGGACAGCAAACCAAACAGGACGAACGCCAACAATATTGTAACGGTTTTATACGATCTTAAGTTTAGAGTTCTCATCGCCTCAAGCTATTTAAAAAAACGTTCCATAAACCGGTGGCGAGTATTGGTTCCGTGTAGCTCTGGAATTACTTCATTTCGTATTTTTCGGACTCTTTCATCCGAAGCGTTTGCCCTTAGGGCTTTAACATATAAAATTCGGTTATCGATGGCTATTGATATTTGATTCGCCATAATTTTCAATGTATCCAGAATATCTTTTGTAGCAAACCGGGCGTTATTTGAATTGCTATCAGCAAAAAGAATCCCAACGATTTTACCGGTATGCGATTTAATAGGAACAAAGAAGACACCTGAAGAGGTCAAGCCGCTCGCGCCACTATCTGAATCCTTCTCATCATTCAGATAAGAGCCTCTGAAATGCTTTAAAATTTTTTCATCCTCAACCAGAAAACAATTTCCACGTCTGCTTTTTTCATCAAGAAGTTCAGCCAGTCGATCAATATTGATCCGTAGAGATTTTAAAACGCCTTTTTGAACTCTGTTATTACAAGCTACTGCACGCATTTCAAGAGCATTTGTTTTTTTGCTGATTAACCCCAACCCGATAACAGTAAAATCGGTTGAAAACCTGATTGACCAGACAATCTCTTTTAACAGATCATTTAAATTCATGTGAAGCTTAAAAATATTGCCTGTTACAAGAAGCTGTTTAAGGCGCCGCGCGCGACGTTCTGAACTTGAAAACTGGTAATAGTTTTCAATTGCAAACGACACCAGTTGTCCAAAAATTTGCAAGTTATGAAAAACATCTCTTCCGGGAATAAAGTTCGGCGCGGGTCTGTCAATGGAGATATAGCCAAAGGTTTCACCATTCGCGTTACCTAATTTGACAAGTATGAGATCGCGATGATGCCATTCCGTTGGAGGTCTTCGCCTTTGCGTCCTCCGTTCAGGAAATTTGGAATTTATAGAATGCAGCAGATTCCTTTGATCCTGATTATAGTAAATGACTTTTACTTTGTAGCTTTGACCAAACGCGCGCTCAATCACTTCACGCGGCACTTCAACCGCCCTTTGTTCGGCTGGTGGATTTTCTCCATAGCCAATCATCGCATGCTTGACAAACACATTTTTTCTTTTATTGAGAATTGCGACAGTTGCCCTTTGAAAGTTAAATGTTTGACTGGTTAACTGGGCAATTTCTTCCAGGAAAACCGCGAAAGGCTCCTCATAGGAAGAAGTAATAATTCGGGATAGTGTTGTGACGAGTTCTATTTGGTCGATTTTATTCAACTTGCTGTTTTTTGCAGTCGTCCCCGAGCTCAAAACGCGACCACGGTAGCATTTGGCGCCCTCTCTATTATTCCCGATTGCCTCAAACAGAACTTCAAGTTCAATACGCTCACGTCGCTTGTTAACAAGTTCAATGTTACGAATTTTATTATTCTTTCCACCGCTCCGTGATTGTAGCGCCCAGTCAAAGAAATCTTTCTCAGAATAATCCGGGAGCAGGTCAACAAAACTCAGCTCGATCAATTCTTCCATGGGGAATTTTGTTATTCTTTGAATATCTTGACTTGCAGAGAGAATTCGACCCTTCTTGTCAAAGATAAAATACCCCTCCTGGCTATTGGGAGACGGAGCACCTTTCTCGATAACTGGGTCAAACCCTTGACTAACGGGATTGGTGGAATGGGTGTCAAATAAATTTCTTATGGTTATCGGGAGCGCCGTCAGGTAACCTCTGGTTTTTAAAATATAGTCGTTGGCGCCTTTTTCGACAGCCTCAAGAGCCCTGCTTTCATCGCCTTCATCAATCAAAGCCACAATGGGGATAAGGCTATCCTGCTTTCGTAATGAACCAATAATATCAATTCCACTCGCGTCATCTAAATTATAGTCAATGATTATTAGTTGATATTGGTTAGAACTGGCTCTTTCCAAGCACTCTCTGGCGGTATATGCAAAATCAACGCTACAATCGCTATAGTGAAATTTCAACATCTTCCGGGAAATCTCAAGATAGGAATTGCTGGCGCCTGCAATCAGGATGGCCATGTTAGTCATTAACATAGTCCTATAGCTAAAATGTAATTAAGGTTAATTAAACGTGACAAACATAAGCATTTTTTCTATAAGATCAAGGCAATTTCAGAAGGTAAGTGGGGTCAATTTGCATCTAACCTGGAACACCTCTATTCTTACATGTTTGAGAAAAAAATTGGCGTAATTTCTTTAAAAGATTACTCGGAGGAAGTATTTTGTTTGATAAAATTTAGCGGCGCCAAACAAGATCTAAATTCTAAAAAAAACAACTATCGCGTTCACCTCTTTCTGCGAATAGTGCAAAAGAAATGAACGCGATGGCATAAAATGAGCTAATTTCAGCTTAATAAAAATCGGTCATGACGCTACAAGGAGAACAACTCCATGTGACAAAAGCTCGTCAATTTCTTGCGAAAGCCGAATTTGACTTCCTTTAACTATAGGGGCGTTAGCTCTTGAAAAAATCACCTCAGAGTCTGGCAACGTAGCCCTTTGCCTCCACGGTATATTCACTTCCCGGATAGTCCTTCATCAGTCGGAGAAATGACTCCCTTGCCCGGTCTCCAGAACCCATCTGCAAATAAGACTTACCGAGGTGAAATAATGCGTCATCTTTTTTTAGCGATTTCGTAAAGGCCAAAACTTTATAAAACTCAGTTGCGGCTTCCTGATATTTCTTCATTTCAAAATAACATTGTCCGACCCAATATTGACAACTGCTGGCCATGGAGTGATTTGGAAATTGCTGCGTTAACAAGCGAAATAATGAAATTGCCTCGGTGTAATCCTTATTGTACATATTGGCCAAGGCTTGTTGATAAATATCAGAAAACCCGGACATAGACTTTTTCCGGGGCAGTCTGGTCTTACCTTTTCCGGCCGCTTGCCGCTCCATTTCTGTTAATTGCCCTTTACTGTTCTTGACCTTTTTTCGCAGCTTGCTTATTTCTCCTTCTCTTGAATCGACATCTGCGGCAAGTTCATCCAAGCGGGATTTCAGGCGTACATATTCAGTCATATCTTTTCCCTGATCGCCATTTCCGTAGACATCATCTGCCGGCGTGTAAGTAGCAACATTTCCTGTGTCATAGTCGCCCATGTCATCAACTTCATAAAAGGGCGCTCTTTCGTCGGCAATGACGTTTGGCTCTGACATGTTGCCGCCGCCCAAGCTATACACTACCCCTGAATTGACACTCAAGAAACCATCGTTAGCAGTGCCTTCTTCGGCGCCGCCGTCCAAACGATCGGTCGTTGTGAGGCGATAATCTGAACCCAAAAATAAAGCTAAATTTTGGTTTAGATGAATACGGAAACCGCCGCCGCCAAAATAAGCATAGCCATTATCAATAGAGGTTCCACGTCTAAAAACCATTGCTCCACCGCCTAATGATATATAGGGTCGAAACATACCTTTTGATATTATTTCAAAGTTTGCGGTTAAATCACCCGTGCCCACGGCGGTGAAATTGTTTCCCAGACCATCCGGCGCATTGGCGTTTGCGGTGTATCGCAGTTGGCTCAGACCGACATTGAGGGAAAGATCTGCAAAAGGCAGGATCCTGAAATTCATAAAAATACCACCGCCCAGACCCAATGATTCTTTTTCACCAGTTTTTGTTCGATCGCCAAAAATCAATCTGGGTCCAACATTTAGACCAACGCTAATTTTGCTGCCACCCTGAGCAAAAAGGTTCCCTGAAAATAATAACGTCAAGAGAAGAGAGGTCAGTTTACCCTTCATTTTAAAACTCCTTTTAAAAATAAAATACTCAATCCAAAAAACTTCTTAAATCGGTAGGCACAATCTCATCAATATCAACACATTGAGCATTATGCGAATTATAAGCGCTTACTAATTCCTTTAATTTTGTTGCAAAAGACTTTATTTGCGAGGTTGTGTCATCATTTTGGGATGCCTTTCTCAACTCCAATAAGGTGTTGCCGATTTGCTCAAAATAATAATTGGACAATGATCGATCGATTAAATTTTGAACTGAATCATTTACGGCGCTCTTTTTCCTTTTTGCATCATTCATCGTGTTTTTAATATGAAATTGATTTAACTCTTTTACTAATTTGCTATCGACGCCACTATAGCCGAGCATTGCTGGATATTTTTTGTAATAGTCGGTTTTAACGGCGATATTGGTTAACAAGTACTGCTCAACAACCACCCGCTCGCCAAAGGATAGTTCACGGTGTGAGTGGTAACTGATAGAATTAACTTCTTCCTTATAGTCAACCTGCACCATTAAATCAGAAGAGGAAAAGTAGAGTAGTTCTTTCATTCGAAGCCCTGGGTCATGGTAAAATTTGGCGTTGTAAGAAGTTCGGTGGAGAATCAAAGACTGTGCCACCTAAATCGAATGGTTTTAGTAGCAATTAAACAACTAATTATTTTGCGTTTATCTAAAATTGATGTCATCGCTTAAAATGAAACAGGGTCAAAACAGATGTATTTAAATGATCCATAAACACACGACTGAGACACTTTGTTTAAGCAAACAATATTTTCTTCATTCAAGCAAAAAAACAACTGTCAGTTTTCCTATTCCCTTTAAGTTTTGTAAAAACGAGGATATTGTGCTCAGAAAACACTATAAACAATAAAAAAGACCTCACTTTTTTAAATATTAGCCTATTTTGCCTGCAAAGCGATTTTTGTAACCTGGTCAACATTTTTCACAAAAGTGATTTTCATTTCGTTACGAATTAGTTCAGGTATTTCCTCAAAGTCATTGTTGTTTTTTTCGGGAAGGAGCACTTTTCGAATGCCTGCCCTGTGCGCCGCCAACACTTTTTCTTTAATTCCCCCCACAGGCAAAACCAAACCTCGAAGAGTGACCTCTCCGGTCATTGCAATGTCCTTTTTTACAAGTTTTCCGGTAAGCACCGACAAAATGGAGGTAAACAGGGTTACGCCGGCAGAGGGGCCATCTTTGGGAATTGCGCCAGCCGGGACATGCACATGAATGTCAAGCTTCTGAAAATCCTCATCCGAAATATTCAGCTCACCAGCTTTGGCTCTAATATAGCTCAACGCCGCTTTTGCAGATTCCTTCATTACATCGCCAAGTGAGCCGGTCAGGATCAGTTTTCCAGTGCCAGGCATTTTGGTGGCTTCAACAAAAAGTATGTCACCGCCGGCAGGCGTCCAGGCCAGGCCAGTTGCAACCCCGGAGCGTGATGTCCGCTCGGCAACCTCTGAATAGAATTTTCTTGAGCCAAGGTATTTGTGTAGTTTACCTGTCTCGACCTTTTCGTTCTCGACAACATCCTCAACGATTTCACGCGCAACACCACGACAAACCGAGGCGATTTCACGTTCCAAATTCCGAACACCCGCCTCCTTGGTGTATGAATTAATTATTTCTTTAACCGATTCGTCGTTAAATATTAATTGACTTTCCTGCAGGCCATGCTCTCCACGTTGCTTTGGTATCAAATATTTTTTTGCGATCGAAAGTTTTTCATGCTCGGTATAGCCGGGCAGTCCAATTAATTCCATCCGATCTCTCAATGCGGGGATGATTGGATCGGCAAGATTAGCTGTGGCAATAAACATCACCTTTGACAGATCGAAAGGAACTTCCAAATAGTGATCTGAGAATGAGAAATTTTGTTCCGGATCGAGCACTTCCAACAATGCTGAGGATGGATCTCCACGAAAGTCCTGACCGATTTTATCGATTTCATCCAACATGAAAACCGGATTGTTTGATCCACACTTTTTCAATCCCTGAATAATTCTTCCGGGAAGCGCGCCAATATAGGTTCTTCTGTGCCCTCTGACCTCGGCCTCATCGCGAACTCCGCCGAGAGAAATTCGCAAAAATTTCCGCCCCAAGGCTCGCGCTATAGATTTACCCAAAGATGTTTTCCCCACACCGGGAGGTCCGACAAAACATAAAATCGGGCCTCTCATATCATTTTTAAGTTTACGTACAGCTAAATATTCCAATATCCGCTTTTTAACTTTTTCCAAATCGTAATGGTCTTTGTCAAGAACTTCGCGACCTGCAGCAATGTCCAGATTGTCGTCGGTGCTATTGCTCCAAGGCAATTCAACCAACCAGTCAAGGTAAGTGCGCGATACTGTGTATTCAGCAGCCGACGGCGGCATTTTGGCTAGTCTGCTTAGCTCTTTTAAAGCCACTTTATTGGCTTCTTCGGACATGTTGGCCTGGTCGATTTTTTTTTGCAATTCATTTATTTCGGTCGCGCGCTCATCTTCACCTTCGCCCAGCTCTTTTCGAATGGCTTTTAGTTGCTCACGCAGATAATATTCTCTTTGGGTTTTATTAATTTCACCCTGAACTTCAGACTGAATTTTACTGCCCAATTCAAGGATTTGTAGTTCCTTGGTCAGAATATAGTTTAACTTCTCAAGGCGCTCTTTTACATTTGTGCGTTCGAGTATTGATTGCTTGTCGTTGGTTGAAATGTTCAAATTCCAAGTCACCAAATCAGTTAATCTGCCCGGCGTCTCTGTATTTTGAACAAGCATCGCATGTTCAGGAGTCAGGTATGGAGCCAGCCCGACAATTTTTTCAAAAAGAGTTCTGACGTTGCCGACCAGAGCTTCAATATCCACACTTTCAACTACTTTTTCCTCTTCCGGCTGAACCACTCCTTTAAAAAAGGGATCCTTTTGGATGTATTCTATTATTCTAGCGCGACTAATTCCCTGCACCATAACGCTTTGGGTGCCATCTGGCATTTTGAAAACTTTCATTATGGTTGCAAGCGTTGCGCACTGGTAGAGCTCCTCTTGTTTCGGGTTTTCCACCTTGCCATCTTTTTGTGCGACAAGCGCCAGCAGTTTACTGTCCTGCATGGCGTCTTCAATGAGCTTTATGGAGCGCTCACGACCTACTGATATAGGAATTATTTGCTGCGGGAAAACAACTGTATTTCTCAAGGGTAGAATAGGCAATGTTTGCGCTACCGAAAAGTCAATCGGCTTCCGGCCGTGAGAATCATCTATGATGATTGTATCTTCATCAGAACCAAATTTATTTGACAAGTATATCTGCTTTATCATCTAAATCCTTTAATGTTTTATGACAGAAAGTCAGACTGAAATTATTTCACGCAGTATTCGCAAGTATCGTTCCAGAGTAAGCGTTCGATTACAAAATTGTTAACCTAATTCAAAAAAAATGAGACTATAAAAATGACAGCTTCCGTTTTGCAGACTTATTATGGATGATACAGCTTCATCAAGATTATCTTACAAGAAAAGTTCGATCAAAATTCCCTTTTGCCTTCCATGATGAGACCGTCACAAGCAGCGCGATGACAAAACTTACATATTCGAGGACTGATTCGACAAAAATGTCAGGCGCCGTAATATTTTCAGGAACCACTCTGCGCAACTTTACTACATTGAGCCAATGAGCGCTGCAATTTCCTGCAACATTTGCTGGTCATCTTCATGAAATGCGTCTGGCAGATCGCTGTCAATGTCGATTTCACCGATCACTTTGCTCTGTTGAAAAATCGGAACGACAATTTCAGAGCTGGTTTCGACGCTGCAGGCAAGGTATCTTGGGTCGGCATTCACATCAGGAACAATAATTGATTCAGCTTGCGCAACTGCCGCCCCGCAAATTCCCCGGCCAATTGGAATGCTTGTATGCGGTGAGGGTTTGCCAATGTAATTGTGTAAAACCAGCTCAACGCCCTCAACCAAATAAATTCCTGTCCAGTTAAATTTGGGATGTCTTTCCGCCAACAACTTAACGATATCTTTTAGCAAATCGTCTCGGGAACCTGATTTGGCGGCAAGAATTTTGGCTTTATTTATGGTAGAGCTGGAGACCAGGTATTCCACTGCCCGTAGATAACCATTTACTCCCAGTCCCATATATTGCTTCACGCATGCTTCCTCTAGCACAGAAACCTGCCGGAATTTTTCCCGCTGCATGATATTGGAAATATGGACTTCTACGGTTGGCGGCTGTATGCAGACGATGGCATCCAGAAGCGCATAGCTGTAGTGCGTTAGCGCGCCTGCGTTGAGTACAACTCCATCCGCTGTTTTTCTATTTTCGTGCAGGAAATCAATGATGGCGCCTTCATGGTTTGATTGAAAACATTCTATTTCAATTCCGAATTGACGAGCATATTCACAAACGTTTGCGTGCAGCTCCGCCAAGGTTATAGAACCATAAATCGAAGGCTGCCGCTCGCCAAGCAGATTCAGATTAGGCCCGTTAATAAGCAGAATTTTTTTCATCCGGATTGTTCCGTTAACTGTTGTAAAATTTTTTGCACTGAAGCGAAAATCGATTCACTCTTTAAGTCACAGACAATGTTCGCCTTCTGATAAAATGGCTCACGTTCTTCAAATAGCGCCCGTAATTGACTTTTACTTTTTTCCCGCGCGATTGGACGCTTGTTATTTCTCGATATCCTATCATACAATGATTCAAAAGGCCACTTCATGTAAACAGCAATCCCTTTTTGAAATATTTGCGCTCTGTTTTGTGGAGAAATAAATGCGCCGCCGCCCAAAGCGACTATCTTCAGACCACTGGCAGGTATTCTACGAATAGCCTCCGATTCAAGCTGACGAAAATACGCTTCACCGCGTTGTTGAAAAAGATAAGAAAGGGTTGAACCGGCCTCCCTTGCAATCAGGCTATCCAGATCAATAAAAGGAACCCGGAGTCCGCTGGATAACCGAGACCCAATGATTGATTTTCCGCTTCCCATAAAGCCGGTTAAGAAAACAGGACGTTTAATGTTGAGTTTTTGTTTTCCAGTCATCGCAGCGGCTCGCTATTTCTTGTATCGAGTCGCCGCCAAATTTTTCAAGCAGGGCGTCGGCGAGAACGAGACAGAGCATGGCTTCACCAATTATAGAAGCTGCCGGAACCGCGCAAGTGTCGCTTCTTTCAATGTGGGCGGCCTCCGCTTCTTTGGTAAGCATATTGACAGAGGCGAGCGGCTCCATCAGGGTTGCAATTGGCTTCATCGCAACACGAATAACCAACGGCATGCCATTGGTTATGCCGCCTTCAAGACCGCCCGCATGATTCCTGGATCTGTGGTAACGCTCCGTGTCGCTGTCATAGTGGATAGGATCATGCGCCTGGGAACCATAAACAGCGCCCACCGCAAAACCCAATCCGATTTCAACACCTTTCATGGCTGGAATGCTCATCATGGCCTGACCGATCAATCCATCCAGTTTTCGATCCCAGTGAACGTGGCTGCCAAGACCAACCGGCAAGTTTAACGCAATGACTTCAAAGACACCACCGACCGTATCACGATTCTTCCTGGCTTGATCAATTTGTAAAATCATCTCATCACTTATTGTTTTATCAAGACAACGCGTCCCGGAGCGGTCAGCAATATCACTTATCGTGGAAAGCTGCACAGGCGGCGTGTCGTTTGAACCTAGCTGCGCAACTGAAAATAAACTCCTGGCCTGATGAATCTGCGTTACATGACTAACTACTTTTATATCAAAAACCGATAACATTTTGCGAGCGATGGCTCCCAAGGCGACGCGCGCTGCGGTTTCACGGGCGCTGGCGCGTTCCAAAATATTGCGTATGTCAGGCTGATTATATTTTACAGCTCCCGCGTAGTCCGCATGTCCAGGACGCGGAACAACCACCTGTTTGATCGCTTCATCAATTTCTGTCACTGACATTTTGACCAACCAGTTTTTCCAGTCTTTATTTTCGATAAGTATTGCAACAGGACTGCCCAGTGTTTTGCCAAATCGAACGCCGGAAATAATTTGAGCGCGATCATTTTCAATTTTCATTCTTCCGCCGCGTCCGTAGCCCATCTGTCTGCGCTGTAAGTCCACAGAAATTTCCATCTCGCTGACAGAAAGGCCGGCGGGCAAACCTTCAAGAATACCAATTAATCCTTGGCCATGCGACTCGCCGGCCGTAAAGAATCTAATTTTATTCATCGCTGTCCATATTTTCGCTTAATAAAGCTCTGATTGCCTCATATTCATATTCGACGGAGACTCGGCTCCAGATTTCCAAAGCGGCAATCCCCTGAAAAATTAACATGTCGAGTCCATCAATCGTCAGCGCCGCCTTTTTCGAAGCAAGCTTCAAAAATCGCGTTTGTAGCGGATTGTAGACAATATCAACCACGATTGCATTTAGGAAGATGTCTGAGTCTGCCAGCGGCGTTTCTTCAACGACGGGCCAAGCGCCAAGCGATGTGGTGTTAATGATAATAATTTCAGACTGACTTGGCCTCTTTTGAATTTCAGCGAATGAATGAACAGAAAAATTTGAACCGGGCGCTATCAATCTCATTTTTTGCGCCAGACTTTCGGCTTTTTCCCGTGTGCGATTGACAATTGAAAATATCGTAACACCGCATTGCAAAAGAGCGAGCGCCACTGCGTAGGATGCGCCGCCCGCCCCTAAAATTACCACTTCATAGTAGGAAAGATCGTCTACATGCTTCTTTAAGCTATTTTTAAACCCAACGATATCGGTATTAAAACCATACAGACACCCCTCTTTTTCGGAAACCGTATTTACTGCGTTTATTTGCCGGGCTAATGGCTCCACTTCATCCAGCATGGCAACGACAGCTTGTTTGTATGGACTTGTCACATTAAACCCAACAAGCAAACCTTGCCTGACTTTTCGCATAAAACCGGCTAATTCCCGCTCCTGCAAGTCATATTTACCGAAAACGCCGTTCATGCCGTTGATTTTCATCAAATATTCTTGCAGAATTGGCGATAAAGAGTGCGTCAATGGGCGTCCAATGATTCCAAGCTTGAAACTTTTCACTTTTGAATTAAGCTATACAGTTTTTCGTGAAATCCAGGGAAACTTATTTCAGTGGTCTCACTGCTTTTAATTGTTGTCTCACCGTCCGCAATCAAACCGGCTATTGAAAACGCCATGGCAATACGGTGGTCGGAAAAACACTCTATGTCAGCCCCTTTTAAGCGGGTTCCGCCTTCAATGATCAGACCATCGGTTTGCTCGCTTACCTTTGCGCCCATTCTTTCAAGATTGAACTTTATACTCCGCAAGCGATCAGACTCTTTATGACGCAATTCTTCGGCTCCGCTGATCACAGTTGTACCTTCCGCCTGTGTCGCCAGAATAGCCAGAATGGGTATTTCATCGATAATTTGTGGTATTATGGCGCCTTGCAGAGAAACGCTTTTAAGGTTGGAATTTCTAACATATAGATCGGCAATCAATTCGCTGGCAATATTTCGCACGTTCATGATGTCAATTTGCGCGTTCATCTCATCCAAAACAGTCAAAAGGCTGACCCTTGTTGGGTTAATGCCAACATTCCGAATTAAAATACCGGCGTCTTTCACAACGCTCCCGGCGCCGAGGAAAAACGCTGCGGATGATATGTCGCCCGGGATATAAAGATCATGTCCCTGAAGTTTAGGGCCGCTGCTCACCGATATTGTCGACTGCACCCGATGAATCGACGCGCCAAACCTGGCAAGCATCAACTCCGTGTGATCTCGTGTAGTGGCTGGCTCTGTCACCTTGGTTTGTCCGTCGGCATAGAGACCGGCGAGCAAGATACAAGATTTGACCTGAGCGCTGGCAATGGGCAATGTATAATCAACGCCGCGAAGATTGCCGCCGGATATGGAAAAAGGCGCATGGTTCTCGTTCGTTGCCGATATTTCGGCGCCCATTTGGCGTAATGGCGTGAATATTCTATCCATTGGGCGGTGACATATCGACTTATCGCCTGTCATAGTGGTTATAAATGGATAACCAGCCAGAATTCCCGATAAAAGCCTCATCGTAGTTCCGGAATTGCCAACATTCAATGCATGTTCTGACTCCTGTAACCCGTTTAGCCCGACACCCTTTACAGTAAAGGCGCCGCCTTCCTCAGTGATTTGCACACCAAGCTGACGCAGACAAGAAATTGTGCTTTTGATGTCTGCGCCGGAACCGGGATTGTCGATATGACAGCTCCCTTGGGAAATTGCTGAAACCATTAACGCGCGATGCGAAATGGATTTATCACCCGGAATTTCAACCTCACCTTCCAGACGTTCAACCGGTAAAATTGTTTTTATCATCAAACCCTCACTTTTGCCTTATTTTTCAAGAAGTTTCTTTGCAATACTTTGATCAGCCTCATTTTCCAAAGCCAACCGCACTGTGCCGCCCTCGCCTTCCCTAACTTTTACAACTTTAAGATCTTTAATGTTGATTTTCCCCTGCAACAGGCAGAAAGAGATCGCATGAATCATGCAGGGACGATCTTCAACCGTAACGTATAAATCAGCATGCGGCAAGAAAAAACCTCTGGAGTCCTTTGGAATAGATCCCCTCGCCTGCGCGCATTTTTCAAAAACTTCCGACAACTGTTCGGTTCCTATTTTAGCACGCAGTCGTTCTAATTCAACTATAAAATCACTAATTGCTTTTCAAATATTCTCATGGTTTGTGGCGAGAATGTCACGCCACATACCGAAAGAAGCATCGGCAATCCGAACCCGCCATTGGGTGTCCGCCAAGAAATCCCTGATCAGGATTCAAAAATTCTTTTGCGACCCCGCATTATCTCGCTTTTTGTGCCGCCAGCATCTGTAATTAGCGCGCCTAGTGCAATATGATTGTAATTTTTTTTGATAACTGCAATGATTCCCGCAATTGATGTCGCAAGAATTACTAAATTTGCCTGCGAAATTGCGACATAAAGCTGCTTAATAGCATAAAATTTGTCGATGACATGACTTTCGACTGCTTTCTTGCCGACATTCAGCTTGTCCACACCAATGACAACAGCGCGCGGGAATTTGCTTTTTATCGCCGCCGCCACCGAACCGCCAATCAGTCCAAAACCAACAATAACAATTTTTCTAAATGGCAGTTCGGCTACCGCTGTTTTTTCTGACAATTAACTCTTTCCCAATACCATGCAATTGAAATTCATCTGTCTCTCAGGCTAAAAATTTTTCCCAACCGCGCCTGCAATGATTTTCAATTCATCCATCAATTGTGAAAACTGTTCTGGATAAAGCGATTGCGCGCCATCAGAAAGGGCTCGCTCCGGATCGCCATGCACTTCAACCTGCACCCCGTCCGCGCCTGCGGCAATAGCTGCGCGAGCCAGCGGCGCCACTTTATTTCGAATACCGATGGCATGGCTGGGGTCTCCGATAATCGGCAAATGGCTTAACTTTTTAACCACCGGAAAGGCGGAAATATCAAATGTATTGCGTGTATAAGGCTCAAATGTTCGAATCCCTCTTTCACACAATATCACCTCACTGTTGCCGCCCGCCATGATATATTCAGCGGCCATCAACCATTCTTCTATTGTGGCGGACA
>Ga0316190_10000333_pt1 | contig 32539 bp, 27 predicted proteins | sample Eddworburrow2_MG_FD_204929 | JGI IMG/M metagenome (GOLD analysis project Ga0316190, IMG submission 204929) | Coastal sediment microbial communities from Maine, United States - Eddy worm burrow 2 | ecosystem: Environmental > Aquatic > Marine > Coastal > Sediment | place: USA: Maine | collected... | reverse complement strand
ATCGGATCCAACAGCTCGCTCGTCGCGCCTGTCAGAATTGGTGACGGGGCGTATATCGGCTCTGGCAGCGTCATCTCCAGGGATGTGCCGGACGACGCGCTCTCCCTGAGCCGCGCGCGGCAGGAAGAGCGCGAAGGCTGGGCTGCCAAAGTTCGGGCGCGCCGTGAACGCGACAAAGCCAAATAAGCGCGAGCAGGCCCCCTCCATGGCGGGTCTATCGCAATAAAGGGATACAGCTCGTGAGTTGCGGCGTCGGGCGCGTGTGGTTAGCAAGACTTTTGATTTCGCGGGAGTAGGGGACGATGTGCGGCATCGTTGGCGTCCTCGGTAAGGGGCCGGTTGCAGAACTGTTGGTCGATGCGCTGAAGCGCCTCGAATACCGGGGCTACGATTCGGCTGGCGTCGCCACACTCGGAGGTCGCGGCATTGAGCGGCGGCGCGCCGAAGGCAAGCTGCGCAATCTCGAGCTATTGTTGAGTGCCGCGCCGCTGGCCGGCAATGCTGGCATCGGCCACACGCGCTGGGCGACGCATGGCAAGCCAAGCGAGGCCAACGCCCATCCGCATATGACGGACGATGTGGCCGTCGTCCATAACGGTATCATCGAGAACTTCCGCGAGTTGAAAGCGGATTTGATGGCTGAAGGTGCATCCTTCACCTCCGAGACCGATACCGAGGCGATCGCTCACCTCATTACTCGCGAAATGCGCGACGGTAAGGACCCAGTGGCAGCGGTCCATCAGATCCTCACGCATTTGAAAGGCGCATTCGCCCTTGCGATGATTTTCAAGGACTACGACGACCTGATGATTGTCGCGCGCGAGGGAAGCCCGCTTGCAATCGGTTTCGGCGACGGTGAGATGTTCGTGGGCTCCGATGCCATTGCGCTCGCACCCTTCACCGACAACATCGCGTATCTGGAAGACGGCGATTGGGCGGTGATCACCAGGGAAGGTGTGGCCATACGTGACCGGGAGGGTGCGGTTGTCGATCGTCCCATCTCCAAGTCTCAGACCGCCGGGCTCGTCGTGGACAAAGGCAATTTCCGCCACTTCATGGCGAAGGAAATCCACGAACAGCCCGAAGTGGTGGGCCACACGCTCGCGCACTATTTGAACCTTTCGTCCTATCAGGTCGCGCTGCCCGATCTTCCGGTCGATTTTGCGAAGGTCAGTCGCCTGTCTCTGTCGGCGTGCGGCACGGCCTATTATGCGTGTGTCGTTGCGAAATACTGGTTCGAGCGCTGGGCGAAGCTGCCCGTGGACGTCGATGTCGCCTCGGAGTTTCGGTACCGCGAGATCGCCATGGAGCCGGGCGGAGCGGCGCTCTTCGTATCCCAATCGGGAGAGACGGCCGATACATTAGCCTCATTGCGCTATTGCCGTGAGCAGAACCAGCAGGTGCTATCCGTGGTGAATGTTCGCGAATCCTCAATCGCCCGCGAATCCCACGCGGTGCTGCCAACGCTCGGCGGTCCCGAGATTGGTGTGGCCTCCACCAAGGCCTTCACCTGTCAGCTGACCGTGCTGGCGTGTCTTGCGATTGGGGCGGGAAAGGCACGCGGGGTGATTGGCCCCGAACTGGAGGCGGAACTGGTGAAGGCACTCGTCGAGGTGCCGCGCCATATGGCGGACAGCCTTCGCGACGAGTCACCCTACGAGACCCTGGCTCATAGCCTTTCGAAAGCGCGCGACGTCTTGTATCTTGGCCGCGGCACCAGTTATCCCATCGCACTTGAGGGCGCACTCAAGTTGAAGGAAATCTCCTACATTCATGCCGAAGGCTATGCCGCCGGTGAGCTGAAGCACGGCCCGATCGCCTTGATCGACGAGACCGTGCCGGTCATTGTCATTGCGCCGCGCGACGAGCTCTTCGACAAGACCGTCTCCAACATGCAGGAAGTGGCAGCCCGTGAGGGCAGGATTATTCTGGTCAGCGATGCCGATCCGGCTAGCACCGGCTGTGCAGTCCAGACCATGCTTTCGGTTCCAAGCGTGCATCCATTTGTGACGCCACTTGTCTACGCCGTGCCGGTTCAGCTTATCGCCTACCATACGGCCGTGTTCATGGGCACTGACGTGGACCAGCCGCGAAACCTCGCAAAATCCGTGACCGTCGAGTAGTCTTTGGCCTCGGATTTGCCTGATTTCTTTGATTGAGCAGGAGCATGGCGGATCGTTGGACTTCATCTGCACCACCCCATTCTGTGGGTGCGCGGCGCCGTTTTGGCTGCGGCCTGAAACGGCATGCCGCGCTCTGGATCCTCTGCGCCTTTGCAGGCCTGCCAACGTCCGCTTTTGCGCAAGATATTGGGCTGAGGCGCGGCGAGGCTTCGCTGAACTCCGCGCAATTCAACGATGCCGCGCGGCAGCTTTCCGCCACTGTGAATGACAAAGATTCCACGATCAATCAGGTGGCCAGGGCACTCTATCTGCGGGGGATTGCCTATCGCAGAGCCGGATATCCGGGCCAGGCGGTTTCGGATCTTGGAGCGGCGATATGGCTGGGTCTTCCGTCCTCGGATAAGGCGCGCGCCTATGTCAACAAGGGGCTCGCGTTCCAGGCCGCCGGAATGGCAAGCCAGAGCTCTTCGGCCATGGCACAGGCCCGGCGCTACTCCAATGCGAGCACCGTCGAGCGACTGAAGGCGCAGGACGGCGGTGTCGCGCCGGTGGCAAGCTCGAGCATTGCCGATTACGTGCCAGGCGCGAGCTTGTGGAACAAGGTCGTCCCAAGCTTTGGCTCCTCGAACAAGACTGGCGAACCGGTCAGTGCTCAGGCGTCTGAAGCGTCGGCCCAATCGACGGCCGCAGCCGAACCACAGGCAGCGCCTACGTCAGGGTGGGAGGCCTCGGTTGACGACGGATCGGGCGGCAATGCGGTGAGCCGTTGGTGGGGTTCCGTCGCGGGCGGTGGGGCATCGAGATCCCAGCCGGCGCCGAGTCCGACCAATCCAATTGCGACACCCTCTGCCCAGAGCGCTGCAGCAGCAAGGACCACGACGGCGACCCGGACGGCGGCAGCACCGCCTTCCGCCGAAAGTTGGGCGGCCAATACGGAGGTCTCCAATGGGAGTGGCGGATCGGGTATTGGCGGCTGGTTCTCTCGACAGACAGCGGCTGCCACGGCGGTGGTAACGGGTGGAGGACGGGCGGCGACTGGCTCAGCCCGCCAACCCATCACGGGCGCGGGCTACACGGTGCAGCTTGCCAATAGCCGGTCGAAATCCGAGGCAGAAGCGCTATGGAACAAGGCAAAGCGGTCGAATTCGAGCCTCGCGAGCGCGTCGCCGCGTATCGAGACGGTGAATCTCGGCAATCTCGGCACGTTCTATACAGTCAAGATCGGGCCGTTTGCCAGCCAGAGCCAAGGCACCAAGATTTGCAACTCATTGAAACGCGGCGGCACGGACTGCTCCGTCATTTCGCCAGGCGGACCGTAAGTGGCAGAAGTTGTACTTGCCAGCACCCGCGCGTTCGGCCATGCCTCATAGCTGGTCAACGTGGTGTGCGAGGAAGCACTGTCGGAACAGCCTGTTTCCTTCATGAACGAACGCGCGCCTGAAACGATTCAGACCTCCAGAAAACTCAGATCGACCCCCCAAAGATGAACAGCAAGAACGATCAAAAAACGGATCCAAACGCCCAGCACGATGGACCGGACGAGAACGGGCTAGAGGAAGACGACCAACGCCTCTTCAGTGCGCTCGAGCCCACCTCGTCACATTTCCTGGCGCGACTGCGAGGCTATTTCCTCACCGGCCTGATCATCGTAGGGCCCGTCGCCATCACAATCTATGTGGTGTGGTGGTTCATCAACCTGGTCGACGGCTGGGTGAAGCCGCTCATTCCGGCCGCCTACCTTCCGGAAAATTTCCTACCTTTCAACGTCCCGGGCGTAGGGCTCGTTGTCGGTATCTTCGCCCTGATGGTGGTCGGCGCGCTGGCCGCAAATCTCTTTGGCCAGACGCTGGTGAGCTATGGCTTGATCCTGCTCGACCGTATGCCCGTTGTGCGCGGCGTTTATCGCCTATTGCAGCAGATCTTCACCACAGTGTTCTCCAAGCAGGGGACGTCTTTCAAACGGGTGGGACTCATCGAGTTTCCCCGGCGCGGCCTTTACGCTGTCGTGTTTGTGTCCGGGGAACCGCCGGCTGAGGTCAAGGACAAGCTGGGGAACGGTGAGCTAATGACTGTGTTCATGCCCAACGCGCCCAACCCAACGACGGGCTTCGTTCTCTTCATGCCGGCGAAGGATGTGATCCTGCTCGACATGGCCATCGACGATGGCGCCAAGCTCGTTCTTTCTGCCGGGCTGGTGGCGCCAAAACAAAGCAAGCTCAAGGAGCTTGCCGATGCGGCCAAGCAGCCCGCCGCTTCCGACGAGCACAATGCGACTTCCGATGCCAGCACGCCGCGTAAAGCCGAAGACACGGCCGCATAAGGTCAGCCGGCGCGGATCAGTTTGATCGCATCGTCCCGTTCGAACAGATAGAGTAAGAGGCGAAGTTGCTCACCATCGGCGCCTTGTAGGGTTGGCGCGCGCGTGAGCCGCAGGCGTGCTTCATCGCGCGCTGCCGCCAGGAGCTCCTGATGTTCGGGAAGCTGTGCGATGCGAAATGCGGGCAAGCCGCTTTGACGGGTCCCGAGAACTTCGCCGCCGCCACGAAGTCGTAAATCCTCCTCGGCGATGACGAAACCATCCTCGGTCGTTCGCATCACGTTCAACCGCTCGCGTGCGATCTCGCCCAACGGCGTTCGGTACAGCAGAATGCAGGAGGACTGAGCCGCCCCCCGACCCACACGACCACGCAATTGGTGAAGTTGTGCGAGCCCGAAGCGCTCTGCATGCTCGATAATCATGATGGAGGCGTTGGGTATATCCACGCCGACTTCGATGACCGTGGTCGAAACGAGAATGGAAAGTTCGCCCGAGGCGAACCGTGCCATCACTGCGTCCTTTTCCTTGCCCGTGAGCTGGCCGTGAACCAAGCCGACGGCATCTCCGAAGCGCGCCCGCAAGTCGGCGAAACGCTCCTCGGCCGCGGCGAGATCCCAAACCTCTGATTCTCCAACAAGAGGGCAGACCCAATAGACTTGGGCACCGGCCTCGATCGCCCGCGCCGTACCCTCGACCACTTCATCAAACCGCTCCAGCGGGACAGTTCGCGTCAAAATGGGCTTGCGTCCGGGCGGCTTCTCGTCGAGACGCGAGACATCCAAATCGCCATAGCTCGTAAGAAGTAAAGTGCGGGGGATGGGCGTTGCCGTCATGACAAGCAGTTCCGCGCCCGCGCGAACCCCTTTCGCTTGCAACGCCAGGCGCTGATGGACGCCGAACCGGTGTTGTTCGTCGATCACCGCAAGGCCCAGGTCCTTGAACCTGATGGGGTCCTGAAAGAGGGCGTGCGTGCCGATGAGAATGTCGATCTCGCCGCTTTGAAGCGCGTCGAGGATCGCGACCCGCTCCTTGCCGCGTTCCCGACCGGTCAGCAAGGCAACGCGCACGTTTGCGACCTCCGCAAAGCCGGTGATTGTCGCCAGGTGCTGACGCGCCAGAAGCTCTGTTGGCGCCATCAGAGCGGCCTGATGACGGGCCTCAATGGATGTTGCCATCGCGAGCAACGCAACGATGGTCTTGCCACTGCCGACATCCCCTTGCAGCAAGCGCAACATATGGGTCTCGCGCGCCATATCCGCGTCGATCTCCTCAAGGGCTCGTCTTTGCGCGCCCGTCAATGAGAAGGGGAGGCCATCGACGATGGCCTTGCGGATGCAGCCCGAAGCCTTGATCGAGCGGCCCGCCTGTCGCCTCAATTGCTGGCGCAAAACGGTGAGCGCGAGCTGATTGGCGAGAAGCTCGTCATAGCCCAGCCGCTGGCGGGCCGGGGCCGATGCCAGAAGGTCATCCTCGTTTTGTGGTGCGTGGAGCTGCTTGAGCGACTCCGAAAACGACAGCCAGCCGTTCTTGGCCACAAAGGCCGCATCGACCCACTCCGGAAGATTGGGAAGGGCGCTCAAAGCGCCCTCAATGGCTTTGCGCAGGCTCGTATTGGAAAGCCCTGCCGTCAAAGGGTAGACCGGCTCGATGGAGGGAAGGGCGCCGCTGCTGTCCGCCGGGGCCACATGATCCGGGTGGGACATTTGAAAGCGGCCGTCATAGGCCTCGATGCGTCCCGAAATCAGCCGGGTTTCGCCTACGGGCAGGAGCCGTTCCAAATAACGCTGATCCGCTCTGAAATAGACGAGTTCGAGTGCGCCGGTCTCATCTTTCACAAGGATGCGATAGGGCGCGCGGCGCCCTTTGCGTCCGCCCCCCGGCCGGTGCTCGGCGACTGTAACCGCAAGCGTTGCGATCTCCCCCAAAGGGCTTTGCGCAATGGAGGGCATCCGGGCCCGGTCCACAAAGTCCGCGGGAAAATGCCACAGAAGATCGATGAGACGCGCATGGCCTCCGACCTGCCGTGGCGCTACAAGCTTGTTGAGAAGCCCTTCGATTCGCGGGCCGACACCTTTCAAAGTGCGGACCGAGTGAAAGAGTGGGCTAAGCCGGACTGGGCGCATAGGCCTATTCTTGAACACGATTCGCGGCAGCCTTGACATCGCAAGGGCTGCTCGGTCTAACGCAGAAGCAAGGATTGGAAGCTTGGATCATGTCCAGTGATCTTGGGATGCGGCGGCGCCGGGCGGTCTGGCGGGCTTCTCATCGTGGCACGAAAGAGATGGACTATCTGCTCGGGCGCTTTGCCGAGCAAGCCATCGACAGTATGAATTCCGATGAGATTGCCGTGCTTGAGCGCCTGATCGAGCTGCAAGACCCAGAAATTGAATTGTCAGTCTATGAAGGCTACTCGCTCGGCGAGCGGGACATGGACACATTGATCGCGCTGATACGCGAATTTCACGGCCTTCCCACGGCCGGCCAGTAGACCAAACCGTTATGAGTCCCAAGCCACCGAAGGCACCGTTGCCGCAATTGCAAGTCGATCGCCTCTTGAAGGGACAGCGTTCCATCGCGAGCGGTGTCCCGGAGGGCTTCGATGCACTGCTTCTAAGCGAACTGGCACGCCATGCCGGTGCGCCGATCCTGCATGTGGCGCGCGATGGCCAGCGGCTTGCAACACTCGAAGAGGCCATCGGGTTTTTTGCGCCCGATGTACGCATTCTCAGCTTTCCGGCCTGGGATAGCGTTCCTTACGACCGGGTTGCGCCGAACGCGGAAATTATCGCGGAGCGGATCGAAACGCTTTCGCATTTGGCTGAGCGCGGTGAGGATGACACATCGCCCCTCGTGTTGCTGACCTCGGTGAACGCCATTGTCCAGCGCTTACCGCCGAAAGGCTTCATTGAAGCCTCAAGCCTCAAGCTCCGGGCAGGGGGCGTCCTGAAGATGAGTGGCCTTGTCGCGCGGCTGGAGTCCGCTGGTTATGGGCGCGCCGGGACTGTGACCGATCCGGGACAATATGCGGTTCGTGGCGGGATCCTCGATCTTTATCCGCCAGGCGGGCAGCCGCTCCGTCTCGACTTTTTCGGCGATACGCTGGAGTCCATCCGGGGGTTTAATCCCGAGACCCAGCGCACGGAATCGCGCATTGAAGCGGTCGATTTTCTGCCCATGAGCGAAGTAGCCCTGACGCCCGATGTACAAAGCGGATTCCGCCAGCGCTATGTGGAGTTGTTCGGCGCTGTGACAGGCGAAGATCTGCTTTATGAAGCGATCTCCGCTGGGCAGCAGCATCAAGGCATGGAGCACTGGCTCCCGCTGTTCCATGACAAGCTCGACACGCTGTTCGACTATTTGCCCGGTGCCGTTGTCACGCTCGATCCGCTCATTGATGACGCACGCGAAAGCCGTCTTGAACAAATCGCAGATCACCATGATGCGCGTGCCGATGCCCTTGAGCGCAAGGCGTTCGGCGCACCGCCCTATCACCCCGTGCCCGCGCAGAGCATGTTTCTCAGCGAGGAAGATTGGCAAGGGCAGCTCGGCGCGGCGCCCCATGTCATCGCACTCGACACGTTCGAACGGCCAACCACCGCAGGCATTGAAATCGTCTCCTTTGGCGGGCGCGAGGGGCGCTCCTTCGCCCCGGAACGTCAGACCGAGAGCGCCAACGTCTTTGACGCCGTGGTGGCGCACACGAAAAACCTCATTGGCGAGCGGAAGATCGTCATCGTTGCCTGTTGGAGCGTTGGTGCGCGCGAGCGGCTTGCAGCCCTCCTCGATGAACATGGTTTGGCCCGCACGGTCCGCGTCGAGAGATTTTCCGAGGCTGTCGCCGCGCCTGTAGACGGTGTCTCGGTCGCCGTACTGCCGCTGGAGAGGGGCTTTGAGTCTCCAGGGATCGCGGTCATTGGCGAACAAGATATCCTTGGAGACCGTCTTGTCCGAAAAGTACGCAAGGCAAAGGCGAGCGATGCGATCACCGAGGCGGCAAGTCTCACGGTGGGCGATCTCGTGGTGCATGCTGACCATGGCATTGGGCGCTTTGTCGGCCTGGGCACAATTGAGGCGGCAGGCGAACCGCACGATTGTTTGGAGTTGCGCTACCAGGGCAGCGACAAGCTGTACTTGCCAGTGGAGAACATCGAGCTTCTGACGCGCTATGGCTCGGAGGAGGCGGGTGCTGTTCTCGACAAACTAGGTGGCGTCGCGTGGCAGTCTCGTAAAGCCAAGCTGAAGCAGCGCATTCGCGACATGGCCGAGAAACTGATCAAGGTTGCCGCCATGCGCGAGCTGCGGACGGCGCCGGCGCTCAATCCTCCTGAAGGCACGTATGATGAGTTTTCCGCGCGCTTCCCGTTCGAGGAGACGGAGGACCAAATGACCAGCATCAACGCTGTGCTGGAGGATTTGGCTAGCGGACGCCCGATGGACCGGCTGGTGTGCGGCGATGTGGGCTTCGGCAAGACGGAAGTGGCACTGCGGGCGAGCCTCGTGGCGGTCCTTGCGGGGAAACAGGTGGCAGTCGTGGTGCCGACAACGCTTTTGGCACGTCAGCACTTCAAAACGTTCGAGGAACGGTTTCGGGGCTTTCCCGTGCGTGTCGCGCAAGCCTCGCGGCTTGTGTCCGCGAAGGACCTTGCCGCCGTCAAGGAAGGCATGAAGCAAGGCGATATCGATATTGTCATTGGCACGCACGCGCTTCTGGGCAAGTCGATCGAATTTGCGGACCTTGGCCTTCTCATTATCGACGAGGAGCAGCACTTCGGCGTGAAGCACAAGGAGCTGCTGAAGGAGCTGCGCGAAGACGTGCATGTTTTGACGCTGAGCGCAACGCCGATTCCAAGGACGCTTCAACTTGCGATGTCCGGCGTGCGCGAGATGTCGTTGATCGCAACGCCCCCGGTTGATCGTCTCGCGGTCCGAACCTATGTGAGCCCGTTCGACCCCATGACACTGCGCGAAGCCTTGCTACGCGAGCGCTTCCGGGGCGGGCAGACATTCTTTGTCGTGCCGCGCATATCCGATCTCGACGAGGCGGGTGCGTTCCTAACAGAGCACGCCCCCGAACTGCGTGTTGCCCGCGCCCATGGGCAGATGACGCCGAGCGATCTCGACGACGTGATGAACGCCTTCTACGACCGGCAATATGACGTGCTGTTGTCCACAACGATCGTGGAAAGCGGCCTCGACATCCCTTCGGCCAACACGCTGATCGTCCATCGGGCGGATCGTTTTGGTCTGTCGCAGCTTTATCAGCTTCGGGGCCGCGTGGGCCGTTCCAAGATTCGCGCCTATGCCTATTTCACGATTCCCGCGGACGGACGCATCACACCGGCCGCGCAGAAACGGCTGAAAGTCTTGCAGTCGCTCGATACGTTGGGCGCCGGGTTCATTCTGGCGAGCCACGACCTCGATTTGCGTGGTGCGGGCAATCTTCTGGGCGAGGAACAATCCGGCCACATTCGGGAGGTCGGGTTCGAGCTCTATCAGTCGATGCTGGAAGAGGCTGTTGCCGCACTGAAGGAAGGTGGGGGCGTCATGATCGAAGATCAGTGGAGCCCACGGATCAATCTTGGCACCGCCATCCTCATCCCTGAAGCCTATGTGCCTGACCTGCAAGTGCGCTTAGGTCTTTATCGGCGCTTGTCGGGGGTGGATACGACGGCGGCCATTGAGGCTTTCGCGGCGGAGCTGATCGACCGTTTCGGCCCCTTGCCGGACGAGGTGCGCCACCTTCTTGACGTGGTCGAGATCAAGAATCTGTGCCGTGAAGCGGGGATCGAGCAGATCGATGCGGGGCCGAAGGGCGCCGTGCTCGCATTCCGCAATAACGTGTTTGCCAATCCCGAGGGACTCATTCGGTTCATCAGCAAATATGCACGCAAGGTCAAATTGCAGCCCGACCACAAGCTCATCTATTTGAGTAGTTGGCCAACCGGCGAAGACCGTCTGATCGGTGCTCGCGATCTCCTGAAGGAGCTGTCAAAAATCGCGGGCGCGGCGAAGCAGGCCGCTTAAAGCCCTTGCAGAATATGCCCGCGCAGGATTTCGCCAACGTCTCCCCGCGGGATGTCGGGCACAACAAGAAGCTTGTCGGGGAATTTATAAGGCGCGATCCCGCGTTCGGTCAGAAAGCTGTGCAAAGCGTCCAAGGACACGGGGGCTGACGGGGTGGGGGCCACGGCCGCAAAGATGCGGTCGCCGACCACGGGATCTGGCAGGACGAAGCAGGCGGCATCGAGAAATCCAGGAAAAGCCTGATAAAGGCCGTCGAGCTCGGACGCGGCAATCGTGAAACCGCCGTGATAGACCAGCTCGGGATTGCGGCAGACCCGCAAGCGTCCCTCACAAATTTCGCCAAGCAATCCCGTTTTGACAAAATCGTCAGCGTCTCGCGCCGCAGGGCATTTGATGCGTCCATAGGGGACAACAGGTCCTCGGATCGCAATGTCCTGCGCGCCGTTGTCAGCTCCATTGATCAGAGCAGTCTCAAGGAAGTCCGTGCCCTCCTCGCCATCGCTGATGTGCACGGCGCCAAGGGGGAGCGCCTGGCGGTCCCCTTTGCTTGGACCCCGCACAATCACACAGGCCAGATCCCCAAGCGGGTAGAGATCGAAAGAGGCTCGGTCCTCCAACAAGGATCGTGTGGGGGGCTCGCTGAGTTGCGGGGGCGACCACACACGCCCTTTGTGACGAAGACGGCACTGTGCATCTTCCAAGATGCCGTCTGTTTCGAGCTGATTGAGAATAGAGCCGGGGAGCGCGGTTGCCGTCGCTCCCGTCGAAAGAAGCTGCTGTGCGAGCACGGCGTAATCGAAGGGCTCGTGCTGCACGAGGGCGTTGCCTGCGATCAGCCACGGTGCCAGTCCTGCGCCGATCCCGACGGGCCCCGTCAGCGGGTAGGCATTCAAAAGGATATCGTGCCGGTCGAGCGACAGCGACATGACCGTCATCGCGCCCTGCAACAGGATGTCGTCTTCCCGGCGAAAGAGCGGCACGAGAGGCGCCCCCGCCCGCGCCGTGAAGGTGATGAGTGTCGGCCCGGCACTCGCGCGCGGGATGACGCCGGGCCTTGCACCATCGAAAATCGCCTCATCGAGAGATGAGACACCCTTAGGAAGATCGGAGCCGAACCCGAATACGAAACGAACGGAAAGGCGGGTGGCCGCGACATCGCGTAACAACTCGGTTGGTCTCTCCTCTGCGTAGCGGGACATGCCAATCAAGGCTAGTGGCTCTAGCGCGTCGCAGACACGGGCAATCTCAGTCGCACGCCACAGCATCGGGATTGCGGCGACTGTGAGCCCCGCCCGCCAAGCTCCAAGAAGCGCAAGTGGCATTTCAGCGAAATTCGGGAGTTGCACGACAATGCGGTCGCCGGCAAGAAGGCCGAGCTCTAGGAAATAGGATGCTAGCGCATCGACCGCCAGATCGGCTTCGGCATAGGTGAGGCGCCGCGGCGCTGACGGACTGAGCGTCCGCCGGTTGGGCGGATCGAGAAGCGCGAGTGCCTCGGGCGATTGGCGCGCGCGGCGGCGCAGGAGTCCGCCAGGCGTGATGCGCGTGCTGTCTTGAGGTCGCTCCAGCTCGGGCGCGGCATCAATGGTCATGAGACAGCCCTCCACCATCGGTGCAGATCAGTGCTCAGAGGGCGTCTCATCGCCGGGCTCCTATTCACGGTCGTGCCACCACGCATTGATCTGATAGCCATAAAGCGGCGTTTCGGACGGGCGCTTCAAAGTCTTCCAGTAGGCCACCCACTGCTTGGGTAAATAGAACAAGGGCACAACATAATCGCCGGAAAGAAGAACGCGGTCGAGTGCCCGCACGGCGGAAACGAAATCCTCGCGGGTCTTTGCCTCAAGGATGGCCTCGATCATGGCATCCACGGCGTCGTTTTCGACGCCAGGCAGGTTTAGAGACCCTTCCGTCTTCGCCGCCTTGGTCCCCCAGCGGAACGATTGTTCGTTGCCGGGTGAGAGGGACGCGCCCCAATAGTTGGGGATCATGTCGAAATCGAAGGTCTGTTTGCGCCGCTGATATTGGGCCGAGTCGACCTGCCGGATCCGGGCATCGATGCCGACTTGCTTGAGGGCGCGTGCATAGGTGAGCAGCAGGCGCTCCTGCGCACGCGTTCTGGCGAGAATCTCAAAGGTGAAGGGTTCGCCAGTCTCCGCGTTGACGAGCGTGCCGTCTTTCAGGACGTATCCGGCCTCTTCGAGCAGTTTCAGAGCCTCAACACGCCCTTGGCGATTCTGGCCTGTGCCGTCGCTTGCCGGGAACGAGAAGGTCCCATCCATGATTTCAGGCTTCACCGCATTTGGGTACGTTGCGAGAAGCGCGCGCTCCACCGCATCCGCCGGACGCCCATGGGAGGAAAGCTCTGAGCGTGCAAAAAAGCTTTCCGAATAGGCAAAAAGGTCGTGATAGAGCGTGCGGTCGACCCAGGCATAATCGAACAGTCTGATCAGCGCTTGCCGCACCTTAGGGTCGGCGAAAAAGGGGCGGCGCGTATTGAAGGCGAGGGCTGACATGCCCGCAGGTGTTTCAATCGGCAGGGCCTCTTTGACGACGCGCCCTTTTGTGAGAGCGGGAAACTCATAGCCTTGCGCCCAGCGTGTGGGGGCCAGCTCGTCCCGAAATTCGATGAGTCCAGACTTGAAAGCCTCGAACATCGAGCTTGCGTCCCGGAAATAGTCGATCTGGACCTCATCGAAATTATAGAGACCACGATTGACCGGAAGGTCTCGGCCCCAGTATTCGGGATCTCGGCGAAAGGCGATGCTTTTGCCCGGGTCCACCTCGGACACCAGATAGGGACCACTGCCGATAGGCGCCTCTAGCGACGTCGTCTCGAAGGTCTCGGGCGTGAAGCGATGGCTCGGCAGGACGGGCATTAGCCCCATGATCAGCGGCATTTCTCTGTCGCCCGAGCCATCGAAGGTGAAACGCACGGACCGTTTGCCCGTCTTTTCGACCTTTGTGACCTTCTTGTAGTACGAGCGGTGATTGGGGCGCCCACGATCCCGCAGGACCGCGTGGGAGAAAATCACGTCGTCCACGGTGATTGGGGTCCCGTCCGAAAACTTGGCTTTTGAATTGAGAGTGAATTCCACCCATGCGCGGTCCGGCGGCGTCTCCACCGTCTCGGCGATCAGACCGTAAAGCGTGAAAGGCTCGTCAAAGGCCCGTGCCATCAGGCTTTCGTAGACATATTGGCGGACGCCTTCCGCCGAGACCCCTTTGACGATCAAGGGATTCAGGCTGTCGAAAGACCCTTGTTTGGCGAAACGGGCCTCTCCGCCTTTAGGCGCCGCAGGGTTTACATAAGGAAACTGCGTAAATCCGGCGTCCTCCCGGGGGACGCCATGCATAGCGATTCCCCGCCTGGGTTCTGCCAAGGCGTCCAACGGGTATAGGAGGAGACCCGCGATAAGAAGGAAAATTGGGGCTTTCAACTAAGACCTTGGATGGCTATAGATGCCAGCGCGTTACACCATCATGCTAAGGGTAACAGTCCTGATTACGAATTCCGATGCCGCACCGAATCCTGTTGCATTCTAAACAATTAGACGACTGAAAATGCGGCTAAATTTTAGACGGCGCGCCTTGGTCACGCCCACGCCGTATTTCGGGTATTGTCCCTAGTCACAAAGTAGGGGTACGGGTAGGTCTGGCAGGCCTGAGAAAAGCCCACAAAAGAGGAAAGGTCTATTGATGATCTGGTCCAAGGATCGCTGGAACTGCTTTAGCCGCGATGCGGCACGTTTGGCGCTGGGTGCGAGTGTAGTGGCACTTGGCGTAGTGGTTGCCAGCGCCACGGCGATGGCCCAGCAACAGGCACAACCAAAATCCTCCGCAGCGCCCAAAAGGGCGCCTGTGGCGGCTGGGGGCGTGACAGGGGGACCTGCTCAGGACGCCTGGGTCAAGCTCTGCATGAAGAACCCGCAGACGGGCAATAAGCAGATTTGCCTGGTTAACCACGAGGGGCTGGAGCCGAATACGGGCATGGTGTTGATCGCCGCTGCCGTCCGCAAAGCCGAGGGCGAGGAGAAGCAGCAGCTGCTCATCCGTGTCCCGACAGCCTATGCGCTCGTTATCCCTGCCGGTGTGCAGGTTCGGATCGACGAAGAGCAGCCGATCCAACTGCAATACTCGGTCTGTTTCCCGACCAGCTGTCAGGTCCAGATGGAGCTGACCGACGATCTGTTCAACAAGATGAAGTCGGGCAAGCAGATGATCGTGGCTGCGATGAATATCCAGCAGAAAACCATGGGTTTTCCGGTTCCGCTGGCTGGCTTCACCAAGGCGTATGACGGACCGGCCGTCGACAACAAGGTGTATGAGCAACAGCGCCGTCAGTTGATGGAAATGTTCCGGAAGCGCCAGGCCGAACTCGCCGCCAAGGCGAAGCAGGGCCAAGGTGCAGCCCCGCAAGGCGCAGCACCGCAAGGCGCACCAGTCGCCCCGCCTCAATAGGGGAGTGCGCGCAGCGCGCTAAAAACCTGATTGGGAACGATATTAGGCCGCGCGGGATACTCCGGCGCGGCCTTTTTCTTTGGTGCGATCGTGCGGTTTTCTGTGTGGAGGCAATAGAGCCACTGCGTTTCTGCTCAGTGCTCTGGCAGGTAGCGAAAGTGGAACACGCCGTCTCGCAAATCCTCGAACAATTCAGGAATCTGTGGGTGCCTCAAAGGTTCATCCGACTCGTCCGGCAGGAGATTCTGCTCCGAGACGTAAGCGACATACTCCGTGTCGGCGTTTTCCGCGAGCAGATGGTAGAAGGGCTGGTCTTTTTTGGGCCGCACATCTTTTGGAATAGAATCATACCACTCCTCGGTATTGGAGAAGGTCGGATCCACATCGAAGATCACGCCGCGAAAAGGATAGACGCGGTGACGGACCACCTGGCCAATCTGATATCGAGCATTGCGAACTGTAGACATGACTATGGCGATTTGATCGTGGGGGACTCTGGCTGTCAACGCAGGATCGCGTAATCCCAGGATGCCGGCCTCTTAGGACCAGCGTCGATTTGACCACATAAACTGCTCAGGATGCTCGCGAATCCAAACCTCGAAATACCGCTGGATCGCCGCGGTGATCGATCGGATGTCTTCGGCCTGATTGCCGCTGCGCGGAATATGAAGCTCGTTCACATTGACGTCGAACACGGACCGATTCCCGATGCGCACGCACCGGCCAATCCAGATACGGGCGCCCACACGCCGCGCGATCATGGCCGCGATCGGCATGCTCTTAGCGAGATGGCCGAAAAATGGGACCTCAATGCCGTTCCGGTCGTAGAGGTCGGAGATAAACCCAAGCCGCCCGCCCTGGCGAACGTAGTCCATGATTAAGCGGGCGGTTTTCTGTGTTTCGTCTTCGCCAGCGGTCCGGCCACGCCCAAAAAGTCCACCCGGATAAAGGGCTTGGCGCTGGGCGCGCAGATATCGGTCGACATACGGGTTCTTGACAGATCGATAGACACCTGCCGGCTTGACCCCGGCGAGTGTGACCGGCCACATGCCAATCTCCCAATTGCCCATATGCATGGTGACGATGAGTGCAGGGCCCATCTTGTCCTTGTAGCGCCCAATCCAATGACCGTTGGTCACATGGAGGCGGCCTGGGTCCTTCAAAATCCGGTCGATATTCATGGTTTCCACCATAACGCGGCCAAGATTCTCCCAAGCGGCGACTGCGATCCGCTCCCGTTCCTCGGGCGTCTTCTCAGGGAATGCCCGCTCTAAATTGGCGAGCGCTCGCTTGTGGCGCCGATTGCGTTTGCCGAACACGCGCCAGAAGAAGGCCGAAATATCACAAGCCGTATCAAGCGGGACGGCCCGAACGATGCCGATCAGGAAGCGCAAGCCGGCATACTCCAGGCGGTATTTTAGGTCGGTCGTAAAGGGCAGATCGCCGGAGCTGGCCAAAGAGGCATCCTTAAGATTGAAACAGAAAGAAGCACGCGAGGAGGCTTGGACGCGCGGTGTTACTTGAAGAGGTTGGTCATGGCCAAACTGAGAAGAGGCGTCAAGCAGACAAGTTCTCAGGAGGTCGCATGAGGCGGGGTAGCGAGGCTGGAGGTGCGAGCCCAGCGCGCATGACAAACCGCTTTAGGGGCGCAATGGCATTGAGCCCGGCAAGAAGCGCCCCTCGTGCGGCTTGGACAGGTAAGAAACCGGTCAGCAGTGACCGGTTCAAGAGATCCACCCCGAAGCTTCGGCTCAGCACATCGAGCTGGCGCGCACGGATATAGCTGTTTAGGACGAGGGGCCCGCCCACATCGCGGCCCTGACGCAGAGCATCGCTGACACAATCGGCAAGTGCCGCGGCATCCCTTAGCCCAAGATTGAGGCCTTGCGCGCCAATGGGCGGCAAGCTGTGTCCCGCATCGCCAATCAGAGCGGTGCGGCGAGCGGCGAGCGGCTTGGCGGTCAAACCCGCGACGGGAAAGGATGCGCGTGGGCCAACATCAGACACAGCACCGAGTGTATCGTCGATGCGGTCCTGAAGTTTTGTCGCGAACTCTGTTTCATTCAGCGCCATCAAAGCCTCGATTTCGGCCGTGCCGCCGACCCAAATGACACTCGAGGTGAGCGGGTCGGGTGTCGGCACGCTTGTGACTGATCCGCCTTGCCGATGAAGCTCGGTAGAGATGCCGTCATGAGCAATCTTGTGACGAAAGCTTGAGGCAAGGGCCAACTGTCCGTACCGCCAGTGATCCGTCCCGATCTCGGCGGCCTCGCGGCACAAGGATTGGCGTCCGTCCGCCCCCGCAACCAAACGTGCCTCGACCTGCGATCCGTTCTCTAATGAAATCCGGGCACACGCATCTCCGGTCGCAATGGCGTCCACAGTGCCTGTGGCCAGGCGAGAGACGGTCTTCTGCGCATGGGCGTAGAGGACGTCGCTCAGCACCGTGTTTGCGACGTTGTAGCCGAAGGTATCAAGCCCGAGTTCTCTAGCCTCGAAGGTGATGTCCGGTGAGCGCAGCATGTTCTGGGACGCATCGATTATCCGGACCGCTTTCAACGGGGCGGCATGCGGCGCGACCCTCTCCCAAACGCCGAGGTGCTTCAGAAAATCAACCGAACTTGTCAGCAGCGCCGCCGTGCGGGTCTCTGGCCTTAGGGTCTGGACTTTGGGAGGGGGAGGCCCAGCAAGCACCACCTTGGCCCCGACATGGGCCAGGGCAAGCGCGGCCGCAACCCCCGCGGGGCCAGCACCCACCACAGCGACGTCGTAACTGTCGGCCTCCCCCGTCTTACTCAGAATGCCACTCCAAAATTTCTATCGTCCAACAAGGACATTCCTATCGTGCAAAAGCGCCTCGGCACTAGAAAAGGTAGGGCGCGGCCTATAAATCCTGTTCTGAAACACTATACTTAACAATTGTGTTGCACCCATCCAGGAGAGAAATATATGGCGCGCGTGTTAGCACTTGTTCTGTCGTTCTGCATCCCATTCCTCATACTGTCCAATACGGCTTCAGCCGATGGCGCTCCATCAGAGGCTGCCAAGGACATGCCGGGAGCACTCGGAACCTTCGAATTCAAGCCGTCTGATTGGCAAGAGGGCAAGAAGACGTGGTGGAAAGACACCGATGGCGTCGATCCCGGGAAGGCTGGATGTCATGTCGCCACGGATGCGGACGGCAAGCCAACGGGTCGAGCTTTCTCGGAGGCCTGCTTGGATGATGTGACTTTGGTCGAGTCCAACCCAGAGGCCGGCACGATCCATGGTCACGAGAACGACACCGGGCATCCCGATAAATTCGACTGCAATGCATGGTGTGTAGGCCAGGGAGCCTCAAAAGGAATGTGCAAAGTTGCACCGGCCCCGCCTTGCGAGCAGATGTCCGCCATGTGCGTCTGCAAATAATTCGAGTTCCGCATTGGTAGAGTGGCGAGGCCCCGAGGCCAGCTGCTTCGACCGATACGCGATCATGGGGGCTTTGCTGCGGCACTGTAGCAAGTGCCGGGAGAAGCCCCCCTGGTCGGAACCGGTGGTTCTGATCGGCCTTTTGGTGCAAAAATGGTGTGGTGAAGGTCACATCCAAGATATGGGTATCCGCCGTTTTGGCGGTGCTTTCCGCGTTCACTCTGAGCCAACTTCATGGCGCCGAAAAAGGGCCCACGGTGTTCGCCGCCGCGAGCCTGAAAAACGCACTGGATGATGTTGCAGCCGATTGGCGGCGCAAGACAGGCCGAAAGCCCGTCATCGTCTATGGGGCGACGCCTGCGCTGGCAAACCAGATCACCCAAGGCGCAGAAGCAGACATCTTCATTTCGGCCGATCTTGACTGGATGGACGATCTTGACCGTCGTGGCTTGATCGATGAGGCCAGCCGCATCGGCCTTGTGTCCAACGATTTGGTTCTCATCGTACCGAAGGGCTCAACACTCTCGACCGGAATTGAGCCTGGCTTTCAGCTTGCTCGGCTCCTTGGGGACGGGCGCTTGGCTATTGCGAGTGTGAAGGCCGTGCCCGCCGGGCGCTACGGCAAGGCGGCACTCGAAAACCTCGAGGTCTGGGATCAGGTGAAAAACCAACTGGCTGAGGCTGACAACGTTCGGGCGGCGTTGCGGCTCGTTTCACGCGGCGAGGCGCCTTTAGGCATTGTCTATGGATCGGACGCCAAGGCAGACTCGAATGTCACGGTCCTCGGCGTTTTTCCCAATGGCAGCCACAAGCCGATTGTCTATCCCGCAGCGCGTCTGCGAGATGCCGCCCCGCAAGCCTCAGGCGCCTTCTTTGCCTATCTGACGGGGCCCGAAGCCGCAAAGACCTTCATACGCCATGGCTTTGGGGGGGCACCGACTGCCAGTCCAGAGGCTAGCGACCAATGAGACCAGCGCTCCGCGTCTCCGACCTGTTTGCACGTGTTTGGCGTCAGCAGACCAGCTGCTCCCAAAATAAAACGACTAATCAATAGCTTGCAACGTTATGGCGAGACGAGGTCCGAACAGTGTTGGTCGCTGATAACAAAGGGCCGTGTCTGATCTGCAACAGTAACGGGCCGAAAAGGTCGCCGTCGCCAAGCTGTCATACAGACGTCATTGGTCAGCAAATAAAACGGTACGCATGGTTTGCGGGGGTGCATTCCAACGAATTCAAGAGGGACCGATAGAGCCCCTCAACAACGCAGACGAAACACTTAACTCTAGCAGAGTGGAGAACAGGGTCATGATCGGGGGACTTCGGAAGACTAGTCTCTATTTGCTTGCCGGCACCAGCGTCTTGGGGCTTCTTGCGGTTGGAGCTACGCCAGCAGCAGCGCAGACGACTCAGCAGCTTCAAGCTCAATTGAAGGCCATGCAGGCGCAAATGAACGACCTGCAAAGACAGATTGATGAGGCGAACGCCACGGCTGCGTCGGCTAAGGCTTCCGCGGATGCCGGCGGTAGCGATCTGGACCTCAAGGTCAAATGGAAAGGCGCGCCTGAGCTATCCAGCGGCGACGGCAAGTTCAAGTTCAAGGTTCGTGGCCGCCTTAATCTTGATTATGGCAGCATCGATCAGGATCAGCGGATTACGGGTGAGAGTGACATCAACGCGATCGAGCTACGCCGAGCCCGTATCGGTGTGGAAGGCGTCGTCTACTACGACTGGAAGTACAAGTTCGAAGTGGATTTCGCCGGGAATGAGGCCTCGATCAAGGATGCGTATCTCGCTTATGCCAACTGGGCCCCGTGGAAAAAGTCGGAGATCATCCTCGGCAACCACTTTGTCGCCAACTCGCTTGAAGAGATGACCAGTTCGCGCTTCATCACTTTCTTGGAGCGCGCCTCCTTCGTAGAGGCCTTCGAGCTCGACCGCCGGATCGGTGCCGGCGTATGGGTCGGTGACGAGCATTGGTCGTTCCAGACCGGCTACTATGGTGCCACACCGGGCGATCAGGAGACCTTCTTCGACGATACGACGGCAGCTTCGGTGCGCGGTACGATTGCACCGATCAACAACGACACGACAGTGGTGCACCTCGGTGCGAGCTATCGTCATCGCAATGCCGGAACACTCGAGGATACCGGTGCTGCGGATCTATTCCGCTACCGCGCCCGCGGCGCCGACTTGCACCTTGCTGACCGCTTCGTTGCGACGCCACGGATCGGTGCCGACGACGACCTCTTCGTTCTCGAAGGTGCCTTCGTTTGGAACCGCTTTTCGTTGCAGGGCGAGTACGCTCAGCTCGAAACCGATGTGCCGGTGACGATCAGCAGTGTCAGCCCCACTTATGCGGGCTGGTATGTGGATGCGAGCCTGTTCCTCACTGACGACATGCGCAACTATAAAGCCGATACTGGTAATTTTGGCCGCGTTAAGGTCAAGAACCCAGTTTCGGGTGGCAGCGGCGGTTGGGGCGCCTGGGAGCTCTCTGGTCGTTACGATACGATCGATCTGAGCGATGGAGCTGCTGCATTCAATGCCTCCACCACCCGGAATGCCGTGATGTGCACGGACTGTGGTGAGCAGAAGACGTGGCTCGTCGGGTTGAACTGGTGGATGACTGACCATACGGCCATGAAGCTGCAGGTCAGCCAGTCTGAAATCTCCGGTGGTGCGAACAACGGAGCCGATATCACCGGTGTAGGCCTTCGCGCTCAGGTGGATTGGTAGCCTCGACGCAACAAGCGAAAACGATCCCTATCGCCGACCCGCCGCCGCTCCTGTCCAGGGCGGCGGCACTTTATTTGGCGTGCAGGGTCCGGTGCAAAACAGCGAAGGCCTATCGGTTTGACCGCTGGCCTTTTCTCGTTCCAAGCGTTGTAATTCGGCCCAGTGCGGGCCCGCAGGGTCCTCGCCACCAGGGCGTGATACTCTGAGGCGCGCCGACGCCTCAGTTGCATTCAAGGACTTGGTTTTGACGCAGACCCTTTTCACACCATGAACGGCCAGGTCCGGGCCGCATCGATCCATATTCTCACCGCGAGCGGAGCTGTGCTTGCGCTCTTCGCCTTGCGTGCCGCCCATGCCGGGAATTGGCGGCAGATGTTTGTTTGGCTCGGACTTGCGCTTTTCGTCGATGCGATCGATGGGCCGCTTGCGCGCCGGTACAACGTCAAGGGCGTGTTGCCGAGTGTTAGCGGTGAACGGCTCGATCTGATCGTCGACTATCTCACTTATGTTGCAATTCCAGCCTTCGTGCTGACCGAGACCCCGCTTCTCCCAGAAGGGGCGCGAATTCCGGCGGCAAGCGCCATCCTCCTGTCCGGCCTTTTCCATGTGTCCGACATGGATAGCAAAACGGCTGAGGGCTATTTCGTGGGCTTTCCATGTATCTGGAATGTCGTTCTGCTCTATCTGTTCGCACTCGGTCTGCCGCCTTATGGGGCGCTTGCCTTGGTTGCCGGATTGGTGCTTCTCACCTTCATTCCGATCCTGTGCGTCCATCCGTTCCGGGTCGCACGTCTCCGGGTTCTGACAGGTGTCTTCGTGGTCATTTGGGGTGTTGCGGCCGCGATCGCCGTCGCGCACCCGTTTCCATCAGGCCCCTGGATCAAGGTCGCGCTGGTTGCGAGTGCTGCCTATTTCACGGGGCTAGGCCTGACCCGGTCGCTCTGCCGTTTCAGGTGAGCATTCCCCATCAGGCAATGGACCATGCTGGGGCTCATGCGGTATGAGCGTCTATAGAGTAGCAATTCAAACGCCAAATCGATTTTCATGACGTTCGTTGAATTTCTGACTGATCCTCATATCTGGGCGAGCTTTCTTGCTTTGAGCGCAATGGAGATTGTGCTCGGCATCGACAATGTCGTGTTCATCTCGGTGATGGTGTCGCGCTTGCCGCAGGAGCAGCAGGTCATGGCACGGCGCATCGGCCTGTCACTGGCCTTGATCTTTCGCGTGATTATGCTGGGATTCATCACTTGGTTCATTCACATGACCACGCCGATATTCACATTCGGTGAGTATAGTTTTTCGTGGCGCGACCTCATTCTCCTCGCCGGCGGGCTCTTTCTCTTAGTGAAGGGCACACGGGAAATTCACGACGGGATCGAAGGTGAGGACCATGGCAGCGGGTCCGGGCCAATGATCACCTCGATGACAGCTGCGATTGTTCAGATTGCCGTCATTGATCTTGTCTTTTCCGTCGACTCGATCATCACCGCCGTGGGTATGGCCGACCATGTCGAGGTCATGATTGCCGCTGTAGTGGTCGCCATAGCCGTCATGTATGTGGCCTCGGGGCCCGTTTCGACATTCATCGAGCGCCATCCGACAACGAAAATGCTGGCCCTGTCATTCTTGCTGCTAATCGGCGCCGCGCTCGTTGCGGACGCGTTCCACTTCCACATTCCGCGGGGCTATATTTACTTTGCCATGGCCTTCTCCGCAGGCGTCGAGGTTGTCAACGTCCTCGCTCGACGCAATCGCAAGAAGACCTAAATCGGCAACGGAGATGCGCCGCGCCACGGGAAAGACTAGACTGCTAGTCGGGCCGGATCGTGCGTAAAGATGTGCTCCGCGTGCCTCACGACTACTGATTTAACCCAGGGTTTGGCAATGCGCCGTCTTGAGAGAACGATTGTGGACAACTGGCGGTCTGCGAGATGCCTGTCACAATTGCCTGCTAGATCATGTCGCAGTGCAACACGTTTTGTCGCGTTGAATGCGCGGCTGCTCTCGTAGTACCAATGGCAGTGAAATGACAAATTCAGAACACGTCGAGATATTGCGCCAAGGACCGCGCATTTGGAACGCCTGGCGCTCCGAGAACCCTTCAGTTGTTCCCGACCTTAGCGGTATTTCTCTGAGCATTGGCGATCGTCAGATGGGCCCCATCAATGGCGGTCCGATCAACCTTTCGCGCGCGCAATTGTGCGATGCATCCTTCTATTTTGCGACCCTCATCAGGGCGGATATGCGCGGTGCGGATCTGACGAATGCCGATTTGAGGGGCGCGCGGCTCGAAGGCGTCGACCTGACAGGCGCGGAACTGTCCGGGGCGCAGTTGGACAGCGCCGATCTGGCAGGCGCCAACCTCAAGACAACCAATCTGTGCGGCGCGAGCCTTGCTGATGTTCGCAACCTCACCGCCGACCAGATTGAAGAGGCCGAAGGAGACTCAAACACCGTCTTGCCGTACGACATTGAGCGACCGCTGATTTGGACGGTGGGGCATGGCGCCCACCGCCAGGCCGCTGCTCAGCCGGTGTCCGAACACTTGGAGCGGCCAAGTTCCCAAGTGCCGGAACATGAAGAGGCGAGCGTCTCCGTTCAGGTCGAACCCCGGCGCGTGCTGGCGCCCACCGAGCCCAAGCGGCACATATTAGATAGGCCGAAGTTGAAGGCGCCAAGGGTTCAGGCGCCGAGGGTTCAGGCGCCAAGAGTTGAGCTGGCAAGAGTTGAGTCGGCAAGGGTACAGTCCACTAACGTAGAACCGCGCGCGGTGGAAACGCCAAACCATGCGCCGTCGATCGCGGCAGATGCGACGCCTGCGCAGACGAACGGTTCGCAATCGAGGCCCTCGCAGCCACTACGGAACGCTATTGAGCGGTCCGGTGCCGACGCTGATGCGGGCGATGACAGGCACATAACTTGGCTCGTGGGCGGTCCGCAGCGGGTCGGCGGGCGGGATCGGGCAGGCGCCCCCCGCAACGTGCGCAACCGCTTCTGAGGGGGCGCTGGCAGCGGGTCGGCAGCGTCACGGACAGATGTTATCTGGGAAGTTCACATCGCCTATTACTTTGTCATGTGTTCGCGGCATGCTTAGTGTCTGAGCGTAGGAGAACACGATGACAGCCGAACGGCCAACCGCTGGCAAGGGTCTATTCTCATATTTCGCGGAAGATCCAGAAGGTGCGGATCGCACCGTCTTCGGCCGCGTCTCCCATCCAGATCGTCGGGGGTTTTTGCGCGGCGCGGGACTTGCCACGATGGGTGCGATGCTTGGCACGGCAATCCCGTTTCACCGCACGATGCCCGCAGGGCTCGTTCCCATCGCCTTGGCAGAGTCCGATTTGTTGAAGGGGAAGGACGGATTGGTCCTTCTGAATGATCGGCCGATCAACGCGGAGACATCGCCTCATCTTCTCGATGAGCCCATCACCTCCAATGCGCGCTTCTTCGTGCGGAACAACGGTGCGATGCCGCGCGAGACAGACGCAGATGGGTGGGAGCTGACCATCGACGGGCTGGTCGAAAATCCCCTCAAGCTCACGATCGACGATCTCAAGACCGGGTTCGAGGTCGTGAAGCTGGCACTCGTGATCGAATGCGGCGGCAACGGCAGGTACTTTTTCAGCCACCCGCCAGGTGGCAATCAGTGGACCTATGGCGCCGTAGGCTGCGCCTATTTCACGGGCGTAAGATTGCGTGACGTGCTCAAAAAAGCCGGCGTCAAAGAAGGTGTCATCTACACGGCACATGAGGGAGCGGACCCGCATTTGTCGGGTGACCCAGACAGACTGCCGATATCCCGGGGCCTTACGATCGAAAAGGCCATGGCCGAAGACGTGCTTATCGCCTTCGAGATGAACGACACCGAGATTCCGGTGTTGAACGGCCGACCTTTGCGTCTTGTGGTGGCGGGCTGGCCGGGATCGTGCTCACAGAAATGGCTGACGCGCATCTGGCTCCGCGATGTGGTTCATGATGGACCGAAGATGGGCGGAACTTCTTACCGCGTGCCGCGCTATCCGGTAGCGCCCGGCCAAGACGTGCCTAAGGCAGACTTCGAAATTATCGAGCGGATGCCCGTCAAATCGTTGATCACCAATCCGGCGACGAAGTCGGATGTCGCTGGCACGTCGGTCGATGTGCGCGGGCATGCATGGTCCGGAGATCGCACCATCGCTGCGGTGGAGATCTCGATTGATTTCGGCGCGAGCTGGCGGCCGGCCGATCTTGCTCCGCCCGCTAATTTTGGAGCGTGGCAGAATTGGAAGCAGACTGTCTCATTTACCCAAGCCGGGTACTATGAGATTTGGGCGCGCGCGACCGATAGCGAAGGGGCGAGCCAGCCTTTTGGCATTGCATGGAATCCAAAGGGCTATTTGAACAACTCTGTGCATCGAGTGGCCGTCAATGTGGCGTGATGTTTTGCAAGTTACGGGCATGGGTTTGGCTGTCACGGTCGTTGTGCTGAGCATCGCGCATGCGCAGTCTTTGGACGATCGCCTCGACAAGGCCAACCCCGCAATGGGGGAGGCGGTCTTCGCATCCTGCCGTGGTTGCCACAGTATCGACGAGGGTGGGCCGACGCTGTTTGGGCCCAATCTTTGGGGCGTTATCAACCGTCCTGTCGCGAGTGTGGATGGCTACGCCTATAGCGAGGCCCTGAAAGAGTTCGGCGGCACTTGGGAGCTCGGAAGGCTTGATGAGTTTCTTGCCCATCCGGCTGGCGTGGTCCCTGGAACGCGGATGGTTGTCCCCGGCATTGAGGATCGCACGGGTCGGGCGAACCTCATCGCGTATCTCAATCAAAATAGCGCGGAGCCGCTGCCGATTGGTATTGACCCCGAACTTGCCGCGGCGGAGGCTGATGCATCGGAAGCGCAAGGACAGACGAAACAGGATTTCGGTCTTCTCGTCGATGCACCCGGTGTTGAGAAAACACATGCCTATTGCACGCCCTGCCATTCGGAAATGATCATCGTTCAACAGGGCAAGACACGGAAGCGTTGGGATGACGCGTTGACGTGGATGACCGAAGAGCAGGGCATGGTTGATATCAAGGATCCCGACCGCGCGGTCATTCTCGATTACCTAGCTGAGAACTATAACGAAGACCGGCCGAACTTCCCGCAGCGTTAGACACGTGCGACGTGCCACTTACCCTGCCAGATCGAAGGCTGGGGTGTATATGAGCTCGCCTGAAGGTGATGCGCCGTCGAAGACGAGATGTTGGATCAAGTGCGCGGGCAAATCCCCGTAGTGGAGCCCGCTGTCGCTCCTAAAGCCGAGGCGACGATAGAAGTCTGGGTGTCCGAGAAGTGCGCAGCCCTTGGCCCCGCGTGCCCGCAACCGGGCAAGGCCTTGCAAGACGAGTGCGCTGCCAATGCCGTCGCGTTGCTTGTCCGGCTGGACGGAAAGAGGGCCGAGTCCAAACCAGCCATCATACCGCCCGCCAATAGCGACAGGGGAGAATGCGATGTGGGCGACGATCTCACCGTCCACATCCGCAACAAGAGAGACAGTCAGATCGCCTGCATCACGCAGTGCACGGACAATCAGCGCCTCGGCATGATTGCTGTGAGAGACGGCTGCAAACGCCGCCTCCGTCACGCGATCAATCGCATCCTCGTCTCCAGACTCTTCGCTGCGGATGTTCATGACAGTGGTAAGGGGGTTGCTGGAAGCGACGTCGGGCTTGGCATGTCAGTTCTATAGCGAAAGTTGATAAGAGGCTCATTCGCTGTCACGTCCACAGGGCGCCTACAGCAAATGTGCGATCAGCGCGAACAGTCTTGCAACTAGACCACGGCCGCGCGCAACCTGCCCCGAAATATCATTCGCTGAGTGTCGTTCCCGCGCATCCCTCCTGAGTCACTCCGCGGGATATGTCTAGGCGTATGACTGACTTCCCACCTCTTTGTGGGGCTGCGAAACTCAAGACGCCTGCGGTACATCCCCGCCGTGAGCCGTTAGTCAGCATCGCCTTTTTCTTGAGCAATACACTCTCTGCAATACGCTTGTTGCGCGATTAGAACTACAGTGCATCGAAGCAACCGGTTGTTCCGTTAAGGTCGCTACCGCGTGGTCAGTTCGAAGAGACGGATAGGCGCGGGCCGGGCCGGCCCTTCGTGTCGTTGATCGGAGAATGTTTGCGGACGATGCGGGGAGGGCGTTCGGGCGATATTTGACCACAGTCTCTTCTATTCTCATAGGATTGGCTTATTAGACGAGGGGTCACCGCGGCTCCGGCATGGGCTTAGAGCGCTCGAACTTTTACGTCGAGCCCGACCTCTTAGAGAACCTCATGCAAATTCGTTCCGATTTCAGTCAATCCGTGGTCGTGAGGCCGGGAGACATTGCCTGGAGCCCCTCGCTAATGGCAGGGGTTGAGCGGCAAATGCTGGACCGCATTGGCGACGAGGTCGCCCGCGCGACGTCGATCGTCCGCTATGCAGAAAACTCCCATTTCGACGCGCACGAGCATCGCGGCGGTGAAGAGTTTCTCGTCCTTGACGGTGTCTTCTCCGATGAGCATGGCGACTATCCTGCAGGCACCTATGTGCGCAACCTGATCGGGTCGAAACACACGCCCTTTAGCGTCGCCGGTTGCACGATCTTTGTGAAGCTCCACCAGTTTGAACCGGATGACAGCGCACACATCGTCATCGACACGCGCGGCACACCATTTCTGCCGGGTTCCGCACCGGGCTTGAGCGTTCTTCTCCTCCACATGCATGGGACGGAGAACTGCGCGCTTGTGCGCTGGGAACCCGGAACCGAGTTTCATCGTCACGTTCATTGGGGCGGCGAAGAAATCTTAGTCTTGGAAGGCACGCTCAAGGACGAACATGGCGTTTATCCGCAAGGGAGCTGGGTCCGAAATCCGCACCAATCCGAACACACACCCGTGTCCGACGAGGGCTGCCTCATCTATGTGAAGACAGGGCACCTGCTGAGCGGCAGTGTCTAGCGTGTTTTGGAAAGCGTCGGAGTCGGCGGCACAGTCGAGGTAGCACTTCGGCTCTTTGTTCCTAGAGCCTGATGTCCGGCGGTTGCGCCATCTATCGCGCACTCTCGATAGGGAACTCCTGGCTTGGACACCGCCGCGCGCAGGACAAGATGGCCTCTCGCGATGGGGTGAGGGGTATCAAGCCAGACCCGCATATAGAATCACAGCGCCAGCCAAAACGACCGCCACGCCCAAAGCGAAGCTGTTCTTGAATGAGATAAGGTTCGCCAGTTTGAGGAATGGGCGTCGGGCAGCCAGTAAAAGTATGCCTTTTATGAGCGTCCACCACGCGATTACCGAAACCACAATGGCGAGCGGGTCGGCCCAAAGATTGTGAAAGGCGACCATCGCAGCGCCCAGCGCGAGCGTGAACGCGCCTGTCAGAAAACCAAGCGCCGTATTTTCCTGAAGCTCGTCCAACATCTTGGAGTAGCTGTTCGGTTCGGATAGCACGCCAATCCCGGCAGCCAGCATGTACATGCCAATAAAAGCCGCCAGTAGCTGTGTCACTGTCAGGGTTTCAGTCATTGTCTCGGTCTACCAACGTGCTGCACGCGGCTACGCCGACGCGGGCAAGAGAAATGACCCGGCACGCACTGCTGAGCCACATGACGAACTAGCCGACGGTATCGGCGTTGCGTCAATTGGGTGTCCGGCGACGCCTCGCTCGGTATCCTTATGACGTGCCGATATTGGTGCTGTCGCCTTGACGCAGATCAAACAGGGTCCAGGGCCAACGACGCCGCCTCGGTGAAGAACACCCAAGGCGACGCGTGGGGAAGACTGCCTCATCTATGTGAAAGCGGGGCCTCTGCTGAACGGCCGTAGATCGGGAGCCGAGGCGCACATCAGCGGCTCAGATATCGTCCGCTCAACCCAACCGGCGGTGCCCAGAACCGGCGTACGAGAGGGCCGCGCGTCGGCTAAGCACGGCGCGATGCGCAAGACAAAGACAGAGACCGGCGGGACAAAATTGCCGGCTCCCACGGCTGAATGGCCAGCGATACAGGCCCGCAGGACCCATCGGGAACTCCGATGCATTATGGTGATATCAATCGCCAACGTCGATGCAATCTTGGCGGGGTTTCGATTGGTATCCTGCGGCGCTCCTACCCACGCAACAGTCAGCCGAGCACTTCGGCTTATGGTGAACGTCAACAGTGGATAGGAGGAGATTCGAAATGATGTGGAAGTCAGTCGCAGGCGCTGCTGTCATGGGACTGTTTCTTGCCGGTCCTGCCCAGGCCAGCCAAGCAGAGCCCAACCTTTATGAACGCGCTGAAAGCGACGGATCGTTCAAGACGTTCGTCGCCGCCGTGAACGCCGCAGGTCTCGACGATGCCTTGAAGAGTGAGGAAAACTGGACCGTCTTCGCTCCAACCGACGAGGCATTCGCGGCTCTGCCCGATGGAACGGTCGAGCGCCTCCTTGAACCGGAGAACAAGGACGAGCTGGTCTCGCTTCTCACGAACCACATCGTTCCTGGCAAGAATTTCGTGAGCCAGTGGTCTGGCGAGAAGGCCAGTGTGCAAACCAAATCTGGTTAAGAAATCCAGATCGATGGCTCGACCGGCAATCCGTTCATGGTGGGCGATGCCCAAATCGTCAGGAAGAACATCCCGGCCGGGAACGGCATGATCCACGCGGTTGATGGCGTGCTGCTTCAGCCTGCATCGTAATCTAATCCAGGGAGAATAAACGGCGGCCGCGCGTCAGCTTGCGTGCGGCCGTCTTGCCATGGCTCGAGGCGTTTTGCGCGTTCGTCATCTCGCCCCCAACAACTCCAGCAAATTCGCCACATTCACGGCAATGCGCCGCCCCTCGTCGCGGCCGAGCGTACCAGCCTCGTACTATGCGCCAAGGTTGTGGTCGAACTAGCCTCGTTGCAGGGGCAGTCTTCTATAAGGGCGGGAAAGGCGACAGCGGCAGCGTCTTAACTCGTCTTTTGGGACGGCTTTGCTAACGCGCCTCTACGCGCCTCCAGCTCGCAGTCTTGCAGAGCATACCCAACGCAATGCAGCCGCGGCTGACGAATCGCGTCTCGGAAACGTCGATCTTGACCTTCAAGGTCAGACTACGCTTCGGATCATAAGCGTCTCCGGTCAAGAGGCTGTCAGAGCTTCTGTCCAGCTTCATAATGAGACGATCACCGACATTCTCACCGCCGGAGGTGTCGCCGATCCAGGTGTTTGTGGCGCACGTTTGCGATCCGCATGGCTTGATGGTCACGACAACATTGCGGTCGTCTCGCATCCACTTGCCGTGAAGGCGCGTGTCGGCGGAAAGCGCAGCCGTACCGGCGAGCAAAATGGCGAGAAACGCCCCGCCGACGATCTGGCTATGTCTTCGAACTTTTCACATGAACGGATTACGTGACGGCCCTGAAAACGGATCACTTAGCTTGCAACAGCTCCCGATGCCTCGCACCATTAATGGCAATGCGCCGCGCTTCATCGCAGTGCAGCGCTGCGTTATGTCAGCCTGCTGCCGCGTGTCTCACGTGTGCCGGGCATCATGCCTTCTTGTGTGTCCCCAAAATCATGGGAAGAAACAGCAAGAAGAATAGGTAGGCGACGAAACCTAAGACGCAAATCATTGCCCACCAGGGAGTGCCAAGGGACGCCGCAACAGCTTGAGCTTCAGTGGCTTTTTCTGGATCAACAAAGGGGCGCATGGCCTTTATTGTCGTCCGAGTACCAAGAAACTCGCCTGCTAACGCGAGCAGCGTGAGCAGCGATGCCCAGTAGAGTGGAAGGGCAATCTTTCGGAAAATTTCGTGGTGCCTATACGCTAGGATCGACAGGCCACCAAGCATCGCGACGACCACGATGCCGATTGCAAATTCCATGAGGTCTAATCCCTATCATGCGCAGTCATAGCGTGCCCGCAGTCCGCGATTAGAGCAAGCGATTGACCACTGGATTTGGACGAGAGTTTGAGGGTCGTGCGTCGGTGCCTTCCTTGCTGTGCGGACAATACCATTTTTTCGCTACCGCCATCGGAGCAAGCCGATAGTTACGCTCTTCGATGCTACTCCTACTTTTGCCCAATGACCTGTCTCAAGATTGCTCGCTCTGAACCCTAGAGACTGAGTTACGGGAAACGGCGTGACGTCATTGTAGCGAAGCACGCTGTGAACAGCATGCTGCCGAACGCGTATCTGGATCAAATGCCGCTGCACGAAATTCTCAACTTCAAGCGAGGAAACAATGCGGCAGCTTGTGATCGGACTAGGTGCTTTCGCGCTGCTGATGTGCGCGGGACTAATTTCTAAACCAGCAGAAGCTGCGCCGATGATACCGGCGGTCAAACATCAGAATTTGCTTGTGCAGGATGTTGGCTGGCGACGCCGGTATGGGCGTCGTCGCGTTGTGCGTGGTTCTGTTGTGCGTGGTTCTGTGCGTCGCACGACTAGGCGTCGAGTACGCAGGTGGCGGTGATAACAGAAAACCCCACAGAGCTTCACAGCGCCGGTCGGTTCGGCGTATCATTTCGGCTTCCATTCACGCGCCAGCCTTTGCGCCAAGGCAATCTGCTCAGGCGTCATTTTGGATGCGATGCGGTCACGGTATGTACCTGCAGTGTTCGCCCCATTGGCGGCGGCTAGATTGAACCAGATATGGGCCTGAACGTAGTCTTGTGGCACGCCCTGACCTAGGACGTACATGACGCCAAGATTTTGTTGGGCAGGGCCGTGGCCCTGCATGGCAGCGAGGCGGTACCACTTCAGCGCTTCGGCGTAATCCTGCGGCACGCCCTGACCGTTATCGTACATGAGGCCGAGATTGCTTTGGGATTGGGCAACACCTTGCTCGGCAGCGAGGCGGTACCACTTTAGCGCTTCGGCGTAACTCTGCGGCACGCCCTGACCGTTCCCGTACATCACGCCGAGATTGTGTTGGGCGCCGGCATGGCCCTGCGCTGCCAGCGGTCGCAATAACCGCGACGCCGTTGCATAGTCTTCCGCGAGAAGGGCGCGAAGGGCGTCCGCAAACGGTCCGGCAACCGCTCCGCCCGTCAACATCACGGCGACAACTAAACTGGCAAGTATGCTCCGCATTGGGTGCGCCCCTCCAACGTCCAGCGTCGAGCATATCACCCTCGGATTAGGGTCCAAGCATACAGATGCGCCGCGCCTTATCGAACGTCAGTACCCTAGCGATGCGGGCTTGTTCAGGCGTCTCGCGAGCGTCGAGGTAGACGAGAGCCTGACCGTTAGCGCCTAGCACCTTGAAGCCGCCCGGGTGAACCGGAACCCTGCGTTAACCATTCGTAAAGAGCTACAGTGGCATTGCGGCCAGAGGCATTGTCAGAGTAAATTGGTTTGAGCCGAGCAGCGGGCATCCCTAGCCTTCGGCGATGCGCAATCCCTTCCGTTATTTCAACAGCTCGCCCGAGGTGATCCGCCTCGTGGTGATGATGTATATCCGCTATCCGCTGTCGCTGCGGCAGGTCGAGGAT
>Ga0316190_10000331_pt1 | contig 32563 bp, 20 predicted proteins | sample Eddworburrow2_MG_FD_204929 | JGI IMG/M metagenome (GOLD analysis project Ga0316190, IMG submission 204929) | Coastal sediment microbial communities from Maine, United States - Eddy worm burrow 2 | ecosystem: Environmental > Aquatic > Marine > Coastal > Sediment | place: USA: Maine | collected... | reverse complement strand
GATATGCGAGTGCCCGAATGTCGCCATAAGAGACATTATAGCGCCCGTGGAGCAGCGCCCGGACCTTTCCGCCGAGCAGCAGGTTCTGTGATGCCCGCAGCCCGGCACCCCAACTCACCCATTCCTTTATAAAGTCGGGGGCATTGACGTTGCCGGGCCGACTCGTCCCCACCAGTCTGACGGCATAGCGGGTCACTGCTTCGGCTGCGGGCACCTGCCGGACAATGCGCTGAAAATCGATGATGTCCTGTCCGGTCAGGACATTCTCTAAAGCGCTGTCGATGACCCGGGTCGTGGTGTCAACCACCTTGATCTCCTGTTCTTCGGGAAGGTAGTCGATCAATATCTTAAACATAAACCGATCCAATTGGGCTTCCGGCAGAGGGTAGGTGCCCTCGAGCTCAATTGGGTTTTGGGTCGCCAGAACGAAAAATGGTCGATCGAGTTGGTAGGTCATCCCGGCGGTTGTCACCTGCTGTTCCTCCATTGCCTCAAGCAGCGCAGCCTGGGTCTTCGGTGGTGTCCGATTGATTTCATCCGCCAGCAGGATGTTTGCAAAAATAGGCCCCTTGACGAAGTTCAAGGTTCGCCGACCGGTCGATTGGTCCCTTTGCACCACTTCCGTGCCGACCACATCGGCGGGCATCAGGTCGGGCGTGAATTGGATCCGTTTGAATTTCAATTGCAGGACATCTGCAATGGTCTTAATGAGCAGGGTTTTGGCCAAACCGGGAACCCCCGTAATCAGACAGTGTCCGCCGGTAAAAAGCGCGATCAGGACTTCTTCGATGACCTCGTCCTGACCCACAATCACTTTTTTTAATTCGTCGAGTAACTTCTCCCGGCCCTCCTTCAATCGGACGACCACGTCAATGTCCTCGGATCCCTGGGCTGGTTCGTTGATTTGCAATGTGGTTAAGTCCATCGCTTCTGCTGTTTTGGTCGTCATACGATCACCTGCAAAAATAGTTCAGTGTGTCATGGCATAAATCAAGTAGTTGATGCCGAGTTGATAGGCCAGGTTGGCGTATTTCGTCGGGTAAGACGGGTGGTAGGTGTGTTCCCATCCATCCCCCATGTCCGAGTTCCAGTTGATCAACACCATGACCCGGCCGTCGTCGTCCAAGACGGCCCGATTGTGCGCCCGCTCGACGTCTTGCTCGGCATAATTTTGAAAATTCCAGACGGCGGGAATCATCTGCGGACCATCGATGTCGAAAAAACAGTGAAAGATTTGATGGTCCTTATTCAGGTCGATTACCGGGCGATCGGGGAACACTTTTACAAAAGCACGGTAAAATGTATCCCATTCCGGGGTTCCCCAAAAATCATCAATGAGAAGGAACCCGCCCCTCAAGAGGTACTCGCGCAGATTTCGGGTCTCCTTCTCAGTGAATTTGGGGCCGCCGTTGCGCCCCAGCTCGAGCATATAGAGAAATGGGTATTCAAAGATGCGATCATCGTCCAGCCGCAGAACTGCCGGGCTGCTGTTGATATGGATATTGGTCAGCCGCGTTACCCCGCGCAAAAAGTTGAAATCGGCGTCAGGGTAGTCGATGCGCCAAGTACCCCCCTGTCCCCAGCCCCAGTCGTCATCGAGGCCACCGCCGGCGTTGTCGTATTGAATACGGACAAAGGTGAAGGCATCACCCTCAGCGCCGGATTGGTCTGAAGATGGCTGCTGCGCAAAAGCGTATCCAGTAGAGCCGAAGGAAATTATCGCAAGAAAGAAAACGACCGATCTCATGATGGGCTACCTTGCACTATTTTCAGACGCCAGCGAATCCAGCAGGATGTTCTGCGCCTGTTCAAATGTCGGCGCAATTTCAAGGGCCAACAGCGCGGTGCTTTTGGCTTCTTTAGTATTTCCGCCGGCCAGATATGCTTGCGCCAGATCCGTATAGGCACCGACGGGGTCCGTATTCTCCAGCGCCGTCAGAATTTTTAATCCCCGGATGGCCCGCTCGTAATCGGCCATTTTATAAGCGGTCGTCGCCAGTAGACGGTGCACATCCGGCGGGTAAGGATCGACGGCGATGGCACGCTCCAGGAAGTAAATCGCTTTGGTGTCATTGTTGCGATCGAGGTAAGCCTTTGCGAGCCGCAAACAGGCATCAAACGCATGCTGCTGGTAGCGGGCCAGGGCCTCCAGTTCCTGAAGCATGGCGGCTTCATCTCCCCGCGCCTGGTAAAGATCCACCAGCACCTGCCGGGGATTGGGAGTACCTGCGTATTGCGGCAGCAGGTCTCGCGCGATCTTCAAATGGGTGATGGCGTCGTCATCGCCGGCGTTCTTGGACAGAATCAGGCCCAGTTGAAAGTGCGCTTCAAAATCACGGGGCTGGGCCGCGATGCGGTTGCGCAGGGCCTCCGCAACCGCCCCAGGGTCCGTTGTCTCGTCTTCATGGGGCGTACCTTGATTCCCGGCTGCTCTTTGATAAACATATACATCGATCCGCCGGACGCGGTCTTCGAGCCAGGTACGGAACCCTTTTTCGAACGACGCCAACGAAGCGTGAAACACGCTCATGAAAATATCTGCCATCTGCTTTGGCGTTCGATACTGGTAAATCAGGTCCTTCAAGGACTGAAAACCGTATCGCTCGACGATATACTCGACCACCAGATAGGATTGATAATAGGCGAAACTGAGGTCTTTCGTGGATTTTGCTTTGGAGAACCCTTCGTTGAGGGTTTTTACCGGCAGAATCCGGTCTTCCCGGACCGCCTTGACAAGCGCCAGGTCCTGTCGGCGACCCCACTCGGTCCGTCCCTTGTGTTCCTCAAAAACGGATATGCCCTCGGACAACCACCGCGGTAATCGGTTGCGGGCCATCTGCAGGGTGATCACGTGGGTGAATTCATGCCAGACAATCTCCTGCCAATTCATCGAGCGCGGCGGTTTAAACGCCCGGGGCGAATCGAGGGTGATCACTTCTCCGAAGCAAACCCCCACCACCGGGCCGATATCCGGCAAGCCGGAGGTACGCACGGCAAAGTCTTCGTGTTCCGGGAAAACCTCGACGAGGATGGGACCCTTCGGTTTAAATTCATACTTATGCGTAAGTGTCTGCCAGCTTTCTTCGAGCAGGGGCTCGAGATAGGGCCAGAGCGTGGGCGCATCCGAGGGGTGCATCCGAACGATGAAATGTTCGGTCCGGCGGGTGTCGAAATCCGCCAGGGCATCGAGGACCCTGAGCATATTCATGGTCCAGATATTGAACGGGTCGTTTTCAAACGACTGTTCGAGGTGTGTGCGGCCTTCTTCTTCGCGACCCAGTCTCAGAAGGTTCATGCCCAGGATGGTGGTGGCATTGTCATGCTGTGGGTCCGTCTTGAGGGCCAGGCGCGCCATGTCGACGGCGTCATCAAAGCGATATTTTCGTCCGCAGATCTCGGCGATCCGGGCGAAGAATCGAGCGTTGCCGGGACTGAACTGCGCCAGCGCCTGCTGGAGGGCCGTGTATTTTTGGCCATCATCTTCAAGATAGGCGATGGCGGCTTGCAAGATCCGGGCATTTACAGATTCGCGATTGATTTTAAGTATTTTATCAAGATATGTCTTGGCCTTTTCCCAGCGGTCATCCTCGATCGCGATTTCCGCCAGTACTGCCAGGGCTGGCTCGGCCAAGGCATTGACCGTTAAGGCGTCTTCCAGTAGTTTTTGGGCCGCGTCGCCGTGCAGCGTTTTTGCCATGCCGACGAGGGCGGGAACATGTTTCGGATTGCGTTTGAGCACTGTGGCGTAAGATTTGCGGGCTTCTGCCGTGTTGTATTTTTCGCGGAAAAGGTCCCCCCAGAGAACCTCGGCCTCAAGGTTTTCCGGATCTGCCCGCAGCGCTTGCCGAAAGAACCGGTTGGCGTCATGAAACCGTTCAAGGGACTGGCTTGCCACCGCGATCATGGCAAGGTCTTCCGACTCGATGACCTGACCGGTATCATATAATGAGGCGGCTCGCTGTAAGATGGTGGTCGCTTCGTCTCGACGGCCACGCAGCTGCAGCAGCCGGCCGTATTGGACCAGGCTGCGTGGGGAGGCGTCGGCGGCTTTTACCGCCGGTTCCAGAATGCTCATGGCTTCATCGGAGCGCCCCGTCATGGTAAGGATCTGCGCCAGCTGGCTGATAAGGCCTGGATCGCCGGGTCGTTTCCTTAGTGTCTTTCGGCAGATCGCCTCCGCTGCGCCATATCGACCGGTCATAACCCAGGTGCGGCTGGCACCGATGACGCCTGAAATTCGATCGGCCTTGTCGGCCTTCTGAAAGATACTCAGCGCTTCGGCATAACGCCCGCTCCGGAAATAGGCAGTCGCCTCGGTCAGGGCAGATGGATTCGCAATGGCGGTCTTGGGCAGACAAGGAAGCGTTACGGCAATCAGCGCTATAAACAGGAAATATTGGAAAAAGAAACGCCGCATATTTACCACTTCTGCAATTTTCGAATTTTCTGATTTAAAATTTAATTTAGGCTCACTTTCAGTTGATGTCAATAGCGGGTCAAACTTAGCCTGAAATCCCTGAGGCGGAGAATCCGAATTAATTTGCCTTGTTAGGCGAGCTTACAAAATACCTTTGCAGTTCTGGAAATTAGGTTGCAAATTGGTTTTGCACGTCGCCTATTGATCCGTATAAATTTTGGCGGCGGACTTTGGCATAATATCTCCCTTGACAAACCAATCTGATTTCGTTAATCGGTTAACGATATTTCCTGCTAATTTAGAATCCTCCCGCATCTGGATCCTTAGATCTGCTGACGGGGCAGCAACAGATGACAGACCAATTTCTCACCGGACGGATTGCACATCGCCTGATTGCTAATGTCCTATTTTCATGCAAACACACGGTAATTAGGCCGTTACAGCCATTTTTTCAAGCTTAATGACGAGGTATTTAATAGGAAGGGGGTGGGCTGATGCAAATCATGCGTTCTATGGCAATGTTTCTTTTGACAATCAATCCCACTTTTATTCCTCATAGATTTGCGATTTGGGATTTTAGATTTTGGATTTAAGGTATTCTTTCAATTTTAAAAAAAACAGATAGAGCGCAGCGATACAACAAATCCACAATCCAAAATCCACAATCCAAAATTGCTACTAAAAGTTGGTTTAACGGAATAAGAACCGGATGAAAATTAAAGCCACGTTGTTAATGATCTTCATAACCTCAGGAAGGGGGTATCCAAATGCAAGTTGAAGCCAGGCTTAAAGAATTGGGAATTGACCTTCCTCCGGCGATTACACCGGTGGCCAATTATGTCCCGGCCGCCAAGACCGGTAATTTGATTTTCCTTTCAGGCCATGGTCCTGTTAAAGAAGACGGCACGTTGATCACCGGCAGAGTCGGTGCAGATCTAACCGTCGAGCAGGGTTATGAAACCGCTCGTCGCATCGCCATCGGCTTGCTGGGAACACTGAAAGCCGAAATCGGAGATTTGGACGGGATCAAGCGGATTGTGAAACTGCTGGGATTTGTCAACTGCACAGCGGAGTTTGCCGACCAACCTAACGTCATTAACGGCGCTTCAGACTTTTTGGTGGAAGTATTCGGCGAAAACGGCAAACACGCCCGTTCAGCAGTTGGAACCAATGCGCTGCCGTTTAACATTGCGGTTGAAATTGAAATGATCGTTGAGATCGAAGGATAGATTTCGCTTGATTACATCCCAAGCCGGATAAACCGGATAGAATAGCCACAAAGGCACAAAGACACAAACAATAACTGTTTATTATAATTTAACTTTGTGTCTTGGTGCCTTGGTGGCGAAAATGTTTTGTTAGATAAATCCTTCGCAAATATGAGGCGATTTTAATAAATTAGGTACTAATTCAGAAAGGAGGTGAAAAGTAAGGAATTTGAATGAGGTTTCACAAAATCGGCCAAATTTAATGGGAGTTAACGAACAATGAAGGCGAAAGGAGTCACGCAAAATGATATCGAGAAGAAATTTTTTTGGAAAGACCATCGGGATTGGCGCCGCCGCCGTTGGATTGTTAGGCTTTAGGCACTCGGCAAAATTTAAATGGACACAGGGGGAGCCCGTTGAGCCGGTTTTGCCAGTTAGCCGGTTGCTGGCTTCATAATAGGCCAATTCGCACTAACTAAGCTTAGCAATAAAACCATGCTTGGTTTTCTTCCGCCTGGACAATGGACAGCCTACGCTTCAGCGATACTAGCAGGAACGGGCGAACGGGCTAAACCGGTGCAACCTATTTCGACAAAGCTTTATGGCATAGGCGATTGCCTCTGATGTGGTCCGGTTAACCAGGTTATTTAAAGCGAGATAAGGTAAAAATGGATATATATGACAAGCTGGGTATTAAGAAACTGATAAATGCCGAAGGCACGCTTACGAGAATGGGCGGATCTGTTATGGATCCGGGTGTGATGGAAGAGATGATCGAAGCGTCCAAATATTTTGTTGATTTAAATGAACTGCTGGAAAAAGCGGGAGAATATGTTGCAAATCTGCTCGGCGTTGAAGCAAGCTACATCACCTCCGGCGCTGCGGCCGGCCTGACCTTGTCGACAGCAGCCTGTATGACCGGAACGGATCCGGCGAAGATCCGACAGCTTCCGGGCATGCAAGGACTAAAAAATGAGGTCCTGATCCAAAAGAGCCATCGCAACGGCTACGACCACGCAGTCCGTCAGGCTGGTGTGACCTTAGTAGAATTTGGTTTGATAAAAGAGACATATCCGTGGGAGCTGAAGGCGGCGATCAGTGACCGCACGGCGGCGATCGTTCATTTCCTGGAGTTTGAAAACGATCGCAACCTAGCGCTGTCGGAAGTGATACCCATCGCCAAAGAAATGGGCGTCCCCCTCATCGTAGATGCAGCCGCCGAACTGCCGCCGGTGGAGAATTTGAGCCGCTTTTTTCACATGGGCGCCGACCTTACCGTCTTCAGCGGCGGTAAAGACATCTGTGGTCCTCAGTCCAGCGGTTTGGTTGTTGGATGCCGTGATTTAATTGATGCCTGTGCGCTGAACGCCAATCCAAATTACAGCATCGGCCGAGCCATGAAGGTCGGCAAAGAAGAAATCGCCGGAATCATCGCCGCACTGGAGCAATACTTAAGGCAGGATTTCGCTGCTGAAGAGAAACTGTGGGAGGACATGGTGGCAACCATTGTCAACACCCTTGCCGACATCCCGGGCCTGGATGCGCGCCGCGTATCGCCGGCGGAGCCGGGTGTGCAACCCAATTGGATACCGCGGGTGTATCTTGATTGGGAAAAAGAGACAATTCCATTGAGCGGCAGTGAAGTAAAGTCTCTCTTGCGGCAAGGGGAGCCCGGTATTGCAGTGGGCTCGACGTCTACGGGGCTGTTTATAAATCCTCAAACCTTGAAGCCCGGACAGGAAAAAATAACTGCTGCAGCGCTTCGCAAGGTATTTGTGTCAGCAGAAGGTAATGGGTAGTAAATTATTTTATTCGAGAAATTACCTCCTTCATCTTTTTATTCAAGCTGTCGGCTTGATGTTTAAGATCTTCCAATTCTTGCCCGCTGAATTGAGAACTGCCACCCATCTTTCTTGAAGGCCCCGTGCCGGATATCCCCATACCGCCACCTGAGCCTCTGCCACCACCCATGCCTCGTCCGATACCCCTGCCACCACCCATACCACCTCCGCGACCGACCTCGGCTTGGGCATTCATTCCGAAATGGCTGTCGACAGTGGCTTCGCTCGTCGGACGGAGATTACCCTTTTTGAATCTCTCAACGACTTCTCGGACCGTTCCTGATTGCCCGCCAAACAGTTCAATCCCGGCCGCCGAGAGAGTTTGCACAGCGTTTGGCCCGCAATTGCCTGTGATAACGGCCGCCACTCCCTGGGATGCCAAAAACTGACCAGCCTGAATGCCGGCACCGCCTCCCTGCGCTGCACTTTGATTGTTAAGCGCTTCAAAACTCATGTCATCCGGATTGACCACCAAAAAATACGCACATCTACCAAATCTGGGATCGAGCTGGGCATCTAAATTTTTTTCATTGGAACTAACTGCAACTTTCATATTGTGAACTCCTTTCATTACTAAAGTATAAATTCCAACGGTTCCGGCATTCCCCGAACCTGTCTATTTGCTGATTCTGCATGAATTATGCCAGCAACCTTAAATGTTTTATTTTTTATAATTATAAGTAGTTATCGATTTGAGTAGGGTCGACTAAATATATCTCTGCGGTAAAAATAGCAAAATTTCGAAATTGACTTTCGCAAAATTTCGAAATTGACAAATTGACGTTAAGACTGGGATTGAATAAAGGTCTCTTCCTCCCCAAAAAACCAGGCAGGTTTGGGGAAACACCAAAATGCTGAGATAGGATGTTTTTCCGGGGGATTACGAAGGGGGTCGTCCTCTTTGTCTATGCATGCGCTGTAACCCATTCAATCGGTCCGTTAATCAATTACTGCGGCATGACACATTTGGTATAAGGCTTGCATGAATTCTAGATGAAAAAGCCAAAGGTGAAGATTTGCTTATAGAAGGTAGAATGACCACCCCCCAATTTAAAGATTAGAAGGCTCTAACAAAGGAGGTATCGATATGTACGCATTAATTTACGACGAATCCGATCCGGCACAGCGCGAAAAAACGGTGATCTCTGCCCACAAAACCAGAGAGACGGCCGAAAAGGCCCTGAAAAAAAGGCAGCACAAGCTAGGCAAAAGAGTCTGGGATTGCAACACCCGGATCGTTTGGGTTTACGACCGGGTTCACGAAGGAGATACCATAACGCCCAACTCTTTTGACACCTGGGCGCCAGGTGAAAACATTCCTCAGGGGGATCGGGTTCCGGATGGGGATTAAAGGGGGGGGGCATGTTACGCAAAATTGTTTCCCTTACAAGCGAGAAATTATAGTTAATAAAATATAGCTAAAGGTAGCATTACCCTTTGTTTTATAGATACTTTTGTAATTTTATGAATGCATCTGCCAAAATATCTTGATTAATGCAACCAGCACATTTTTGCATGCCCACACAATTTTCACATCCTGAAGGAAAACGCGTAGCGTTTTTCAATAATCGTTCCAAAATATCCGAATAGTCTTCTAATTGTATTCTTAACATGTTGGCTTCATTATCGTCGCATGAGGATAGACTCGATTTTTTTTTAATATATGTCTTCATGAAATCATGTATGATGCAATTGCTTTTGAATTTGTCAAAATCGAAACTCGATATCAAATTATCAAACGTTTTCATGGCTCCTCCTCTCCTTTAAACGGAGGCTTTCTTGGAATTTTAATTTGAAAAAGTGTGCCTTGGCCGACGTTGGATTTTACATTGATTTCCCCACCATGTTGCTCGATGATCGTATTGGCGATGAATAGGCCTAGACCTGTTCCTTTGGTTCCCTTGGAAGAAAAAAACGGTGTGAATATTTTGTCCTGGGTCTCGCTGTCCATCCCAATCCCATTATCAGTTACTTCCAAAATAATTTTTTCTTCATTTTTCCTGGCCCCGAATATTATTTTGTGTGACTTTTTTGTTTTGTCTCTTAGACAGGCATCGGTCGCATTTTCAATGATGTTAAGCAGGGCAGAATGGACATAGGTAACGTCTATTTCAAATTCTCCCAGGTTAGCGTCAAAATCATCTACTAATTTTATTTTTTGACCTTTTAATTTCGGATTTAGTTCTTTGGCGATCTCTTCGACAAAATTCCGGATATCGATTCGTTCTGATCGGAGATCTCTTTCTTTGGCGTAAAAAAGGATATCCGTAACCATTTTGCGGATTCGTTCGACCGTTAATTTTACGACATCCCATCCCTCTTTGATCTGGACTTCGTTTTTTTTGGTGAAACCTGAATCCAGTAAATATATTCCGCCATCTAAGCCTGTCAACAACCCTTTTATACCGTGAGAGATTGATCCAATCATCAAGCCCAGCGAAGCCAAATGGCTCTGTAGCTCCGTTTTTTCGTGAAGAAGTATTTCAAGATTTTCGGTATATTCTTTTAATTTTTGTCGTGTAAAGATTTTTTCTCTGACCCGCTGCAGAGCCAATTCCAATGCATCCACATTGATGGGTTTGGTAATAAAATCAGTTGCTTCACATTTTAAGCTGCGAATCGCCAGATCCATGTCGCCATGCCCGGTAATCATGATGACCTCGGTTTCAGGATTTTCGTGTTTGATTTTTCTTAACAGCTCGATACCATCCATGCCGGGCATCTTAATGTCGGTCATCACCATCGAGGGCTGCACATCTTTGAAGATGCGCAAGGCCTCATCTCCATTTTCGGCTTCATACACATGATAGCCCATATCAGCGAGAGATAAACTGAGAACATCCCGAATATCGGGCTCATCATCAACGAGCAGGATTGTTTTTCTCATGATTTTTATCCGGTACAGGAAAGGTCAGAATAAAACATGCCCCTTCGGGCTTATGGTCAGTAACCTGAATCGTCCCGCCGCAGTCCTTAACAATTCCATAGCTGATCGAAAGACCCAAACCGGTGCCTTTGCCGACTTCCTTGGTGGTGAAAAACGGTTCAAAAATTTTGTCGGCCATGGCCTGCGGGACCCCTTTGCCGGTATCACAGATCTCACAAACAATTTTGTCGCCATCGCTTCTGGTTTTGAGGATTATTTTTTTATCTGCTTTTTCGATCACCTGCGGACCCCACCTTTCTTCGATGGCATCTCTGGCATTGATCAGAAGGTTGATAAAAACCTGTTCCAAGCGGCTGGGATCCGCGTTAATCCCGGGCAGCTTTTTCTCTTTCTGCCAAATTACGTCAATTCCTCTTAGTTTTAGCTGTTGACTGAAAATTTCAAACGCATTGTGCAAGACGTCATTAATTTGAACTTTAACCAGATTCAGATCGGATTTGCGGGCAAACTGCCGCATATGATTGATAATCCGGGTGGCCCGATCAACATTGTTGTCCACTTTGTGCAGCACATTAAACAGAATTTCTTCCTCAATCGGTTCATTTCTATCGATCTTTCTGATAAAGAAACTGCTGGCCGTTTTGATCACCGAGAGGGGTTGATTGAGCTCGTGGGCGATGCCGGTGGCCATCTCTCCTAAAGTTGCCATTTTGCTGGCCTGGATCAACTGCTGCTCGGCTTCCAATCTTTTCGTAATATCACTGGTAGTGACCAGAAGTACTTTTTTGCCCGGATACTCCGCCGGCGAAATTCGTATATTTACAAAAAGAGTCAATCCCCTGCGGTTTAGTTGTCTGACCTGAGCCAACATCGTTTTGGTCTTCAGACTGTCAGCATATCGATCTTTTTCTTCCTCCGCAAACAGGTTTAAAAACGAGGTGTTGATGACTTCAGCCTTTGAATAGCCATAGACGACATGGACACTGTCGTTACAGTCGATAATATCAAGCGTATCCATATCCAGCACAAACACCGGATTGGGAATATTGTTGAAAATTTCGTGATATTTTTTCTCGGACTTTTCAAGTTTCTCTTCAAGCTGCTTCCTCTGAGAGATATCCAGACTCATTTCCATGGCTGCAATGATCTCACCTTGATCGTTTTTAATCGGGGATGTTCTAAAAATCCAGTGTACCTCTGATCCATCCTTGTTCAAACCGCTCTCCTCACCATAGTGGGTGCAACCGTCTTTAAAGGTTTTTTCGACGGGGCAATTCACACACTTCTCATTTCGCCCTTTGTAGGCGTGATAGCAAAAATCACCCCTCTCGGGATCAAAGCTTTGGGCAAATTGGTCATTATATCTCAACAGTTTAAAATTTTTATCCTGAACTGTAATCAGGCAGGGCACCTGCTCAAATAGGCTCTGATATTCATCTTTTTGTTTGTTCAGCTCCGCCTGTTTTTGGCCGATCTCCGTGCTCATTTGGTTAATCGCCGTTGCCAGCTGCCCCATTTCATCGTCCTGATCCACATGGACTTTGCCGGGATCTCCCCCCCGGGCAATCATCCGGGTACCGTCAATTAATTTGCGAATCGGTTGATTGACAAATCTCAACACAAAAAGAAAGATGATGGTGGACGTCACGATAAATACGATCCCGGCCAACCCGATAATCCCTTTTTCGGCTGTGAGGATTTCTTTATCGGTATCGGCCAGGGAGACCACCACATCCAAAGCACCCAGGATTTTTTTACCTTCGGGATGCACATGGCAGTCATCGGTGGCACAACCGGGTTCGTTGCAAATAGGACCGATGATTCCCAAAAGGCGATAACCCGTAGAGGAATCGAATATTCGTATTCGCTCGGTCAGTTCGAGCTGGGAGGGTGGCGGATCGGTTTTGTGGCAGATGTCACAGGCCTCGGCTTTGATATTGGTGATTTGGTCGACTTCGGACGGCTGATTTGAAAATTTTATTTGTCCATTTTTATTGTAAATCCGAATGGTTTGGATTTCTTTCTGTTTGCCGATGTTTGTGATGATCTGGTTGATGTCGTCTCTGGAATTCGACATCATGGCATAGTAGGTACCCAGCTTGATGGTGTTGGTTAACCGGTCGGTTCCCGCAACGATATTATTCATCAGCTTTTTTTCCTGATAACTGACATTAAAATACGCCCAGGTGGAAATGGTAATAAGCAAGGTCAGGCCGACGGTTACAATGAGCTTGGAAGCCAGGCTGCGGCGAAGTTTTATGATTCGTTTTAATATCATACGGTCCTATTTGCTGACGGTTTTTTGAATATGAAGCATCTCCTGGAAACGTTTGGTTACAGACAGGTTCAACTCCAGCCCCAGATCCTGTTCCGACAATCCCAGTGCAAGTCCGATGAGCTGGGGGAGGTATAGGACTGTTATGCGCAGATCCTCGTTGTGTCTCCGGATGATTTTTTGCTGGTAAGCTTCCAGGTTCATCTGGCACATGGGACACACGGTGATGATGGCATCGGCTCCTTTGGCTCCGCGCAATATGGCCGTCACCAGCTCAAGGCTGACGTCCATATCGGTATTCATGTGAGAAGCGCCGCAGCATTTGCCCCCTAAATTCCAGGCTTGAATTTGGGCACCGGTGGCCTCAATCAGCGGTTCCATGGAGCGCGGTTTTTCCGGGTCATCAAAAACAGCATAAGGCCGCAAGCACTGACAGCCGTAATAGGGTGCCATCCGAAAATTCTGAAAACTTTTCTTCACCCGGCGTCGGATGGTGTCCGCGCCCAGATCTTTGGCCATAACATCCAGAAGATGTCGGACATGAGCCCTCCCGTTTAACTGCAACTGATCATCCCTCAAGATATGATTCAGATTGTCAAACAGTTCCGGTTCCCTTCGCGTTTTTTCTTCCACCTTCTTGAGATTTAAATAGCAGGCGCTGCAGGGCACCAGAATATCCCGCACATCTCCCTGTTTTTCGGCAATAGCCAAATTCCGTGCCGGAAGCGCCAAAGACAGAAGATAACTGGTGGACTCTGCTGCACTGGCACCGCAGCAGCTCCAGTCCTCGATCTCCATCAGCTGCGCGCCCATCGAACCCATCACCGCCCGGGTCGAAAGATCGTATTCCCGGGCCGTTCCTTCAAGAGAACAACCGGGATAATAGTGGTATTTCATATCGTATCCTCCAGGGCTTCGACGTTTCGGAAGATCGACTCCAGGGGTCGCCGGGCGTTTAAAGGGATGGCCACGGACACTTTTCCTTTTCGCATCAGCGTCACTCCCAAAGGCGCAAAACGCAACGGAATCACAACACTTCTCAGGGCGGCAAAATAGAAGGCCATAAATTCCATCTCATTGACGCGTCCGTGACGACGCACACTTTGCAGAAAATTTTTATAAAAAAGTGTACTTTGACGATATTTTGCAAGATTCTGCCTGGCCGCAATCTGTTTCAAGGCACTCATGGCCTCGGTGAGTGGAAGTCCCCGGGGACACCGCAAGGTGCAACAATAACAGTTCGAGCACAGCGCAAAGGTCTTGCTTTGGAATATTTGATCTTTCAGCCCCATCAGCACCAAGCGCCACAATTTTCGGGGCGTGTGATCCATGGCAAACTCATTGGGGCAGGAAGCGGTGCAGGTGCCACACTGGATGCAGGCCCGGACCATCTCCTGAATAGGGGCCAGAACATCGGCCGGCGCAAGCGTAGCATTATTCGCCTCTTTGGCTGCCAATTGGTCCATAAGCGGTCTCCTTAGATGGGTACTCGATGTTGGATACTCGATACTGAATACTCGATGCTGGATGCTCGATGCTGGGTGTTTGATCCTTCGTCATTCGTAATCCCTATTGTAAGAGTATGCTTTGATTAGAGGCAAAAATGCTTTATTACCTTTAAGCCTTGAGCCTTTAGCCTTAAGCCTCTCTGGACTTCATTCCGAATTCCACATTCAAACGCTTCTCTTTTCTTACCCTATGCCCTCTCATCTTCTTATCTTCCTCTCTTCTTATCTTCTCAATCTTCTATCCCATCAGCTTTCACCTTTGAGCTTTCAGCCTTGAGCCTTTAGTTTCTTTTTACCCTTGGCCCTATGCCCCATGCGCTTTGCACTCTGCCCTCTCATCTTCTAATCTTCTTATCTTCTCAATTTCTAACCCATCAGCTTTCAGCCCTTTTATGTCTGCGATGTCAGTGTGTGTCTGTGGCTAATTTGCTAATAGTCTTTCAGCCTTCCCGCTTCTCCTTACTTCATTCTGGATACCGCATTCAAACGCCTCTCTTTACCCAATACCCAGTACCCAATACCGAATAACTAGCCCATGGCCGCATCGATCATTTCAAACATCTGCTGCTCTAAAAATCCTTCTAAAACTGAAGCACTGTTGGGGCACACAGCAGCACAGGCACCGCATCCCTGGCACATGAGCGGGCTGATTTGCACTTTTTCATGATCATAATCAATGCTACGGGCACCGTAAGGGCATGCATCAACGCAGCGCTCACACAAGCTGCAAAGGCTGTGATGCACCTGTGCCAGGACTTTACCCGCCGGGAGGTGTTCACGGGATATTATTCTCAGGGCCCGTTCGGCCGCCGCCTCGGCTGTGGCAATGGTTTCGGCAATGTTTCGCGGGGAATGGGTCAGACCACAGGCAAACACCCCCTCTTTCAAGGCATCAACCGGCCGCCACTTGGATTCGGCCTCCTGAAAAAAACCGTCCTGGTCGACGGATGCGCCGAAGCTTAGGGCCAGATCTTCCGACAGATTCGACACCACGCCGGTGGCCAGGACCACCAGATCGGCCTTGATCTTGAGCTGTCGCCCGAGAATCGGTTCTAAAATTGTCACCTCCGGGTGTTCTTTTCCGGTTTGGACTTTAGGTTTATCGTTGATCCGATACTGGATGAAGATCACTTCGGCTTCGCGGGCCCGGGTGTAATAGGTCTCGGCAAACCCATAGGTCATCATGTCCCGATAGAGAATATAGATCGAAAGTTCGGGATTTTTTTCCTTGAGATGCAGGGCATGTTTCAAGGCAGTCGCGCAGCAGACCCGGCTGCAGTAATTGCGGGGCTCTTCGCGTGAATCTACGCATTGGATCATCACCACCGAATTTAATTGCGCGGGATCCATCGTACCGTCAGTCAGCTTTTGCTCCAACTCCTTCTGGGTGATAATAGACGGGCTCGTCCCGTACCCGAAAGAGGTGGTAGCCGCCTCGCTGCCTCCGGTGGCTAAAATGGTCACCCCATGAGACAGTACCCGTACCAGCCCTTCCGGGCCTTCCATGGTTGTATGAAACTGTCCCACATCACCGATTGAGGTAATCACCTGCGTTTGGGTGTGAACGCTGATGTTGGGATGTTTTTCCACCTCGGCCAGGGTATCCTCCAGCAGCGTATTTGTGGCGTGACCCTCCAGGGTTCGCTGCAGCCAGGTGAGATTTCCCCCCAGATGCTCACTCGCTTCGACCAGATGCGCCTTGAATCCATGATCGGCAATGGCCAGGGCTGCCGTCATACCGCCAATACCACCACCGATAACCAACGCTTCTTGAATGATCGGAACTGTGGCGACAGGCCCGGGCTCCGCCCATTTAAGCTTGGCTATCCCCATTTCCAGGGCTGAAAGCTGGAAGCTGAAAGCTGAAAGGTTGCTTTGAGCCTTGAGCATTGGGCTTTGAGCTGATATCACCCACTGAAGGTCCACCACTTCAATAAGACCAGGATCCAATCCGACCTGGTGAGCAAGTTCTTTCAATTTGCGTTGATAAACATAGGGCAGGCAGGCACCGATCAGAATCCGGTTGGGCTTGCTCGTTTCAACCAGATGCACGAGACTTTCCCAACCTTCGGCCGTACAGGTTTGCTCTAAAAATTCCACCCGATTCACCAGGGGATCGTGTTTAAGTTGTTGGGCAATTTTCTGCGGCTCAACAATCTGCGAAAATTGCCCCCCGCAGGTACAAACAACCACCAGAATTTTGGGCAGCTCCCGCATCAGATCGGCTGCCGGAACGGCTGGAGGAGATTCCATCGCCAGGCTGCCCCCGCCGGAATGAATAACCCGGGAGGCGTTCAGCGCGGCGGCCGATGACTGGATAACCGAGTCACCGACGTCTTTGAGGCCGGTAAACGAGCCACCCAATACAATTCCAGGCTGTCCGCAGCGGGTTAAAGAAAAGGGCTCGGATTGTCCGAATCCCCAGGTGTTCAGCTCAAGCCCCAGCATATCGGCCAGTTCCATAGTGCCGGCTGCCGGTCGTTGTCCGACGGTCAGCACCACCATATCAACCGTGGTTTCCTGGATTGCACCGGAGAGGTCCACACTGCGGATAACCAGGTCCTGGCTGTTTCTATCCTGCACGACCGAGTGGATTCGTGCTCTTTCCAAACAGACACCGTGAATATCTTCGGCCTGCTGCCGGTAGCGCTGAAATCCTTTACCAAATGTCCGCATCTCCATGTAAAAAATGGTTGTTTCCAAATCTGCGGGTGTTTTTTCTTTGGCCAAGAGCGCTTCCTTGATAGCAACCATGCAACAAATGCTGGAGCAAAAATCGGCGTTGGTCTGTAAATCCCGGGAGCCGATGCATTGAATCCAAGCGATTTTTTGAACCGGTTTGCCATCTGACGGTCGTACCAGTCGTCCCTGACTGGGACCGGTGCCGCTCAGCAGGCGTTCAAACTCCAGGCTGGTGACAACGTTTGGATGGACCCGGTAGCCAAAAGGGTTTTTTCCGCTGTCGGGTTGAAAAAAATCAGTGCCGCCGCAAAGCACAATTGCACCGACCTCTATCTGCCGACCTTCAGCCGCAGCCAGATCCTGATATATGCGTAAGACCATCGGCACCATGGCTTCGGGATCAAAAGGTTTTACCAGATAATCTAGGGCACCGATTTTCATGGCTTCCACGGCTGTCTCAACCGTGGCATAGGCCGTCATCATGATCACCTTTAAATCGGGTGAGCTTACCCTGGCCTTTTGCAGGACTTCAACCCCGTCCATTCCCGGCATTTTGATATCAAGCAGCATTAATTGATAGGATTGCTTGGTTAACTGATTTAGAGCTTCCAGGCCGGAAGCGGCCATGTCAACCGAAAAGCCTTCCTCCGCCAGCCATTCCTTGAGGGAATCGCGCACGATGAGTTCATCATCAACGACCAGAATCCGAAATCCCTCGCGGACCTGTTCCGGCAATTGAATGGCCTCGGTCGGACAAATCTCCACGCAGGCACCGCAGCGGGTACAGGCGGAAAAATCGATCACATAAGGATTGGGGATGGCATGGGGAACGGGTAAGTAAATGGCCTTGCGTTTCGCCAGGCCGGCATTGAAATCATCCGGAACGTCAACCGGACACACATCGACGCATTTGCCGCAGCCGATGCATCGATGCGCATCCACCCAATTCGGATGCTGCCTGAGCATCACCTGATATCCTCCGGCTTCACCGTCAACGGAAATTATTTCGGTGGAAAGCAGAATGTCGATGTTTTCGTGAAACAACCCCTTGCGCAGACAATACTGGGAGCTGACGTCCCGATTAACCAAAGGCAACATTTTACACATACCGCAGCGATCGGTGGGAAACTGATAGTCTAGTTGACTCAAAATACCGCCGATGTGCGGTGTCCGGTCTATCAGGGTAACGCCATAGCCATACTCAGCCAGGTCCAGCGCCGCCCGAATACCACTGATCCCGGCGCCTACCACCAATGCTTTACCGATTTTGCGGTTCATGGATTCCTCTCCATGGTTCTTCTTATAAAATAGATAGAATACATTCCTTCGATACTCGATACTGGATACTCGATACTGGATATTTTAAAATTAAGGATAACCTCATTTCTCAATATCAATCCGCGAAGCACCCGCCTTAATCCTTCTTACCCGCTCACCTTCTCATCTTCTCAGTTTCGATCCTTCCCCCTTCCGACTTCCGCATTCCACCTTTCCCCATCGTCACTCGTCCTTCGTCCATCCAATATCCCCCTCCACCCTGTTCCCCATGCGCCTTGCTCTCTGCCATCTCACCCTCTCACCTTCTTATCTTCTCTGTTTCGATTTTTCCGCCTTCCAATCCTAATTCTAAAATCCCAAATCCGAAATCAAATGATTCCCACTACCTCAGAAAATTCCTCCTCACGAAATACGGACAACGGCGGATCTTCTTCAAGACTTCTGCCAGCCTCGTAGTCAAACGCCTGCTGGGTGCCTTGCGCGATGGTGCGAAAGAGCTCCATAATCGGAATATCATTGGGGCACGCATTTGAGCACTGGCCACAGCCCACACAGGCCGTGCTCATATGAGCCAGCCGGGTAATGTGAAAAAAAAGGGTATCCGTGGGCATTTTGATGATCCCTTTGCGATTGGCCCATCGCAGATACTGGGAAGGGTCATGGTTAAAGACATCGGTGACAAATACGCATTCCTTGCAATAGCAGACCGGACAGGCCACCCTACAGTTGTAACAATTCACACAAGTTGCAAAATAATTCGTCATTTTTTCCAGACTGTTGGTGGCCTCAGACGTTTTGGCAAACATGTCATTCCGGTATTGCCTGCGCCCCTCAATCAGTAAACGGATGGCCTCCCGGCGGGCAGCAGGTTCGGCTATTTCAGCAAGGTTGAGCTGATTTAAAATATTTGTCCCGGCGTCGGTTTGCGACTGGACCAGATAATGAGCGTCAATCTCCACGCCGAACAGTCCGATCTGGATATCGGCACTGGCGGCCACCGGATATTCGCAGGCCTTGCAGGCGGCAGAAAGATTGATACCTTCCATTTCCGTCGTTTCACCGTTTAGAAAAGCGTTAAAGAACCGCATGGTTGATTCCGCCCCGCTTTGCCCGGCATACTTAAAATAATCCTGATTCTGAAAAGCCCCCAGACAATCCATGCCGATCAATATGATGTCATCCGGACGACCCTGCTTGAGTTTTAACAGTTCGATAAAGGCCCGAATTTCGCAAGGGCGCAGAACCGCTGCAATTTTACCGCCCATGGGTTTACGCGTCAGTCGGGAAACAATTTTGGCTGCGTTCATGGCAAAGGCCGGTGCCAGGGGATCGACGCCCGTAAGGTGGTCGGGATCCGTCACCAGTGTGGGCATCACCATGTTTTTCATTGGGAGGTGCTGGGGAACTAAAATCGCATGAATGTCTTCAAGCTCCAGGATATCCTTAAAAAAGCCTCGCAGAGATCCTGAAATGTCATTTTCTTTCACATCAATTTTAGCCGTAATCGCCATAAATGCCTCCAGACTGGGTATTAGATATTGGGTACTGGGTACTCGTAAATAGCGGATAGGTAGCCGTATCTGATACCCGATACCCAATACCAAATATTCATTACCAAATACCTAAATCACCATCTTCAACTTGGCCTGGCTCGGCCCCAGAGCCTTAACCTGGGTCACCAAATTTCGCATAATCTCCGCAAACTGAATACCGTCGCTGGCACCGATCCAGGTTAATCGCAGCCGTTGTTGATCAAAACCGAATTGTGGTAGAATCTCTTTGAGCAGCTTAATTCGCCGGCGAGCCTTGTAATTTCCGTTGATATAATGGCAATCACCTGGATGGCAGCCACTGACCAGTACGCCATCAGCGCCTTCTAAAAAGGCCTTGATAATATACTGGGGATCCACCATGCCGGTGCACATTACGCGAATCAAACGAACATTTTTAGGGTAGGACAATCGCGAAGTCCCGGCCAGATCCGCTGCAGTATACGAGCACCAGTTGCAGACAAAGGCAATGATGGTCGGTTCAAAGTCTTCCATAATTTTCCTCATTAAGTCCTGTGCTTCTTCCGAGGCGGTATTTGGATAAAACAAAAGCTGTCATTAATTTTTTTTATTCCCATTTCCGAATTCCCCATTCCCACTTCCGACTTCCGAGATCCCCTTCACACTATGCTCTCTGCCCTATGCTTTTCTTTCCCGCCTTAATCCTTCTCACCTTCTAATCTTCTTATCTTCTCAGTTTCGATCCTTCCCGCCTTCCCCATTCCCACTTCCGACTTTCGAGATCCCCTTCACGCTATGCCCTCTGCCCTCTGCTTTTCTTTCCCGCCTTAATCCTTCTTACCTTCTCACCTTCTAATCTTCTTATCTTCTCAGTTTCCATCCTTCCCCAATACCCAATACCCAGTACCCAATCCCCAATCCCCAATCCCCATTTCCATTACATTCCCACTGCATCCAACGCATCCATAATACCCTCGAATTCAGCGAAGAGTTGTTTTGACTTAAAATGCCTGACCTGGGCCGCACCGCTGGGACAAAATCCGGCACAACTGCCGCACCCTTTGCAAAGCGCTTCATTGACAGCTGATACTGTATGGCGTTCGTCAAACTCAATGGCACTGTAAGGGCATAACCCGATGCAGGTTTGGCACCCTGCGCAAATATCCGGATCAATCCACGCAATGGCTGAGGGAACTTCCACTCTGCCAAGTGTTGCGAGGGAAAGTGCTTTAGCGGCTGCACCGGATGCCTGGGCAACGGCATCCGGGATATCCTTGGGTGACTGGCAGGCCCCGGCCAGAAAGACACCGTCGGTGGCCGTATTCAAAGGCCCCAACTTGGGATGTTCTTCCAGAAAAAAGCCGTCTGCCCCCAGGTTGACGCCGAAAATTCTACCGACTTCTGCCGCATCCTGGCGAGCCTCCATGGCGACGCACAAAACGACCATATCCACTGGAACGCGCAGACGGGTACCTAACAGGGTATCCTCTGCAATGGCGATGAGCTTGCCCGCTTCCTCCGGTCGGGTGGCCTGAGCGGTTATCTCCGCCACTTTTCCTCTGATGAAATTGGTACCTTCCTCCTGGCAGCGGCGATAAAACTCTTCATACCCTTTGCCGTAGCAGCGCTGGTCAATATAAAAATCGTATATTTTTGTATCGTGTCCGACCTTTTCCTTGATTAGGTGGGTATATTTCAGCGCATACATGCAGCAGACCCGTGAGCAGTACTCGTGATAATTCACATCCCGGCTGCCGACACAGTGCAGAATGGCCACACTCTGCGGGACTCTGGAAAAGTCGCCCTTTTCATCGCGGATAAGAATTTTGCCTCCCGTGGGACCGGTGGCATTGCTGAGACGCTCGAATTCAAGGCTGGTAAAGACATTGGGATAAATTCCGTATCCGTACTGCTTCATACGAGTGGGATCGAAAGTATCGTATCCGGTGGCTAAAATTATGCTGCCGACCTCCACCTCAATTTCCCGGGGTCTCATGGCATGATCAATGGCGTTGGCCTCACAGACCCGCACACATTCCATGCATTCGCTGCAAATACCGCAATTGAGGCAGCGCAGCGCCTCCTGTTGGGCTTCGGCTTCGGAAAAGTTCAAGTCGACTTCCTCGAAAGACCCAATTCTTTCCCGGATGTCCTGATGCTGAGATGTGACCCTCGCCTCCGGAATAATATCTTCCGGAATCTTCTGCCAGCTCTGACCCGAAGGTTCCTGCCCGTCGAAACCCTCGGCGTACTGCGAAAGATCTTCTTTATCGATGAATCGTCGAATAGCCTCGACAGCTTTATGGCCGCCTGCCACAGCCTCTATAACCGTTGCCGGGCCGGTGACGGCATCTCCGCCGGCAAAGACATGGGGGATGCTGGTCTGCATGGTATGGGAATTGACCTGAATGGTGTCCCATTTGGTTAGCTGTAAATCAGGCTCCTGATCGACCCATGATGCATCGATCCGCTGGCCGATGGCCGGAATAACGACATCACAATCGATGATAAACTCGGATCTCTCCACCGCTACAGGCCGCCGGCGCCCGCTGGCATCCGGAGGACCCAGCTTAGTCTTGAGGCATTCAAATCCCGTAACTTTACCCATTTCAGTGCAGATTCGATGCGGTGCCGTAAGAAATAAAAATTCGACCCCTTCCTCTTTAGCACCTTCTATTTCTTCAGCATAGGCCGGCATCTCTTTTTCCGACCGGCGGTAGACCACCGTGACGAATTCAGCCCCGAGGCGCTTGGTCACCCGTGCCGTATCTATTGCGACATTCCCTCCGCCGATAACCACCACTCTTTTTCCGGGTGACGATTTTTGACCCAGATTAATCTCCCTTAAAAAACGTACGGCATCGATAACGCCGGCGGTATCCTCTTCTCCGGTTATTCTCAAATTCATTGATTTATGTGCCCCAATCCCTAAGAACACAGCCGAATAGCCCTCTTCTTTCAGGTTTTGAAGCGTAAAATCGGTTCCGAACCGAACCCCGGTGCGGGTTTCCACCCCCAGGCGGAGAATATGATTGATTTCTTTGTCCAGTGTGTCGGGCGGCAGACGGTAATCCGGAATACCCGTCCGGAGCATGCCGCCCAATTTATCGAGTACTTCAAAAATTTTGACCTGGAAACCTTTCAGCCTTAAATAATATGCCACCGTCAGACCGACCGGACCGGAACCCACCACTGCAATCTTCTCGGGCCGATCTTCTATTTCCGGCAGTGGCAGCTCATCCAGGTCCGCCTGATCGGCGGCAAAGCGCTTCAGGTCTCTGATAGCAATCGGCGTATCAACCTCTGCTCTTCGACAATCGCTTTCACAGGGGTGGGGGCAGACCCGCCCCAGTACACCCGGCAGGGGGAGGCGTTCCATAATAAGTTGAATCGCCTCCTGATACTTGCCCTGGGCGATAAGCTGAACATATCCTTGGACATTGATACCGGCCGGACAGGTGACCACGCAGGGTGCCCGATCCCTTTTATCGATACAAAATGTTATCGGAACCGCCTGAGGAAATGATCTGTAAATCGCCTTCCTGGCCCCCAATTCCTCATCCCATTCACTTGGTACCGTTACCGGGCAGACGTTGATGCACTCCCCGCACCCGGTACAAATTTCTTCATTCACATATCGGGGCTTTCGTAGGATCTTAACAGTGTAGTTGCCAATGTATCCTGAGACCTCTTTTACTTCACTGTAGGATAGCAATTCGACATTCTGATTCTGGGCGACTTCGACCATCTTGGGCGTACCGATGCAGGCAGCACAGTCAAGAGTGGGAAATGTTTTGTCGAATTGCAGCATATGACCGCCGATGGTGGTACCCTTTTCCACCAGATAGACCTTATGTCCGGAATTGCCTATATCCAAAGCGGCCTGCATCCCCGCTATGCCGCCACCCACCACGAGGGTATCCGGATGGACGGATACTTGCCGGGTTTCCAGCTCATGATGGTAGCTGACCCGGTTGATGGCCGCTGCAGCCAGGGTTTTGGCTTTGCGGGTGGCCTCATCCTCCTCTTCCGTCACCCAGGAAACCTGCTCGCGTACAGAGGCCATCTGAAACATATAGGGATTGAGCCCGGCGCGCTGGCAGGCCCCCTGAAAAGTCTTTTCATGCAGCCGCGGTGAACAGGAGGCTACCACCACCCGGTTCAACGAATATTCTTTGATATCCTTTTCGATCATTTCCTGTCCGGGATCCGAACACATAAATTTATAGTCTCTGGCAACGATTACATTTGGCAGCCGTCGGGCAAAAGCCGCCACCTCTTCCACCCGGACTTTGTAAGCGATATTGATCCCGCAATGGCAGATGTAAAAACCGATCCTGATCACTTTCGACCTCCCGGTATTTCACCGTTTGAATAAGCAGTGGATCCGATCACCGGCAGCTTTAGCCTAAACGTGGCCCCTTCACCCGGTGGGCTGGCCGCATCAATACTGCCGCCGTGCCGTTCCATGATTCCATAAACCGTCGACAGACCCAGACCAACGCCATACCCCTCGCTTTTGGTGGTAACAAAAGGTTCAAATATGCGGACGAGATCGGCTTGATCGATTCCCGGGCCGGTGTCATTAACCGCAATAGTTACCGACTTTTCTTCGACATCATTGCTTGCGCTTATATTTAAGGTCCCGCCATCCGGCATAACGTCGATGGCATTGAATATAAGATTAATGACACATTGCTGGAGCTGATTGAAGTCACCGTTGACAGACGGCAAATTCGGCTCGACATCGGATTCCAGTTGGATGTTGTTCAATTCCAGCTTGTGTCGGCTTAAAATGATGCAGCGCTGCAAAAGCTTTTCAATTTGCACAGGCCCAAAGGATGGCGGTGACCGGCGTGAAAAACTCAAAAGACTGGATACGATCTGGGAACACCGGCTGGTTTCGGTTTCCACCAGGTCCAAATAGCGCTTAAATTTTTCTTGGCGATCATCGGCTAAAGGACCTTGACCCAAAATTCGGCTCATCAGTCGCAGGTAATTTAACACGCCGGACAATGGATTGTTTATTTCATGAACGACACTGGCAGCCAATCTTCCCAAGGACATCATTTTGTCCTGGTGAAGGATGCGGGCTTGATCTGATATTTCATGCTCGAGTTTACGAATTTTGCGCAGATCTCTGAAAAAGCAGACCAGTCCGTTTTCACGACCCTGATCAAATAGGAGGGCGGCGGAAACTTGAGCAGGTATTTCACGCCCAGATTTCTCCAGCAATCGCGTTTCGTAGAGCATCAAGCGGTCTGCGCCGCCATACATCTTATTGGACAATTTTTGTCGAAATCGCTCATGTTCACCGGAGGCAAAGAATTGCCCAATGGTCATTGTAAGCAACGCCTCTTCTTTGGCATAATTGAGCATTTTTTCCATGCTCCGGTTAAATATTACAACGATATTGTTTTCATCGCAGGCCAGAATACCATCCATGGAACTCTCGATAAGGTTGCGTTGAAAGGCAATGTTGCTGAGAAGTTCCTGACTGGTTTCAGCCTTCTCCTTTTCGAGAATTGTTGCATAATCCTTGAGCTGCTTTCTGGATGTAAAACGATTTTTCGCGCGTTTGAGTGCAAGGTTTAGGGCTTCATCGCTGATGGGCTTCGTAACAAAGTCGGAAGCATCGAGCTGCAGGGCTCGAATGGCAAGATCCATCTCGCCAAAAGCCGTGACGACGATCACTTCAATATCCGGAAATTTTCCCTTGATGGTTTCCAGTACCTGGAGCCCATCTATACCCGGCATGCGGATATCCGTAATCACGATTTGAGGATAAATGGCTGCGCAGAGCTCTATCCCTGTTGCACCATCAGCTGCGGTTTCAACCGTATAACCGGCATCCTGAAGGGCAACGGCCATTACCTCTCGGATGTCTTCTTCATCGTCGATGAGCACGATTTTCCAGATTGACGGGATAGCCATGGACAATACCTGTTGGTTGTTCGTCAAATAGACTTACCTTACCAATCTTTTTAGTCATCATCTTCGGCCAAAGGGCACTCATCGGTTTCCGTCAATGTGCGGACCAGTTTGATGAGTTCCTCGGCCTCCAACGGTTTCTCTAAATAGGCACCAGGATCAGGGAGTCCTTTATGCCGAGGCGTGCCCTGAAATCTCTGGTAAAAGGAAAAGGTTTTTTTGTCGATGCTTGACACCATAATTACCGGAATATTCTCGAGGTCTTCATGCTCTTTGAGCTCCCGATACATTTGAAGGCCCCTTTCCTTGGGCATCGTTACATCGAGGATGATCAGAGCCGGCTTTTCGCTCACCGCCATTTGCATGCCCTTGTCTTTATCACCGGCATCGATGGGTTCGTAACCACAGTTACCCAGCAAATTGCATAGGAAGATCCGTATATCCAATTGATCGTCAACGATGAGTATTTTTTTTCTTCGTAACTCTGGACTCAAAACAACCTCTGCCTGGTTACAAGGGATTGCATCCAAATTTAGCAGTACGCTGTCTGGAAATAGAGCACAGAGTATGCCAGAAGAGCGGGATGTGGAAATTTTGATTTGATTACGAAAGGTTAAAGCAAAAATGCTGAATATGCGATTCGATCCGGATGCACCGTGGTGTTGCAAAAAATATGCAACATTACAAGACCGAATAAAAATATTTAATTAAATTATAATAGGTTAAAATATAAATTGCAAAGAGAAGCTCAGTTTCGTTGCACAACAACGTTGCAGGTTATTTTGCAACATTCCAAGATGCACTCGAATCATGGAATAATTCCATATTTTTTGATCTTACGCCATAGGGTGGTACGTTCTATACCCAATGCCTTGGCCGTCTTGGTGCGATGCCCGTTGTGTTGTTGCAGCACAGAAATAATGTTTTCGCGTTCCTCGGCATCTGAAGCATGTAAGGGTCTAAAACTTCTTTTTGCAGGCGGTTTGCGGGTGGTGCGACGGATCTGCAGGTATTCAGGTAGATGTCGCGGCTGGATGGTCTTTTCCTGACAGATGATTAGTGCATGTTCCAGAATATTTTCAAGCTCTCTCACGTTGCCCGGATAGCGATAGTTTAGCAAAATCTCCATCACTTTTTCGGAGACTTCCGGCAGCCGCCGGCCGCCGGCAGCACTCAGTCGTCTCAAAATATGCCCGATAAGGATTGGAAGGTCCACCTGACGGTCTCTGAGCTCTGGAAGTCCGATCCGAAATAGATTCAAGCGGTAATAAAGATCTTCTCTGAAAAGCTGTTTTGCAACGAGGTTCTCTAAATTGCGATTCGAAGCGGAGATGATGCGTACGTTGACTTTCACCGTGTGTCGACTTCCCAGTCGATAAAATTCCTTATCTTCCAGGACACGCAGAAGTTTGGCTTGCAAGGCCAGCGGCAGATCCCCGATTTCATCTAGAAAAATGGTTCCGCCATCAGCCTCTTGAAAACGGCCGGTTTTATCTTTTTCGGCTCCGGTAAAGGCACCCTTGACATAGCCAAACATTTCAGATTCGAGCAAATTATCCGGGATCGCCGCACAATTCACTTTGACAAATGGTCTGTCGGATCTTCGACCGGCGGAATGTATCACTTTCGCCAGCAAGTCTTTTCCCGTTCCGGTCGCACCCTCAATCAAAATGGTGGCATCAGTGGCGGCCACCACGTTTATCACCTCGAAAATTTTCTGCATTGCCGGGCTTCTGCCGATCATATCATGGAAGGTGTAGCGATCGCTCATGGCCTGCTTCAGCTGCTGCACCAGGGTGAGATCATGAAAGGTTGTCAACCCGCCGACGATCGTTCCTTTTTCACTTCGAAGCGCCATGTAGTTGGCCCGAATGGGGATGGACCCTCCGTCCCGCGTCATCATTTTGCCCTGCCGACTGCTGCGGGGTTGGCCATTGACGATCGTATCTTGCATTGAGCAAATTTCCTGGCACTCTTTTCCGCCAAAAATTTTTGAACACGATTCACCCAAGATTTCACGGCGACTAAAACCGGAGATCTTTTCAGCCGCGGTGTTAAAAAATGTTACCCGTCCCCCCCGATCTACCGTGAAAATCCCGACATCCAGATTATCAAGGATTATCTTTAAACTCCGTTCTTCATAATGAATTCGATCAATGAGGTCGGCAATCGGTGAATGATCCTGTAAGATCGTCATACATCCGACGACCTGGTGTTTGGAATCTAAAACCGGGGTGGCCATCCGGGTTACAAAATGTGCGATCTGATCTTCATCCTGAATCTGGATAATTGGCTCGTCTGTAATCAACGCGCCAGGGGCTTTAAAAGGACATTTCGCCAAACAGGGAACCCCCACAAATACTTCGCGACAATCCTTTCCAATGGCTTCGGTGTCTTTTAGCCCAATCAAAGCCTGTGCACTGAGGTTCATTGTTGAGACATGTCGTTTCGCATCGACCGTGAAGGCTCCGATGTTTAATTCATCCAGGATTTTCAGCCACTGTTCGCAAGAGATGTTGTGGCCGGGCTGTACAATATTACATTCCATAATTATGGACATTACCTGTCGGCTGTTCGAGTGGCGACCATTTTTCTACCTGGATTTAGTGTATTAAAGAACGATAATAATTGTCAATCGTGTATATCGTAAACAGAGGATTATGGCTCAGCAACCGATTTCGCGATTCGATCGGGCAACGGGCGCACCCCGACAATTCCTTACACACAGATGAATCGTTTCATCGTCAGTCGACATTTTTGCCGCTGCCAATGCCTGCCTGAAAAGCAAGGTATGCAATCAAGGATGGTACGATTTTCTCATTAAAGAAAATAAAGCATGGAGCTTGCCATATGGCGATATCACAGGAAAGTCATTTTAAATTGATAGGTTGTCTTAATTTCTCTTTGGAAGGCAGAACTAATTTGATTTTAAATTTAGAAAAATTGCGAAATTTATTTCGCAAAATTTCGAAATTTTGCTAAAAACCAGAAAAAGAATATTGGACCAAAGGGCCAGGAATTCGGTCTTAGAATAAATCTTCGAGGTAAGTTATCATGACCTTAAAAAAGAAGTTGATTTTAATAATCATCGCAGTTGCCATTCTTCCAATGACCTTTATCGGGACTTTAGGGTATTATAGTGCCAAGATGGCACTGCAGGATCTGCGAATGGAAGAATTGAAAAGCATTACTGATCTAAAAGCGAAAAAGATCGAAGAGTTTTTCACCGAACAGAAAAAGCATATAGCAATAGCTCAACTGAGGCCGAATATAAAGAAATATGCATCTTTACTTGTCGGATTTTCCGGTGACTTTTCTAGCCCGGCCTATCAAACAATTCGTGATGAACTGGACAGGGCTCTTAAGATGTACCCATCGGTTTATGATTATGCCAATGTATTGCTGGCAAATCAGGAAGGAAAAATCGTATATGTATTGAATCGATTTTCGGATCTTGAAAATATAGACCGCACGCTACCTGCATTTTGGCAAGAAGTGTTTGAAAAAGGCAAAAAGGAAGTTTATTTATCAGACGTTTTTAGAAGCAGACGCCGGGCCGGTCAATTTTCAGTATATCTGACCGCTCCGGTCCACAACTTTGATGGAAAGTTTGTGGGTGTGATTGTTTTAGAAATTGATCTGGCATCCATTTTTAAACTTGTTCAGGATACGACCGGAATGGGTGAAACCGGAGAAACCTTAATTGCCAGAAAAGAGGATGATGCAGCGCTGTTTCTCAACCCTCTTAGACATGATCCGGATGCAGCCTTAAAAAGGAAGATTGTTTTTGGACAAAGCCAGGCCATACCCATTCAAGAAGCACTGAAAGGAAAAGCCGGACATGGAATCTTCGTAGACTATCGCGGAAAAAATGTGATTGCAGTTTGGCAATACATGCCTCTGCTGGATTGGGGTATCGTTGCCAAAATAGATGTCACCGAGGCTTTCGAACCAGCAGCAAAGCTAAGGGATTTTGTACTCATACTTATCATTGCAGTTATTATTCTTGGTATATTAATTTCTCTTATCATCGCAAAATCCATAACTGATCCGATTCAGAGGCTACAAGAAGGCACGGCTGAAATCGGAAGCGGCAAATTAGATCATAAAGTTGGAACCGACGCGAAGGATGAAATCGGTCAGCTTGGTAGAGCATTCGACCAAATGGCCGAAAAATTAAAGACCGTCACAGCCTCACGAGATGAGTTAAATCATGAGATAAATGAACGTAAGAAGGTGGAAAAAGAGCTGCTGTTCACCAGGTTTTGCATCGATCATGCCAATGATATGCTTTATTGGGTTGATCCTGAAGGAAAGATCGTTGATGTCAATGATACCACTTGTATCAAACTTGGGTATTCAAAAGAAGAATTCGTGTCGATGGGTGTGGAAGATGTCGATCCTTTTACACCACTAAAAGCGTATGACCGAATTTGGCAGGGTCTGAAAAGGCGTGGAACCTTGAAAGTCGAATCTGTTCACCAAACTAAAAATGGAAAAGCGATCCCGGTAGAGATTACACTTAATCATATCACATTTGACGGCAAAGAATACAACTGTGCTTTCGCCCGTGATATCACGGATCGTAAGAAAGCCGAAGAAGAACTTCAGAAGAGTATGAGCGAGCTTGATGAACGTGTCAAAGAGTTAAATTGTCTTTTTGAAATATCCCGGTTGATTGAGAAACGGGAGCTTACCCTTGATGACCTACTAGAGGGGATCGCTGGTCTTATCCCGCCCGCATGGCAGTACCCGGATATCACCTGTGCCAAGATTGAATTAGATGGGAAAGAATTAATGACCCACAATTACGAGGAAACGATCTGGCAACAAGTCAGTGATGTCCTCGTCCACGGAGTACCCAGCGGCAAATTAGTGGTTGCTTACCTCGAAGAGAAGCCGGAAAGCGATGAAGGTCCTTTCCTAAAAGAAGAGAGGGCATTGCTCGATGCTATCGCTGAGCGGATTGGAAGAATAATAGAGCGTAAATGGGCGCAAGATGCCTTGCGCAAGAGCGAAGAAAAATTCCGCGAACTGATGGAAAATATGCATAGCGGCGTCGCCGTTTATCAAGCGGTTGCCGGCGGCGAAGATTTTGAAATCAAAGATTTTAATTTCAGGGCGGAAAAAATAGATAATACCCATCGAGAAAAAGTCATCGGCTGCCGTGTTACGGATGTTTTCCCTGGCACCAAGGATCTTGGTTTCTTTGATGTTATTCAAAGAGTTTGGAAAACCGGCAAACCCGAATATTTCTCCGGCGCTTATTACCAAGATCATCAAATTCCCCCAAGCTGGCGAGAAAATTATGTCTATAAGCTTTCCTCGGGAGAAATCGTAGCCGTTTATCAAGATGTTACCAAGGTTAAGCTGGCACAAAAGGCATTGGAAGAAAGTGAGAAAAGATTTCGTGACTTGGTGGAGAACTCGCTGACCGGAATATCCATTGTTCAGCAGGATAAAGTGGTCTATCAAAACCAGGCGCAGGAGAGACTTCTGGGCCCCTTACCGAGGTCATATTTATTGGTTGATTTTGAAAAAATTCATTCGAAAGATGTTGAAACGGTGAAACGATTGAGTCAAAGGATAGACAAAAGAGAAATTCAAACCCTTGAGACAGATTTTCGATTTTATCCCCAAGGCCTGAATAAAGGCGGCAAGAATTTGAAGTGGGTTTACTGTCGGGCTTTATGGACTGAATATAGAGGCAAAGAGGCAATATTGGTCAATATGATTGATCTGACCAAAGCCAAGGAGCTGGAACACCTCTTGATGATTCAGGATAAAATGGCGTCGCTAGGTCGCGTAGCAGCAGGGATGGCCCATGAAATACGAAATCCCTTATCGGGGATTAATATTTACTTAAACATGCTCAAAAAGCTTCATCATAAGAATGGAAGTGAGGATAAAGTTAAGCAGATTATTGAACAGGTTCAATCAGCTTCCAACAAAATTGAATCTGTTATCCGCAGGGTTATGGATTTTGCCAAACCCGGTGAGCCCAAATTGACTTTAATAGATCTGAATATACCGGTTGCAGAAGCCATAAACCTCAGCGCCGTTACCATGCGAAAAAGCGGGATTGTGCTTGAAAAAGCTTTGTCTGAGAATTTGCCCCCTTGCAATGCCGACCCAACCCTAATTGAGGAGATGATCCTGAATTTACTGAATAACGCTGCTGGCGCGATGAAAACGATGGCGGCGGGCAAGAGAATCGTCGTAACCTCATCCGTGGAGGGCGATTGTATTGTCCTTACGGTTTCGGACTCCGGTCCGGGCATAGCTGCTGAAATCAAAGATAAAATATTCGATCCCTACTTTACCACCAAATCGGATGGTACCGGCATCGGACTTAGTATAAGCCATAGAATTGTCACGGATCATGGAGGATCTTTAACGGTCTCGGACAGTGATTTGGGTGGCGCTGAATTTCGGATAGAAATACCGATTAAAGGATAGGTATCAGGTAATAGGTACTGGGTATTGGGGATTGGGTACTGGGTACTAGGTATTGGGGATTGGGTACTGGGTATTGGGTATTGGATATGGGCAGCGAGAATTTTGTGGTAGATTATGAGAACTTTTACCGTATTTCAGAATAAAACAGAGGAGTAAGAATATGGTTTTAAAGGTTGAGGATTTGGATATTTATCAAATGGCGGAAGACTTGTCGGACAGTATATGGGAAATTTGTATTAGATGGGATTACTTCGCAAAAGACACCATTGGAAAACAGCTCGTTCGTGCGGCTGATTCCATATCAGCTAATTTAGCTGAAGGGCATGGTCGCTATCATTTTAATGATCGGTTAAAATACTGCTACTATGCGAGAGGTTCTTTAGAAGAAACAAAAAGTTGGATTTCAAAGGCAATACGTCGCAATCTTTTTAAGACTGAAATATCCGAAATAAATCATGCTATTGAATTATTGCCCAAAAAGCTAAACGCATATATTAAATCCATAAAGAAGGCACGAGAAGCAAATAAAGCAAATGTGAAAGCAAAGTAAACTCTGATTGGGCGAT